>ENA-UOWE01000849-UOWE01000849.1-activated-sludge-metagenome-genome-assembly--contig:-NODE-849-length-41126-cov-5.781768_pt1 | contig 41126 bp, 42 predicted proteins | sample MGYA00249841_ERZ761562 | MGnify/ENA primary metagenome ERZ761562 (study PRJEB28883, sample SAMN05720200) | activated sludge metagenome | isolation source: Anaerobic digester | place: Japan...
TTGTAATAAACAACGACAAAGAGGGTATATATAAATATCAAATTAAACTAGATCCGATAAAAAATGAGTTTTCGTCAAAAAATAATAGTGCATATGCCATTGTGCATGTCAGCTCCGAAAAACAACATATCATCATTGCCAGTTCCATTCCGCATCCGGATATAGGAGCGATAAAATCGGCATTAGAAACCAATCCTTCTTATTCCATTCGTATTTTAAATCCCGAAAAAGCTGCCGACTCTGTTTCTACAGCCAATGCAGTTATTCTTTATCAGTTGCCTTCAAAGTCGAATAACGCTTCTATGTTATTAAAAAACATTATCACCAAAAAAATCCCATCGTTATTTTTTGTCGGGGGGCAAAGTCAAATCAATGCAATCAATACGTTGATGCCATCGCCCATCCTTATTCCCAAAGCAAATCAAACAGAAGATGCCTATCCATTGGTTAATAAAAATGAAAATTTATTTAATTTAAGTTCCGAAAATGCAGAAATAATAGAGTCTTTTCCTCCACTTTTGGTTTATTTCGGCGATTATAAGTTAAATCCCAGTTCCGAAGTAGTTTTATTTCAAAAAATAAAACAAATTCAAACATCCAAACCCCTTATTGCTTTTGATTACTGGCAAGAACATGTGAAGTTCGGTATTGTTTTCGGCGAAGGAATTTATCGCTGGCGATTGGCAGAATATGCTCAACATCAACAAAATGTGGCTTTTAATGAATTCGTTAATAAACTGATGAATTATCTGATGTCAAACCAACGAAAGGAGCGATTTGTTATTAATAATAAGCAGCTATTCAATGAATTAGATAATATTACTTTTAATGCTGAGCTTTACAATAAAAGTTACGAACCCATTACCGATGCTGAAATTAATATGTCAATTAATGGTAACAATAACAAATATACTTTTACATTCGATGCTAACAATCCCTTTTACTCGTTAAATATAGGTCGTTTTCCGGCGGGTGAATACAAATGGACGGCAACCGCACAATCAAAATCCGAAAAATGGAGCAAATCGGGACTATTTGTTGTGAAAGAAGAAAATATCGAAGCATCGAATTTAATTGCCGATTCACAACTACTTGAGCAATTGGCGCTTCGATCTGGTGGAAAAAGTATATCGATCGATTCATTACAAGAAATTCACCATATTCTTAGTCAAAATTCGAATATAGTTCCGGTTTCTTATAGCGAAGAAAATTTTGTTTCGCTCATCGACTTTAAATGGATATTGATTGTTATTTGTGTTTTAATGGGTATAGAATGGTTTTTAAGACGATATTATGGAAGTTTATAGCAACATGGAATTTTATTTGTACTTGCTAATACTTTTTTTATTCGTTGCCGAATTTATTTTCCAAATTTGGACAAACCGGTTAGAATATTTGAGCTATTTTTTCCCGCTCCCTGAGCAACTAAAAGATATTTATGATAGCAATACGCTTGAGAAACAAAAAAAATATCACCTCGAACATTTCAATTTTAGCATAAAACAAGAGGTTTTGTTCTTTTTATTAACATTTTCTTTTATTGCTTTTAAAGGCTTAGGTTGGTTTGATTCATTTTTACGCTCTCACATCCAAAACGAATTTATTGTAACGCTTACATTTTTTGCTTTTTTCGGGATGATTTATTTTGTTCTCAGCTTACCTTTTTCATATTACGAAACATTTGTTATTGAGGAAAAATATGGATTTAATACATCAACCAAAAAAACATTCTGGCTCGACCTTGTTAAATCTCTGTTATTAACTATAATACTTGGTTTGCCTCTATTATGGGCTATTTTTACGTTTTATCAAAAAGCAGGTTCATTTTTCTGGTTATATGCTTGGGCTATCGTGGTTTTATTTTCACTTTTTATTACTTTTTTCTATTCAAAAATTATAGTCCCATTATTTAACAAGCAAACTCCATTGCCCGAAGGTGAATTAAAAAATGCTATTTTCGATTTTTGCAAAAAAGTAAATTTTCCGCTTAAAGAAGTTTATATACTCGATGCTTCTAAACGCTCCAAGAAAGCAAATGCCTATTTTACAGGATTCGGAAAAAACAAGCGAATTGTTTTATTTGATACATTAATAGAACAAATGAATACTGACGAAATTGTAGCCGTTTTAGCCCACGAAATAGGACATTATAAAAAACGGCATATTATTAAGTCAATGTTTATGGGGTTTATTCAAACCGGTTTTCTACTATTTACTCTCTCTCTTTTTATAAATCATCCAATTTTAAATAAAGCGTTGGGAGCAGAAACTCCATCGTTTCATATTGGTATTATAGCATTTGGTTTATTATTTAGCCCTATTTCATCTATAATTTCAATATTTTTCAATTATTTCTCTCGAAAAAACGAAAAAGAAGCCGATTTGTTTGCTAAAAAATATCAACAATCCGAAGCACTTATTTCAGCCCTTAAAAAATTAGCAGCCCAAAATTACAGTCATCTAACTCCTCATCACATCATTGTTAGATTAACCTATTCGCATCCGCCATTAATAGACCGAATAAAATTGTTGCAGTCATGAATGCCATTATAATTAATATAGGCAACGAACTTCTAAACGGACACACCATAAATACGAATGCTGCCTACATAGCTAAAAAGTTATGGGAAACAGGAATTTCTGTAATTGAGACCATAGTAATAAAAGATAATGCTCAAGCTATATATAACGCCATAGAGTACGCGTATTCAAAAGCCGAAATAGCTATTTGTACAGGTGGCTTAGGACCGACAACGGATGATATTACAAAAAAGTCGGTTTGTAACTATTTCAATTGCTCCCTTGTATTCGATGATACTGTATGGCAACATATCCGACAACTTTTTGAAAAACGAAACATTAAATTATCCGAAAAAAATCGCTCTCAAGCCGAAGTTCCTCAGAATGCCGTTATTTTGACCAATCGCATCGGTACAGCACCCGGCCTCGTTTTAACAAAGAATTATTTTACTTTTATCGCTTTACCTGGAGTCCCTTTTGAGATGCAAAAACTAATAGACGAAGAAGTAATCCCTTTTCTTATTCAACATCAAAAACTGATTCCACCTTACACAGAAACACTTATGTTTACAGATATATCAGAATCATTGCTTGCCGAAAAAGTAGATTCATGGGACCATTTGCTAAGAAAAAACAATATTGATGTTGCCTACCTTCCTCAACCGGGAATTATAAAACTAAAATTATTTACCCCCATATTAACAACAGAGCAAAAAATAATACTTGATAAATTTATTGATTTTGTTCAACTTGAGCTGCATGAATATTTGGCAAATATTGGCGATATCCCATTAGAAATGTTGATAGGTCAATTATTAAAACGTAAAAATCAAACACTTGCAACAGCCGAAAGTTGTACAGGAGGAAACATTGCTCACCATTTAACTTCTATAGCCGGAAGTTCTGCTTATTTTAAAGGTTCCATTGTTGCATATTCCAACGAAATAAAGATGAATGTTCTTCACGTTCCTGAAAAAATAATTATGGAACATGGAGCGGTGAGTCAACCTGTTGTGGAGTCTATGGCAAAAGGGGTGTTACGATTACTCCAAACCGATTATGCCATTGCAGTTTCGGGTATTGCCGGACCGGATGGCGGAACAGCCGAAAAACCGGTCGGAACAACATGGATTGCCGTTGCTTCGAAAAATGAAATTTTAACACACAAATATATTTTTAATAGCACTCGCCTAATAAATATCGAAAGAGCATCCATGGCATCGCTAACCATGTTAAGGAAATTGATTTTAAAAACCACATAAAAAGCTCACAACTATTTTAAATTCGAGCCATCTACAATGACTTAATTCTTAATCAGAGGTTAGATTATGCGAAAGAGTTAACTATCATATTTATAGTTATTTAAACTCTGAAGTAAAATAAAATTCAATATCGGGGAAGTTTTCTTGTGCCATTTGAAGAGAAAAGGCAGAATCGGCCAAAAAAACATCTCTTCCTTGTTTATCTTCGGCAAGAAAAGCCGTTTTTCTTTTCTTAAATTCATCCAGTTGTTTTTTGTTTGTGCTTTTAAACCAACAGGCTTTATACAGCGGTAGATTTTCGTAACGGCAACTGGCAGAATATTCGTGTTCTAAACGAAATTGAATAACATCAAATTGCAATGCGCCAACGGTACCAATAATTTTTCGTCCGTTGAGTTTATGTGTAAATAATTGTGCTACGCCTTCGTCTGTTAATTGCTCTAAACCTTTTGCCAATTGTTTATATTTTAGCGGGTCTGTATTTTCAACATATCTGAATAATTCCGGCGAAAAGCTGGGAATACCAATAAAATGGAGTTTTTCTCCCTCAGTAACCGAGTCTCCGATTTTAAAATTTCCGGTATCGTAAACCCCCACAATGTCGCCCGGATAAGCCTCATCTATTACCGATTGTTTTGCTGCCATAAACGAAGTTGGGTTACTGAATTTATATGTTTTGTTTGTCGTTACATGAACATAAGGCGTATTTCGTTTAAAAATACCACTGCACACCTTAATAAAAGCTATTCTTGCTCTGAATTGTGGGTGTAAATTGGCATGAATTTTAAAAACAAAGCCTGAAAATTTTGTCTCTGAAGGATCTACTTCACGCTCTAAGGTTGTTGATTTTTGGGGTGGGGGAGCCATTTCTAAAAAGTTTTCGAGTAATTCCTTAACGCCAAAATTGTTCAACGCACTTCCAAAAAATACGGGGGCAATGTTTCCTTTTAAATATTCTTCACGCGTGAATGGCGGAAAAACATTTCGTATTAATTCGACATCTTCGCGAAGTTTTGCAGCATTTTCTTTGCCTAATTGCTCATCGAGTTTGCTGCTTTGCATGCTTGGAATTATCAATGGTTCTATTGCTATTTGCTTATCTTCCGAATCAAATAAATAAAGCTTATCGGTAAGCAGTTGGTACACTCCTTTGAAGTTTTTGCCCATGTTAATAGGCCAGGTAATGGGGACACACTGAATTTTTAGCTTTTGTTCTATTTCGTCAATAACAGAAAATGGATCTTGCCCTTCGCGGTCGAGCTTGTTGATAAAGAAAATAGTGGGGGTTTTTCGCATTCGGCATACATTGCTCAGTTTTTCGGTTTGAGTTTCAACCCCTTTGGCAATATCTACAACGATTATGACGCTATCTACCGCCGACAAGGTACGGTATGTGTCTTCGGCAAAATCTTGGTGCCCCGGTGTATCTAATATATTTACCTTATAATTGTTATATTCAAAACCCATTACGGAAGTGGATACTGAGATACCACGTTGTTTTTCTATTTCCATAAAATCGGAAACGGTGGTCTTCTTTATTTTGTTCGATTTTACAGCACCTGCAACGTGAATGGCTCCTCCAAACAGCAAAAGCTTTTCTGTTAAAGTGGTTTTACCGGCATCGGGATGGCTAACAATGGCAAACGTTCTCCTACGGTCAATTTCTTCCTGTATCGTCATAGCGTATTAATTAAAAGTAAATATAAGGTTAATAAAAAAGTTCCAAAAAGTGGCTGCCCCAATTGCAAAAAACTTGGAGAAATAAAATTTCCATTTTAGGCGTGTAATCAAAATATATAATACTAAGGTATTGATGGCTAATCCTATCAGTGAGACAATGAAAAATTTGGTATATTCTTCAAAAATATGAGGATTGTGGCTTGTAAAAGTCCAAATGCGGTTGATAATATAATTCGTTGTGGCTGCGACTGCAAACCCTATTGTATTAGCTATATATTGGTTAATCTTTAAAATATTCCGAAACAAATATGTAAGCGAGAAATCTATTATTAATCCGGACAGACCAACTACTCCAAATTTTAAGAATTTAATAATCAATAAATAATAATTTTCCATTTTAGCGTACAGTTGGAGTTAAACGATTAAAAATAATGGCTTGGTCGTATTGTTGGATGATTGATTTAAGAATATTTTCCATTTTAATGCGTTGATTTATGGAGTCAGCCATGATATTGCTTTGTAACAAGGAATCGGTAGTATAGTTAAACAATCCTGTTGTTTTATTTCCGTCAAAGCAAAGAACGTGATGGTTCATTATTAAATGATATTCTCCATTTAAATAATTTACGGCGAAATGCTGAGAAGTAGTGTCCCATATACTTCGCCCGAATGCGAAAATAGTATCGTTGATGCCGAGCAATCCCAATATAGAAGGATATATGTCTGTTTGTTGAGCTGTTGTATTTAAAATGCCTTTAAAATTCTTTTCCGAAGGGATATAAAATGCAATGGGAATACTGTAACTGCCCACTTTATTGTAATAATAATCGCTATGAGCTCCATAAACATGGTCGGCAGTGATAATAAATATGGTGTTGTAAAACCAATCGCTTTTTTGAGCTTCGTTAAAAAATTTTTTTAATGATAAATCGGCATAAGCAATACTTTGCAGAATTTCATATTTACTTTTGGGTAATATGTTTTTGTATTGATCGGGAACGTTGTAAGGATGATGAGAAGACAGGGTATAAATAACACTAAAAAAAGGTGTTGGCTGTTTGTCGAATTGTCTTTTCACGTATTGTAAATAAGGCTCATCCCAAATGCCCCAATTGCCATCATAATCGCTTGAATTGGGGTATTGCCAACGACCAAAGTAGTTTTTGATGCCGGCCATAGAAGAGAAAACATCAAATCCCATGGTTCCATTTGTTCCGCCATGGTAAAAAGAAGTGTAATAGCCTTTATTTGATAAAATTTCGGGTAGTGATATGATTTTATTAGAAGAAAATGGGCTTAATATATATGGAACATCCATTAAAGCAGGTAAACTTGTAAAAATTGAAGGTAGCGATTCTAAGCTTTTTCTTCCGTTGGCAAAAGAATGTTTGATGACTAACGATTCGCCCAATAAACTATCTAAAAAAGGAGTATAACCTTTGTTTTGGGGTGAAAAAAAACCAATATGCTCTTTTGAAAAACTTTCTAAAATGATGATGACTACATTTTTTCCCGAAAATGAAACATTGTTGGATGAAACAATGTAATTGGTGTTAAAGTATTTTTCAGGTTTATCGAAATAGTTATGAATAAAGGGAATAGGTTTACCAATGGTTTTTAAAATGGAAAAGGGGGTATTTAAAACCAAAGGGACTTCGTTTGGGTTGGCATGAAGCGAAGCAGACATGAGCGAAACAGGTCTTAACCGTGTCCCTCTCAAATTGGTAAACACTAAACCAAATACTACAATCCAAGTCAAAAAAAGTAACGATAAATTTTTAAGGGTAAAATGAAAAGATGGTAAAGTAGGTTTTGGTATCCAAAGAAATGATTTGTACAAAAAAACAATAATCGCAATTAAAAACACTATAATATACCAAAAATCAACAAGAAAACGCGGCAGTAATATCCATACATCGTTTCCGGTATTGATAAGATTAAACAAATCGGCAGTAGAGCGTTTTAAAGTAAAATCAAAATATGCAATATCAATCAAGTTAAATAGCAATAAGAGGCTGTTAATTAAGACAAAAAAACAACGACTACATTTAAACAATTCAAATTTAATAGGAAGTAACGCCCATATAATGAAAGGCATATTAAAAATTAGGATCACCCATAAATCAAAACGCATTCCCCATAAAAAGGCCATTAAAATATCGGTAAAATGAGCACTGTTGAAATATGAATGGTTAAAAATAAAGAAAAGCAAGCGTGTGAGTTGGAACAAAAAAAGAAGCACCAACAAACGTAGTAATGTAATTTTAAGTTTATTAAATATGAGTTGCATATAAAAAAAGCTACCTGCAAAGGTAGCTTAATTTTTTATTTATGTAATATTCTTTAAAAGCGTTCGTAATGGTCTGTTACAACATCGTTTTTAATTACTTCCCAAAGAGAATCATTCCATTGAACAGTGCCATTGGTAGGACTATAGCGGTATAGGTACAAATAATATTTAACATCAAAACTTGGGTCAATGCTGTCGGTTATTTTACTGTCTTGGATAAATTGATTTGAGTTAGCATTGGTAATTCCATAAAGATAGCGAACGCTATTTTCAAAAAATGCAATTTTTTGATCGGGTATGGTTATATGATAGTAATTATCATTAGCCCATGCAATCATACCGTAAATACGAAATCCTTGTTTAGCTGACATTTTAGGAAACCATAGTTTCATATTTGTAGTTGCATCAACTGTTAAGTCTATAGAACTAACAATAGTGTCTTTAACAATACTGGCATTTGTAGCGTTTACAGTAAGTTCATATCGAGTAGCATATTGCTCTGCATCATTTTTAACAATAACGGTTCGGGTAGCGGTAGCAGAGTTACCGGCAGCATCTTTACAAGTATAAGTTACAGTATATGTTCCGGTACGTTTGGTTGTTCCATCACCGTTTGCAGGCCCGTTTATCTGAACATTGTGAGTCATTGTAAGTTTGTTTGTAATGTCTTTATCTTTATTGTCATCGGCTGTGGCTCCCGGATCTTTGAAAAACTTTCCTAATGAAATAATATATGGATTATCACCTTTTAAAAAAATTAAAGGTGCTTGTTTATCTTTAGGTTGGCAAGCTAATAAACTTGTTAAGATGACAGCAAAAAAACTGATTTTTTTCATAAAAAGCTATTTTTTCTAAGTTGAGCAAAGATATAAAAAAAATATATTCAAAGTAATTGTTTAAAAACATTTTTTTTTGTGTTAAAAATCATTCTAATTCTTCAATTCTAAAAGCTATATTTGCCAAAACATTTAGCTATTATGGAAATTACTCATATTGAACACATTGGTATTGCTGTTCAGAACTTAGAAGAAGCAATAAAATTTTATGAATCGAAACTGGGGTTAAAATGCTACTCTATTGAAGAAGTAAAAGACCAAAAAGTAAGAACAGCCTTTTTTATGGTTGGTCAAACTAAAATTGAACTTTTGGAATCTACCGATCCCGAAGGTCCAATAGGCAAATTCATTGAAAAGAAAGGCGAAGGGATACATCACATGGCTTTTGCCGTAAAAAATATTGAGCAGCAACTAAGTGAATTGGCTTCGAAAGATGTAAAACTGATTGATGCTCAACCTCGCAAAGGTGCAGAAGGATTAGACATTGCGTTTTTACATCCGAAATCAACCTATGGAGTACTAATGGAAATATGTGAAAATAAACAAAATAAATAAATCATGGCAAGTATTCAAGATAAAATTAAAGAGCTGCTCGATTTGAGAGATAAAGCTCGTAAAGGTGGCGGTGAAAAACGAATTGAATCACAACACAAAAAAGGTAAATTAACAGCCCGTGAACGTATCGATATTCTTTTAGATGAAGGAAGTTTTGAAGAATTTGATATGTTTGTTTCTCATCGTTGTATCGATTTTGGGTTAGACAAAGAACAATATTTGTCTGATGGGGTAGTTACTGGTTATGGAACGATTGATGGAAGATTAGTGTACGTATTTTCGCAAGATTTCACTGTTTTTGGTGGTTCGCTTTCCGAAATGTATGCCGCTAAAATATGCAAAGTAATGGATCAGGCAATGAAAGTTGGTGCTCCTATAATTGGCATCAACGATAGTGGCGGTGCTCGTATTCAAGAAGGTGTAAAAAGTTTGGGTGGTTATGCAGAAATTTTCGAACGCAATATTTTAGCATCTGGCTTAGTTCCTCAAATTTCTGCAATTTTTGGACCTTGTGCCGGTGGTGCCGTTTATTCTCCTGCTTTAACCGATTTTATTATCATGTCGCAAAATACCAGCTATATGTTTGTAACCGGGCCAAAAGTGGTAAAAACTGTTACCGGCGAAGATGTAACAACCGAACAATTAGGTGGTCCTAAAGTACATGCATCAAAATCGGGCGTTGCTCATTTTATTAGTCAAACTGAAGAAGAAGGTTTATTGCTAATACGTAAACTGTTGAGCTACTTGCCTCAAAATAACTTAGAAGATCCTCCTTATATTCAATCAAATGACCCTATTGATAGAATTGACGAATCGTTAAACGAAATTATTCCGGATAATCCAAATAAACCATACGATGTAAAAGAAGTATTGTATGCAGTGGTAGATAATGCTGAAATTTTAGAAGTTCAGCGTGATTATGCACCCAATATTGTAACTGCTTTTGCACGATTTAATGGTATGTCGGTAGGTATTGTAGCCAACCAACCCAATTATTTAGCCGGAGTTTTAGATATCGCTGCAAGTCGCAAAGCTGCTCGATTTGTGCGTTTTTGCGATGCTTTTAATATTCCCATTGTTACTTTTGTTGATGTTCCGGGATTTTTACCGGGAACCGGACAGGAATATGGCGGAATTATTCTTCATGGTGCAAAATTACTTTATGCTTACGGTGAAGCGACAGTTCCAAAGATTACCATTATTTTACGTAAAGCTTATGGTGGTGCTTACGATGTAATGTCATCAAAACATTTACGCGGCGACATAAACTATGCATGGCCAACAGCTGAAATTGCTGTAATGGGGCCCAAAGGTGCTATTGAGATTCTTCATAGCAAAGAGATAGAGGAAATTAGCGATGACCATGCAAAAGCTATCTTTATTGCTGAAAAAGAAAAGGAATATCGCCACAAGTTTGCTAATCCATATAATGCTGCTAAATTTGGGTATATTGATGATGTGATTGAACCGCGCAATACCAGATTTAGAATTGTTAGAGCTTTACAGGCATTGTCAACGAAGAAAGAGGTTAATCCTCCAAAGAAACATTCAAACTTACCATTATAGGAGGTTATATGATGATCTTACTTCAAAATAATATTGCTGAAAAAAGCAAATTTTTCCTGGAAAACGATCCTGATGGTGTTATTCTTACAATTATTGCAATGGGAGTTGTTTTTGCAGGATTGATATTGATATACCTCTTCTTTCATAACTTTGGAAAACAATTCAATAAATTCAGCGAAAGAAAGCAGTTAATAAAAGAAGGTAAAGTGGAAGAAGCTGAAAAAATTGAAATTATTCAAAGTGCAGAGGTAAACGCTGCTATTGGTTTGGCTCTGTATTTATACCAAAATCAAATCCATGATATGGAAAGCTTCAGAGTTACTATTGATAAAGTAACAAGAAATTACTCTCCATGGAGTTCAAAAATTTACGGTTTAAGAAAATTCCCTAAAACATATTGGAAATAAGAAGTATTATGAAAAATTTTAAATTTAAAATAAACGGAAGTCAGTACGAAATCGAAATCCTTTCAGTTGAAGGAAATATGGCTGAAGTATCGGTAAATGGCAGTGCCTATAAGGTTGAGATTGACAAAGAAATGAATATTACCAAGACACCTAAGCTGGTTCGCCCTGCAAGTGTGCCCTCTACTGATACACCCAAAGTTGAAGAGCATAAGACAATTCCTGCTTCTACATCTGCTGAAGCAAAAAAAATATTATCTCCTTTGCCGGGCGTTATTTTGGAAATGCATGTGCATAAAGGTGATAAAGTAAGCGTAGGGCAGAAAATAGCTGTTCTGGAAGCCATGAAAATGGAAAATAATATTGAAAGCGATATTGAAGGAACTGTTTTGGAAATCCATGCCAATAAAGGTGACTCTATTATGCAAGGTGATGTAATTATTGTATTAAGTTAAAGAATATCGATTATGACAAGTACTTTTGATTTTTTAATTAATCAGATGCAAACTTTTTGGGGATATACCTCATTCTATAATTTTACTTATGGTCATATTATTATGATTTTAGTGGGTCTGATATTTATTTATCTGGCCATTACTAAAGAATATGAACCCATGCTTTTGATTCCAATAGGATTTGGTATTATTATAGGAAATATTCCTTTTGCAAATGCTGAACATATTCTATCTACTGATCCATTAAACCTGAAGGTCGGTACATATCAGGAAGGTAGTGTTTTATATTACTTAAGATTTGGTGTATTACAAGGTATTTATCCACCTTTGATCTTTTTAGGAATAGGTGCAATGACCGATTTTTCCACACTTTTGAGTAATCCCAAATTAGTTCTTATTGGTGCAGCAGCCCAGCTTGGTATTTTTGGAGCTTTCTCCTTGGCTTTATTGATGGGGTTCCCTCCAAACGAAGCAGGTGCTATTGGTATTATTGGTGGTGCCGACGGACCGACTGCTATTTTCTTGTCGTCTAAGTTAGCGCCTCACTTTATGGGAGCAATAGCTATATCGGCGTATTCTTATATGGCACTGGTTCCTGTAATACAGCCACCAGTTATGAAATTATTTACGACCAAGAAGGAACGTTTGATTAAAATGAAGCCTCCGCGTGCGGTTAGCAAAACTGAAAAAGTTTTATTCCCCATTATTGGTCTTTTACTTACCTGTTTTATTGTACCCAGTGGTTTACCATTATTAGGTATGCTTTTCTTTGGAAATTTATTGAAAGAAAGTGGTGTTACAAAACGTTTGGCTAATACTGCCAATGGTCCTTTGATTGATATTGTGACTATTTTAATCGGATTAACCGTAGGTGCATCAACTCAGGCAGATGTCTTTCTGAGAAAAGAATCAATTCTTATTTTTGGATTAGGTGCAGCATCGTTCATTATTGCTACTGCAGGAGGAGTTTTGTTTGTGAAATTCTTTAACTTGTTCCTGAAAGAAGGTAACAAAATTAATCCTCTGATTGGTAATGCCGGTGTTTCAGCGGTTCCTGATAGTGCTCGAGTTTCTGAAATTATTGGATTACAGTATGATAAGAAAAACCATCTTTTAATGCATGCTATGGGACCAAACGTAGCAGGCGTTATTGGTAGTGCTGTTGCAGCAGGGGTATTATTAAGCTTTTTGTATTAGAAATATTTTTTATATCTTTGCAATCCAAAATTTGAGGTTCCGTAGCTCAGCTGGATAGAGCAACAGCCTTCTAAGCTGTGGGTCCCGCGTTCGAATCGCGGCGGAATCACCAAAAGCCCTTAAACAAGGGCTTTTATATTTTTAGACCCATCACTGTAATATCATCTGTTTGCTCTGTATCTCCCATCCATTCCACTATGGTATTTTCTAAAATCTGTTTTTGTTCATCCATCGTTTTATCCGCATTTGTAATTAATAATTCTTTAAAACGCTTATTCATGAATTTTTTTCCTGTTTTACCGTTAAATTGATCGGCATAACCATCGGAGAATAAATACAAGCAATCTCCTTTCTCTAATTGAATTTCATTATAGGTAAAGCTTTCCATATAAACATGAATGGCTACGGGCATTTTATCGGGTTTTAGTTCAATCAGTTCATATTCTTGTATTTCTGTTTTTTTCTTTTTTATGATGTATAACGGATTATTGGCACCTGAATACTGGCATTGGAGCGTTTGTTTATTGATGGCAACAAAAGCGATGTCCATGCCGTCTTTTTGCTCATTTTGTATGCCTTTTTGTTGCAGGGCTTGAATGATTTCTTTGCGTAATGCGTTTAATGCATCGTTGGTTTTTGTTATTTCTTTTTTACGTACTATTTCGTTTAGGAAACTTATTCCGAGCATGCTCATAAAAGCTCCGGGTACTCCGTGTCCGGTGCAATCGGCAACGCAAGCAATAAGCCATTCGTCAATTTGTGTAGCCCAATAAAAGTCGCCCGAAACAATGTCTTTGGGTTTAAAGAGAATAAAATGGTTACCTAAAATACTTCGCGATTGTTCAGAATTTGGAAGTACTGCTTCTTGTATTTTTTTTGCATAACTAATGCTATCGGTCAATTTTTTATTATAGTACTCAATGTGTTCTTTTTGCTTAATAACAATATCTCGTTGTGTTGCAATTTCCTCCTTTTGTGTTTTAATTTCTATGTTTTGTTTTGCAAGAAGGATATTGGCTTTTCTTTTATCTCTAAACATTTTAAGTAGGACTAACGAGAATGCAAGAATCAAAATAATTACTGCAATGGATGAAAAAATAATATATTGCTGTCTTTTATTTTCGGCGGTTTTAGCTTCTATAGTTTTTTTGTCCAACTCTTTTTGTTTTTGTAGTTTTTCGACTTGCAATTGCTTTTTTTCGGCTTCGTATTTTGTAACCATTTCGGCCAATGCTTTGGTTTTTTCACTGGAAAACAAACTATCTCGGGTTTCAATATATTTTTCAGCAAATTCAAGTGCTTTTTTGTAATTTCCCATTCTTTTGTATGCCATTAATAAGTGCATGGATGCTTCATTTTCTTTGGGAAGAGCGTTGATTTCCTTTCCTAATATTAATGCTTTTGTAGCATAATCTATGGCTTTTAAGAGGTATTCTTTTTTTTGGTTTTCATTTAATCGAGTAGAGTCGGTAATGGTAATATATAGGTTTGCAATGTTGCCGTACACTAGAGCAATTCCGTTTTTATCTTTTAATTCTTCCTTTATTTTTAAGGATTTTTGATAATATTCCAATGCTTTTTCATAATTTCCAAAATACTTATAACTGCCTCCTATATTGTTATAACAAGATGCAATCCCAAGTTTGTCGCCCAAGGCTTCATGAATTTTCAATGATTTTTGGTAGTATTCTATGGCTTTTTTAACATTGTTTTGAGTTCTATATATTCCTCCAATATTGTTGTAACAGGTAGCAATTCCATATTGGTCTCCAATTTTTTCAGAAATTTCCAACGATTTATGATAGTATTCGATTGCTTTGTCGTTATTTCCTTGATTTGAATAAATTATTCCAACGTTTAAATAACATACAGACATACCGCTTAAATCACCTAAAGATTCATCAATTTTTAGTGCATTAATAAAACAATCCAAAGCCTTATCGTCCGCACCTTTTTTGTGATAAATATTTCCAATGTTAACATAACAACCGGATGTTCCAATTTTATCATTATTTTCTTTAAAAATATTGAGAGCTGTTTGAAGGTATTTTAAGGCATTATCGTAATTTCCTTCGTCGCTGTATATTAATCCGATGTTAATTAAGCAATTGGCAATCCCATTTTTGTCTTTTAAACGTTGAAAGAGTTTAAGTGCTATGTTAAAAAATGACATTGCTTTTGAGTTATTGCCTAAGTATGAATAGGCGATACCAATATTGTTGTAACAACGAGACAGACCAACGGCATCTTTTATTTTTTCGTATTTTTTTAAAGCTGTAGAATAATAGGCAATTGCTTTTTCAAAAGCACCAATATCTTCATATACAAAACCAAGGTATAAAAGTGAAGTAGCCTCTTGTTTTTTTAGTTTTTTACGTAAAGCATGATTTAGTGATTTTTTGTAAAAGTAAAAAGCCGAATCCGGGTTAAAACTTTCGTAATAATCGCCCATTTTTAGATATAAAGACCAAATTGTTGTGTCGTTTTTTGCTTTATTAAGTTCGTTGAATAATGAATCGATGTTGTTAGACGGGAAGGCTTGTTTGCTAAAACAAAAGATAAAAGCTGAATATAATATGTATTTGATTATTTTCATTTCTTAAATTTTTATTCCTAAAACAGTAATATCATCGGTTTGTTCATCATTTCCAATCCAAGCATTAATAGTGATATCGAGGAGTTCTTTTTGATCTGGCATGGGCTTGGCCGCGTTTGAAAGTAGTAATTCTTTAAATTGTTTATACATAAATTTTTTTCCTCTCTCGCCCCCAAATTGATCAGCAAAACCATCGGAAAATAGATATAAGATATCCCCTTTATTAAGCTATCAATATTCGTTTTTTGGCTATATGAAGAATGGATGCCAAAAGTGATTATTATGCTAATAAATAATATTATATGTAGTATAGGTTTCATTTTCTTAATGGGAATATTTTTTCATAAATTTCTGTTTGATTAATCATGGAGCCGGGATTGAGTCCGGGTTTGTTTTCGGGAATGGGAACATTCATTTTATTGAAATATTCAACCCATGCCGGGAAATAATCGTTTGTTTCCGGATCTTTAAACGTCATTGGGTTTAGTTTGAAAATAGGATGACCTTTTTTGTCTTTATATAAGAAATAAACCAATTCGCTGCAATAATATGCTTTGTTAGAAATGTCGAAAACGGTATCGTAAGGCTTTCCAATATATGGTTCTATATCAATGATTTTTGGAATAATATAGTAGTTTTTCACTCTTCCAACGTATATATTCTCTTTTCCGCTTCTTGCTATAAAGGTATTAAGGTCGGTAAGACTCACACCTTTATTAACAGCTTCTGCAACAAACCATTGATTTTGATTTTTTTTTACAACAATTGCTACGTGAGAAAAGTGTGTATTTTGATAGGCAGGAGTTACTTTTTCTATAGCATCGCAAAAGTCGCCGCAACTAAGATATTGGAATAATAAATCTCCTTCTTTTAAATTTTGAGAGCTACTATTGTTTACAACGAAAAAGGTAAGTAAAAGAATAATTATTTTCGGTAGATACATGTTTTTTTGCAAAAATAATTTTATTATACGTAAAACAAAAAAAGCCGTTTCAAACGAAACGGCTTAACATAAAGCAAATAAAAAATTAAATTTCTTCTGTTTCAACAACTTTAGCTAAAATATCGCTATAGGGCAGAACTAAGTATTTTTTATGTTCAAATTCTATTTCGGTTCCGCTGTATGCTTTATAAATTACAGTGTCGCCAATCTTTACCTCAGCATTTTCAATAGAACTCATATTAACAATCTTGCCCATATTGGGTTTTTCTTTTGCGGTATCGGGAATAATGATCCCCGAAGCGGTCTTTTGTTCTTTTGATTGCTCACTTAAATCAATCAAAACATTTTGGTTAATTGCTTGTAATTCTTTCATAGTCTATAATTTTTTAATTAATCTCTAATAATTCTTTTAATCGTTTTTGGTCGAAACCGATAACCCACTGTCCATTGATTTCGGTTTGAGGAACTCCTTGTTGTCCGGTACGCTGCACTAATTCTTGAGCTGCGTGCTGGTCTCTTGATACATCAACATCCGAAAATGGAATTCCATTTTTGCGTAACCATGATTTTAGCGTATTGCACCAAGAGCAGGTTGGCGTGGAATAAACTGTAACATGTTTTGGCGCCTTTCCTTCGGCTTTAGCTTTTGCCTGATAAATGGCACTTGTAAACAATCCTTTTAAGAAATCAGCATCTTGGCATCCTTTAATAGTACTGATCATTTCACCTTTTTCAAAAATTATTAAGGTGGGTACAGAGGTTATTCCAAAAGCCGGATGTATATCTTTTACCGTGTTTACATCGGCTATATAAACTGGTAGATGATCGTTTTGTGAAGTAGAACTTAAATTTTTTAATGCACACATGCTTTGTTCGCTTCCTTCTTTGTATAAAAGAACATACGCTTTGTCCTTGTCTTTTAAGGCTTGCTTTAATTCCTGCAACGATTTTATGCTTTCCATAGTATTAAAGTTTTTGAATTTCTCTAACAATCAAGTCTTTTGTTTTGGCTCCAACTAAGCGTTTTACTTCTTTTCCGTTTTTAAAAATTAAAAGTGATGGGATACTTTTAATATTGTATTTGGCTGCCAGAGGGCGTTGTTGGTCAACATTAACTTTATAGACTTTAATGGGCAAGTTAGGATCATTTGCCAGTTCATTTAAAACCGGCATCATTAGTTTGCAAGGCATACACCATTCTGCCCAAAAGTCAACTACAGAAATTCCGCCTTTAATATGTTGATTAAAAGTAGTGGCAGTTAGATGTTTAATATTAGGATTTTCGGGACCTGTAGGCATTTTTTTTATTTTTTGGTAATTATAAACGATAAGACCTATAAATATAACTACAACTACTAATATGACTAATAATACAATTGACATTTTTTTATTTTTTTTGATGAATAAATTCTGATACTGCCATGGCTGCTACTGTAGCTTCGCCAACAGCAGTTGTAATTTGCCTGTAACGTTTTTCAATGCAATCGCCGGCAGCATATACACCCTTGATGTTGGTTTGCATATCGTTGTTTACTAAAATTTCGTTTCGTTCATTTAACTGCACATGACCTTTTAAAAAATCTGTATTGGGTTCATATCCAACAAAGATAAAAACTCCGTTAGTGCTAAATGCTTGTTCTTCGTTTGAAATGAGATTTTTTATTTTTACACCCTCAAGCTGCTCATTGCCATATATTTCGGAGAGGGTTGAATTTAAAACAAAATTGATTTTTGGATTTTGTTTTGCTTCTTCAACAATATGCGGGAAGGCTTGAAAATAATCGAACTGATGAACGATGGTTAATTTAGAAACGTATTTGGTAAGGGAAATGGATTCTTCTAATGCTGAATTTCCGCCGCCAACAACCACAATCTCTTTTCCGGTGAAAAAATCGCCATCGCAGGTAGCGCAATAGGATACGCCACGGCCCTTAAATGCATTTTCACCGGGGATTCCGAGCGTTCTGGAACGACCACCCGGAGCTAAAATTACAGCTTTAGACGAAAAAACAGTTCCATCATTAAGTGTGATTTTTTTACTATCGCTACTTAATTCGAGTGCTTCGATTTTGATATTCGTTTTAATTTCACAACCGAAGTTTTGTGCTTGTTTTTTCATGACGGATGCGAGTTGGTATCCGCTGATTTTTTCTATACCCGGATAATTTGCAATTTCATGCGTTAGGTTCATTTGCCCTCCGGCCATTCCATCGCTCAATAGTAGCGTTTTAACTTTTGAACGACCAAGGTAAATGCCGGCAGTTAATCCTGCCGGGCCTGCACCAATTATTATGGCATCGTATTGATACATATTACTTTGAAAACTCTTGGTCTAAGATGGTTTTTATTTGTTCTTTGCTTTGAATGCTCGAAGTGGCTTTGGCAACGTTACCATTTTTATAATACATTACAAATGGTAATCCCATAAAACCTCTGCATTCAGGAGCATTTCGAATGATATGCGCTTCGGGATTGTCGAATTCCATGTCGTAAAATTTTACATGAGGATATTCTGATTCCAACTCTTCCATAGCTGCATATACCGGTACGCACATTGGTCCCATACGACCACAACATACCATTACATTTTCGTTTTCGTTGATGATTTTCTTTAGTTCATCAGCTGTTTCTACGTGTTTTAAATTTGTGTACAACATAATTATTTAGTTTAAGATTCAATTATTCTGATTTCGTATGTAAATTCAAGAAATTTTTTGAACATGAACGACACACCGCAATATTTATCTTGAGATAGCGTAACTGCTTTTTCAAGCTTAGAGCGATCGAGGTTTTTCCCTTTGAATTCGTATATTAAATGCATTTTTGTATAATGTTTCGGATGCTCTTCGGTCATATCGGCTTCTATTTCCATATTAAAAGATTCAAGTTCCACTTGCATTTTTTTTAGTATTGCTACCACATCCATTCCGGTACATCCGCTAACAGATGCTAATAATAATTCTTTTGGACGAGGACCGAGGTTTTGACCACCAAATTCTTCGGATGCATCCATCATTAAAGGTAAATCATTTACTTTTGCTTCAAAAGCCATGTTACCTTTCCAGTTTGTTTTTACTTTGTGTTTCATAATTAAATTTTCTTTAGCAAAATTATAGGTTATTATATCTCAAAAATAAGATTTGATATTGAGATAGCCAAAACAAAAAGTTGAGATAGATTAGTAAAAAAGAAATGGTATGCCAATGGAAGTATTTTTATTAACCTTTTACAAGTAGAAATTCACAAGTGCTTGAATAGATTGTATTATGAACTTTCAACTTAAAAAATTACCTTTGCATATGTTTTTAAAAGAGCTTAGTTTACATCAGTTTAAAAATATTGAAGAAGCAGCATTGAGCTTTTCGCCTACGTTAAATTTTATATACGGACAAAATGGGGCAGGGAAAACCAACATTCTTGATGCCATTCATTATTTATCATTAACCAAAAGCTTTATAAATACAACCGATACCGAAAATATTCGCAATAACGAAGGCTTTTTTAGAATTTATGGCAAATATTCAAATACCGAAAGCTATGAAGAGTTTTCGTGTGTAGTAAATAGGGAAGGACGTAAGCACTTTAAGCATTTTACTAAAGAATATTCGAGACTGGCTGACCACATAGGTAAGTTACCCATTGTAGTTATTTCGCCTTTTGACCATTTTATCATTACCGAAGGAAGCGAATACAGACGCAAACTTTTGGACTCAACTATTTCGCAGTACGATAAAATATATTTGGGTTATTTGTACGATTATAATCGTATTTTAAAACAACGAAACGCTTTGCTAAAATCTGAACAACCCGAATATGCTAAACTTGAGATGTTGGAAATAATGAATGTACAGCTTGATAAACCTGCTAATTATTTATTTAAGGCAAGATATGAATTTATTGAAGGCATAAAAGAACTTTTTAATCGTTATTATTTACAGATTGCTAACCGCAACAATGAACTTGCTGAACTTGAATATCGTAGTTCTTTGATTGATAATGAGTTTCATTTATTGTTAAAAGATAATTTGAAAAAAGATTTGATTGCAGAAACTACAACATCAGGTATTCACAAGGATGATGTGTTGTTTTTACTCAATAAGAAGAACATTCGCTATTTTGCTTCACAAGGGCAACAAAAGACTTTTTTAACAGCTTTAAAATTATCTATTTTAGATTATTTGAAACATTTTAATGCTAAGCCCATACTGCTTTTAGATGATATTTTTGATAAGCTCGATGATCATCGCGTGTTAAATTTATTGAAAACAGTTGTAAGTGAACACATTCAGGTTTTCATTACTCATACTAATATAGTGCATATTGAAAAATTAAATTTGTTAAACTTATCGGAATCATGTATATTTGAAATAGAAAACGGAAAAATTACGACTCATGAACCCTAAACAACGCAGAGAAAATACACGAACCATTGGTGAAGCAATACGCGAACTTGTTGAAGCATACCATTTGGACAATAAATTAATTGAAACAAAAATAATAAATGCATGGCCCGAAGTATCCGGAACGTATATATCAAGGCAAACGCATAAATTATATATCAATGATCATGTTTTATATGTTGTAATACATTCATCAGTAATAAAACATGAACTACATTTGGCTCATGACGATTTATTAGAACAGCTTAACTCCATAGCAGGTAAAGCATACTTAAAAAAAATTGTGTTTGTATAAAAACCCTCAAAATTACTTCGTATATAAAAATAAAAAATAGTACCTTTGCAACCTGAATTTATTGGAGTTCTATGATAAGCCGAAGGTTATTAAGATTAAAGATTATGCAAATGGTGTATGCCTATTTTCAACGAATGGCTGGCGACATCAATCAGACAGAGAAAGAATTATTTGAAAGCATCAACAAAACGTATGAATTGTATCACTATTTAATGCTACTGCTTATAGATATTAAATTTTATGCTGAAAAAAAATTAGATATACGAAAAAATAAATTTTTAAAATCGAAAAATCCGGCTGAATTAAGCGAAAATTTTGTGAACAATACGTTGATAAAATTAGTCGAGGAGAACTACATGCTTAATACCTTTATTAATAATAACAAATTCAGTTGGCAAAATTATAATGATGTAATTGCTTCTTTATTTGAGGATTTGGAAAAAACGAACGAGTTTACAAAATATTTAATGCTTAAAAATCCGTCTTTCAAAGACGACCAGGATATCGTTACCTTTTTTTATGCAGAAGTACTAACCAACTCTCAGAATTTTAATCAATTATTAGAGGAGCTGAGCCTTTATTGGAATGACGATTTAGAGTTTGTTGTTTCTAATATCTTAGCAAGTTTGTCAAAGTTCGATGAAGCAAAAGGAAGCAATAATTCGTTGCAAAAAATGTATAAAAATTCTGACGATATTGAATTTACGAAAAATCTGTTTCGTAAAACCATCTTACGCCACGACGAACATTCTGAAATTATTCAACGATTTCTAAAAAATTGGGAGTTGGAACGTGTTGCACAATTAGACATTATATTATTAGAAATGGCTTTGACCGAACTTTATCATATGGAAGAAGTGCCGGTAAAAGTTACGTTGAACGAATACATCGAATTGTCAAAGTTTTATAGTACCGAAAAAAGCAGTACCTTTATTAACGGAGTCTTAGATAAAATTGTTCAAGAAGGTAAAAGCGAAGGTAAAATTGTGAAAAAAGGAAAAGGTTTAATAGGGGAACAAACGCTATAAATTAACATTGTTTAATTTTTTTGCTTTTATCAAAAAGAGAATTTATTATTAACTTCGCAAAAAAAAATATGAAATACGTAGGTTTAAATATTGTATTGATTTTAATGTTGTTTGTGGGTTGTCAATCAAATGATTCCCCAAAAGTGGATACTGATTTAATCCAAAATCCATTAACAGCAGATGGCTCTAACTCCGATACGACCCTACTACCAAAATTTCAATGGAAAGAGATGGTACATGATTTTGGTGTAATAGTACAAGGAGAGCGGGTCTCTTATACGTTTACTTTTAAAAATGTAGGAAAGTCGAACCTTATCATTTCTTCTGTTCATGCAAGTTGTGGTTGTACTGTTCCTAAGTACGACTCTGCACCCATTGCTCCCGGCGAAGAAGGTAAAGTTGAAGTAGTTTTTGACAGTTCCGGACGTAGTGGTTTGCAAAATAAAACCGTTACTGTATTGGCTAACACTCAACCAAGTGCTGTTGAATTGCATTTCTCAGCAGAAGTAATAGTTCCTGAAAATCGTTAATTATTAATTTTAATTTATATTGTATGATGAATGTTTTTGAACCTTTAATGTTAATGGCTGACCCAAAAAGCGGTCAAAACCCAATTATGTCTTTGTTGCCTTTGATTTTGATTATTGTGGTATTCTATTTTTTCATGATTCGTCCACAAATGAAAAAACAAAAGGAATTGAAGAATTTTAGACAATCGTTAAAAGTTGGTGATAAAGTTATTACATCCGGCGGAATATACGGCAAAATAAATGATATTCGCGATAATATTGTTATAATTGAGGTTGAAGATAAAATGAGATTACGCGTGGACATCAACTCCGTTTTTGGTGATCCGGCCGATTTAGAACAAAAGAAGTAGTCTTTGAAATCGGAGCTGTTAAAACAAATTCGTGGGCTTTTTAGTCAAAAAAAAGTTAAGCGAAACCGACGTGTTTTAATTTTTCTTTTTTTTGTTTTTTTGTCGTCATTAATTTGGTTTTTTAATAAACTTGAAAAAGATTACTTTACAACCCTAACCATTCCGGTAAAATTCTACCATTTTCCGGATGATAAAATTCAAATAAACCCTTTACCAAAACAATTAAATGTTAATGTTTACGGTAGAGGGTTTACACTTTTAAGGTATAAGTTATTGTCACTGAATACTATATATTTAGATGTTTTATCCAATATTAAAACAGTAAAAAACAGTGATAGAGAATTGCTCTATTTTAATAGCGAAAGCATTATTCCGTCAATTGACCGCGAACTTTCGGGCGAAATGAAAATAATGAGCATTGAACCCAAAGATATTAAGCTGATTTTTTCAAAAAAACAAAGTAAAAAAGTATTTGTTGTTCCCAATATATCTTATTCTATTAATAAAAACTATTTAATTAATACTGTTAAAGTTATTCCTAATACCATCCTTATTACCGGTCCATCGTTTATTGTAGATACTATTGATACAGTTTTTACACAAAAACAAAACATTTCTGATTTAAGCTCAAATTTAAAGGCAAATTTATTGCTTCAAAAAGTAGAGTTTTGCAACTACAATAGAGATTTTGTAGCGGTTGCCATTAATATTGAGAAAAAAACAGAAAAGACCATTGCTGTTCCGGTAGAATCGTTATTTCCGTCTTCGCTAAAGAATTCAACTTTTGTTCCTAATTTGATTAATTTAAAATTTTCTGTAGGTATTCATCAATTTTCAAAAATAGATGCAAGCCAGTTTCAATTAACCGTTGAACGAATTAATAGCTCTTCCATCAATTCCGATATATATAGAGTGAAAGCAATTCGTATCCCAAGTAAGATTTATAACTTGCAAATTACACCTAATATTGTTACTATTTTAAAAAAATAAGAATGATATCTATTGGTTTAACAGGAGGAATTGGTAGCGGAAAAACGACTGTAAGTCAGATTTTTAAGTATAACTGGAATATTCCTGTTTACTATGCAGATGAACGTGCAAAATGGTTGATGCAAAACAATGAGTCGATTAAAACATTTTTGTTGGACATAGTGGGTCAAGATTCATATAGTAAAGGAAGTTTGAATAAAGAATACATTGCTTCGGTTATTTTTAATAATTCCGAAGTAAAATCGAAGTTAGAAAGTGTTGTGCACAAGGCGGTTATAGAAGATTACGAAATTTGGAAATCGACTAAAATCGATGCACCGTATATTATTCATGAAGCAGCTCTTATCTTTGAATCTCAATTACAAGACAAGTATAATAAGATTATTTCCGTTATTTCACCTTTAGAACTTCGAATTAAACGATTGGTGGAAAAAGGAATGAATATTCGGGATGTTGAAAAGCGTATCGATGCCCAAACAACGGATGACTTTAAAATAAAAAATTCCGATTTTGTTATTTATAATAATGAAACGTGTAGTATTTTAGAGCAAGTTATAAATATTCATACTATTTTAACAAATGAAATGGGGTAAATGGATAGGTGGTGGTTTAGGATGGGCATTTTTCGGGCCCATCGGAGCCTTATTTGGTTTTGCTGCCGGAGCTATAATTGATTCCGATGAATATGTGAAAACCGGTAAAAATGCAACTACAAGAGGTGATTTTATAGCTAGCTTACTTGTATTGGTAGCAGCAATAATGAAAGCTGACGGAACCATTAAAAGATCCGAATTAAACTATGTTAAATCTTTTTTAAGAGATTTGTTAGGAGAAGAAGAAGCCCAAGAAGCGTTGTTGAGTTTAAGAGATATTCTTAAAAAAGAAATTCCCGTAGAACTCGTGTGTTCTCAAATCAATAATCATTTAGATTACTCGTCCAAACTTCAACTTATACATTTATTGATTGGAATTGCTGAAGCCGATAACGAAATAGTTCGTAGTGAAATAAATTTGATTAAACGAATAGCAAATTTATTAAATATACCGACTTCTACCATAGAATCGTTGTTAAATGTTAATGGAACCGTTGATGATGCCTATAAAATTTTGGAAGTTTCGCCCGATGCTACTGATGAAGAAATAAAAAAAGCGTATCGAAAGTTAGCGGTTGAGCATCACCCCGATAAGGTTTCGTATTTAGGTGAAGAAATACAAAGAAAAGCACAAGAAAAATTCAAGAAAATAAACGAAGCTTACGAATTAATTAAAAAACAACGAGGAATAAAATAAGTTCTAACTTGTTGTAAATTAGTGTTTATAGTAAATATTTTATCCTATTGTAAAAGACAAAAAAAAAAATTAAGTTTGCAATCTATAAAAAAAGAAAGATATGAAGTTGAATGAAATTTTAACCATTTCAGGACATTCCGGCTTATTTAAAATGATAGCACAGGGAAAGAACAGTATTATTGTAGAATCGCTGACAGATGGAAAACGTATGCCGGCATTTTCAACTGACAGACTCAGTTCATTGTCCGATATTGCTTTGTTTACTACAGGCGAAGAATTACCATTGAGCGAAGTTTTTAAAAGAATGTTCGAGGTTTTTGAGCAAAAAGAAGTTTCGTTGAATTTTAAGAAACAAACCAAAGAAATGCTCGAGTTCTTTGAAAAGGCCATTCCTGAGTATGATAAAGAACGCGTATATACTTCTGATATAAAAAAAATAATGACGCGGTACAATCAACTTGTAAAAAACAACTTGTTACCATTTGACGAAGAAGTAGCAAAAACGGAAGATGCTCCGATGGAGAAAAAAGAAGAAGTAGAAGCTCCAAAGCCCAAAAAAACAGTAAAAAAGAAAGCTGAAAAAAACATAACTGAATAATTTAAACTTAACGTGGATCAACGTCAATATCCTTCTCTATTACTCGAAAAGGCAGTACAAGAATTATCAAAATTGCCCGGAATCGGGCAAAAAACAGCTTTTCGCCTTTTGATGCACATGCTAAGAAGTAATAAAGAATCTATGATTTTATTGGCCGATTCGCTGAATGATTTAGCTCATAATGTTCAATATTGCGAGCGATGCTTTTCTATTTCGGATGGTAATTTATGTGAAATATGCAGCAACCATCATCGAGACCAGACAACAATTTGCATTGTTGAAGATGTAAATGATTTAATGGCAATAGAAAAGACACACCAGTATAATGGCTTGTATCATGTTTTGGGAGGGTTAATTTCTCCAGTGGATGGTATAAGTCCTGCACAGTTAACCATTGATTCGCTCGAAAAAAGATTGGAAAATGAGTCGATTAGTGAGTTGATTTTTGCATTCTCTGCTACAGTTGAGGGTGATACCACTGCTTATTATTTATTTAAAAAATTTAGTAAATGGCCTATTCAAATAACAACTATTGCTAAAGGTGTTGCAGTTGGAAATGAATTGGAATATACTGATGAAATTACACTCGCTCGTTCTATTAAACATCGTTTAGCATTTGATGGAATAACAAAATAATAAATTAACTTAAAACAAATGATTATGAAAAAACTAACTTTAATTGCAATTGCATTTGTAACGTTTTGTGTTGCAAACGCTCAAGAAATGAAACAAGGTAATAATTTTTTAAGTGTAGGTATTGGTCCTTCGGCAAGTTATTGGGGAACCTATAGTGGTGGAACTCCTGCCATACGTTTAGCATTTGATCATGGTTTTCGTGAAGTTGGTCCCGGTACAATAACCTTAGGCGGGGCACTGGGCTTTTTTAATAAATATTATAAAAGCACCTACTGGGATAATAATGGTAATATCCACAATTATAAATGGAGCTTCAATTATTTTAGTACAGTTTTTAGAGCCGGATACTATTATAATTTAAGTGAAGCCGGCATAAACAATATGAATGTATATGGAGGTTTGGGTATCGGAATGTTATTTTTAAGCTTTCACGATACATATGATGGTCCTGATGGCTATATTCCTTACAATGCATCGTCTAATGAATTTTTGTTCAATTTTTATGCAGGTGCCAATTATTTTATAACTTCTAAAACCGCTCTTTATTTAGAATTTGGTTACGATATTAGTTATGTTACGATTGGAGCAACGTTTAAATTAAAATAACCTTAAAACCACATTGCTGCACTACCAAGAACGGCAGCGTTTTTATTCAATAATTGAGAGGGAAGAATTTTTGTCTTCCCTTTTAATATAGGTAATACATTGTTATTTATAGATTCTTTTAATATAGGTATCAATAAGGGATGAGCATTTGCTATTCCTCCAAACAAGAATATTGCTTCCGGATCAAGAATATTTATCAAATTAGATAAGGAATTACCTAATATATGTGCAGTTTTACTATATGTTTCGATTGCAATAGAGTCGCCGTCAACTGCTAAGTTATATATTTGCTTGGTTGAAATTTCCTTGTCGGGCATTTTACCTTTATTAGCAAAATAAAACTCCTGGTATGTTTGCACGATGCCTCTTGCCGAGACATAGGTTTCGATGCAACCAATTTTGCCGCATGTACATTGTCTGCTCGATTCGTTGCATTTTGTGTGTCCATACTCTCCTGCAAATCCGTTTTTGCCGTGAACAATTTGATTATTGACATAAATACCGCTTCCTAATCCGGTACCTAACGTCAGCACAATAAAATCGTTCATCAATTTAGCGCCTCCAAACGTTTTTTCGCCTATAGCTGCTGCATTGGCATCATTGGTAAGTTTGGAAGGCAGTTGAAAAATATTCGAAAAATAATCTGCAATCGGAATCATTTCGCCCCAAAAAAGATTGGGTGCAAACTCTATACAGCCGTTATTGAAATTGCCATTGGGAGCTCCAATACCGATCCCTTTTATTTGAATATCATTTTTACTTGAAAAATTTTGAAAAGATTTAAAAATATCTTTTACAAGTTCTATCGGTTCATTATACAATTTTGTGTTAAAATTGCCCTGAAAAATGATTTCACCGGTTTGATTAACAACACCATAAACGGTATTGGTCCCACCTATATCAACTCCTAAGTAATACTTGTTTGTCATGTAACGTTATATCTAAGAATGTATAATTTTTTTTCTGTAGCCCCATATTCCATAAAATGCCAGATAAACAAAGCAGCAAACACCAACCAAATAACTCCATTGAATACCTAATAAATTATCTGAAGCTAAGGCACCTTGAGTTAAACTAACGATTCCACCACCCATAATCATCATTACAAGTAAACTGGAGCCGGTATTGGTGTGTTTTCCGAGTCCTGAAATAGCTAATGTGAAAATACAAGGCCATAATGTACTACAAAAAAGCCCTACACTTATAAATGCATAAGCGCTTACCATTCCGCCCGACAACATCCCAATAAATAAAGCCATAATTGCAATAGATGAGAAAATTATCAATTGTAGAGCAGGATTCCCTTTACTTAAAACATCGGCCAAAATTAACATTATAATCACAAATGCATAGTAGTAAAACGGAGTAATATCGTGATGGGCTATTTTGTTTACAATCAAAAAAACGGCAAAAGCAAGATATGGCATAAGAAACTTCATTATGGCTTTCGTTCCTTTTTTCAAATTAAATGCTCCAACTGACGAAGTCCATCGTCCAATCATTAAGCTTGCCCAAAACAATGAAACAAATGGTGCTACTCTATCTGTTGTAATACCTACATGTTGTCGAAGAAATTCGGGTAAATTACTGGCGGTAGATACTTCAACCCCAACATAAACGAAAATGGCAATCATTCCCATCCATAATTGAGGATAACTTATAGCCATTTTACGTTCTTTTTCGTGTGTTTTTGTGTCTATGTTTTCTTCGGTTTGAACTATTTTATTTGGAATAGATGAAAATTTAAAAATGACGGCTACAATAATAAAAGCAAGTCCTAAAATTAGATAGGGGATTTTAATGTTTTCGATACTTGCAGTTGTATTTGTAGAAATCGTACCGAAAATAGCAAAGCTCACAAGTAAAGGGCCTATGGTTGTTCCAAAGTTATTAATTCCACCTGCCAGGCTCAAACGTTGTGACCCTTTGTTAGGATCCCCCATATTAATGGCTAATGGATTTGCAGCTATCTGTTGTAGCGAGAATCCTAATCCAACAATAAATAACCCTGAAATCATTAATGCGAAAGAAGCCATTTGAGCAGCCGGATAAAAAAGTAAAGTACCAAGAGCAGAAATTAACAATCCTAATGAAATACCATTTTTATAGCCAATTCTGTTCAGTATATCGTCTTTTGATGATTTTGAGATAAAAAAATAGATAATTGAACCGACTGTATATGCCACATAAAAGGCAAAAGACACCATTTGCGATTGCCATTGCTGAAGGTGAAGATTTTCTTTAAAAACCGGAATTAAAATATCGTTACTGGCAGCAACAAAGCCCCAGAAAAAAAATACAGATATTAGAGTTATAAAAGCAGATGTTTTTGTCGATTTTTCCATATCATTTTATTGTTGTTCCTTAATAATTAACTTATTTTTAATATTATACGTCTGAAATAGTTGAACCAAAAGAATTGCAGATAATATGAGCAACGCTCCCAGCCATTGTTTTAAAATTAATGTTTCGTCTAAGATGATAATTCCACCCAATAGTGCGAATAAAGCTTCCGATGAAAACAAAATTCCTGCAATATTAGCAGGTACAAATCGTTGTGCATATATTTGAAGTGTAAATGCAATCCCAATAGAAAATATACCGGCATAGGCAATGGGTATCCAAGCCATTTGAATTGCTTCGAACGAAAATGACTCGGTTGGCAAAGTAAAAAGCAAACTCAAAATCCCGGCAACCATAAATTGAATACACGCTAGAGCAATACTTTTATTTAGCGATGCATAGCTTTCGATAAAACTTACATGAAGAGCCCAAAAAATACTGCCAATAAATACCAATATATCGCCAAAAGATAACTTTAACGAATTTAAATCTAAGCTCATAAGCATAAACCCTACAATGGCAATGAATATTGCAACCCATATCAACAAACCTGTTTTGCGTTTAAAAAACATTCCAATGATAGGAATAAAAACGATGTAGAGCGACGTAATAAAACCTGCATTTCCGGCTTGTGTGTATTGAATTCCAATTTGTTGAAAACTTGCACCGGCAAACAATAAAAGCCCTAAAATAATTCCTGAAATGAAAACTTTTTTTGTAATACCTTTAAGTTCCTTATAAAACACTATAAACAGCAAAAAACTTCCAATAAAAAAACGCAATGTATTAAACAAAAAAGGACCAATATATTGCATGCCTTCTTTTTGAGCAACAAATGCAAATCCCCAAATCATGGCGGCAATTAAAATAAGTCCGGTATGTAAAAATGAATATGTTTTCTTCATCACTTAACCAAAATCTCATCGATAAAAAAGAATGCAGGATATCCTTTACCGGGATGCCAATCGGGTAATGTTCCTGAACGTTTAACAAATACTTTGACAAATCGGGTTTTAACAGGTTTTATTTCAGTCTCAAACCATGCACTTTGAGGTTTCCAGTCGTTACGTGGGTATTTATTTTGTATGATTGCTACCGATTGAAATTGTTTTCCATTGGTTGAAACGGAAAACTCAACATATGGCGGAAAGAGTATCCATGGGCTTACATCTTGCAAAAAATGGGCTGAAAGCGTGTGAATCGTTTGAACTTTTCCTAAATCGATGATGGCTACCAAATCGGTATCCTGATAACCTTGCCATTCGCCGGTGCGGAAATCAGTTGTTCCGGTAATGCCATCAATTAGAGCAATATCGCCTCCTCCGGTATATTCACGGCTATATTTTGATACTATTTTGATAGACCTTAACGGATCGATTTTATAAACATTCATTTCACAGACATTGCTTGGAACACCATTTTTTGATATGGCGATGGCTTTTATACAACTTGTAGAATCGATCTCGAATGTTTTTGTATAGTGCAATGATTGAATGTTAGGTGTAGTATTATCTAATGTATAATAAATTTGTGAAGTAGTATCGATGCAATTGAATGATATGGATGTTTTCTTTTGGAAAGATCGTAAACCTTCTACATAGTAAGGCATAGGTGTGAAATTTGAGTTTTTTAATGTTGTATTTGGGCAATCTTCCGGATGGGTTGCCCAGTCAGATGGTCTAGGTCCCATATAAAAATCTAATTTTCCTCCTCTCATTAGAGTGGAATGGCTTATATAACTTTTTGAGTAAGGTTTCCCGTTTAGGGTAATTCGTTGAATATAAATATTATTCTTGCTTTGATTATGAACGTTAATTGTAAAAGGTTGTGCTAAGTGTATAGTTGCAGTTTCTACTTTTGGCTTTCCAATAATATAAAGACTATCTCCGGGGCATACCGGATAAAAACCCAACGCCGAAAAAACATACCATGCCGACATTTGACCACAATCTTCATTGCCAATGAGGCCATCAGGCTTTGAAGAATAAAAGGTGAAAATTTTTTCCAAAATTTCTTGAGTTTTATAGGGTTTGCCAATATAATTATACAAATATGCCAAGTGATGGCTTGGTTCGTTTCCATGGGCATACTGACCTATAAGTCCTGTAATATCTGCTTGTTGACGACCACTTGTTTGCGAATGGGTATTAAAAAGCGAATCGAGTCGCGTTTCGAGTGAGTCTTTACCACCCATAAGTATTGAAAAGCCTTCTATATCATGTGGAACATAACATGAGTATTGCCAAGCGTTTGCTTCTGTGTAGTGAAATGTAACATCGTAAGGAGAAAAAGGAACAACAAAGCTGCCGTTTAATCTTGCTCTGAAAAATTTTGTTTTGGGGTCAAAAACATTTTTATAGTATTGTGAGCGAATAAGATAGTGTTTGTAATCGTTTTGTGCATTTAGCGATTTTGCCATTTGAGCTATACACCAATCGTCGTAGGAGTATTCTAATGTTTTGGATACGCTTTCGCCGTCATCTGTTACTAAAACGCATCCGTGTTGTTCGTAATTCTTCAACGAAGGTATTTTTCTGTTTGCCATTGCTTTCATTGCATCAAATGCTTCATATGCATTAAATTGACGAATCCCTTTTTGCCAAGCATCGTAAATAACAGAAACTGCATGATAGCCAATCATACAATTGGTTTCGTTAGCGGCAAGTTCCCAAATAGGTAAAAGTTTTGATTGTTGATACTGAAGTAAGAAAGTGTTTATAAAATCATTGGTAGCCTGTGGTTCCAGGATGGTCATTAAAGGATGCCATGCTCGATAGGTATCCCATAACGAAAACACAGTATAATATTTTCCCTTTGGTAGAGTATGAATTTTATCATCTCTGCCTCTGTAACGGTTATCAATATCATTAAAAATATTTGGCTGAACGTAGCAATGGTAAAGAGCTGTATAAAATACTTTTTTTGTTTCAGCATCAGCTTCAATATTGATTTTACTTAAAACCTGTTCCCATTTATTTTGTGCTTTTTCGACATATTTGTCAAAATCCCAACATGAAGCCTCTTCGTTTAAGTTTTTTCGAGCACCTTCCATATCTACAAATGAAATACCTACTTTGACTACTAAGTTGGTATCGTCGGGTGAAAAGTTGAAATAAGCTCGAAGATTTTTTCCTTTCGTTTCGTTCTTTGTTATTATTTGATTGTCATCTAAAACAATACCCTTATTAATGATGGGTCTAGAGAAACGAATGACAAAAAATGTTTTTTGGTTGGTAGCCCATGCTTTACTGAATCGGTAGCCTTCAATTTCATTTTCACTTACAATTCGAATAAAAGCATCTAAAACTTCATCGCGGTGATTTAAGTCAATTATAATGTTTTGATTTTTAGATGAAGGGAAAGTGTACCTATGAATTCCGACACGTTCGGTTGCAGTGAGTTCAGCTTTTATACCATATTTTAGTAGTTTTACCATGTAATAACCCGGACATGCTTTTTCTTGTGAATGAGAAAAGGTACTGGCATATCCATCGAAGTTATCTTCCGGGCTTCCGGGCAATACTTGCACTTTACCAACCGTAGGCATAAGCAAAATATCGCCATAATCAGAAACTCCGGTACCACTTAAATGTGTGTGCGAAAAACCATAGATAATGGAGTCGCTGTAATGGTAACCGCCACATCCGTCCCAACCTTCTAATCGAGTGTCGGGGCTAACTTGTACCATGCCAAAGGGTGTGGTTGCACCCGGGAAGGTATGCCCATGTTCGGCTGTGCCTACAAATGGATTGACAAAATGTATGAGCACATTATTGTTTTTTTGTTGGCAAGAATAGAGAAGAACCAACAATAAAATAGGTAGTAAGTGTTTCATTTTAAGCAAATTTTGCAACAGACTCGCGAATAATTAAATTTGTGTCAAGTTTAATTTGGTTTAGTTCAAACGATTCATCTGTTTTTGATTTGCGAATGAGCTTTATCAGTTCCTTAACTGAATTTTGAGCAATGCTTTCTATGGGTTGAACAACACCTGTTATAGCAGGAGTATTAAATCTAAATGCTTCTATATCGTCAAAACTAACAATGGAAAGTTTTTGAGGGATATTAATTTTTAACTCTTTACAAATTTCCAGTAAATACAAGGTTAATTGATTGTTTGCCAAAAAAATAGCCGAAGGCATAACATGATTGTATTGCCATTCTTTGATGGTGTTATATATACTTTGAAAAGGATTTTCGCGGGGAATGACTTTGTAATAATAATCGTTAAAAGAAATGAAGCTTTCGTCTAAAGCAGCTTTATAGCCTAAAAAACGCTCAACTTGTGTATTGATATGTGCAGGCGAAATAGTAAAACAAGCGATTTTCTTATGTCCATTATTTAACAAATGTTGTGTGGCTTCTTTTGCTCCTAAGAAATTGTTAACAATAACGTAATTTGTGGGCATCGTTGGATAAATCCTGTCAATCAATATAAAAGGTATTTGCTCGTTGGTTAGTAATTTTAGGTGATCTGTGTCTTCGAGGGTCGAAGAAATTATCATTCCATCTACTTGTTTTTCCAACAAAGTATTGATAATTTTTTTCTCTTTTTCAGGATTTTCATCACTGTTGCATATAATAAGGTTATAGTCTTCTTTGCTACAATAATCCTCAACAAATCTTGCAATTTTTGCATAGAATGGATTTGATATATCGGAAACAATTAATCCAATGGTATTGGATTTTCCCATTCTAAGGCCTCGAGCAAATTGGTTTGGCTTGTAATTTAATTCTTGAGCAAGTTGAATTACTTTCTCTTGTGTACTTTTGCTAATACCATTATCATCGCCTTTGCCGTTGAGAACCATTGATACTAAGGTTTTCGATACTCCAAGTTTTTCGGCTATGTCGCTAAGTGATACTTTTTTATATGGCTTCATGTTTTTGAATTTTTAGCAAAGATATTAAAATTTGCTAAAACGTTTTAGCATTGTTAATATTTTGTTCATAAGTTTTTTAGAGAAAATTAATAACGAATGTTTTTAGAAAAAAGCAATATTCATTGCTTAGTTAGTATTAATATAAGAGTTGGTGTGTAATGGTATCGTTTAAATTGATGACGAGTGTGTCGAAATGTGGTTGAATATTTTGATTGTATGAATATATCCATTGAACTGAAATTTTACTTCCGGCATAAACCGGGCATATCCAGCTTGTATCTATGCCTGTTCCATTAAATATTTTTTGTTCGGTGGAGCAACACGAAGAGCAATTTTGATAAGGTAACGATAGCTTGTAAGTTAATACATCTTCATTATATTGTGAGCCGATGTTCTTTACAATGGTTTTTAACCATGCCAATCCATGTGCCGATATATTGATATTATAGCTTTGACCCGGGTTTAGATTATTCGGATTGATATTTTGTTCTGTTTCAAAGTAATCGTTTTTAAATAATACAATTTTTATAGTAGAATAAACTGCTTTTTCAAATTCAAACTCAAAATGTCCTGCTGCGTCGGTAGTATAAGAGCCTAATTTTACTTGTTGATTTTGGACAGTTCCGCTGCTTATTTTTGTACCCCAAAGCGAAACTTGCATTTGACTTACCGCAATATTTAATTCGGGGTTTGTAACATAACCAGAAATAATATAATTTTCTTCTTTCTTTTTGCATGAAAAAAGAAAAATACAAATAAAAAAGAGTATAAAATTAGTTCTCATCATATAAAAAGGGGCTTTCTTAGTTTATTTAAGTCAGCCCCATAAGATAGGTTTATTTATTTTTAAAAGCTTTAATACCTGCATATTTAGCAGAACTTCCCAACAATGCTTCCAATCGAATAAGTTGGTTGAATTTTTCGATACGTTCGCTTCTGCATCCGCTTCCGGTTTTTATTTTTCCGCTACTGGTTGCCAGTGCTAAATCGGCAATAAAAGTATCGGCTGTTTCACCACTTCGATGCGAAACAAAAATGTTGTAATTGTTTTTAAATGCCAAATCGATGGTATCGAGGGTTTCGGTAACGGTACCAATTTGATTCAATTTTATTAAGATGGAGTTTGCTACTTTGTTTTTAATACCTTTTGCTAATATTTCGGGATTGGTACAGAAAATATCGTCGCCAACTAATTCAATTTTATTTCCAAGCGATTTGGTCATTTTCTTCCAACCATCCCAATCGTTTTCAGCTAATCCGTCTTCGATGCTGAGAATGGGATAGTCTTTTACCCATTTTTCCCAAATTGCAATCATTTCGTCGCTCGAAACAGCTTTTTTGGTGCTTTTAAACATGATGTATTTACCGTTATCCCACATTTCGCTGGCGGCAGGGTCTAAGCAAATTCCAACGTCGTTGCCGGGTTTGTAACCTGCTTTTGTAATAGCTTCGAGGATAACCTCCATTGCTTCTTCGTTCGATTTTAGGTTAGGAGCAAATCCGCCTTCGTCGCCAACGCCTGTAGAATATCCTTTTTTCTTCAGAACTTCTTTGAGCGAATGAAATACTTCAATTCCCATGCGAATTCCTTCTGTAAAGCTGGGAGCATTGTGTGGAGCAATCATAAATTCCTGAAAATCGACATTGTTGTCGGCGTGTTTTCCGCCATTAATAATATTCATACAAGGAACAGGAAGAATATGAGCATTGATACCTCCAAGATATTCATAGAGTGAAAGTCCTTTGCTCGTGCAAGCAGCTCTTGCATAAGCCATCGAAACTGCTAAAATGGCATTCGCTCCAAGTTTTGATTTATTGGGAGTGCCATCTAATTCAATTAAAAAGTTATCTAATTCGCGTTGATTTTGAAAATATCCATTTTGAAGTTCTTCGGCAATGATGGTATTCACATTTTTCACTGCCTTTAAAACTCCCTTGCCATTATATCTTTTTTTATTTCCATCACGTAATTCGGTTGCTTCGCGTTCTCCGGTCGAGGCACCGCTTGGAACCATTGCATTACCCATGCTTCCATCTTCTAAAATAACAGAAGCTTCAACAGTCGGGTTTCCACGTGAGTCTAATACTTCTAATGCTGATACATGTAAAATTTCCATAATTGTTATTTTTTTAGTTTAAACTTTTTATTTTTCAAAATTACAATTTTTGTTGCATAGGTTGTACATAAACCTATAAAAAAACCTAAAATAATTCCTCCAATGACATCGGTAGGATAGTGCAATCCGTTATAAATACGGCTGTAAGAAACTAAAAGTGTCCATGAAATGAGAAGAAAAACTGCATTTTTAGATCGAAAAATGGAAAAAAAGATTAAAAAAGTGCTTAATCCGGCTGTATTAGCTGCATGAGATGAGACAAACCCGTACAAACCTCCTTTATTGCCATGGTTAAGGTGAATCAAGTTTTCGAAAAGCGGGTTATGAGATGGACGTAATCGGCAAAAAGTGTCTTTTATCAGTACTGAAAGTTGATCAGTTAAAATAATTGTTAAAATAACAAATAAAATAATGATCCACGATTGCGATTTGAATTTCTTAATAATGGAATAAATGAAAATGATATAGAGGGGTATCCATGTATATTTGTAGCTTATCCAATACATAACTTCATCAAAGAAAGAATTATGCAGCGAATTGATGGCGATAAACCATTGATGATCGATGTTAATCAGTTGGTGCAACATTTTTTCTTTTAAATTGGATTTTTTTATTTAACCAATGGCATAAAAAAGCTGAGCCACTGCCAATAACAGCTCCAGCAATAACATCGCTGGGATAATGGACACCTAAATGCATGCGTGAGTAGCCAACAGCACTTGCCCATGTCATGGCAGGTGCTATAACATACCATTTGGGATATTCGATAGAAAGAGCGGTTGCAGTACTAAACGCTTCTGATGTATGTCCTGATGGGAATGAAGCACTTCCGCCCGATGATAATTTTTCTATCTCGGGATAAGTTATATAGGGACGATTTCTATTTACACTGTATTTTAAAATAACTGTAATGGCAGATGTTACAATAAGGCTTGAAGCTACGGTTAGAGTTTTTCTAAAAGTGGAACTGTCTTTTTTTATCAATGTATAGGTTGTCATTCCGGCAATAACGCCTGTAGAAATAAATCCTCTGGTGTTGGTTACAAATCGGAACGTGTTATCTAAATTTTGATTTCGATGAAGATTGATTTTTCTAAGTAGTTCAATGTCAATGTTCTGATAGAATGAAGTAAGGTGTATTAAATGTAAAATTAGTATCGCTAATACAAGAGGTATATGGATTAATTTTAATCTATAAAAAACACGTTTTACAATTAGCATTGAATATTTATTTAATGCGGTTAATAAGATCATTGAATCGTAATGAATCCCTTACATAAACAAAGGAATTTTCACTTTGTGCCATGGATTTGTCTGAAAAACCAAGCTTTATTGCTTTTGAAAGTGAATCTAAGGCACGGGAACTTTGATTCAATTTGGCAAAATAAACACTCCAAAAATAGAGCATGTCGCCATTGTAGGGATCTGCTTGTTGATAAATGTAAAGAAATTTTCTGCTCAAGTCCATTCTATTTTGTTGCAGAGTGCTTTTGCAATAGGAGTAAGCTAAAAGGCTAATGTAATTTAAAATTCTAAGGTCTTTATAATCGACCGGGCTTAAGTTCTTTTTTTCTTTTATTCCGTTGTAAAATTTTATCGTTTTTGTCCACCAAGCAGAATCTTTTGATATAAAGTTGTTGGCTAATTCTTCTTTCTCTTTTTGTTCGTTTTTTAAAAGATTTTGAAATTGTTTTAGTGCATTTTTGCTTTCAAATTTATTGATGAAACTGCTCATTTCGTTAAAAGGACTGCCATAGTATTTTTGATTTTGACAAAGTGATTTGAGCGATTGATAAATCAATACTTTTTTCCAACTATCACGAAGTGGAATGGTCAATGAATTTTTGTATTGTCGTTTAACATAGTTGGTTACTTCGTTTGGAAAATTTTTCCCAAAAAAGTTTAAGAAAGCAAATTCCATAATGGTATCGGCAGGCCATGCATGTTCACCGTCGAAAAAGTAAGGCATATAAAGCCAACTTACATTTTTTTGGATTAAATTGCTTTCGTAAGCTTCGGCAAAATTCATATCTTTAAATCCAGCCATTTGTATCACGCTAAAGAGCGAATCTCTCCATGGCAATGGATTGGGATAGCCGGCTCCAATTGTTACAATTCCCTTATACATCTTAGAACTGCTGCCAATTTGGTAAACGGCTCTTGCCATACCGCTAAAACCTCCGATATAAATTTTTTGTGTATCGAGAGGTAGATAGTCCGAAGCGTCAGATAACATACAGTTGATATGTTGCTGAATTTCGGCTATGCTTTGTTGATTTTTGGTATTATTGGATGATAATAAAATGATGTTGTATTTTTCGGCTAATGATTGATATAAAGAAACGGTGTACGTGCCTTTTGCATGAGGATCGAGCAAAATTAATACAGGATACTTCGTTAGGCTGTCTTTAGGAAAATAGAAGCTATAAATACAATTGGGGTCGTTAAGAGACGTCATATTATTAATGACCCCCCTTTTAATAACTGTTTTTACCGTCATTACCGTATCTAAAAGTGCATTGTCATTTTCTTTTTTTCTGGAAGCGGTATTGCACGATGATAATACCCATAACATGCTAATAATAAGCGCTATTGCTTTCGTTGACGTTTTATTCATCGTTTAAAATATTTTATTAAATGCTTTTTTTGCAATGATAGTAATTTTTGTTCAATTTGCTTTTTATTATCCGGTAAATACCAAAAAAATAATTCTTTTTGCAGTTGTCTTTCATACATTTTTTTTGCCACATAAACAGGTTTTAATGTGTACGGATTGATGCCGGAGTAATACATGACCGAAGCCAACGTCATGGGGGTAGGGGTGAAGTCTTGCACTTGTTCGGGTTTTATATTCATTTTTTTTAAGCTTTGCGAAAGTTCAACCATACATTCAATTGTAGAACCGGGATGATTAGAAATAAAATAAGGAATAATTTGTTGTTTTAATTGATGTTGACGATTGATGTTTTCAAAAAAAATATAAAACTCCTTAAATAAATCAAATGATGGCTTAAACATTAATTTTAATACCTGCTCGTGTATGTGTTCCGGAGCCACTTTAAGGCGTCCCGATACATGATGAATAATAAGCTCTTTTAAGTATTCAGCGTGGATTTTGTTTTTTAGTTGTCGTATGTGGATATCGTACCGTATTCCGCTACCGATGGTAACTTTTTTAATATTTTTTTTTGCTCTTACTTTTCTGTATAGTTCGAGTAGATGGCTTGGATTGGTTTCCAGATTTGCACAAATATTGGGGTATATACACGATGGACGTTTACATTTTTTACACAATTCTTCATTTATTCCGTTCATTCTGTACATATTAGCCGATGGACCGCCTAAATCGCTAATATGTCCTTTGAAATAATCCATTTGGCTTAGGGTGTCAACTTCTTTTTCTATTGATTGCAGGCTGCGGCTAACAATAAATTTTCCTTGGTGTATGGCTAATGAGCAAAACGAGCAACCACCAAAACAACCTCTATGAATGGTGATGGAGTTTTTTATCATTTCAAAAGCAGGAATGGGTTCTTTTTTTTGATATTTTGGATGAGGTTGTCGTGTATATGGTAATTGGTAGTAACTATCTAATTCGTTAGAAGTAATCAAAGCCGGTGCAAAAACGGTTACATATTTATCTCCGTGCTTTTGAACCAATATTTCGGGTTCTTTTTGGCTGCTGTTTTCTTCAATTAATCGGTATGCTAAGGCAAAAGCTTTTTTATCGTTTAAACATTCTTCGTACGAAGGCAATAATATGTGTTTCTGATTAATTTTTTCATTCAATACAATAGCCGATTGGACATGTTCTTTTATTTGTTGAAAAGAAATGCCGTTTTTTAATTTTTCGAGTAGCTCTATCAATGTTTTTTCGGCCATGCCATAGAGTAGTAGATCGGCTTTTGATTCGAGCAGTATCGAAGGTTTTAAATGGTCGCTCCAATAGTCGTAATGGCAAAGCCGCCTGAGCGAAGCTTCGATTCCACCAATTACGATGGGAACATCGGGATAAAGTTTTTTAAGAATATTGCAGTAAACATTTACGGCATAATCGGGGCGTGCTCCATGCTTGTTGCCGGGTGTGAAGGCGTCATCGCTTCTAAGCCTTTTATTTGCAGTATAATGGTTTACCATTGAGTCCATATTACCCGAAGTTACTGCAAAGAATAAAGTTGGCTTTCCGAATTTTTTAAAATCGCGTAAATCGTCTTGCCAATTGGGTTGGGGAACAATGGCAACTTTTAATCCTACCGATTCAATGATACGTGCAATAACTGCACTTCCAAAAGCAGGATGGTCAATATAAGCATCGCCGCTAAAAAGAATAACATCTATATTTTCCCAACCTAGTTTCTCAACTTCTTTTTTTGTAACCGGTAAAAATGAATGCATTAGTGTTGTTGGTGAAATACTTTTAATCGCTCATTTAATATAGCTATATCGTCTCTACTGATTTGAGATACGCATGCTCTTAAGCCGTCTTTACGTTCGCTGCCGGTTATGGTGAGCGATATAGCACTTACTCCGTAATAAAGAAGCTCTTCAAGCAATTGTTCCGAATCCATTCCCGGATATGCAAACGTAAAATAAAAACCATCGGCTAATGCTTCGTTTTCATCTTTATCGTAAACAATATAAAAACCGTTGTCGGTAAATACTTTTTTCAAAAGTTTGGCACGTTCGCCGTACTCTTTCACATCGTTTACAAAATTGTATTTACCTTCATTAACGGCTTTTAAAATAGCAGCTAAAC
>ENA-UOWE01000857-UOWE01000857.1-activated-sludge-metagenome-genome-assembly--contig:-NODE-857-length-40944-cov-6.277067_pt1 | contig 40944 bp, 33 predicted proteins | sample MGYA00249841_ERZ761562 | MGnify/ENA primary metagenome ERZ761562 (study PRJEB28883, sample SAMN05720200) | activated sludge metagenome | isolation source: Anaerobic digester | place: Japan...
TTTCTAAATCCGGCATACAAACAAGATTACATACCCAAAATGCAAAGTGCAGTGGCACTGGTTCTTCCATCCGAAAAAATTCCGACATTTATTCAACTTCAAAACGAAATTCTTAGTAACGAATTTCCAAATCAGGAACAACTTAATGCCAGAAACTTAAAAAAAGCAACTTCCTATACTGTAAAAAAAGGAGATTATTTAACAAAATTGGCCATTGATTTTAGATGTTCGCCCGACGATATAAAAAAATGGAATAATTTAAAATCGAACGACTTAACAACAGGAAGCACGTTAATTCTTTGGACCCCCAGCGATATTCAAAATACAATCATACAATAACCACCGCAAAACGTTAATATATGAATTTACACTTTGTCCCTTTAAACAAATACGATACGGTTATAGAACACTTTGACGGTAGTATTACAATACCACCACACGAAAAAAAAAGATATTTATTTACATGTGTTGACGAACAACAAATCTATATCTTAAATACTATCGATGGATGCATTTACCATTATTCCATTGAGAATCATGAAATCATACAATTAAATCATATCAACACTAACGAATTTAAATCTAAGATCGGTATTGCATTTCATAACGATTGCTTTGTTTGTTTCGACACCAAAAAAAAAGCATTTAATTGGTATAAAAAGGATAACTTCGAAATCCTTCATTCTCTAAAAGTAGATTTCGATGTTAATAATTTTATTATTAATAATAACATTATTTGGATATGCGACCGAAACAATGCTGCATTGCGAAAAATAACTCTTTCGCAATTTCAGATTGATAATATTCGACTTTTCCAATACAAAGGAATAGGAAATACTTCGTTACTTATTATAAACAATGAGCTTTTTATTACTGATTCTGAAGAAAATTCTATACGATGCTACGATTTTGAAGGAAATTTAAAGTACGAAGCGATCACTCCTTTTATTGATCCTATCGGACAAGTTTTTTATCATCAACAACATTTTATTCTTTATGGTGGATTGGTAAATGAAGTAGGATACGAAAATAGGTGCTGGCAAGAACAAAAACCTTTTTTTCATGCACTTAAATTAACCATTGAAAATACGCATTCTATCCAAATCATAAGGTCTAATGCCTTTGAAGTTGATTTTTATTATGAAGAACATTTAATGGATAATGTTTCGGAAGAACTTTTTCCCATGACTATTCGTTTGGCTTTACCTCCCAATACCATTCATCAAAAAGTAATGGCAGTAGTTCCACTTGGTTTACCTTTCGAAATAATAAACGAAAACGATAAAAAATATGCACAATTTTCGTTAATCAATCCTCAGATTAAAGCAATCGGCTACAAAGCAACGTTGCAGCTTCAGAGTATAAAATTCAATGTTCTTAATTCAGATGCACTTCAATTAAAAACCGATTGTTTTTTAACTGATACTGAAAAAAATGAGCTTGATATAGAAAGTTCATACTTTAACCAATTCATTATAAAAAATAACTTTCCGGATATTGAAAAAGTAAAAATTTTAAGAAATACCATTTATTCAAAGCTTTATTACAAGAAAAACACAACTGCACAATCGTTTGAAGAGGTGTTAAAAGATGGATTCGGCACCTGCGGTGATTACACTTCGCTTTTATTAATTCTTTTGACAAAGAACAACATAGCCAGCCAATCAGTTGGCGGTTATAAAATACCTCGTTTTTATATATCTCAATCCGGTATTATGAGCATATATTACAATCACGCTTGGATTGAGGTCTTTGACAAAGAAAACAAATATGTTTTTCCTATAGAATCCAGTTCCGACGATAAAGAATTTGAAAAGCGATACAGCGAAGGTCAATTTTTGGGTATCGACTGGACACATATAAAACTATATAACGGGAAAGCTTATCCAAATCTTGTTTATATACCATCACACCCAGAGATACATCCATTCGATATTCTGAAAAAAGCCGGAGTTTTTGCAGTTATCAAGCAAGAATTATTGTAACCAACCCATCCACATTTCAACGCCAAAAACCAAAATCGACCAAATTATGGTTATGATTGTTAATGGTAAAGCCGGTTTTAAAAAATCCCAAAACTTAATGCGAATACCATACTTTCGTGCTGATTCTATCACTATTAAATTTGCAATGGCTCCAATAATGGTAGCATTACCTGCCAACGTCGAGGCAGAAGCCAATGCCAACCATAATGATTGCGACACAGCTATTTTAAGAAAAGGAAGCATTAAAATGGTAAATGGCACATTACTTACAACTTGTGAACCCAAAAGGCTTAATACATGTATGCTTACTACTCCGCTCATAGAGCTTTCCGGGTTAGTATGATTTAATAAATAATCGAGCAATCCTACTTTTTCTATTCCTCTTACAACGATAAAAAGCGAAGCAAAAAACAAAATTAAAACCCAATCTACTTTATCAATAATTCGTCTGGGTTTTATGTGACCAAAAATCATAACCGCAGAAGCACCGGAAAGAGCAATTAGCGATATTGACAAATTTAAAAGCTTTCCGAAGAAAAAAGCAATGATTACGCCTAAGAATACCGGCACTGAGAATCGTAATGAATCAAACCTGAATGTGAGTTTCTCTTCAGGTTGATGAATTGTTTTAACTTCTTTAAATTCATCTTTATAATACCAACGAATAAATAAAATAGTCATCCATAAACCTACCAACGAGATAGGTAATAAATACAGCATAAAAGCACCATAGCTTATTCCGCTGTTCAATCCTATTAGCATATTCTGTGGGTTCCCGGTAATGGTCATTGCAGAACCAATATTCGAAGCCAATATTTCTGCTATTAAATAAGGTATGGGATTTAATTTTGAAGCCCTGGTTATTAAAATAACAATCGGAGTAAACATCAAAACTACTGCATCGTTAACAAGAAATGCAGATGAAATACCGGTAAAAAAAACAATATAGGATAATAGTCTTCGCTGGTTCTTAGCAAAATTGATCGATTTTTCGGTTAAATAATTAAATAATCCATCTGCCTGAAGCGAGGCTATTATTATCATCATTCCTAAAAGTAAGCCCAATGTATTGAAATCGATGGCATAAATCGCTTCATCAAAAGTCATTACACCAAAAAGCATCATCGCTACGGCACCGAAAAATGCAGCAGAAGGTCTGTCAATATTCAACCATGGTAAACGGGTAAAAATGATACCCGTATAGGTTATAAGAAAAATAATTAAAGCTACTATCTGTATATTCATGCTTTACAAAATTGAACTTGCTAATTCGGCCAAATAACTACGTTCGCCCTTAATTAAGTTTACATGTGCAAATAAATCTTGTCCTTTCATTCTATCAGTTAAATAAGTCAAACCATTTGATTTGCTATCCAAATAAGGGGAATCTATTTGCTCAATATCACCGGTGAAAACGATCTTACTTCCCTCGCCTGCACGGGTTATAATCGTTTTCACTTCATGAGGAGTAAGGTTTTGTGCTTCATCAACAATAAAAAATACATTTGATAAACTACGACCGCGAATATAGGCTAATGGTTCAATAACCAATGTTTCATTTTTTAACATTTCATCAATCGTTTTTACTTCACTTGAATCAGATTTGAATTTATATTTTATCACATTCAAGTTATCAAATAAAGGCTGCATATACGGGCCGATTTTTTCTTTAATATCGCCGGGCAAAAATCCCAAATCTCTATTAGAAAGCGGAACAATGGGACGTGCTACTAAAATTTGGTTAAATTTTTTACGTTGATGCAAAGCGGCAGCCAAAGCTAAGAGGGTCTTTCCTGTTCCTGCTCTGCCTGTTAATGCCATTAGCTGAACCGTTTCTCTAAAAAGACCGTCTAAAGCAAAGGTTTGTTCAGCATTACGTGGTTCAATACCAAAGGCTTTGCGTTTTTCTACACGCTGAAACATTTTTGTATAGGGGTCATAATGCGATAATACACTGAGTTTTGTGTTTTTTAATATGTAATATTGATGAGCTATAGCCGGACTGGGAAGTTTAAATTCATCTACCGAAACCCCCATCGGATCGTCGTATAAGCGTTGAATTATTTCGCCCGAAAATCCTTCTAATGTAGGAATAACATCATTTACCTGATCAAGATTTTGAACTTTGTCCGATTCATAATCTTCAGCATCTAAACCCAACGATTTTGCCTTCATCCTTAAATTAATGTCTTTACTAACCAAAATTGTAGGAACTTTAGGGTTAGCAGTTGCTACATAATCGGCAATGGCCAATATTCTATGATCGGGAGTTTTTTCAGGAAACGACTCTGCAAGTTTTTTTGAGTATTCCTTGCCCGTTTCTACATATAATTTACCCAAACCTTTACCAAGCGGAATTCCATCCTTAAATTGTCGTTTACCGGCAAGGTGATCTAATTCGCGTGTAAACTCTCTCGCATTATAGCTAATTAAGTCAGCTCCTTTTTTCATTTTATCCAATTCTTCCAGAACAACAATCGGAATTACCAAATCATTCTCTTCGAATTTATAAATACAGCGAAAATCATGTAAAATAACATTCGTGTCCAAAATAAAAATCTTTTTCTTTGCCATAATTGTATCGTTTTAAAAACAATGTTTTTTACGAATGTAGATTTTTTTTGTTTGGCTATTTATGATAATTTAAGACAAGATATACACGGTTGCTTGTTAATAAAAAAAGCGGAACTTTTTAGCTCCGCTTTTCTTTTTATATGCTTTTATATCTGAATTACTTCTTATTATCGTAATGTTTTTGATAGCGATTGCGGAAACGGTCAACGCGACCTGCGGTATCAACCAGTTTAACCTTACCGGTATAAAACGGGTGTGATGTGTTTGAAATTTCGACTTTAATTAGAGGGTAAGTAACTCCGTCAATGTCGATAGTTTCTTTGCTAGCTGCAGTAGATTTGGTAATAAAAATATGTTCGTTTGACATATCCTTAAATACTACCAGTCTGTAATTTTTTGGGTGAATATCCTTTTTCATACAACCTTTTAATTATCTGTTTTTTTTGAACTGCAAAGATAATGTTATTTTTTTTTCTATCCAAACATTTTCAATAAATTTTACTTGTAGCTTTTCTGATGTTTATTTGCTAAAACAAAAACTAAGAGTTGCTCGTTATTAATTATTCTTTAACAGTAATTTTGAAAAGATTTTTTGGATCAACAAAGAATAAAAGCTTTATGTAAATTAAAAATTGTCATGTATATTTGAAAAAAAAAAAAATGAACTTACTTCATATTCCATGATAGAAGAAAAAGAAAAACCGGAAAATAATTATTTTTTTAAAAAAGATATCGTTTTCAAATCTGAAACAGGAATGATGTTTTGTTTTTTTATTGCTATTTGTTGGCTCATTATTAATTCTTGTGCTTTATACTTTATAAAAGGCTCATTCGACTTCTTAACCAACGGCTTTAAACTAACTTTTTTTGAATTAGAACTAACTCTCCCGCTTTTTTTAGCCGGTATTGTATTTCAGGAAGTAACAAAAAGCATCTTGCTTATTATGTTGGCAAATGTAAAAATAAAACAACAACTCATCGGATTTTCTATTTCTTCTTTTATGCCTTACGTTCACAGTAAATTTCCTATTCATTTAAAATTTTACAAGCGAATTATTCTTTTTTCGTCTTTTTCAGTAATGTTATCCATTTTTCTTTGCTATTTATTCGATTCTTATCGTTTTCTTTTTTTAACTTCATTTTGGATGTTTTTTTCCGGTTATGATATATATACCATTTTCTTGCTTCGAAAATTCAAACAAAATTACTTAGCTGCAGACCACCCTGAAAAACCGGGAGTTGTAATTTATGATAATCCTTTTTAAAAAGACGTTTGATATGAAACCAAGTTTAATGATTGATTTACATTTAGAAAAAAAAATAAAATCCGAAGCAAAGCATAGTGCCATGTCTTATGGTTCGGGACTGGTTGACGTTTTTAGTACGCCTGCCATGGTTGCACATATGGAACAAACTTGCAATGAGCTTCTGCTTGAACATATGGAAGAAACTGAGACTTCGGTTGGGATAGAAATATGTGTTAAGCACGTAAAAGCTACACCTATAGGTGATTACATTACCTGCAAAGCAAAAATTACTGAAATAGTTAAAAATAAAATAACGTTTAGCGTAGAATCCTACGATTCAAAAGGCAAAATTGGCGAAGGTATCCACAAACGGGCAATTATAAATAAGGAGTTGTTTTTACAAGGACTAAAAAATTAGTATTTACCGGGCAACAACATGGTATTTGTAGCCGGATTTATACACATAACCGGTATTTTAAGACCAAACTTCGAAGCCTTTAAAATAAACTTTTTAAAGTCGTACGACATTATAAAAATTAAATCGGCCGATATTTCTTTTCCAAAATCATAAATGGCATCGTTAAACTTATCGCCGCGTTTTGCAGTTCTCACTCCGTATATAACTTCTTTTTCATCCAGTACTTTTTTGATGAAGTACATATTTTTTTTCATTTTTTCGTTGCGAGCATTGCTTTCAATATAAGGCTTAATGATATTGATATTGCATTCAAAGTACTTTGACAATAAAACTACCCAATTTAACTGAACTCGAGCCTTTTCATTATAGTCAAATGGCACAACGATATCTTTTATTTTCTCAGATTGAGGAGGAGCTTGAACTAAATAAAATGGGATGTTTGAACCAATAATGGTTTTAAGAGCTCTTTTAGGGTTATGTAAGCCCATGATAATAATAAGTGCATTTATTTCAATAGCAGTTGATTTCAACCCTTTAAAAATATCGCCTTTTCTAATTATAGTCATTGCTTTGTGTCCGTATTTTTGCTCCATATTTTTCGCCCATTCTTCAACTCTAACCATTGCTTGAGTACGTTCATTATCTTTTTTTACTATATGGAGAAGAACAATTTCGCGTTTTACATATTTTGCCATAATTATGGCATGTTGAAATGCAAATTCGGCTTTATCTGTAAAATCTACAGGAACTAAAATTGATTTGCTGGGAATTTCCATAGTTGATAAGTTGAAAATATTATGCGAATTTATTAACAATTTTTGAATTAGACGTAAAAAAATGAAAAATGTTGCTTTATTTTTCTTTTTTTATGAAAAATAATAGATTCCGGAAATAATTTTTTTAAGTAAAAGTGCAATAAATCGTATCGCCTTATTAATAAAAACAAGACGATACGTTAATATTTTATTTACAAAAGCTATTTCATTTCAAAATGATCCTGATCTGTAATTTTTTCGCAATATTTACATTTAAGAGCAACATTTTTCTTATCAATCACATCAAATTTTGTTTTTACTTGCTCAAAGTTAGTTATACATTTAGGATTCATACACTTAACAATTCCCTCGATAAAATCAGGAACTTGTACAACTTTCTTTTCTACAACACTGTAATTACGAATAATATTTATTTTAGCTTCCGGTGCAAAAAGTGCTATTTTGTTTAAGTCGCTATCGTTGGGAAATTTATCCGAAATTTTTATAATACCTTTTTTACCGTACTTTTTACTTTCTAAATTTGACCCAATTGTAATAGGTGTTTCAATTTTATTTAAATCGAGTATTGAAATAACTTTAAATAAGCTTTTTGCCGGAATATGATCGATTACTGTACCGTCTTTAATGGCACTAACTACAAGTTCTTTTTTTTGTTCCATGGTCGATTAATTTTTAAGTCCAAGAATTAATGAAATGATGGCCATACGGGTATATACCCCATTTAATGCCTGCTGAAAATAATATGCTTTTTCGGTATCGTCAACATCAATACTAATTTCGTTTACACGTGGTAGAGGATGCAACACTTTTAAGTTGGGTTTAGTATCAGTCAACATCGAAGCTTCCAATACATAAGCATTCTTTACTTTTTCGTATTCGATTGGATCTGAAAAACGTTCACGTTGAACCCGTGTAACATAAACAATATCTGAATCTTTCAAAACTCCTATCATGTCAGTATGTTCGTAGAACGGAATATTCTTTTCTTTAAGCATTAACTTATATTCGTTCGGCAATTTAAGTGCTTCGGGTGATACTAAGTGGAAAGTAGGATTAAAAATAGACATGGCTTGTATAAGAGAATGAACCGTACGACCGTATTTTAAATCGCCAACAAATGTTAGGGTTAAGTTTTCCAAACGATGTTGCGTTTCTTTAATAGTAAATAAATCGAGAAGACATTGAGTTGGATGCTGATTAGCGCCATCGCCTGCATTTACAATAGGAACTGGCGATACTTCGCTTGCCCAGCGAGCACTTCCCTCAACAGGATGACGCATTACAATTAAATCTGAATACTGTGCTACGGTAAGAATAGTGTCTTTAAGCGATTCGCCTTTTTGGACACTGGATGAACCGGGATCAGAAAAACCAATTATTCGACCACCCATCCGTTGTACAGCGCTCTCAAAACTTAACCGGGTACGGGTCGAAGGTTCAAAAAACAATGTTGCTATGACCTTACCATTCAAAAGGTTTTCGTACTCTTTTGGATTTTTCTGAAAAATTTCAGCCAGTTCAAGAATTTTAAAATAATTCTCCTTGCTGTAATCGTGAATTGAAATTAAACTTTTGTTCTTCATTCTTCAATTTTTATAAATTAAACATATTTATTTTATTGATATAATTAATAGCATCGTACAAATAATTTAAATCGTCAATATTCACGATTTCTTTCTCGGAATGATTATTCAGGCATGCGATTCCTAAAAAACACCAGTCAATAGGATATGGGCTTTTGTGAATGTATGCACCATCGCTTGAGCCAACATCTTCAACTTCTAATTGATACGGAATATTGTTTTTTTGCAAAATATTTTTCACAACAGAAACCCAACGCTCTGAGGGTAGATATTTGTCTTTCAACGATAATACGACACCATCGCCCATTCTAATTCCTTCGGTATGAAATGTTGTATCAACAATCACGCTTTTGCAGATTTCATATTTCTCATACAAAATTCTGGAAGCTTTTTCTATGCTTCCGCCGCACGACTCTTCGTTAGAGCTTATTACAATGCAAAAGTGTTCTGATTCTAAAGCAAGTTGCATCAATAAAGCAATTCCAACTCTATTGTCAAGATAAGGGGATTGAATGGTATTTTCATATTCAATAAAGTGGGGTATAAAAGTAAAAGTTGTTCCCCTCTCAAATGTTTTATTACTTTTTAAATAATAGTTTTCATCCTGGTCTGACTCAATATCAACTTCAAAATTATCAATTGTCCTTAATTTTGTTTTTTCAAAAACCTCAGGGCTTCCTAGTGCTAACAATTTATTGTTATATTGCAAAATAAAACCAACGCTATCTGCGTGAGCTATAAAAACAACCTTTGGTTGCCCTTTAATTATTAATAGTGTATTGTTTATTGTTTTATCAATAACAGCATTGGGAATAAAATTTGCAAACCATCCTATCAAATATTCAATCAGCATCGACTCAAATCCCGATGGTGCGTGAATGGAACAAAGTTTCTCAATATTGTTAATTAAGTTCATTTATTTTAACGTTGATATTCTTTAACTCTTCTTCAATAATTTCATATTTGGGCAAATGTATATCAGCTTCTATATAGCATTCTACATCGAGGTTTTGCTTTGATATTTCTGCTTTATTTCTCTTTAAACATGTCATCACTTTACTCATTTGTTCGTATGTAAATGAAATACTGAAATACTTTGTCAATTTTTTTTCAATTTTATGAGCATTTTCAAGTGCTTCTAATGTCGAACACTTATAAGCATTAATTAATCCGGGTACTCCTAATTTCACTCCACCGTAATACCTAACAACTACAACAAGCAGGTTTAGTAAGTCAAACTTCTTAATGGCATAATAAATTTGAATACCGGCCGAATTTGCCGGTTCACCGTCATCACTCCAGTGTTCAATTATTTGAAGATTTTTATCGATAAAACGATAGGCATAGCAATGATGAGTTGCATCAGAATACTCTGATTTAATCTCACTTATAACATGTTTAACATCATTTTCGTTTCGAATAGGCTTAGCAATAGCAATAAATTTACTTTTACGATCTTTGAAAACCCCTATTGAATCATGCTCTATAGTTAAATAGCTATCCATTAAAAAAAGTAAGCATTAAAATTGAAACAACTGCCAATGCAATTCCAGCCCAATTTATTTTTTGCATTTTTTCGTTAAACACAAAAAATCCAATCAATACAGACAATAAAATAATTCCTAAGTTGACGATACCAAATACAATTGAGCTATCGTAGCCACTGTAATTTAGTGCTTTTAATAAATAAAGAAGTGAACCAAAATTAGCCAATCCTAATAGTACTCCTCCTATTAAATTTTGAAGCTTAAATATTTTCTTAAAAAATTCCTTTTGAAACAGACCAACTAACAATGATGCAATAAATGAAAATGAAAAAAGCGATGAAGTAAAAAACGAACTATCTTCAGGCTTAATATATTCATTTTGAATTAATTTAACCAGCGAATCGCTGACACCAAGTCCAACAAATAAAAAAAACGGTAAAAACAAAATCCACCAACCGGGTTTGGTTATGGTTTTATTTTTTTCTCTTTTAACCAATAAAAATATCGAGAAAACGGCTAATATTATTGCAACAACTTTGGTCAAATATATTTTCTCGTTATCATAAATAATCGAAAAAGCGACTGGAATCACTACCGACATTTTACAAGCAACCGTTGTAATGGAAACACCAATATTTTGAGTAGAATATTTTATCAATAAAAATGTAAGAAGCAATAATATACCGATAAAAAGAGCGAAATAAATCCATTTATAATCAAAAATACCTTTCAATAATTTATAGTTATTGTTCATAGCAAATCCGGCGATACCTGCTGTCAGATAATTGAATACAATTGCTTGATACGTATTAACTTGAAAATGAGGGAATAATTTGAAGAGAACAAATATAAAAGTAGAAGAAAGTATCGCCAACAATAAAAAAATCATCTCAATTTATGATTAAAAAAAAAGCAGGTATTCCCTGCTTTTTTCTGATTATTACATTTTAAGTTTCTTTTCAATTTCTTCGACATACTGTTTAAATTTCTTGTCGGTTTCCATTAAATTCTGAACGGTTCGACATGCATGTAAAACAGTTGCATGGTCTTTTCCTCCTATAATAGAACCAATAACGGCAAGAGAGTTTTTAGTAAAATTCTTAGCAAAAAACATGGCTACTTGACGTGCTTGAACTATTTCGCGTTTACGAGTTTTGGATTTAAGTGAATCAACCGGGATACTAAAATAGTCGCATACAACTTTTTGGATATAATCAATCGAAACTTCACGTTTTGTACTCTTAACTATCTTATCTATAATTTGTTTCGCTAATTCTATGGTTATATCTTTTTTATTCAATGTAGATTGAGCTAAGATGGAAATCAGTGCTCCTTCCATTTCTCGAATGTTGGTAGTAATGTGCGATGCAATATATTCTAATACCTCATCGGGCATTTCTATTCCATCATTATAGGTTTTGCGTTTTAAAATGGATAATCGTGTTTCAAAATCGGGAACTTGCAAATCGGCAGCCAATCCCCATTTAAAGCGAGATAACAATCGTTGTTCAAAACCTTGTAATTCAACGGGTGGTTTATCGGCTGTAAAAATTAACTGTTTGTTTGATTGATGTAAATGATTGAAAATGTGGAAGAAAATATCTTGGGTTTTTTCTTTTCCGGCAAAATCATGTACATCGTCAATAATAAGCACATCCATCATTTGATAAAAATGAATGAAATCGTTGCTATTATTGCTGCGAATGGCTTCCATAAATTGAGTAACGAATTTATGAGCTTGAACATAAAGTACGATTTTATCGGGAAAGCGTTTTTTTACTTCGATACCAATTGCTTGCGATAAATGCGATTTTCCTAAACCATTTGCGCTATATATGAATAATGGATTGAAAGCGGTTCCTCCGGGGTTACATGCTACGGCATAGCCTGCTGAGCGAGCTAATCTGTTGCAATCTCCTTCAATAAAATTATCAAATGAATAATCGGGATTTAATTGCGGATCAATATTCAGCTTTTTGATGCCGGGTAAAATAAATGGGTTTTTAATGTTCTTTTCTTCTACGTTAATAGGTATAGGTACATTTTGATTTGCGATTTCTGATTTGTTTTTGGTCGGTAATTTTACTGTGTATGGCTTCGATGATGCTAAATTATTGTCCATTACAATGTTGTACTCTAATTTAGCTTCTTCTCCAATTTCCTTGCGTAAAATTTTACTTAATAAATCGATGTACTTTTCTTCTATATACTCATAAAAGAAAGAACTAGGGACTTGAATAGTGAGAATACTGTTTTCTAGTTTTAGTGGAACAATGGGTTCAAACCATGTTTTAAAACTGATAGGCTTTACATTGTCACGAATTACCTTCAAGCAATTATTCCAAACTTCAATATGACTTTTGCTCATCTGTTCCAAGTATTTAGCTTTTATATTATCGGTCATTTTTCAGAGTACAATATTGTGAAAAAAAAAGTTTAGAAAAAAATTTTTTTTGTATTGCAAATAAAGTTTTTTTTTCATATGTGTCAAACGTTTTTTTTCCGATTTTCGTCAAAAAAATATTTTGAAGCATTAACATATTTGAATTTATCAACATTAACTTGTCAACAAATATACATCATGTTTTTCAATATTCAAAGTATATTGAAAGATTTTTATTGTTTTTATTAGCAAAAACACTTATTTGACGGTATCTTTTGGAGCGTCAATTACTTTTCTATAAGATATAATAGGATTTTCGCCTTTAAAGGCAATAATAAAAGCACCAGGAAATTTATCAAGTAAAGTAATTCGTGTTTCCTCGGCTTCTTTTTTAGATGAATACCTGCCTACGGTATATTTGTACCAGCCTTCGGCATAAGTTTCATTTATATTTTCTATTCCTTTAAATTCTCTAGATTTACTTGGGATAGGTGTTTTTGAACTCTTTATCTGAATCCGATACGAAAAAGTTGTATCATTTTCGTTTTTACCTTCTTTTTTTAATTTTTTTCTATTTTTTTCATTGTCTTCTAATATAACGGTTCTGCCCAAATCAAAAAGGCTAAAATGAACATAGCGTTTTGGGTTTTCGCGTAAGTCTCTCAGCAGCAAATCTAAATTCTTGGATGAGTTTTCTAAATTTGTGTAAAGTTGTTCGTTATGAATAAGCATTCCGAGCGACCCTTCTCCTTTATTTATTTTATCCAATATTTCTGTAGCATCTGCCAAAGCCTTATTTGCATTTATAATAGTTTGCTTAACATTGGCTTGTTGTAATGAATCGGAAAAAGCAGAAAGGTTTTTCATTACATTGGTAATCAATTCGTTGTTGTTTCTAAAATTTTCGGTGATGGACTCTACATTTGCAATAATACGTGTTAAAGCATATTTTTCGCTTTGAACCAATGTATCTAAAGAAATGGAAGTCCGTTCTAAACTTTCTACAGTTACCCGAATACTCTCAAACGAGCGTGCTAAATTGTATCGCGTTTGTTTATCGAAAATACTTTGAACGACAACCATTACAGAATCGATTGATTTTATTAAATCTTCTGCTTTCTTTTTTAAAGGTAATACTTGGGCACTAACTTGTGTTTTTAAATCGGCTTCTATTGATGACAACAATGTATCATTCGGTCTGTAATATTTTTTTGAATGGCTTTGAATTAAATGAATGGCCCTTGATCCCATTAAATCTGCACTAAAAATTTCGGCTATCGATGAATCTTGAATGAGGAAACTTTTATCTATTTTCAGTTCTACAATAATATTTGTATTTGTATCGCTCAAAAACCGAATATCACTAACGCTACCCACTTTAATACCATTTACCAAAACAGGCGAAGATACCGATAATCCATCAACTCGCTCGTATATGGCATAGTAATTATAGGTTTTCTCAAACAAATCTTTCCCTTTAAGGAATGAATACCCCCAAATAAAGAATGCCACTGCTATAATAACGATGACACCTACTTTTACCTCTTTTGCTATTTTTATTCCCATATTTATTTTCGGCAGGTAAAGTTAGTTTTTTGTTTGCTTCAATGCATCACTTATTGGAATTTTTTTTCCATTTTTAGTTGATACAAGAAACGCGTCTGGATATATTTTTTTTATTTCTCTTTGTTTTTCTATCACTTCAGGGTATTTTTTAAACGGGCCACACCAATATTTATATAAATTATCAAAATGCATCTCGACCAAGGGCTCAACTTTTAAATCTTTTAACGGAATTTTTTTGTCAGACGATTTTATTTGAACCCAAAAATAAATGGTATCGTTGGTGGCATTGTCCACTATTTTTTCAGCAACCTTTTGAAATTCACTTATTTCTTTTTTTGAAAGAGTATCTTTCTTTACTTCATCTGAACTTTGTTTTTCAACTTCAACAATTTTTTGAATAGAATCTTTTACCAATGGCTTTACAATGTTATTAGTAGAATCGTTTTTTTCTTCGATATTTGGCAGATCAGAAGATGAAAGCAATTTGTAATTTTTTCCTTCAAGCTGCCCTTTATACTTACTAAAAGCATTAAATAGTGATTTAGCCAATGTCCATTGATTTTTCTCCTTAGATAGAAATTTAGCATCCTCAGAATTACTAATAAAACCAACTTCAGTTAATACACTTGGCATAGCTGTCTTCCAAAGCACTAAAAAACCGGCTTGTTTTACTCCCCTGTCTTCTCTGCCATTTTTTTTATATTCACCTTGTATTAAACTGGAAAAAGTGAGTCCTAAGTCAAGATTTGCATTTTGATACAGAGAAAAAATGATATAAGCTTCGGGCGAATGAGGATCAAAACCATCGTATTGTTTTTGATAATTGTCTTCTGTTAAAATTACGGCATTCTCGGTCATTGCAACATCTAAATTTCCGTTTGATTTGGATAACCCCATTACATAGGTTTCGGCACCTGATGGATCCGGTTTTTTGTTGCTATTTACATGAATAGAAATAAACAAATCGGCCTTGGCGTTATTAGCAATCTTGGCTCGTTTAAAAAGCTCAACAAATTCGTCAGTGTTTCTTGTATAAACTACTTTTACATCGTTAAAATGTTTTTTAATTAATTCGCCCAATTTTAGAGCTACAGAAAGTGTTATATCTTTTTCCTTTAAATTATTTCCGACTGCTCCGGGGTCTTTGCCTCCGTGTCCGGCATCAATAACTATCGTTTTGACTCCAATTACTTTATTTTGTGCTATTAACAGATTTTCAGCATTATAAAGTAATATTATACTAACAACTGCTATATATTTGCTCCATCTCATCAAAAAAATGATTAGTTTTGAGGCTTCAAAAAAATATAAACCATCATTGCACAAAGATAGTATATTCATACGAAAGTTTAATTTTTTTTTAACCGGTATTTTCATGCTGGTTCTTATAAATGTTATTAACGCTCAAAATGTAAAGGATAGTCTAAGTATAACTGTAGAGGATACAAAAAAAGATAGTATTAAGGTTGGGGTAAAAAAAAATAATTTCAAACTGGAAGCCCCTGTAAATTATTCTGCAGAAGACTCTTTGGTAATGGACTTAAACCTAAAAAAAGCATATCTTTATAATAAATCAAACATTCAGTATCAAGACATCGAATTAAAATCGCACTTTATCGAAATAGATATGAGCCAAAACGAAGCTTTTGCAAAAGGCTCTATCGATTCGCTCGGAAAAGAAATAGACAAACCACAGTTTAAAGACGGTTCCGATAACTTTGAAGCAAAGACACTTCGATATAATTTTAACTCAAAGAAAGGCATTATTACCGATGTAACAACCGAACAATCTGGTGGTTATCTGCACGGCTCTAAAACAAAAAAATTTGAAGACAACCATGTTTGCCTAACCAATGCACATTACACAACCTGTAATTTGGAGCATCCCCATTTTTATATAACACTTTCCAAAGCAAAAGTAATTCCCAACGATAAAATTGTCTCAGGTCCGGCTTATTTGGTTATTGAAGATATTCCCATTCCCTTAGGTATTCCATTTGGATTTTTCCCGAATAAAAAGGGGAATAAATCGGGGATTCTTATTCCCGAATACGGCGAAGAAGAACAACGAGGTTTTTTCCTCCGCAATGGCGGATATTATATTGCCATCAACGATTATATGGATTTATCCATAATTGGCGAAGGATATACCAAAGGATCATGGGGAGCCAGTTTGTTGTCAAACTATAAGAAAAGATATAAATACAATGGAAATTTTAATATTTCATATAGTAATATAATTGTTAGCGAAAAAGGCTTACCGAATTATCAAAACAATAAAGCATATTACTTGAGATGGAACCACAGCCAAGATAGCAAAGCTCACCCATATCATAACTTTTCGGCTAATGTAAACATTGGTTCGCAAACCTATAACCGTTTCAACATGTACAGTTATCAAAACCGCCTTAGAAGTGAAATGCAATCCAGCGTTTCGTATAGGCAACAATGGCCCAATTCACCTTTTAATTTATCCGCAAACCTACGCCACAGCCAAAACTTTTCCGATAGCACCATAACCCTCTCATTACCTGATATATATTTTAGCATGTCAAGAAAGACGTTGTTTAAAAAGATAGGCATTTCATACAGTTCCAATTTACAAAACAGCATCCATACAAAAGAAGATAAACTTTTAACCGACAATACTCTTCATCAAATGCGAAACGGTATAAAGCATAGCGTTCCGGTTTCGGCTAATTTTAAAATATTGAAATATGTAAATTTAAACCCTTCGTTAACCTATACCGAGCGTTGGTACGTATCTAAAATTAACAAAGAATGGATACCTACTCAAATAATTGGAAATGACACGATTGCTGAATATTTAAAAACCGATACCATACAAGGTTTTTCAAGAGCAGGTGATTGGGCTTTTTCGCTTCCTTTTTCAACTCAGCTTTATGGTTTTTATTTACCCAGAAATCCAACTAAACGATTTAAGGGACTTAGGCATTTAATGACTCCTACGGTAAGCTTCTCATATAGACCCGATTATACAAATTTGTATTATAAAACAACTCAAAAAGATACGTATGGTAATACCGAAACTTACTCTATTTTTCAAAATGGAATTTTCGGAACCCCACCCAGTGGGAAATATGGCATGGTCAACTTTTCACTCAACAATCAATTTGAAATGAAAATGAAAGAAAAAAACGACACCGCCAATAAAGTAAATAAAATAACCCTTCTAGACCAACTTTCTATCAATACCAGTTACAATTTAGCTATAGACTCATTAAACTGGCAACCTGTTCAGCTACAAGCACGTACTACCCTTTTTAAAATTTTAAATCTCTATGCTAATGCCACGTATAATTTATATTCATTTGATAGCTTAGGAAGATTTATCAACACTTTTGAATATCAACGAACTAAAAAATTAGCCAACTTAATTCAAGCCAATATATCATCGAGCTTTAGCATTAATTCAGACGGTTTTACAAAAAACAAAAACAACATCACTACCGAGGTTGCCAGACAAGCAGCCGTTGCAGCAGGATTACCGGATGATTACATGAACAACTATGTCGATTTTAAAATACCCTGGACCTTGCAAATAACCTATACTTTAAGCCAAAGTAACTATTTCAATGTTTCAAGCCAAAAATTAGAACCACGAACTATTCAAACATTATCATTTTCTGGCGATCTTAGCCTTACTCAGAAATGGAAAATTTCTTTTTCATCCGGATACGATTTTATAAGTCATAAATTTACTTATACAAATTTAAATATATATCGCGATTTGCATTGTTGGGAAATGCGTTTATCGTGGATACCTTTTGGGACATATAGAAGCTACAGCTTTCAAATAAACGTTAAATCATCTATTCTTCAAGATTTAAAACTTGCTCGCAAACGTCCGTTCCTCGATAATTTTTAACAATTTGCTATAAAAAGCGTAATTCCTAAATAAATTTGTACCTTCGCACATATTTTGACATATGAAATATTTACGTTTTCTAAATAAACCCTATCGATTTAATAATAACCTTAAACAAAATACAAAGGTAATTTTCTTTCTTAGTATTGGCATCATTTTATTTTTGCTCTTATTTCAACCCATCAACATAAATGCGCTATCGTTTGAACAAAAAGTATATATCATTGGTGGTTTCTTTATCATTAATCTGTTTACACTCAGCATTAATATTTTAATACTTCCTAATCTTTTTCCAAAACTGTTTATTCCTCATAAGTGGAATATAAAAAAAGAAATTCTCTGGAATTTATGGTTATTGGTAAATATATATTTCGGCGATTTTATTATTTATTACAAGTATTTAAATGTTATAGAACTATCGTTTTATGTTTTTATTAACCTTTTTCTTATTGCTATTATTCCCATTACATCGCTTATTGTTTACAACAGAAATCGGTTATTGCGTCTCCACGTAGAATCTGCAAAAAGAATAAAATCTTACCAAGCAAAAAAAACAGAAGAAGAAATAACGATTAACTCGAATTACAAGAAAGATTCATTGAAAATAATTATCAACCATCTTATATACATAAAAGCTTCAGGAAATTACATTGACGTTTATTGGCTAGAGAACCACGAATTAAAACATCAAATAGTGCGAACTACATTAACACAAGTAAAAAAGGAACTTCAGCCTTTTTCATTTATAAAACAATCTCAACGATCGTATTTGGTAAATATAAATTATATCGATTCTATCTATTCAAAATCGGGTGAAAAAATCATTAGATTAAGAGAAATAAGCGTTGAAATTCCTTTATCAAAAATTTTTGAAAGCAACTTTTCTATAAATAACTATAATAAACAAACCTAACGACTTATTTTCGTCCCTAATCGGAAATTATTTCATCACTAATAAGCAGGTTTTTTATCCCTATTGCCCATATAACATAACTAATAAACCAAAGAAGAATAATGTAGGCTATTGATTTGATTTATTCAAAGTACCTTTGATAAATTTCATTTTAATCATTTATGTTTTACAATCAAAAAATCATGAAGCCAATATCAATCGGCAACAAAGTCTTAGAAACACCTATTATTCAAGGCGGTATGGGTGTTGGAGTATCATTATCAGGATTAGCCGCAGCTGTAGCGAATCAAGGCGGAGCCGGTGTTATTTCAGCAGTTGGCATTGGTATGACAGAGCCAGGATACGAAAAAAACTTTCGAGAATATAATTTAATAGGCCTAAGAAAAGAAATACGAAAAGCCAAAAAATCTGCAATAAGAGGCCTTATTGGAGTTAATATCATGATGGCAGTGAGCGACTTTGACGATTTGCTCAAGGTTTCTATAGAAGAAAAAATAGATTTAATATTTATTGGTGCCGGATTATTTTTAAAATTACCCGAAAGCATAACGTTTGAAATGATTGATAATTCGGGAGCTAAAATTATTCCCAAAGTATCGTCGGCCAGGGCTGCTCAACTTATTTTTGATTATTGGTCAAAACATTATCAACGTGTTCCCGATGCAATTGCTGTAGAAGGACCGTTAGCCGGAGGACACCTCGGATTTAAAAAAGCTGATATACAAAACAACACATTTCTTTTAAAAGACATCATAAAAGAAACCTACGAAGTAATCAAACCTTTTAGAGAACAATATAAAACACCAATTCCCATTATTGCAGCCGGAGGTATATACACCGGTCAAGATATCGCTGAAATCATGAATGTTGGTGCCGATGCAGTAAAAATGGGATCACGCTTTGTGCCCACTTACGAATGCGATGCAGATATTAACTTTAAAAAGCAATATTTATTTGCCGAAAAAGAAGACATCACTATTATTCAAAGTCCGGTTGGATTGCCTGGAAGAGCTATCAAAAATGAATTTCTTGAAAAAGTAGAACGCGGCGAGAAAATGCCAATCAATTGCCCTTGGAAATGCTTAAAAACCTGTAACTACAAAGAAGCTCCCTATTGCATTGCAAAAGCGCTCTTCAGCTCCGCACAAGGTATTATGGATAAAGGATTCGCATTCTGCGGAGCAAACGCATATAAAACAAAAAATATAGTATCGGTAAAAGAAGTATTTGACGAACTTTTAAGCCAATATGAGCAAGCAATATCGGTTTCTAAAAAAGCAATATAAAAATTGAGTTTTTTTATTTGACATAGACCATAACCTCATTACAATCAGCTATAAATTATCGTTCAAAAAAATCTGATTAAAAAAAATCAAGGAAAATAAAATTGCATAGGGCATTATCATAAAAAAGATATGAACAATGCCCTTTTTTGTTGTTGGTAAAAATACCATTAATCAGTATATTTTTGTAAATTTGCACTCCTTAAAAAAACACAAAAAAATGGAAGAAGTAAACAACATCAACGCAAATTTAAACGAATATTCAGCAGATAGTATTCAAGTATTAGAAGGCTTAGAAGCAGTCAGAAAACGTCCGGCCATGTATATTGGCGACATTGGAGTAAGAGGATTGCATCATTTGGTATATGAAGTAGTAGATAATTCTATTGACGAAGCATTAGCAGGCTTTTGCAAAAATATTGATGTAGAAATATTTCCCAACGGTTATATAACCATTACCGACGATGGACGTGGGATTCCGGTAGATATGCACGAAAAAGAACAAAAATCGGCTCTTGAAGTTGTTCTAACCATACTTCATGCAGGTGGCAAATTCAATAAAGATTCGTATAAAGTTTCAGGCGGATTACATGGAGTTGGTGTTAGCTGCGTAAATGCATTATCTAAACATTTAAAAGCAACCATACACAGAGACGGTAAAATATATGAGATGGAATTTGCATATGGAAAAACCATTAAGGATTTAACCATCGTTGGCGAAACAAATAAAACAGGAACTATTATTAGCTTTCTTCCTGACGAAACCATCTTTACCCAAACTACCGTTTTTAATTTCGACACATTAGCCTCACGTCTTCGCGAGTTGGCATTTCTGAATAAAGGAATACGTTTAAGCCTAACCGATCATAGAGAAAAAGACGAAAACGGAAATTCCATTTCCGAAACCTATTACAGCGAAGAAGGCTTAAAAGAATTTGTTCGGTTATTAGACGAAAACCGTCAACCGATTATTGAAAATATTATTTATCTCGAAACAGAAAAACAAGGTATCCCTGTAGAAATAGCTTTACAATACAACTCATCATTCAACGAAAATGTTCACAGCTATGTAAACAACATTAATACTCACGAAGGCGGCACACACTTAGCCGGATATAGAAGAGGTTTAACACGTACTCTAAAAACCTATGCCGAAAAAAATGGCATGCTCGATAAATTAAAATTCGAAATTAGTGGCGATGACTTCCGCGAAGGTTTAACAGCCGTTTTTTCTGTTAAAGTTGCCGAACCTCAATTCGAAGGCCAAACAAAAACGAAATTAGGCAATTCTGAAGTAATGGGTGCTGTAGATCAGGCAGTAAGCGAAATGTTAAGCATTTACTTGGAAGAAAATCCCAAGGATGCCAAATCCATCGTTAATAAAGTAATATTAGCAGCAACTGCCCGACATGCTGCACGTAAGGCACGCGAATTAGTTCAACGAAAAGGTGCATTAAGCGGTAGCGGACTCCCCGGTAAATTAGCCGATTGTAGCGAAAAAGATCCTGCTAAATGCGAGCTTTATTTGGTTGAAGGTGACTCTGCAGGCGGAACGGCAAAACAAGGCCGCGATAGAAACTTTCAAGCTATATTACCCCTTCGAGGAAAGATATTGAATGTTGAAAAAGCCATGCTCCATAAAATATACGAAAGCGAAGAAATAAAAAACATCATAACCGCTTTGGGAGTTCAGATTGGAACCGAAGAAGACAACCGAGCCCTTAACCTCGACAAACTCCGTTATCATAAAATCATTATTATGACCGATGCCGATGTGGACGGAAGCCATATTGCCACACTCATTATGACACTTTTCTTCCGCTATATGAAAGAACTGATTGAACGTGGTTATTTGTATTTGGCCACTCCCCCACTATATTTAATAAAAAAAGGAAAAGAAGAACAATATTGCTGGACCGAAGAAGAACGAGCTAAAATAGTATTTGAACTTGGAAAAGGAAAAGAAAACACAGTCCATATACAACGCTACAAAGGTCTTGGTGAAATGAACGCAGAACAATTGTGGGAAACAACCATGAACCCGGCAAAACGCACCCTAAAACAAGTTACGATTGAAAGTGCTGCCGAAGCCGATCGAATTTTCTCCATGCTAATGGGCGATGATGTTCCCTTACGCAGGGAGTTTATTGAAAAGCATGCAAAAAATGCAAAAATTGACGTTTAAAATAAAATTTTTATGATAAAGAAAATTTTAAAAATCAGTGGTATCAGTTTCCTGGTTTTACTTATCTTGCTAATTGTTTTACCATTTATCTTTAAAGATAAAATTTTACAATTTGTAAAAGACGAAATCAACAACAACCTCAATGCAAAAGTTGATTTTAAAGATTACAGCATTGGAATTTTTAAAACATTTCCGAATCTTTATGTGGAATTAGACCAATTGTCAGTTGTGGGAGTGAATGATTTTGAAGGAGATACGTTAGCATTCTTGCCTGAATTTACTGCCTCGCTTGACATAATGAGCGTTTTTGGTGATCAAATTAAAATAAAAAGCATAAAATTAGATAAGCCCATTGTAAATCTGCTTGTTTTAAAGAACGGCAAAGCAAACTGGGATATAGCAAAAGAAACGACCGATACCACTCAAACAACCGATACTACGGCATCGCATTTTGCAATGGCATTAAAAAAGCTCGAATTAAACGAAGCCATCATTAAGTATAATGACGAATCAATGAACATGAAATTTTATGCACAAAACCTTAACTTCTTATTAAAAGGCGATTTAACTGATGAACACACAACTTTAAAAACAGAAACAAGTATCGATTCTGCCTCGTTTTCCTTCGATGGAATTGAATATTTAAAAAAAGCACTGGTAAAAATAAATTCAGATATAGATGCTGACCTCGTAAATTTCACTTTTACTTTTAGTAAAAATGAATTGTCTGTCAATGAGTTCAAGATTTTAGTAGATGGTAAAATTGCCATGCCAAAAGATGATATTGATATAGACCTTACTTATGCAGCCGAAAAAACCGATTTCAAAACATTACTATCTTTAGTTCCGGCTATTTACTTAAATGGTTTTAACGATATAAAAACTACCGGAAATGTTAAATTCGACGGAAAAGTAAAAGGCATTTACAACGACAAAAGTATGCCCGGATTTAATCTTAACCTCCATGTTGATAATGGAAGCTTTAAATATCCAAGCCTACCCGCCGCTGTTAACGATATTATTATAAATTTAGTTGTTGATAATAAAGATGGAGATCCCGACCATACTATTATAGATTTAAAGAAATTCCACATGAATATGGCAAACAATCCCTTTGATGCTGCCGTATATGTATCTACACCCATTTCTAATGCTAATTTAAAAGGAATACTAAAAGGGAAACTCGATTTAGCACAAGTTCAATCATTCTACCCCATGCAAGGCGTTAATATGAAAGGGATTGCCGACATGGATGTTGTGTACGAGACCACTATGGCTCAAGTAGAAGCAGAAAAATATGAAGAAATTAAAGCAGTTGGTTACTTAAAACTTCAAAATTTTGAATACAAAGCGAACGATTTGCCATATATAGTTGCTATTCCGGATATGCAAACAGAAGTATCGCCAACGTATTTCGATTTAAAAAACTTGCAATTACAACTTGGCAAAAGCGATTTAAATCTAAAAGGCAAAGTTGAAAACTTTATGGCATACCTATTTAAGGATCAACTTTTAAAAGGATCATTTACGCTTAACTCTACTGTATTAAACATCAATCAATTTTTAAGCTCCGACGAAAGTTCTACAAACACAACACCTGCCACCACCGATACTGCAGCAATGGAAGCTCCCTCGATACCTAAAAATATCGACTTCGCTTTTCAAGCAAATATTAAACAACTGCTGTACGATAATTTAGAATTAGCCAATACATCCGGAAAAATCATCATGAAAGAAGGAATACTTGACCTGCAAAGCCTTAGATTTAATACATTGGATGGTTCTATTGATATGTCTGCTCAATATTCCTACACCAATATTCTTCCCGAAGTAAAAATGAAAATGAACCTTAAAGAGATTGACATTAAAAAAACATCCGATGCTTTTTCAATGGTTAAAAATATGGTTCCGATAGCCGAAAAATGTAACGGAAAAGTTTCGATGGGTATAGATTTACAAATAAACATGAGCAAAACGTTGGATCCCGTTTTAAACACCGTAGATGCTCAAGGTCAACTTTCGACAAAATCTATTGTAGTAGAAAACACTGAATTAGGGAAAAAAATTGCTGCATTTTTGAAGAACAATCAATATGAAAAAATAGCATTGGACAACCTAAACGTTGCTTTTAAAATCGAAAAAGGAAATATTACCATTGAACCAGTAAAAACAAAAATGGGCTCTATACCCATTGAATTTAGTGGAAGCCAAAATATTGACCAAACGCTAAACTACGAAATGCTAATGAATGTTCCTAAACAGGCATTGGGTAATCAGGCAAACGAAATTATTGGACAATGGATGGGAATGGCATCACAAAATGGCGTAAATTTAAAAACTCCCGATATTATTCCAATAAAAGGCCTTATAGGTGGTACTTTAACAAAGCCGAATATAAAGCTCAATCTTAAAAATATGGCTCAAAACACAGTCGAAACGGTAAAAGAAGCCGTAACTCAAAAAATAAATGAAGAAGTAGATAAAGCCAAAGCTGAAGCTATTAAAAAAGCACAAGAGCAAGCCGACAAACTATATAAAGAAGCCGATGCCAAAGCAACACAATTGGTAAATGCAGCTCAAAATGCTGCCAATCAAATCAATCAAACTGCAAAAACCACGGCAGACCAAGTTCGCAAAGAAGGGTATGACAAAGCAGCCCAACTAGAAAAAGAAGCCGAAGGCAAAGGACCTATAGCAAAAAAATTAGCAAAAGAATCGGCAGACAAACTTAGAAAAGAAACCGATAAAAAAGCTGCCGATATAGAAAACAAAGCTCAACAAGAATCCCTAAATAAAGTAAACCAAGCCCAAACAGAAGCAAACAACATTAGAAATCAAGCTAAACAACAAGGAGATAAATTAATTGAAGAAGCCAAAAAGAAATAGGTTGAATTAGGTTTGACTTTAATAACGTGAAAACAGTTGGGGTTATATTTATATATGTAATGCTTTTTTTTCAAGGTTTCTCGCAACAATCAGAATGCCCGGAACCTGAAAAAAAGGCTAAAAAGTTGTTTGAACAATCGCAGGATGCTTATAACAAACATAATCCCGAGCTTGCCTACAAATTGCTAACCGAAGCTGTTCGTGAAGATCCTAATTTCGCTAAAGCTTACATAATATTAGCAGACGTTAACATTCAACGTTATAATCAAGCCCAAACCGGCAATACTGCTCTTCAATATAAAAATAATGCTATTAACTACTATTGCAAAGCAGCCGATGCTTGCCCTTCGTTAGACAACTATAAAGCCTGTTTCGAAGCCGCATATTATTTTTACATAGACAAAAAATACGACAAAGCAAAGCCCTATTTAGACAAGTTTGTTGCAAATGCTAAAAACTCACCCCAAATTAGCGAAGCTAAAAATATGCAAAAGCATATAGATAAATATTTTGATATCATTAATCATCCCGTCCCCTTTAATCCACAAAAAGTAGAAGGGGTTTGCGGACCCGACGACGAATTTTTACCTCTCATCAGCCCCGATGACGAATTTATGTTTTATACGCACAGAATTAATAAAACAAATGAATTAGGAACTACTCAAAAGTATGATGTTTTCACAAAAGCAAGTAAAGAAAAAGACAAAAATACTTTCGTGTTAAACCAACCTATGCCCGAGCCTTTTAATCAAAACAGCAACAATAACCAAGGAGCTGTGAGTATAACGATTGACAACAACCACTTATATGTAACTATATGCGAAGGTCCAAACTGCGACATCTGGGTTTCTGACAATGAAGACGGAACTTGGAGTCAGCTGCGAAATCTTGGTGCATCCATCAATGGTCGTCGCTCATGGGAAAGTCAACCATCCATTTCATCTGACGGGAAAATGCTTTTTTTTGCAAGCATTAGACCCGGAAATATTGGTTTTGAGCTTGACGACCCAAATACACAAACCAGCGATATTTGGATGTCTAAACAAGATGAAAATGGCAACTGGTTGCCCGCAAAAAATCTTGGTCCCATTATTAATACAACCGGCAACGAAAAAAGTCCATTCATACATAGCGATTCAAAAACACTCTATTTCTCATCAGATGGGCATTATGGGGTGGGTGGATATGACATCTACTACTCTAAAATGCTTCCGGATGGGAAATGGTCAGAACCTAAAAACATTGGTTATCCCATTAATACAGAAAACGACGAAATTGGTTTTATTGTGAGTACCAACGGGAAAAAAGCCTATTTCTCATCCAATAAGCTATCTGATTCTAAAGGATACGATATCTATTCGTTCGATTTGTACGACGAAGCTCGCCCTGCGGAAGTAGTATTTTATAAAGGTCAGGTAAAAGACAATGAAGGCAATCCACTTGAAGATGCCAAAGTTGTGATTAAAAATGTTACCGAACAAAGGACAAGCGAAGCAATGGTTGATAAACTTACAGGAAAATATGCCGTCGTAATACCGGTTGAAAAACCCAATGACGATTTTTTGTTAATGGTAAAGAAAAAAGATTATGCTTTTACCTCCAATTATATTAAAGCCGAAGAACTAAAAAAAGATAAACCGGTAGAAGTAAATTTTGAAGTAAAACCTATTGAAGAAGGCACATTGGTAAAAATTAACAATATATATTTTGCAAGCAATTCTGCTATATTCGAAAAATCCAGTTTAGTTGTTCTCGATAATTTTCTGGAATTCTTAAACGAAAATCCGAATGTAACTATAGAGATTCATGGGCACACCGATAATATTGGCGATGATAATAGCAATTTAACCCTTTCCGAAAAAAGAGCAAGAGCAGTTGCCGATTATTTAATTTTAAATGGATTAGACCCAAAAAGGATTGTTGCAACAAAAGGATTTGGAGAAACAAAACCTGTTGCTTCTAACGATACAGAAACCGGTAGAGCATTAAATAGAAGAACAGAGTTTAAAATTGTAAAAAAGTAGAACTTTTTGCTGAAATCAAAGGTTAAATAAATTTAAATCATTTAATATCTTTTATTTTTAAAGTATTTTTGTTGCATGAATTTTAAGAATAAAATATTTATTTCATTCTTTTTTGCACTTGTTTTTTATTCTTTAATTAACTGCAATTCATATACATACACCACTCAAATTGAGTTTTCTAAAGAAACTATACAAAATCCATATTTTAAAGATTCAACAAACAGTTTAAGCAAAACACTTTTTTCAGAAAAAGTTCACGAGATTATTATTGCCCCTACACAGCTTGTTAGAACTAACATAGAACACTATGTTTTTAGAATATTCAAACCCGAATCATTTATTAAAAACACTTTTTTCGTCCTTATAAACTCAAATAAAAATGTTATAATTCCTTTTCAGAATATTGATATAATATATCCTTTCAATTATTTTTGGTAAAAACTACTCATCTCTTTCTTATCTTCTTTATTTCAATTAATCAAGTAATTTTTTATCAACTTAAAAAATAAAAATGATATGGATACTGTATCAATTGCAACGTCTATAGCAATATTAATTAGCATTGTATTAATTATTGCTTTTCAATATTATTTAAATCTATTCAAAAAAAAAATAAAAAAATATTATTACTTAAAACATTTGCAAAAGAATACCAAGGTAATATATCTGATTATGAATTATATAACAATCTCATAATTGGTATTGACAGAAAAAACAGCTTTATATTTTTTATAAACACACGAAATAACACTTAATATGCAATAAATCTTAGCATTTTATCTAAATTAAAAATAAATCATGTAACAAGAAAAACAGATAATAAAAAGACTGTTGAGTTAATTACAGATTTTGTTGGATTAGTTGCAAGTCCAAAAAACAAAGAAAAACCTGAAGTAATTCTAGAATTTTACCATTCAAATTATGGTATTCAGCTAGGAAACGAACTAATTATGGCAGAAAAATGGGAAAAAATCATTAATAATCAATTAAAAAAGTAGTATATTTGAAAAAAAGATCAGCGATGAGATACTTTGTATTGTTTTTTTTAGCCTTTGTTTGTTTGTCATGCAGTAATAACCAAGACAAACAACCATTTTCAATCAGCAATAAATCTAACTTTAAACCTGAAACATATGAGCTACAGGACAATAGCGTTAGGTTGGTTAGGGGTCAGGTTTTGTATATGCCTGTATATTCAAATATGCCTCAGTATATCGACTCACAAAAATTCGATATGAGTGCTTTTGTTGCTGTACACAATACCGATTTTAACTATAAAATAAGACTACAAAAAGTACAATACTTTGACACTAAAGGAAAATTGGTTTATGATTTCCTCAATGGAACAACAAAAGAACTAAGTCCCTTGGAATCTATTGATTTCTATATTCCACATAGCGATCAGAGTGGATCCGGTGCTAATTTTTTAATCGAATGGAAATCAGATAGTCTCGTAACTGAACCCTTAGTTGAATCTATTACCATGAATCTTACCGGGCTTAATACTATTGGAGTGTTAAGCCAAGGTAAGATAATTAAAGAAATACGATAGCTATGAACCCTATTTTTCAATATATAATTGTCGAAACAGTTAGACATCAGTATAAAAAAAAGAAAACAAATTCGAGACAGTTTTATAGAGCAATACAAAACAAAAAAATAGATTTTAAATATTTTATTCGCGATAGTTTTCTTATTTTAATAGGAGTATTGTCAGCAAGCTTTGGACTTAGAGGATTTTTGCTTCCTAATTCTTTCTTAGATGGTGGTGTTACAGGTATTTCGCTAATTACTTCAGAACTTACAGGTTTTTCATTGTCATTACTAATTGTTTTAATTAATATACCATTTATGCTATTGGCATTTTCAGCCATAAGCAAACAATTTGCTTTAAAAAGCATCACTGCTATTATTTTATTAGCATTAGCCATATATATTATCCCTTTTCATTCAATAACCGATGATAAGTTGTTAATTGCTATTTTTGGAGGATTCTTCCTTGGGCTAGGAATAGGCATGGCAGTTCGCGGTGGTTCGGTTATAGATGGAACTGAGGTACTAGCAGTTTTTATAAGCAGAAAAACTACAATGACCATTGGCGACGTAATTCTTATTTTTAATATTATAATTTTTAGCGTAGCTGCATATGTTTTTTCGATAGAAACAGCTATGTATGCAATTTTAACCTACTTTGCTGCTTCTAAAACTGTCGACTATGTAGTATCAGGAGTAGAAGAATATGTTGGAATTAGCATTATTTCAGATAAAACTGAAGAAATACGTCTAGCTATTATCGAAAAACTCGGACGGGGATGCACACTCTACTCCGGGAAAAAAGGCTATGCTAAGCGTGGACAACAACTTAAAAATACAGATATAGTTTATACACTGCTCACCCGATTAGAATTTTCAAAATTACAAGCAGAAATTGACAAAATTGACAAGGATGCATTTATTATTATGCATAGCGTTAAAGATGCTAAAGGAGGCATGATTAAAAAGAGACCTTTTAAAACATAGAAAAATAAATTATTCATTCTTTTAATTTTTTGGTGTTTTATAAAATTCAACTTAGCTTTGTTCAAAACATTTAGTATGGAAAGCATTAAAACAATTTATAAAATTGGTCATGGCCCTTCGAGCAGCCATACTATGGGCCCCAGAAAAGCAGCGGAACAATTTCTGGCAAAATATCCAAATCAACAATATTATAAAGTAACACTATACGGAAGCCTTGCTGCTACCGGAAAAGGACACCTTACCGATATTGCCATTCAGAATGTTTTTGAAGAAAAAGGGAAAAAAATTGAAATTAGTTGGCAACCCGAAACTTTTCTGAAAAAGCATCCCAATGCTATGCAATTTGAAGCATTCAATGAAAAAAACGAATCGATTGTTCAATGGAAAGCATATAGCATAGGTGGAGGAAGTATCATCGGTGAAGATGATAATAAAGAAAGCATACAGCACATCTACCCGTTTAAAAATTTCCAAGCTATTTTACATTACTGTTACGAAAACGGTATTCAAATTTGGGAAATGGTCAATCATTTTGAAAGCAAAGAAATTTGGGACTATTTAGCTGAAGTCTGGAATGTAATGCAAGAAGCTATTTCAAGAGGACTTGAAAACGAAGGAGTCATTCCCGGTGTTTTAAAACTCCCTCGCAAAGCAGCAAATTTTCACATTAAAGCTAACGGATATACAAATTCGCTGCGCAAAAGATCTTTACTCTATTCATATGCTCTTGCCGTTTCAGAAGAAAACGCCTGCAGAGGCAAAGTAGTTACAGCTCCTACTTGTGGCAGTAGTGGTGTAGTGCCATCGGTTTTATATTATTTAAAAACAGAACACGGTTTTTCAGATGTTAAAATAATTCGAGCTTTAGCAACAGCAGGTATCATAGGACTTGTGGTTAAGAAAAATGCCAGTATTTCCGGTGCAGAGGTTGGTTGCCAAGGCGAAGTCGGTACAGCTTGTGCTATGGCATCGGCTGCCACAACCCAGCTTTTTGGGGGCTCCATTTTTCAAATAGAAACCAGTGCTGAAATGGGATTGGAGCACCATTTAGGCTTAACGTGCGACCCCATTGCCGGACTGGTTCAAATACCTTGCATTGAACGTAATGCTTTTGCTGCTGCACGTGCACTTGACAACAATGCTTTTGCTATTTTGGGTGACGGAAGACATAGAATAACCTTCGATACCGTTGTAGAAACAATGAAAAGAACCGGGCACGACCTGCCCAAAATTTACCGCGAAACTTCAGAAGGAGGATTAGCAAAATTCTTAAACAAATACCAGCACGAGCATTGAAGCACGTATATAAATCTACCTAAAAAATAAATACGACACAAAAATAGCAGCAATTATACCGGCTAAATCAGCAATTAAAGCACAACTAATGGCATGACGCGTATTTTTTATGCCCACCGAACCAAAATAAACAGCAATAATATAAAATGTTGTATCGGTTGCTCCTTGAAAAACACATGACAAACGACCTGCAAACGAATCTACACCAAATGTTTTCATGGTATCTATCATCATTCCTCTTGCTCCGCTTCCACTTAATGGCTTCATCAACGCAGTAGGTATTGCATCTACAAAATCGGCATTAAATCCCATCAACAGAACCAATTTACGCACCCCCTCCACCAACATAGGCAGAGCTCCCGATTCGCGAAAAATTCCAATGGCTACTAAAATCGCTATCAAAAAAGGTATAATTTTAACAGCAACCTGAAAGCCATCTTTTGCTCCTTCGATAAAAGTGTCATAAACATTTATCTTCTTGATAAATCCAACAAAAACAAAACTTACCAATACAAGCAAAATAATAAAATTAGAAGCTATGGTAGAAATAGATTGTAATTTTTCAACAGGCAAAGAAGTAAAATACCAAATAAGCAAAGCAACAATGAATGAAAATCCTCCCAAATAAAGCAAAATAGTACGTTGTAGCAAATTTATTTTTTGCACAATACTAACAGAAATTATACCCGTTAACGTTGCTACAAAAGTGGCAATCAGTATAGGAATAAAAATATCGGCAGGATTAGCAGCTCCCATTTGAGTACGATAAACCATAATACTAATGGGAATAATAGTTAAGCCGGAAGCATTCAAAACCATAAACATAATTTGAGAATTGGATGCCTTTTCTTTGTGAGGATTAAGCTCCTGTAGCTCGTTCATAGCTTTTAATCCTAATGGAGTTGCTGCATTATCCAGTCCAAGCATATTGGCTGCAACATTCATCATTATTGAACCATGAACAGGATGCTTAGCAGGTATTTCAGGAAAAAGCCTTGAAAACAAAGGACGAACCAACTTCACCAATACCTGAACCATTCCCGATTTTTCGGCTACCTTCATTATACCTAACCACAATGTCATCACACCGGTAAGACCAAGCGAAAGTTCGAAACCTGTTTTAGCCATTTCAAAAGCAGCATTCATCATCGAAGGAAAAACTGTTGCATTGCCTGTAATCAATGATGAAATAAAAGCAAACAGAAAACCAACCACAATTAGGCCAATCCAAATATAATTCAGCACCATATTAGTATCTTACGATTGAAGTCGAAGTAAAAACGTTATGAATATCTTTTAAATTCTGTTTATAATCGGCAGTATCACAATAAAAATAAAGCATATACAAATTGTCCTCATCCGAAGTAGCCAAAAATGTAATATGTCGAATGTTTTCTGTGCCATCATCATAAGTTTTGGTTCGCGTATAGGATACAAGAGTCGCTTTTTGACCGGTAGTAAGATTAACGTTTACTGAATCCTCCATGTTAAAATATGTCGATTTTTCTTTGCTACCGTTGATTGTTGCACTAATATATTTATCCAAGGAATAATTATAAGCATCAACATCCGATGAAAAATTATCTTTATAAACAATAAAATTCAGCTTTGGATCATCGCGATAAAATTGCATATAAGCATCGCTTTCATTTGTCAATTCAGTTGTTGAAATCATAGCTGTAGGTAAAAGAAAATGCAGATTTCCGGCAATATTTAACTGATAATTATAATATTTTTCTAAGCTAAGCGAATCTGAATAATTTGGCTGAACAGTAATAGAATCGGAGCTTCTTTCGTCATAAAAAGATATATCACCATATTCTTGCTGAACACCAACAATAACCCATGCAATTAATGTTAAAAGAATTAAAGGTAAAAAGAATTTTGCCATACTATTTTTTTGTGTAAAGATATAAAATCTTTAAAAAAATCAACAAATTATGGATGAAAGCTTCTATTATAAATCAAAAAACCTATATTAAACTGCCCAAACCATCCTTGTGTATGCCAAGGATAATAATTAACGCTAAGCGAAATATTCGCTATAGGACTGGTAAAGACCAATGAACTGCTATAATTTTGAGCGTATTTTCCTACTTTATTTATATTTTCTTTAAAACCATTATCAGTTTTCACAATTGGATTAAATGCTAAAAAATGGTACGATTCAACCCGCCAATGCACATTTTGAGTCAGATTATAAATAAATTCCAACCCAGCGCCGGCAAAAGACGGGTTTCTATATTGTTCAATATATATTGTTGAAGCATGAAACGTAGGGTTATATGCCGAACTCATTAATAATGTTGCAGTATAATTGCTAAAAAGAGGTTGATTAGATAAAACAACATTCGAACATAAACCAATATTAAAATGCCTTGTAAAATAAAAATAATCTTTTGATTTAAGGGATACGTAATACCATTGGTGCTGATGTTTCGACGATTCTTTAATAATTGCGGTAGAGCCGGGCGTATAAGATTCTGTTCCTAAATAGTAACGAATTTCTGCTTTAAAAAAATGTCCATTCGTTGCAAAATTTTTATTGTTTAAGGTATTTCTTTCATAGGCCATAAAAGGTGTAAATCCGTAAAAAGTCGAATTATCAGTAGTATCTTTCAAACTAAAACTATTAATTTGATAATATTGATACGAAAAATCATTAAAAGCAACTCCACTATTAAATTTTGCTTGGTTTCTTATTGGAAAAGCCATTTCAGCGCCAATGAGTCGTTCACTTTGCAATATATATAATGGTCTGTTATCTTCGTAAAAAATAAAACTACTACCTCTGTAATAATCGTATCGGTTCATACTAATAAACGATTGCAAATAAAACGATGATTTTGTCAAATTATCTAATCGCAAACGCCCATAAACACTACTATAAAATTTCCCAAAATAAATATTACCATACAACGACAATGCTACTTTTGTCAAGTATTTATATTCAGCACCTAAAAAACCTTCATTCAGATTATCCGACGAAATAAGCCCACCAATTCTAGCTCCAAAAGGTTTTTCGCGTTTTACATTTAAAAACAAATTATAAAAGCCGGTATTATCGTTATACTTTGCTCTCGGAAAAATACTTTCTATTTGGTCGTCAGAAACTAACTTATAATATTCTTTTTTAAATTTATTGAACGTGAGCGTATCTTTATTGTCAATAAAATTTTTAAGCAAATATAAACTTTGATTATACGTTAATCCTGAAACATAAATATTTTTGAAATTAAGCGGTTTCTTTTCTTTATTGAATTGAGTTCTTTTAATATTTATTTGAACAGAATCTACTCTAATACTAATCAATTTCTTAATATCCATCATTTTTGCCATTGCTGCTCCATAACCTATTTTTATCAAATCGGATGCTAAATGAAAGTCCATTAGTTTTATCATTTTTACATCCGGTTCTATCAAAACACCATTCGAATCGGGAACTCTATAATTTGAATTGGACACAATCATGTTTTCTATCTGCAGTAAAATATTATCGTCAGATGGAGGAGCTGAATTAGATGCCACACAGCTTCCTATAATAAAGTCGGGTTTAAAATCTTTTTGCATCACATCGATGGGAAAATTATTATATATACCTCCATCGAACAATAATCGTCCTTTTATGGAAATAGGCTTAAAATAAAATGGAAAAGTCATCGAAGCCCGAACCGAAGAGCCTAAATCCCCTTCTTTGAACACAATTGGCTCATTTGCATAAACATCGCTTGCTACGCAACGAAATGGAACAAATAAGCTATCAAAATTATATTCGGCTTTAGCAGAAGCAGCAGCTAGCAATTGCATAAATGCCAAATCCATAGAATGAGGCGGAACAATGTTAGTGGGTAGGCTGGGCGAAATAATAGAATCGTATTTAAATTTCAAATCAATCCACGAAGCATCCTCTTCTTTTCGTTTAAAATAAAATATATAATCATCGGGAATTTTACCCCAAGCCCAATTTTGAAATTCAGGGTCAGTAACTATTTTCTCCATTTCTTGCGGCGAATAACCGGCAGCATATAACGAACCAACAATAGCCCCCATAGAGGTGCCGGTTATATAATCGATGGGTATTCCATTTTCTTCCAATGCTTTAATAACCCCAATATGAGCCAATCCTTTAGCACCACCACCACTTAATACCAATCCTACTTTTTGAGAAAAAGCAAAAGAATAAATTATTAAAAATAATATAAAAATAAAAAAGCGAAACATCATTTTACATAACGACCCGTACTGTCCCTGTCAATTACATCTTGTAACGTTAATTCTTTCATTATGGCAACCGTCTTATCGCGAATCTCTTTTACTACATTTCTTAACCCACAATCATCGTCATTATTGCATTTAGTGCATTTTTCGTAATATTTGTATGTAGCACAAGGCAATAAAGCAATGGCTCCATCAAATATTCTAATAATATCAGCAAAATTAATATCTTTAGGTTCTTTAATTAAATAATATCCGCCATTTTTCCCTTTCTTACTATTGACAAAACCGGCATTCTTTAAATCGACCAAAATAGCTTCAATAAATTTTTGCGGTAAAAATTCTGCCTCAACAATTTCTTTAATTAAAACGGGTCCCTTATCTTTCTTAAAAGCAAGATATCTTAAGGCATATAAAGCATATTGAGCTTTTTTTGTCAGCATTCTTTTTTCATTTAATATGCACAAAGTTAGTATTTTTAAACATACATCAACATGTAAAATGCTAAAAAACCAGAAAAAAATTTAGATAAAAATTGCATATAAATTGTAAATTATAGCTAATTTCGCAAAAAAGATGTTTCATCAAAATTTTTAAATACATGGCAACAAAAAAGAACACAGAAAAAGAAAAGAAATACGTTTATTTCTTTGGTAATGGCGAAGCTGAAGGCAAAGCCGACATGAAAAATTTACTTGGTGGCAAAGGAGCCAATTTGGCCGAAATGGATAGCATTGGTTTACCTGTTCCTGCAGGTTTTACCATTACAACCGAAGTCTGCACCTATTATTACGAAAACAACAAAAAATACCCTAAAGAATTAACAAAACAAGTTGAACAAGCACTTGCTAAAGTTGAAAAAATAATGGGTATGAAGTTTGGTGATAAAAATAACCCGTTATTAGTTTCGGTTCGCTCCGGTGCACGTGCTTCTATGCCTGGAATGATGGATACAGTTCTTAATGTTGGTTTAAATGACATAACCCGCGAAGGCCTGATTAAAAAAACAAAAAATCCTCGTTTTGTTTACGATTCGCAACGCCGCCTCATACAAATGTACGCCGATGTTGTAATGGAAAAAGCAGCCGGAATAGAGCCTGCTGAAGGCATGGGTGTTCGTCAACAACTCGAAAAAGAAATGGAAAAACTCATGCACAAAAAAGGCGTAAAGCATGAAACAGAACTTTCTGCTGAAGACTTAAAAGAGTTAATCGTTATTTATAAAAAGAAAGTTAAAGAAGTTTTAGGAAAACCTTTTCCTGAAGACGCAAAAGATCAGTTATGGGGTGCAATAGCTGCTGTATTTCAAAGTTGGAACGGCAAACGAGCAATTTCATACCGTAAAATTGAAGGAATACCTGATTGGTGGGGCACTGCTGTTAATGTACAGTCTATGGTATTCGGAAATATGGGCGAAACATCTGCTACCGGTGTTGCTTTTACCAGAAACCCGGCAACCGGCGAAAAATATTTCTACGGCGAATGGTTAGCCAATGCTCAAGGCGAAGACGTTGTAGCAGGTATTCGTACTCCAAACCCCATCAACGAAGTTGGCAAAAATGTTCATAATAAACATTTGCCTTCATTAGAAACAGCTATGCCCAAAGCTTATAAGCAACTCGATGCCATTCAAAAGAAATTAGAAAAACATTACCGCGACATGCTCGATATTGAATTTACCATTCAAGAAGAAAAACTCTATATGTTGCAATGCCGCGTTGGTAAACGCAATGGGCCTGCTGCTGTAAAAATGGCACTTGACATGCTCAACGAAAAAATCATTACTAAAGAAGAAGCTGTATTAAGAGTTTCACCTGCACAATTAGACGAACTTTTACACCCCATTATCGACCCGAAAAAAGAAAAAACAGCAACCCAAATTGGCAGCGGATTACCCGCAGGACCCGGCGGTGCTACCGGTCAAATTGTTTTTAATTCTATTGATGCTGTTGAATGGGCTAAAAAAGGCAAAAAAGTAATATTGGTTCGCGAAGAAACAAACCCTGAAGACATTGATGGAATGCGTGCTGCACAAGCTATTTTAACCGGAAGAGGCGGTATGACAAGCCATGCTGCATTGGTAGCTCGCGGATGGGGCAAATGCTGCATTGTAGGAGCCAGCAATATTACTATTGATGTAAACAAAAAATCGTTTGTTTGCTCTAATGGAACCAAATTAAAAGAAGGCGATTGGATTACCTTAAATGGCTCAAAAGGTATTGTTTATTTAGGTGAATTGCCCATGATTAAAGCAGCCGAAGAAAACAAAGATTTTGTAAAATTCATGAAAATATGCGACGATGTTCGCAAACTAAAAATCAGAACCAACGCCGACACACCCGAAGATGCTGCTAAAGCTCGTGCATTTGGTGCTGAAGGTATTGGATTATTCCGTACAGAACACATGTTCTATGGCGTTGGCAGCGACAAACCTCTGTTCTTACTTCGCAAAATGATTGTTTCTAAAAACGAAAAAGAACGCCGTGCTGCTTTAGACGAACTTTTCCCCTATGTTAAAAAAGACATTAAAGATACATTGGAAGCAATGAACGGCTTACCCGTTACCTTCCGTACACTTGACCCTCCACTACATGAGTTTGTACCTCAAATCAAAGAAGAACGCGAGAAACTTGCTAAAAGCCTAAAAATTTCAGCCGAAGAATTCAATAAACGTGCAGATGCACTCCACGAAAATAACCCCATGATGGGGCATAGAGGAGTCCGTTTAGGAATTACTTACCCCGAAATCACCGAAATGCAAGTTAGAGCTATCTTTGAAGCATCAGCAGAATTAATTAAAGAAAAAAAGAAACCTTTCCCCGAAATCATGATTCCGGTTACTTCTGTATATACTGAATTGCGTCATCAATACGAACTCATTCAGAAAGTATATAACGAAGTATTGGCTAAGTTTAAAATGAAAGAAATCCCGCACTTAACCGGTACTATGATTGAAATACCAAGAGCTGCTTTAACTGCCGACAAAATTGCTGAATATGCTCAATTTTTCTCATTTGGAACAAATGACCTTACTCAAATGACATTTGGTTTTTCACGCGATGATATCGGAAGCTTCTTGCCAGAATATCTTGAAAAGAAAATTTTACCTGTTGACCCATTCCAGCAAATTGATCGTGACAGCGTTGGCGAATTAATGAAAATTGCATGCGAAAAAGGACGCTCTACACGCAAAGATATTAAATTAGGTATTTGCGGTGAACATGGTGGCGAACCCAGCTCAATAGAATTCTGCCATATGCTCGGCTTAAGCTATGTTAGTTGCTCACCATTCCGCGTTCCTATTGCTCGTTTAGCTGCTGCACAAGCTGCTGTTCGCTTCCCCGAAAAGAAAGCTGCAAGCAAAAAAGTTGCTGTTAAAAAAACGACAACCAAGAAAGCTGCAAACAAGAAAAAATAAACAGCTTTATAATTACTATAAAACATAAGAGGCTGCCTTTTTAAGACAGCCTCTTTTTTTTTGATATTAAAATGACTAACTTTCTGTAAATCTTTTTGCTAATATATCGGCTACAGCAATACCGTCAAAAGCTGAAGATGTTATACCACCAGCATATCCGGCTCCTTCTCCACATGGGTAAAGATTTTTAATTTCTATTTGCTACATTGTTTCATCATTTCTTGGAATTCTAACAGGAGAACTGGTTCTGCTTTCAACACCTATCATTATACTTTCATCAATAAAATTTTTCATCTTAGTTTGCATTTTACTAAAAGCTCCTTTTAGCCGTTCCGAAACAAACAAAGGCAACCACTCATGCATTGAAGACGAAACGATACCGGGAATATACGATGATTTAGGTAATGATGAGGAAGTTTTTCCATTTAAAAAGTCAACAACTCGCTGGGCAGGAGCCTTTAATCCATCGCCAACTGCGTTATAAGCAGAATTTTCTATTTGTTGCTGAAACTTCAATAAATCAAATGCAGTTGGATGCTTGCTGATATCTTCGGGTCGAATTTCTACCACAAAACCGCTGTTAGCATAAGTGGATGCTCTATGCGATGCAGACATGCCATTCACCACAGTATATCCTTTTTGAGTTGAAGCAGGGACAACCATGCCACCGGGACACATACAAAATGAATAAACACCCCTATCATTAACTTGCTCTACCAACTTATATTCAGCTGCCGGCAAGTACTTTATATATTTTTCGCCATGATATTGAATTAAATTAACCGTTTTTTGCGGTTGTTCAATTCTTACCCCTAAAGCAAAACCTTTGGGTTGAAGTATTACACCACAGTTATTCAACATTTCATAAATAAAAGCAGAAGAATGTCCGGTAGCCAAAATGACCGCATCTGCAAAAAGTTTCTCTTTATTATTAATTTCAACACCTTTGCAAACATTATCCTCTAACAAAAGATTGGTAAGCTTAGAAGAAAAATAGATTTCACCTCCGGCATCTAAAATCCAACTTCTAATAGTTTGAATAATAGTTGGTAGTTTATCGCTTCCAATATGAGGATGTGCTTCCACCAATATATTTTCATTTGCACCAGCTTGAACCAATACTTTTAAAAACCATTCAATATTCCCCCGCTTTGAAGAACGAGTATAGAGTTTCCCATCTGAAAATGTACCAGCCCCACCCTCTCCAAAACAATAATTCGATTGTTCATTAACTTCATTTTTTCGATACATCTGAGCAATATCGATTTTTCTCTCTCTCACTTTTTTACCTTGTTCTATTACTATAGGTTTTATACCTAACATAAGTAATCTGAGCGCAGCAAACAACCCGGCAGGACCTGTTCCTACAACAATAACCTGCTTTTTTTTATTAATGGTTTTAGGTAAAAAAGCCGGTTCGTGCTTTTCAGGTTCATACTTATCAAGAAAAACAACATATGTTAGCTGAATTTTTATATTCGCATGTCTGGCGTCTATTGAGCGCTTAACTAACTGATAATAAGCAATTCGTTTTGGATTAACTTTTAAATACGTTGATAAATAAGCACGTATTTTCTGTTCAGAGTTAGCCTCCGGTGGTGATACAATAATGGTAACTTTTTGAATCAATTTTATTATCCTTTTCTTTTACCAAACTTAAATATTCGAATATCACTCCCTTCAAATGTAAACGAAAGCATTAGCATTTTGCTATTCATGCGTTCAATGGCCTGAGTATATTGAGTATTGTCTCTAACAAGTACATTGTTAATACCAACTACATATTTTAATTCCATAGCAAATTTAAAATATTCAAGAAAAAAATCTGTACCAAATCCAAGTTCATAATAGTAACTCAGTCGGCTTAAACGTATCTTAGGACGCTCGTCATCGCGAATTCGTTTTTGAGAAGCTAAGTCAATTTTAAAACTTCCACCGGCTATTAAGTAAGGTCTAAAGTTATTAATTCTCGCCCCCTTGTATTCTAACAAAATAGGAAAATCAAGAAAGGTTGACTCAATTTTCATCGTATGTGAATAGTACGTCGTGTCTTTTTTTACCCAATATTCTAAGTTTCGTTGACCTAAATTTAACCCGGGCAAAAAGCGAAGCGAAAAATTAGAATAAGGAATATTGTAATTCGATACAATGTTGATATTAAGGCCAACTTGAGGTATATTTTCTACAGAATATATTGAATCTAAAACCCAAAAAGCCGAAGAATTGTGAATAGTAAAATCCATGTAATTAAACCCCAATGACATGCCAAAATGTAGAGGGATTACATCATATTTAG
>ENA-UOWE01000862-UOWE01000862.1-activated-sludge-metagenome-genome-assembly--contig:-NODE-862-length-40791-cov-17.742513_pt1 | contig 40791 bp, 35 predicted proteins | sample MGYA00249841_ERZ761562 | MGnify/ENA primary metagenome ERZ761562 (study PRJEB28883, sample SAMN05720200) | activated sludge metagenome | isolation source: Anaerobic digester | place: Japan...
AGACGGCGGCGCAGCCCCACTTCTGCATGAAGAAGTTGGCGCGGTACCGGGCCAGGCCGGGTATTTCATAGGCAAAATCGACATCGCCCGTTTCTTCGAACTGCTTGATTTTATGCTCGGGGGCGATTTCATAGAGCATCGCCTTGAGACCGTCGTTGTCCAGGATATCGTATTTGATCCGCTCGATTTCACCCCGGATCCGGATCGCCGGCTGCTGACCGGTGACGAGATGAAGGTCGGAGGCCCCCTGTTCGTTCATCAACTGAAAAAAGGCGTCTATTTTTGCCATCGCATCCCTCCTGAATTTTGGTGCAGTATAGGGAAAGGGGCCGGCCTTGTCAAGGACGGATAAATTAACGTCCCCAAAAGACCGGGTCTAACGATCCTTATCCAGCATTTTTCTCAGCGACGGCAAGACGTAGACATCGCTCAAGTCATGCCTTTTCAGGGCGTCGACGATAATCTGAATCTTGTCCTGCAGGGACGCCCGGCGGTGAATGATGACGAATTCTTCTCCTTTGACCCGGCAGCATCCCCCCAGACGCATATTTCCCGGGGCGGGCAGAGACTCATAACGGATTTTCATCCCCAGCCTGGCCGCCAACTCCTCCAATTGATTCAAGCTCTCCTTATCTTCCATTCCGACGCTGCCTTACAACATCAACCGTTCATGACGACGTTCCGCAAGCATATTCTCTCCGGCCTGTTTCTCCCTGCCGTATCATCCTCCCGACCTTACGGCAAGGGCCTGGTCATAGGCCGCCACCAGCCCGGTTATCTCCTGTTCCGGCGGGGGCCAGGCCGCGGCGCGCTCCCGGCAGGCTCGGGCCAGGGCGGCGCGCAGCATGTCATCGTCGATGATCCGGAGCGCCTGGGCGATAAAATCTTCCCGGTGGCGCGGAGCAAAGAGGAGTCCGCAGGGACGGGCACCGTTCGCGCCCAGAACCGGCCAGCGGTTCCCCGGAATATCCGTCGCCAGGAGGGGTTTGCCCGCGGCAATCCCCTCGAGCAGGGCGTTGGGCAGACCTTCGGAAAGAGAGGTGTTGAGGACGACATCGGCGCCCTGGTAGGCCCGCCGCATGGCCCGGGGATCGATGGCCGGCAGCCATGAGGCAAAGTCCCCATACCCCCCGAGTTCTGAAACGAAGCGGTCGCTGTAGTCCCGATCCAGGGCCGGACCGGCGAATACCGCCCGGAGACGGGGACGGCGGCGATGAACCTCCGCGAGGGCCCGCAGTCCCTCCAATATCCCCTTGACGGGGCGGATGCCGCCGGGGAGAAAGAAAAGGATCTCCCCCGGACCGGCCCCCGCCCGGCGGCGGAGATCGTAAGGCCGGTTCCCCAACCAGAAAAAGGCCTTGGGGACATAGCGGAGCCGTGTTCGGCAAAAAGGGAAAAGGGTGATCAATTCCTGGGCAAGCCATTGATTCTGAAACACAATTATGTCGGCACGGGCGCACGTCGCCGCCAGAATGTTGCGGTTGACCGTATCCCGGACATCGAGGTTGAGATCCGTCCCCGCCGGCGTCGCCACCACCGGCAGGTTCCGGAATGTATCCCCCGGCAAACCGCCTTTCAGTACGGCCCCGGACTTAACGAGATGATGGATGTGGAGGACATCGGGACGTTTTCGGGACAAAAGATCGGTCAGCTCCCCGATGTTCCGATCCCGGGTCGCGGCCACGGCGACATCCCAACCGGCGCGGATCAGACCCTGCCGCCAGCGCTCCACCGTTACGGCGTTGCCCGTTATGTCCGGAAGGGCCGTGGGAGTCAGGATAAGAACCCGGGACGGCGACTTCATCTTCTTGTCTCCAGGTGAGAAATCAGGGCGATGTTTTCTTCTCTCCATACCTCCCGCAAGCGCACCGCCAGGAGCGCTTGCAGCTCCACCTCCCGTCCGGCGCCGGAAAACGCCGCAAAGGGACCCGCGGGCGGCACCGCCGGCGCCCGCCCCGGATGCACCATCAGTTCCGTAGTCCCGTCGGGGAGCCCCCGCAACACACCCTCGAGGCGCGGGAGGGTCAGGTGCCCCTTGAGGAACAGACCCCGGAAGTGATCCGTGGTCCCGACGGCGCTGCCGGCCAGGTAAGGCCGGGCTGCGGCGGCCAGACGGCTGAACATGGCGGCCTCCCGGTACAGGCTCTCATCAGGGACACTTCCCGCCCGCCCGGAAAGCGGTGCCGTTCCGGCCAGGACCGGATGGGTCGGTGGTGACGCCATCGCCGCCGTCGCTTTTCCTTTCCCGCCATTCGGCCCGGTGTCCATTCGGCCGGTCGTCTTTTCCGGAAAGACGGGAACCGGTTCGGCGGGGACACGCAGCCGGGGAATGCCGTACCGGACCACCGCCCGCAGCACCGCCGGGAAAGCCGCCGGGAAAATATGGACATGCTGGTGCCCGTCGAGGTGACCGATCCGGAGACCCATCTCCCGGAGACAGGCGATCTGGGCGGCCAGTTCCCTCTCGATCTCCCTTTCCAGTGCCGTGTCTCCCCGTCGCCGCAACGCCTCCTGGGTCGCCGTCTTCCCCAGGAAACAACCGTCCCTCCCAACAAGAAGCCGCGGCGCCCGCTGCCGGGGATGGCCCTCCGAGAGGTTGAAATGGAGCCCGACGGAGATCCCCTGCCGCTGCCAGGCCAGAAGGAGAGGAAGATCCTGTACCGTTGCCGGCCCATTGGCCAGGACACTGACGGCGGTGACGACGCCCGCCGCCACCGCGGCGGCGATACCCTCGTCGCGACAGCGGTCGGCGCCAAAATCATCGGCATTCACAATAAGCTGTTTCACCGGCAAAACAAATCAACTTTTCCCGGCGGCGGCATCTCTCCCGTCCGCGATGACCCGTCCCGGCGTAGCGGGAGAGGCGCTTGCCGCGTCGGGCCGGGCGGCCCGGAAAAAGAGGTTCCGAAATCGATAGCGACCGGCGGCGTCATTCGTAAAAAAAGACCGCCCCGCCGCCCTCAGGGTGAGCAGGTGGTCCATCAGACCCGCCTGCCGCGCCTCGAACTCCACGGCGGTGAATACCCGCTCCGTTTCCCGAACGATCCGTACATCCCGAAAGCGATCGGTCAGTTCCTGCCGGAGCCGCGCCGGATTGGCCAGGCTGATGGCCAGGAGCCACAACCTTCCCTGCCTTGGCGTCAGGTACGCCGGCGCGGCGGCGGCGATGCTCACGAGGTGGTCCGCGCCGTCCCAACCCCCGTAGCGTGGCCCTTCGGGACGGGGTCCCGGGGTCTGGGGCGGCGTAGCCACGATCACCTCGAACCGCTCTCCCGGCACCACGGCGGCGAACCAGGAACCCGCCCGGATCTCGACAAGCTCTGCCACACCGTTGCGTCGGGCGTTTTCCCGGGTCGCCGCCAGGGCCCCCGCCGCCACATCTGTAGCGACAACCCGCCGGGCTCCCGAGACAGCCGCCGTGATGGCCAGCAGGCCGGACCCGCAGCCGAGATCGAGGACCGCGTCTCCGGGGCGGACATCCAGGAGGCGGGCCAGCTCCAAACTGGAAGGCGCCGGCTCGTGCACGTCCCGGGGAATCGACAATTCTATGGTACCGGCGGGCAATTGGATGCGCATGGACCGTCCTTGCCGCGAGCGGGTCAAAAAAAGGCGGCGCGGTTACCCGCTTCATAACGCCGCCGGGCCGCCGCCAGAATATGTGCCACCAGCCCGGGGTAGTCCAGCCCCGCCCACCGGGCCGACAGGGCCAGGGCTTCGGCCGTCTCCAGGCTGGGGGTGGTGTTGGCCTCCAGGAAACAGCAGCTCCCGTCGGCGGCAAGGCGGACGTCAAACCGGGCGTAATCACGCAAACCCAAACTCCGGAAGGCCCTGCCGGCCAGCGACTCCAGCTCCCGCCGGCAGGCGGGGGACAGGAGCGGCCGCCGGGCATCATCCCGGTCCGGATCCCTTTCCCGGCATTTGTATTCCTCCGTCAGGATGCCGTATTCTTCCCCCTCGGGAAGCCATTCCAAGATGGGCAGCACCACCGGACCCTCCGGACCCTCCAGGAGGGATACCGCCAGTTCCCGGCCGGGGATGAAGGTCTCCACAAGGACCGGCTGGTGATAACGCCTCACCAGGTCCGCCAGGGCCGCGACGGCCTCGGCGGAGGTCGCCGCCCGGACGATCCCGCGACTCATGTGTTCACACGCCGGCTTCAGGATCAGGGGCGGCTCGAGCCAGGGGGGGAGTGCCGCTCCGGGATCGGCGATGCCGACGCCGGGCGGGACGGGGATACCCGCGGCTGCGAACCGCCGCCTGACGGCGATCTTGTCGTCGGCCAGGAAACAGGTCCGGGCGGACGACCCGGCGATTCGGGCCCCCTGACGCTCCAGTTCCCAGCGGACGAAGGGACGCAATACCCCCCATCCCAGGAAGGTGTCGGTATGGTCGATGACCAAATCACAGGTCGCCGCCAGCTCCCCGCTGCGCAAAAAGATCTCCTCGGCATCGACAACGACATACTCATGACCGAGGGCGCTCAACCCCGTCACCGCCGCCGCCGCGCAACCACAGGGAGAAGCGGCGCTATGGACGACGCCCACCCGCATCCCGTATATACCTTGCGGCTTGGATCTGATCATCCAACATTTTTATTTTATTCACGTATTTATCGATATCGAACTTGCGGCGGAGGCCCGCCGCGTTCATGTAACGAACCGTCCCGAAGATCTCTCTTTCCCCCCAGGGGCGGTCATGTTTGCCGAAGCACCAGGCGACTCCGGCGAAACTGTTGGGATCCCGTCCGTCCAGCCCGTATTTGTTGTTGAGATAAAGGGCGGTGTGAAAGGCCGCCCGAGGCGTCGCCGACCACTCGATGATCTTTTTACCCCAGTACATCCGCATGTAATTACTCATCTTTCCCGTGAGGAGCAGCTCTTTTTGGGCGGCGTTCCAGTAGGGATCATGGGTCCGGGCCTCTTCCATCTCCGCCGGCAGGTACCGGTAGGGGCGTTCATCACCCGCATGGCGGCTCAGCGTCTTGAGGGCCCAGGCGGGAAGGGCTTCATAGGCGTCGTAGGCGGGGTTGTAATGGACGAAATTCATGCTTAGTTCCCGCCGGACGATCAGTTCCTCAAGGAAGGCGTCCTTTTCCTCCCGGGGCACCGCCCCGGCGTTCAATACCTGCAGGGCGATGGTCAAAGGCGAGATCTGACCGAAGTGGAGATAGGGGCTCAAATGGGAAGCCCCGGCGCCGGCGGGGTCGTTGTGGGCCTCCCGATAGCAGGCGAGACGGTTATTGACGAATGATGCCAACAAGTTAAGAGCTTCCGTCTCACCGCCGCCAAACGAAGCCACCGGGGTAACGGAGCCGTCGATCGCCAGGGGAGAGAGGAGGGCGGCAAATTCATCACCCGGGGCAGCCACTCTCGGCGGAGCATCCGCCCGTTCCGGGGCGGGATAACGGGGACCGGAGGGCGCCGGGACCGGGGAAGCGACGTTCCGACTTTCAAAATCGATCTCTCCCGGTATATCCAGGGCCAAATTCAGGGAAGGTATCTGCACCTCCGTCTCCACCAGGGGCCGGAGATAGGTCTCCAGACAGGGTGCGAGCTTCCGGCGCAGGAGGGCGGCGTTGTACTCTTCTTTACGGGACGCCGCCGCCAGGGGCACGACGACCTCCGCTTCCACCTGCAGCACCGGACAGGGGGCGTGGACGGCCACTTCCTCCCGCCATTGCTTCTGGATCCGCAGGTAACCCCGGTCGGTAACGATCAGCGCCGCCGCGGGCGCCAGATCCAGGGCGGCCCGGGGCGGCGTCCGGCGCCGGAGGGCAAAACGGACGCCCCGGGCGTTCAAGAGTCTTTTCACCTCGGCAAGCCCCTGTAACATGAAGACATAATGGCGCAAATTCGCCTCGGGAAAGCCCGCGGCAAGACCAAAACAGACCACCAGGGGCAGTTGGAGCTCGTTGGCCCGCCGGACCGCAAAAATCAAGGCGTGGTTGTCCCGAACCCGCTGGGCGGCCTGCATCCAGTAGAGGACGTAACGGGGGGCAAGGCGGCGGCGCCCTTCCGGGAAAGGCGGACGGTTCAAGAGTTGGATACGTTCCGGCGGAATCAAAAGCGCTCCTTATCGCCGGTCATCCCTTCCGCCGCGATATCCGGAGCAGAGGGAGGGGCACCCCCGTTTTCCAGCAGATAATAGGCGTGGTTTTCCTCCTCCCCGTCGCCGTCCCGCTGCCGGTGTCGCACAGTGAGGCCGACGGCGGCCAGCTGGGCGGCGAATTCCTCCCCGGTGAAGGAGGTCATGGTGATGACATTTTGGGCGTAATCCCGGTCTTTGGGTCGGTACTTTTCGCTGCCGTCGAAATCGCGGATCTGGACAAAGAGATATCCTCCCGGTTTCAGTAGCTTTTTCATGACACCCAGTACCCGGAGAGTATAGGCCTGGGAGGGGAAATGTTTGAAGACGCCGATGGACAAGATGAAATCGACGGACGCCGGGGGGATAGACGTGAAAACGGCGGCGGGGTTTTCCGCCGGAATGGGGACGGCAATGAATTTACCGGCCGGACGGGAGGGAGCAGCGTCCCCTGCCGCCGTCCCCCGTCCCGGTCCGTAAAACTCCCGGACCCGCTTCCCGCATTCCCGCAAGGTCGCCGCCGAGATGTCCAGACCATAGACCAGACCGAAACAGGCGCAGAGGGGCCGGACGATCGCCCCGCCCCCACAGCCCCATTCCAGGGCGGTCTGTCTCGCCAGTTCTTCCGGCCCGCCCCCGCCTCCCGCCTCCCGGAGGCGCCGGAGGGCGAGCTCGCAAAAGAAATCTCCATACGCCAGCCAACGTTCCCGCCCCCAGCGTCCTGCACCGAACCAGTGGGACTGGTCGCGGATCCGCTCGTTGACATCGCTCATCGCCCAGTAATCGCCGGCCGCCCGGTCGAGATCGGACCGGCGGCGGTTTCTATTCCTCAAGGCCTTCAGCATCGTCTCTCCTTTGCCCGCCGGGGCCCCGACGTCTCAGGAAAGCCGTCACCCGCCCTCCCCATGCGCCGCCACGCCCCGACCCGCTCCCGTCCGCAGCGGGGTCTTCAACGGTGTTGCGATTGGGACTTGACGACCCTTCCGAACATCGTCTATAGCCGTATACCGCAAAAGCCGGGGTCCTTGCCACGCCCGGGACGGACCCGTAAGGAGCAGCAGCCCCATGATCAGAGATCCCGAGGAAAAAATACCCTGCGTCGGCTGCGGCTATTGCTGCCTTCGCAACACCTGCGCCTTCGGCGTCGCCCTCCACCCCGACGCCCGGGACAGGAACTGCCCGGAGCTGGAATGGACAGGGAACCGCTATGTCTGCCGCCTCATGGCCCCGACCCACCCCCTGGCGGATTTCTACCGTGGGGAACTCCAGTCCGGCGGCGGCTGCCGTTCCTTCAACAACCCCTGGCGCCGGGACGTCCGCCGCCGCACCGAGGAGGAGGTACGGGCCATCACCGGCGGCACCCCCTGGCCGACTCCGGGGGAAAACGGCGCCACCGGCCGCTAGCCCACCCCCGGCCCTGCCCGCAGCGGCATGGGTTGGCTATCCCTTCCCGATCCTTTCCTGCAGCGCCAGCGCCGCCGCCGTGACGCCGGCATCGGGAGCCGCCGCCAGACAGGCCCTGATCGCGGCGACGGCTTCCCCGTTCCGGCCGAGTTTCTCCAGGGCCTGTGCTTCCACCAGCCAGGCCCGTGCATAGTGGTCGTTTTGCTCCCGGGCGGCGGCCGCCAGGGAAAGGGCCCGGTCCCTATCCCCGCGCCGGAGGCAGATCTCCGCGAGATCCGCCAAAAGATCGGGGCCCGGCGCGGCCTCCCGGAGGAGGATCTCGCCCTCCGCAAGCGCCGCGTCGTATTTCCCCTTCTCCTTGAGGTAAGCAAAGAGACTCAGGCGCGCTTTAAGATAGCGGGGGTTGAGGAGCAGCGCGGCCCGCAAGGCCCGTTCGCCCGGGACATCCTGCTGCAGACGGAGATACAGCAGCCCCAGGCTGTAATACAAATCGGGATAGTCGGGGTGCTGCGCCGTGTATTCCTCGATGAAGTCCAGAAAGGGCCGGCACAGGTGGCAGTCGCTCTCCGGGAGGCTGAAGATGAGCTTCACGATGTCCTCGAAATCGGGGGCGATGTCCACGTGACGGCTGAGATCCCGTTTCATGTTGTCGATCAGGGTCATGGAACGGAAAAAGGGTCGGAGTTCTTCCGGCGGTCGGGGATGTTCCGCCGGGACGTTCCGGGCGGCGGTCAGGACCGCCGCCGCCTGAGCGAACCGCCGGTCCCGGGGTTTCAACTTCCCCAGCCGGTCGAAAATCTCCAGGGCCCCCGTCAGATCCCCTTTTTGCACCAGAACCAGGGCCAGGTTGATCGTGGCGTTGATATCCTCCGGCGCCAGGCGGAGGATTTCCTGAAAGACAACGGCGGCGCCTTCCCAGTCCCGGCGTTCGAGGAGGATGGAGCTGCGGGCGTAGTAAACGGCGGGGTTCCGGGGATTCCGGGCGGCCGCCCGGTCGAGCAGCCTGTCCGCCTCGTCGCCGTAGCCGAAATAGGCGTTGATCAGCGCCAGCTCCAGCAGCGCCCCCAGATAGTCCGGATTCAGGGCCTGCGCCCGCTGGAAGGCATCCCGGGCTTCGTGGATCCTGTCCAGGGCCACCAGGGCCAGGCCGTGACGATAATGGATGTCCGGGTAGTCGGGAAAGTCCTGCAGGATGGTGCGGTGGTGCTTGACGGACCGCTCCCAGTCCTGAAGGTTGTGCAGGACGATCCCCTGCATGATCCGGACCGAAGGCCGGGACTGGTCCAGGGTGAGGAGCATTTGAAACGCCTCCGCCGCTTCCTCGTAGTCCCGCATATTGTTCCGGCAGACGCCGATGAACAGGTACAGATCGAGCTGCCCGGGTTGAAATTCGATCGCCTTCTCGAAATTTGTGCAGGCCCGGGCGTACTGACCCTGGAGAAATTCGCGGAAACCGAGGTGGTGGTAAGACTGGCTGCAATAAACGGCGGCCAGATTGTAATAGACGTCGGCGGTCCCTTTACTTCCGGCCATGATGGCCTCGAATTTCTGTACCGCCTCGGCATAACGCCGGGCGTTGTACAACTCCATGGCCTGATCGAAGTCCCTGCTCTTACCGGAGCGCCACAACCTCTTTAAAATGTCCACCATACCGTCACCTCTCCATGTCGAGACAATATTGCCGTCGCCGGTTTCCTCCTGTCGCCTTTCATCGCCACCGACCGCCGCCGGGGCGGTGCGGGACACGCCCCGGCCTGTAGCCGCCGTCTCCTCCCCCGTCCCCAATCATTCCGCCCCTTTCCGCGACAAAACGACCCCGACGGTCTTGATCAGGATCATGATATCCAGCCGTAAAGACCAGTTGTCGATATACTGGCGGTCCAGCCGCATCCACTCGTCGAACTTGATCTCGTTCCGGCCGCTGATCTGCCAGAGGCAGGTAATGCCCGGTTTCACGGACAGACGTTTCTTCTGCCAGAGTCCATACTGGGCCACTTCTCCCGGCACGGGGGGGCGGGGACCGACGAGACTCATGTTGCCCAGCAAGACGTTGAACAACTGGGGCAGCTCGTCGATGCTCGTTTTCCTTATGAATCTTCCCATCTTGGTGACGCGGGGGTCCTCCCTGATCTTGAAAACCGGGCCGTCCATTTCGTTGAGATGGGCCAGGGATGCCTTCAGCCGGTCGGCATCGGGGATCATGGAACGGAACTTCCACATCTTGAAGCGCCGGCCGTTCTTTCCCACCCGCTCCTGGGCGAACAATACCGGTCCCGGGGAATCGAGATAGATCAACACGGGGACAACGATCCACAGGGGGATCAAAACGACGATGAGACAGGCCGCCGCAGTCAGGTCGAGGAGGCGCTTGACGAAGATCTTGAAGGGGGCGGGATCGACGAATTTATAGACCAGGAGATTCGTCTGCTCGTAGTGCTCCAGAAACGGGGCCTTCGGCCTTCCGGAAACCAGGGACGAGTTCAGGGTGAAATCCACCCCCGCGAGATCGCACAGGGCCGCGATCTGCCTCAGCACCGCCAGTTCCCGAACAGTTTCCGAAACGAGGACGCTGTCCACCACGGTGGCGATCAGCACCTTGGGCAAGTCATCAACCCCGCCCAGGATGGGAAACCCCTCTTTGGTGCCGCCCAGCTCTTCGGGCTGATCGGTCAAAAAACCGACCACGCGCACCGGCCACTCCCGATGGCGGGCAAAGGTCCGGGCCGTCTCCACCGCCCGCCTGCCCGTCCCCACAATCAGGAGATGATTCAGCACCTCCTCCTGGCGAACGCCCCGGCGCAGGAAGGAGACCAGCAACAGGCGGTCGGCGAGGAAAAAGCACCAGGTCAAGACCATGACGAGGGCGCTCATCACCGCCATCTCCGGATAACGGGTAGTGAAGACAAAAAAGGCCGCCAGCACGACGCTGCTGATCAGAAAGAGCGGGACGGTTTCCCGGAGCATCCCCCGGAAAGAGGAAATCCTGGTCAGGCGATAGACGTGGGTGAGGTTCATGGCCAGAACGGGAAAGAGGAGGAGGGGGAAGAAGATGTCGTAGAAGCGCCACCAATACACCGCCAGCATCGTCCCCAGGGGCGCCGCGGTCAACCATGTCCCGCTCTCGGGGTAGAACCGGGCCGTCAGCCATCCGGAGAGGGGGGCGGCGATGGCATAGGCCGCCAGGACCGCCAGATAATCCATGCTGATTAGCACGTAAGAATAGTAGCGCTCTTCCCGTTTGATCATCGTCGCCTGTTCCTACCGCCGCCGGCCGGCCGTCGTTTTCGACGCCCCTGCGGGTCCGGATATCCCGTCGCCGCGGCCGGCCGGGAGCGCCGCGGTCGTCCCGCTCAAGAAACGTCTTTTAAAAAGAGATACCGACATGATATAAAGACGGCCACGTATGGACAAGGGACCATCTCTTCCGCTCATGGCCAGGAAATGGCTGCCCCGGCTGTCGGCCGCCGTGCTGGCCTGCGTCCTGGTCTGGACCGGCCACCCGGCGCCGGCGCGGGGTGGAGAAACGGGGAAAGTCAAGGCCCCGAGCCGCCCGGCGGCCGCGGCATCCGCAACACCGATCAACATCAGGGAGATATCGCTGAAAATCGAGCTGGAAAAGGAGACCCTCCAGATATTCCTCGACCGGTTCTACATCCCGGAGTTTTCCCGCCTGGAAGGTAGCAACCCCCGGATAATCCTCGATCTCCGTCCCATCAAGAGCATCTCCCAGGAGCAGCAGTCCCGGGTCATCGTCAACGGCAAGCACATCAAGCAGATGCGTTCCTATCATGACCGGAAGAAAAGGAATCTCCGCATCGTTCTCGACATGGAACCGTCCCGGAATTATCTGGTCCGCCCCTCGTTCCTCAAGTCTCAGAACCTCTTTCGTCTCGAAGTCAGGGAAGACGGCGGCCGCTGACGGCACCGGGGCGGTACGGTTCCTCAAGGAAGCGGCACCGATCTCACCAGGCGGAAACCCACGGCCAGATCACGCATCCCCGGTTCCGCGCCGCCCCGGACCGAAGGGAGACAATACCCCGGACTGCTCATCCAGCTCCCCCCCCGGTAAACGCGGATGTCTCCCCCCGGCGGGCCGGCAGGATCGACCACCGGTCCGGTCGGATAGGGACCATGCCAATCCTGAACCCATTCCCAGACGTTCCCCAGCATATCGTAAAGACCCCAGGAATTGGGCCTTTTTCTGCCCCCGGGCTGGGGACCGCATTCCGGGGCATATTGCGCCCCATCGAAATAGCGATCGGCATCGTTGAGCCAGCGGGCATCCGCCGCCGCCACACAACTGTTGCCTTTGTACCAGGCCGCCCCTTCCAGGAACGGCGACCGATCGTCACTACCGGTCAGGTAAAGAAAACCGCCCCCGGGATCGTTGCGGTCCGCCCCCCGGGCGGCGTATTCCCATTCCGCCTCCGTGGGCAGACGATACACTTCCTTTCCCTCCCCGGCATTGAGCCGGCGGATAAACTCCTGGACATCATGCCAGGAGACCTGCTCCACAGGACATTCGCTGCCGCAGGATTGGAAACGGGAGGGATTGCTTCCCATGACCCGCTCCCATTGCCCTTGGGTAACTTCCCGGTTCTGCATATAAAACGGCCGGGTGACGGTCACCTGATGCCGCGGTTCATCCCCTCCCCGACCGGTTTCCTGTCCCGCCGCCCCCATCATGAAATCACCGGGGGGAATCCACACGAAGGTCATGCCGAGGGAATTCCGGAAGTCCCGTGGTTGCGCCCCCGCATCCCCGACAAGAAAAGGGGTCAGGACCAGGATCAACAGGCCCGCCAGCAGTCCGCCCCCAATGATTGCGATCCTATTTCGCGGCGCCGCCATTTACCCCTTCCCCAGCCCCCGTCGCCGGTGTGAAAACAAAATGGACCCTCCGGTTCGAAGCCCGTGCCGCCCTGGTGCGCCGGCGATCGAAAGGCTTGTCCTTTCCCTGGGACAGCGTTGTTATCCCTTCCGGAGCGGCCCCGGAGCGGACGAGATAATCCTTGACCGCCGCGGCCCGTCTGTTTCCCAGGGCGAGATTGTAGGCCCGGCTGCCCCGATCGTCGCCGTGACCGACGACGGTGAGTCGCCCCGCCCTGTTTTCCCGGAGCCAGGACGCCATTCTGCGGAGCTGTTCCTGTTGACGGGAATCGATGGCATGACTGTTGACGGCGAAGAAGACATCCCGGAAGAGATCGGCGGGCACCACCGCCGCCCGCGGGGCGGGGGCGATCGTCTTTTCCTGGACCGGGGACGTTTTCCCCCGCTCGGGCTGGACGGCGAGCACCCGGACCTTGGCCTCCCCGGCGGCCCGGGCCCTCTGGTCGATGTACTGCCAGGACTGGCTCCGTGCCGCCGCCGCGCCGCCCTCTTCCGTCGCCGGGGAAACCGCGGCGGCCCGTTCCGGCGTGACGATCGCCAGCAAAACCAGGCCGGCGAAAACCGCCGCCCCTTTCTTGAGGAACTCGTCTTTCTTGACCGACAGGGAATTCACGGCGACCTCAGCAGTCGGAAGCCCAGATAGTTGTCTCCGCCGGCGGGATGACCGGCGAAACGGCCCGCCGCCCGGCAGGACCAGGCGTCGTGACTCCAGTCGCCGCCGCGAAACACCCGCGTACTCCCCTGGTCCGCCCCGGTGTAGTTCGTGGCCTCCCCGGCGGGATAGGGGCCGTTCCAATCCTGGACCCACTCGCTCACGTTCCCGTGCATATCGTAAAGACCCCACTGATTAGGAGGGAAACCGCCCACGGGCACGGGCCGGCCGCGGTATTCACCCCGGGGACAACCCGCCAGGGGGAAATTGCCGTTGTAGTTCGCCTGCTCCGTCAGCAGACAGGGGCCGGTATGGAAAACGGCGGTCGTACCGGCCCGGGCGGCGTACTCCCATTCCGCCTCCGTAGGCAGCCGGTATTTATCGGTGTTTTCCAGCCGGTTGAGGCGGCGGATGAACTCCTGAACCTCATGCCAACTGACCTGTTCCACGGGACAACTGCCGCCGCAGTCCTTGAAGAAGGAGGGATTGTATCCCATGACCGCGGCCCACTGTTCCTGGGTTACCTCCGTGGTCTGAAGATAAAAAGGCATACTGACCGTGGCCCGGTGGTATCGCTCCCGACGGTCTCCCTCCCGTTCCCCCGGCGGCGACCCCATCATGTAGCTGCCGGCGGGAATGAGCACAAACGACATCCCCTGTTTATTCTTGAAGTTTCTCGGAAACCCGGCGGCAGGATCCTGCGCCCAGGAGACAGCCGCCGCAAAGAGGGCAATAACGATAATGACGGTGGTCTTATTCATTGCTCATGCACCCTTCACCCGAAAATCGGCCGGTAAAAAAACCGCTTTTTTATTACCACATCTCCAAGTTACTCTCAATGGGAAAGAGAGATTTTTTTCCTCCCCGGGTGATTTTCTCTTGCTTGCCCGGCAGCGAAATGTTATTTAGGATTGCCATTGTAGAATGTTTCACCGCCGCAGGGGCAGCGATTGTATCCGGGGTCGCCCGGCCGTAGGGAATCTCCGGCAGCGGCGGCGGTTTTCACGAAACAGTTACCGAGCATACCCTCAAGCGGCAGCAGATAGATCTGATTGGAGGCTATGAACAGGCAAATTTCTCTTCTATCCCTGATGCTCCCGTTGTTGCTTTTCACCCTCGCCGGTTGCACGACCGTGCGGACCCATCAACACACCGCCAATGGGTCAAAAAACTACGTCGATCAGCTCAGCGACATCGAAAAGACGAAGATCCGGAACGACATCGCCGGCCGGATCAGGGAGGGTCTCCAGCGTTACCGTCTGGCGCCGGGGGATCAGATCGAGGTGATGTACCACATCTCCCTGGTGCCGCAGGCCGAGGAATACAACCTCGGCGTCAATGACGAGATCAATGTGGAGTTCTACTATCATCCCCAGCTCAACCGCACCCTGGTGATCAGGCCGGACGGCAAGATCACCATGCCCATCAAGGGGGATTTCCGGGCGGCGGGGCTCAAGCCTCCGGAACTGGCCCGCAACATCGGCCAGGCCTATGCCGACATCCTCCAGGATCCCCTGGTGACGGTGAACGTCAACAAATTCTCCTCCCATATCTCGGAACTGCAGAAGGCCGTAACCAACGCCCCCCGCGGCCAGGCCCGCCTCCTCACCGTCGCCCCGGACGGGAAGATCTATCCGCCGCTGCTCAAGAGCATCCGCGCCGCCGGCCGGACCGCCGACGACGTCCGGGACGAACTCTCCCGGGAATACAAACGCGGTTTCGGCAATATCGAGATATCCGTCCTCGTGGAGAGCGTGGCGGGCAACAGGGTATTTGTCTTCGGCGAGGTCGCCAGACCCGGGCCGGTGCCCATGACCCAGCCCCTGACGGTCCTCCAGGCCATCGCCATCACGGGCAGCGTCCTCCCCACGGGCTCCCTCGAGAAGGTCAAGGTCCTTTACTGGAACGAGAACAATCAGGCCACGGTCCGTACGATCAACCTGGAAAACGTCCTGCTGGGCGCCAAGACGGAAGAGGATATCGTGCTGCCCAACAACAGCGTCGTCTATATCCCCAAGACGGCCATCGCCAAGGCCGATCAATTTGTCGATCAGTACATCCGGCAGTTGCTGCTGTGGCAGGGCGCCAATCTTTCCTTTACCTACGAGATTCACAAGGTGCCCGTGCCGCTTGAACGTTATTGATGAAAACACGAACCTGAGCGAGGGAGACAGAGGGATGGAAGAAAAGAGAAAGGCCTTTTCCGCCAAGGATATCGCCTACATCCTCTTCAAGAACAAGGTGATCATCGTCTCGGTGTTCCTCTTTGCCCTCGTTTCCTCCACCCTTTACTGCCTCTTCGTATCGCCGCTCTACATGGCGGAAACCAAAATCATCGTCAAGCTCGGCAAGGCCCAGTTTGCCGGCATGGAACAGTACCGCCCGGAAAACTACAATATCCTCTTTCAGGAGCGTTCGGCGAATATCCATAACGAAGTCGAACTCATCAAGGGAGAATTTCTCGCCCAAAAGGTCGTCCAGCGGATGCGGGAAGACATCGAACGGCAGAAGAAAAAGGAGGGCATCATCCCCAGCATAGGAGATAAGCTGCTGGAGTTTTTCGGGATGCACCGGAAGGCCTTCGATGAAAAGAGCCTCGTCGCTACGTTCATGAAAGCCGTTAGGGTGAACTATATCGAAGACACGGACATGCTCACCATCTCCTTCCGCTGGACCGATCCCGCTTTCGCCGCCCTCGCCGCCAACGCCTACGCCGACGAATACATCACTCAGCACACCAAGGTCCATGAATCTAAGCAGACCTACCGTTTCTACCTGGAACAGCTCGACCTCTACGACGGCCTCCTGAAGAAGGCGGAGGCGGAACTGCAGGCCTTCCTCAACGACACCAACATCGCCAACCTCTCCCTGCAGAAAGAGCTGCTCCTGAAACGGATCAGCGATCTCGAGGCGGAATACGTGACCAACCGCATGATATTCGAGCAGGGGGTCACGAAGCTAAACAGCGTGAAAAAGATGGCCGGCCGCCCCGACGGCTGGATCGAGACGCCGGAGCTGGGATCGCCCAACGCCGACAAGCTGGCCTACCTGGCCGCCCTCGACCAGCAGTATTTCCGCCTCAAGGTGGAGCGGGAACGGCTGCTGAAGAACTACACCGTCAAAGCCAACGAAGTGCAGAGCGTGGACCGGCAACTCAACGGGCTCCGGAAGCAGAAGACGGACAGCCTCCTCAACATCATCAACACGGAAGTGGCCATCGCCAGCGCCAAGAAGGACAGCCTTTACAAGGAGTGGACGTCCCAGAAGAAACAACTGGAGGAGATCAACAGCCAGACGACGAAACTGCGGCAACTGGAGCGGCAGAAGGAGATCACCGAGGCCAACTACGCAATCTACAAAAAGAAAGCGGAAGACCTCCGGATCTCCGACGACCTGGACACCCGAAAGATATCCAGCGTCCGGATCGTCAACCCGGCGATCGTGCCCTTCAAGGCCTTTTTCCCCAATTATACGCTGATCATCGGCCTCGCCTGTCTTTTGGGGCTGTTCTTCGCGATCTCCCTGGCGGCGGTCCATGAGTTCTTCAGCCATACCTTCAAGGACGACGACGATGTCGCCGCCATCCTCGGCATCCCCCTCCTCATGACCGTACCGCTCACAGCGGAAACGGAACGGCAGGCGGCCGGGGAAGGGAAACCCGGCAGCCGGACCTCCCGGTTGCGCTTCTCCGTGAGCCGGGCGGCCCCGGCGGCCACCACGGCCCTGATCGTTATCGGGGCGATTTTCGTCTATCACCTCCTGGTGACGGCGCCGGCTCAGCAGCGCCTGGCGGCGCCGACGGCCGTTCCCTCTCCCCCCGAGCAGCCGCACTACAGCAGCCCCGAAAGGACCGCGGTGCCGCCGGCCACGGCGCCGGCCGCCGCCGAGCCGGGCCGGGAGCCGCTGGAAAGGCCCGCTTCCCCGGCGGTGATTTCCGGGACCGCGCCGCCGGCTCCGGAGCGGGAAAACCGTCCCCCGGATGCGGGCGCGCCGGAACCCGCCAGACGCACCGGGGCGTATATCGCCGAGCAGCGCCGGGACCTCTGGCCGCCGGAAAAGGCCACGGGCCGGATCAATATGACCAATATCGAAATCATCGACGGCGACAAGCCGGCATCCAAGCGTCAGAAACAGAAAAGATAGAAAGGCTTCGCTGTGATAGGGAAGAAGACCACCGCCCCGGAATACTCACCCCGCCTCCCGGTAATGACCCACCTCTTCGATCAGTTCTACCGGGTGATCATCAATTTGCCCGGTTTCAGGACCAAAGAGAGTCATATCCTCCTCATCAGCGCCGCCACCGTAGGTGAAGGCGCCAGCACCATCGCCCTGAATCTGGTGTATGCCTATGCCCACGATTCCGCCAAAAGGGCCTTGCTCATCGACGGCAACCTGCGCACCCCCAGCCTTCATGCCCACTTCGGCGTCCCCCGTGAAAAAGGGCTGACGGACATGGTGGAAGAAGGGCTGAACATCGAAGACATCATGCTCAAGATAAACCTGGAAGAGACCGATGCCCTTCACCACGGCAGACCTGCCGCCCCGAGCTTTCATTTTCTTCCCGCGGGCCGGCCGGTCCCCAATCCCACCATCTTCTTTCAGTCCCAGGCCTTCCAGTCCCGTCTCGAAGAGCTGCGGCGGCTCTTTCCCTTCATCATCATCGACAGCTCGCCCCTGGTCCGTTATCCCGAATCGTCGCTGTTGGCCGGACGGACGGACGGCGTGATTCTGGTCATCAAACACGAGTCCACGAGCTGGGAAGTAGCCGGAATCGCAAAGAAATACCTGCAGATGACCGGCACGAACATCATCGGTGTCATCCTGAACGGTAAGCAGTTCTTTATCCCCGAACAGATTTATAAATATCTGTAATAACCCATGAATCAGATCATGTCACCGGCGGCGCCACCGCCGGCAACCAAACGCGGGTGGCTGGTGATGTGCTTCTATCTCCTCGCCGGCCTGCTCGCCCTGCCCCTGGCCGTCTATTTCAGCGAGCTGGAGTTCAAGTATCTCTTCGGCGTCTTCGGGGCCGTCGTCATCTTTTCCCTGGCCCTGACGATGCAGAGCAGCAACAAGCTTTTCGACTACTTTCTCGTCGTCTTCGCCCTCGCCATCCCCGTCCGCATCAATCTCGGTTTCTTTTACCGCAAGGAACATGTCGGCGGCGCCATCGGCATCGATGTCTCGGCGATCCACGTCTCCATTGTCCTGCTGCTCCTCATCATTGTTTACAAAGCGTGGAAGTCGCAACAACGGCCCGTTTTTCAATACAACCCCACCCTCCTTTGGCCCCATGTCTTCTTTTTTGCCGCCATGATCTGGAGCGTCAGCGCCGCGGACGACAAGCTCCTCAGCCTCTTTGAAATCGTCCGGACCATGGTCCTGATCCTGGTATTTTTCGTCATCATGAACCTCAAGGAAGAACGGCACATCCGGATCCTCTTGTTTTTGTTGAGCTTCGGTGTTCTTACCCAAGCCGTCCTCGCCATCATCCAGTACCGGACCGGGGAAAATCTCGGCCTGAGGTTCCTGGGTGAACAGGCCATCGTCGGACAGATGCTGGGGGGGATGATCAGCCGGGCTACGGGAACCATCGGCCATCCCAACACCCTGGCGTATTTCTTCGAGATCCTCCTGCCCCTCACCCTGGCCATGACATTGATCGAGAAGAAAACATCCTTGAAATTATGGCATTTCTCCGCTTTCGCCTTGGGCATGGTGGGCATCGTCACCACCCTCTCCCGGGCCGCCTGGCTGACCCTGCCCGTCTCGCTGCCCCTGGTCTTCATCCTGGTCCTGCGCCGCCGCATCTTCCGCGTCCAGACCGTAATTCTCGTCGCGGTCTTCGCCGTGTTCGCCGTCATGTTCATCTACGCCTACTACCCAACAATCCAGAAGCGTTTCTATTACGAAGACTATGGTTCCGCCCGTTCCCGGATCCCCCTGAACCAGGCGGCCCTGTCCATCATCAAACAGTTTCCCCTCACGGGCATCGGCGTCAACAATTTCGCCCCGGCGTTCAAAAAATACGACATCTCCGGCGGGTCCCGGATTCTCCGCGGTTATTCCCACGTGGTCCACAACATGTATCTCCTCGTGGGGGGGGAGATGGGAATACTGGGGCTGCTGGCCTTCATCTGGATGTTTCTCGCCGTCTTTCTGGCGGCCTTCCGGGCGCGAAACCGGGTGGACGAATGGCAGTCCGCGGTCCTCGTCGGGGTCTCCGCCGGCCTGCTGGCCCAGATGATCCACGGTCTCTTCGATCCCGGCTACCGGATGCTCATGAGCCTTTCCACCCTGGTTTACACCTTCTTCGGCCTCGCCGGCGCCGTGAGTCTCATGAAGCCCGCCGGCACGGCGACCGCGGGAAAAGAGACGGCCGCCCCGTGACCTATGGCTGATCTCCGACTGTCGGTAATCATCGTCAACTGGAACACCCGGGAGCTCCTCCGGGACTGCCTCACCTCCCTCGGAGGCGGGGATCCGGAGGTGTCCCGGGAGATCATCGTCGTCGATAACGCCTCCCGGGACGGTTCCGCGGCGATGGTCGCCCGGGATTTTCCCGCGGTGCAAATCCTGCGGAACGAAGAAAACGTCGGCTTCGCCCGGGCGAACAATCAGGCGATCCGGGTCGCCCGGGGGCGATATCTCCTCCTGCTCAACTCCGACACCGTCGTTCCCGACCCCGGCATCTTCCGCCCTTGGCTCGCCTTTCTGGACAGCCGTCCCGAAATCGGCGCCAGCGGCTGCCGCCTCGTCACCGCCGACGGCCGGCGGTGGGTCGGGGACGCCGGGTTCCGTCCCACCCTGAGGACCGTCTTTAACTATTCCTTTTTTCTCTCCCGGTTCTTCCCCCGCCGCTGTCCGGGACTGTTTCTCAACGAAAGCCGCCTTGACGGCCCCCTCGCCGTGGACTGGATCAGCGGCGCCGCCCTGATGACCCGCCGGGATGTCCTGGAGAAGGTGGGTCTCCTGGACGAAAGCCTCTTCATGTATGCCGAAGACGTGGAATGGGGCTGCCGGGTCCGGGATCACGGTTATGAGGTCTATTACCTCCCCCAGTTCGTCATCGTCCATCTCGTGGGCATGAGCGGCAGGAAGGGGAAGCCGGCGGGCTTTTCCAATCTCTGGCTGCGGAACCTCCGGCGCATGTACGGGCTCTTTCACCCGCAAGAGCCCCGGATCTGTTTCGACATGATTTTTTCCGCCGGTCTCCTGGTGCGATCTTTTCTTTATTATGTTATATATCTGCGGACGGGGAGGGATCACGAACGGCAACGATCCCGGCAGATGCTGGACTATTTTAACTTTCTGATCCGCAGGGGGGACGGGGGCGATGAGTGAAGACAGCTTTTACATTTCCGTGATCATTCCCACTTACAACCGTTGCGACATCCTGGAAAAATGTCTGGCGGCCCTGCACGCCCAGACCCTCCCTGCGGAGCGCTTCGAGCTGATCGTCGTCGACGACGGCTCCCGGGACGCCACAACCGCGGTCGCCGCAAGATTCCGGGAAGAGATCTTCGGAGCGCGCCTCACTTACCTAAAGCAAAGCAACAGCGGGCAAAACGCCGCCCGAAACCGCGCCATCGCCGTCGCCCGGGGGAATATCCTCCTGTTCATCAACGACGACACCATCGCCGCGCCGGACATGCTGGGCGAACATTACCGCTGCCACGAGGCCCACCCCGCCGAGAACGTCGCCGTCCTGGGCCGGGTCACCCGCTCCCGGGACATCCCCTGGAACATCTTCGCCACCCTCCACCTCGATGAAACCTACGCCCAGTGGGAAGGCCGCCGGGAGTTGGACTGGCGTTCCTTCATCACCTGCAATCTCTCCGTGAAGAAATCCTTCCTCGACAAGTTCGGGGTTTACGACGAATCGCTCCGCTACAACGACGATGTGGAACTCGGCGAACGCCTCTCCCATCACGGACTGCGGATCCTCTACAATCCCGCTTCCCTGGGTTATCACGATCACTACCTCACGGAAGAGGATTTTCTCGGCATCGCCAAGAAAAGCGGCACCTCTCTGGCCGTGTGGTACAAACGTTCCCCGGGCCTGGCGCCGGAATTGGCAACCCTCGGTTTCTATCTCGGTAACAGGGGACTGTCCCGGATCAAATACCTTCTGGCGGATCTGGTTTTCTTCCCCGCCGCCCGTCCCTGCTGGCTTTTCTGGGCCCGCTTCCTCACCGGCCGCTGGGAGGGAGGCGCTCTTATGCTGTACCGGAAATTGTACAAGGCCATCGAACGGGAGCATATCCGCCGGGAGTTGGCGAGGCAACAGTCAGGGAGACAACAATGAGAATCGCGGTCGTTTCCATCATGTTCAAGCAGACACCGCCGCCGGCCTACGGCGGGATCGAGCGGGTGGTTTACAACCTCGTGGAAGCCCTGGTACGGGGTGGTCACGAGGTGGTGATGTTCGCCACCCCCGGGAGCTACTGCTCCGGGAAGACCGTCGTCGTCCCGGCCTACGATCCCGCCCGGGCCCCCAGCGGCATCATCAAGAAGTCCGACGCCGTTTCCGAGGAGCCGCTCTACGAAACGATGCGGGACTACCTGCGGGAAAACCCCGTGGACGTGATCCATGACTGGTCCTTCGACAGCCTCTTCGTCCGCCGCCACCCCGAGGCGTTTCCCTTCGTCGTCTCGACCTGCATCCCTCCGCCCCCGGATTTCCGGCGCCGCAATCTCGTCGCGTGCAGCCGGGCCCACGCCCGTCTCTGCGGCGGCACCACCAAACATGTATATTACGGTCTCGATCTGGAAAACTACCGCTATGATTTTGAGAAAGAGGACCACTTCATCCACATCTCCAAGATCGCCCGTTACAAGGGGCAGCATCTGGCCATCCTCGCCGCCGTCCGGAGCGGGAAACGCCTGGCCATCGCGGGAAATGTCGAGGACAAACCCTACTATTACGGCGTCATCAAACCCCTGACGCTGCTCTTTTCCGGACACGCCCGTTACCTGGGCGAACTCCACGGGACGAACGACCACCTCCGCCGGGCCCGGGCCCTGATCCAGACCCCCCGGTGGTTCGACGCCTTTCCCCTGGTGATCCTCGAAGCGTTCGCCTCGGGGACACCGGTCATCGCCCTGGGAGAGGGGGGCATCCCGGAACAGATCGATCCGGGAATCAACGGTTATCTTTGTAAAAGCACCGGCGACATCGCCGACGCCATGGAAAACATCGGCCGCATCGATCCCCGAATCTGCCGGCAGTACGCCGAGGAACGCTACCGCGCCGAACGGATGGCGGCCGACTATATAAACTTATACCATCAGGTCAGGGACGGCGATGGCTGGTAAGACGAGGATCGGGATCGACTTTCATTACGCCGAACGGGAGGGCACGGGGAACTGCACTTATATGCGTAATCTCGTGGAGAGCGTGGTGGCCATGGACGAAGAGCGTTCCTACCTCCTCTACGTGACCCAGCCCGACCATCCCTATTACGCACGGTTCCGGTCCCGGAAAAACGTGACCCTCCAGGCCATCGCCGGGAGTTCCGCCCCGGCCCGGATGCTCGGCCTGGCCCGGGCGACCTTCCGGGACCGTCCCCACATCCTCCACGTCAATTATTACGCCCCTCCCTTTTACCGGGGGAAACTGGTGGTCACGGTCCACGATATCTCCTATCACCATCTGCCCGACTGCTTCCCTTTCCGGGAGCGCTTGAAGAACGAACTGCTCATCCCCTTTTTCCTCCGCCGGGCGGCCCGGGTCCTGACCGTTTCCGAATACTCCCGGCAAGACATGGTCGCCGTTTACGGGGCGGCGCCGGAAAAGATCGTCGTGGGTTACAACGGTGTGAACCCTCTGTTCCGGCCCCTGGAAAACCGCCGGGAAGCGGCGGAAATTCTCGCGCCGTACGGCATCGGGGAGGATTTTCTCCTCTATATCGGCCGTCTCAACCGGAGGAAGAACCTGCAGGTCCTCATCGCGGCCTTCAACGACTTCAAACGGCGGGGAACACACCCCCATCGTCTGGTCATCGTGGGACGCCGGGATTTCCTCCCCGCCGAGGACATGGCAACGATCGACGCCTCTCCGTACCGGGATGACGTGATCTTTACCGGCTATGTCCCCGACGGGCATCTCCCTCTCCTCTACGGCACGGCGGCCCTCTTTGTCTATCCCAGTCTTTTCGAGGGGTTCGGTCTGCCCTGCCTGGAGGCCATGGCCTGCGGATGCCCCGTCGTAACCTCGAACACCACCTCCCTCCCCGAGGTGGTCGGTGATGCGGCGATCATGGTAAACCCTAATGATCACAGAGAGATATGCGCCGCCATAGAGGAGGTTCTTACCGACGCCGACCGGAGGAGGGAGATGATCGGCCGCGGTCTGGCCAGGGCCGGGGAGTTCACATGGCAGCGGACGGCCGCGAAATTTCTGGAGATCGTCGCGGTGCTCTCCCGCTGAGCCTGCCGTCCCCGGAAATGATGCGGAGGAGCGAGCCCGGGACAGGAAAGGCGACGTCAGGGGAAGCGACAAAAATGGTCCGGGGGTATACTCCCCGCCGGAAGCCCCCGGACCGTCGGGAAGGAAAAACAACGAAGGAAACCGGCGGCTTGTTTACAGCCGGAGGAGAGGAGGCAGGAAATGATACAGGGCATCGGCAAGAGAAAAAGAACCGGACGGGGGGCGGACAGGCCCGCCATCGCCGGCGGCACGCCGGTACGGACCCCGGAGAACTTCCTTGTGTTCGGGGCGCCGAAGATCTGTGACGAGGAGATTGACGCGGTCGTCGCCTGCCTGAGGAGCGGCTGGATCGGTACAGGCCCCCGGGCCCACGAGTTCGAAGGGGCCTTCGCGGCCTACAAGGGCAAACGGTACGCCGTCGCCGTCCACTCCTGCACCGCCGCTCTCCATTTGTCCATGCTGGCATCAGGGGTCGGACCGGGAGACGAGGTGATCACCACCCCCATGACCTTCTGTGCCACCGTCAACGCCATCATCCATTGCGGGGCCACGCCGGTGCTCGCGGACTGCGACCGGGAAACGATGAATATCTCCCCGGCCCTCGTCGAGGAGAAGATCACCGCCCGGACCAGGGCGATTTTGCCCGTCCACTTCGCCGGCCGGTGCTGCGATATGGACCCGCTTCTCGATCTGGCCCGGAGTTACGACCTCATGATCATCGAAGACTGCGCCCATGCCATCGAAAGCGAATACCGGGGCCGGAAGGCGGGCACGGACGGCGACATGGGCTGTTTCAGTTTCTACGTCACCAAGAACATGACCACCGGCGAAGGGGGGATGGTGGTCACCGACGACGAGCGCATCGCCAACCGCCTCAAGATGCTCGCCCTCCACGGGATGAGCAAGGACGCCTGGAAGCGCTTTTCCGATACGGGCTACCGTCACTATCAGGTGGTTTACGGGGGCTTCAAGTACAATATGATGGATCTGCAGGCCGCCCTGGGGATCCATCAGCTGGCGAGGATCGAGGACAACCGGCGGCGGCGGGAGGAGATCTGGAACACTTACAACGACGCCTTCGCCGACCTGCCCTGCTTCCTCCCCGCACCGCCGGAGGAGGATACCCGCCATGCCTATCATCTTTACACGCCCCTGATCGACACGGAACGGCTGGGCAAGTCCCGGGACTGGGTCCTGGAGGCCATGGGCAGGGAGAATATCGGCGTCGGCGTCCATTATCTGCCCATCCACTCCCATCCTTTCTACCGCAAGACTTACGGCTGGAAGGAGGGAATGTTTCCCCAGGCGGAATGGATCGGCGCCCGCACCCTTTCCCTGCCGCTCTCGCCGGCCCTCACCGACGCCGATGTCGCCGACGTCATTACGGCCTTTCGCCGGGTGCTGGCATGATTCTTTCGACCGGCGGCGGCACCGGCCGGCACCGCAAGGAAAAACGGCGAGCTGCTGCTCCGCGGCGACGCCGGCCGCCGGGGAACGGAGCAGATCCCCTGCGGACCGGAGCCTGATCATGGCGGCGAGCATCAAAAGTTACGTCACCAATGTCGTCGCCCAGGGAATCGGCAGAGGGGCGACCTTCGGGGCCAATTTACTGGTCTTCGTTCTCGTCGCCCGCCTGGGCGGCGCCGAATTTTTCGGGCAGTACTCCTATGCCCTTTCCTTCCTGGCCGTGGCCGTGGCGGTGGCGGATTTCGGCATGACCTCCGTCTTGGGTAAGGATATCGCCCAGGTCGAAGCGAGCGCGGTCTATTGGGGGAACTATCTGGTCCTGCGCCTGGCGATCAGCGTCGTTGTGACTATCCTGGCTTTGGCGGCGCTGCCTTTTCTCGCCGCGGACATCCGCCCGGTCCTGGGCGTCGGCGCCCTGTTCATCCCCTTTCTGGCCAGCCGTTTCTTCGAACCGATCTATCAGGTCTTCCAGAGCCCCTGGTATTCTTCCGCTACCTCCCTGGTCTATGGCGGGAGCTTCATCCTCCTTTCCGGACTTGCGTTCCTGCTCCGTCCCTCCCTCCTGGGGCTGATTCTGGCCTACGGTCTGGCGAATGCCGTCTATCTTGCCACCGCCTTCGGGATCTCCCTACGGGTCCTCCGACCCCGTTTCGTCTTCGCCTGGCCGTGGTTGAAGCGGATCCTCGCCGTCGCCGCCCCCCTGGGGATCGCCTCGATCTTCACGATCATCGCCGGCCGGGCGGCGATCTTTATCCTCGAAGACCTTAGATCCATGGCGGAGGTCGGCCTTTTCAACGCCGCCTTCAAGTTCGTCGAACTGACGGCCATGGGGGCGGCTATGATCACCGGACCCTTCATTCCCATCTATGCGGCCCGGATAGACAGGGACCGGGCCGTCCTGAAAGAGGAATTCTCCCTGACCCTCGAGATCCTGGCCGTCCTGGGCATCCCCGTGGCCCTCCTCTGCCCCCTCGTCTCCGCCGAGGTCCTGTGTCTCCTCTACGGTCCGGCCTTCGTTCCCGCCGCACCCATCCTCGGCATCCTGGCCTGGGTGGGCCTCCTGATCTGCTACTCCCTCTTTTTCACCGCCCTCGCCGTCGCCCTGGGGGTGGTTAATTTCGCTTCCTGGAGTACCGGCGCCGCGGCCCTGTTGAGCATCTCCCTCAACTACCTGTTCATCCCCTCCCAAGGTGCCGTCGGCTCGGCCTGGGCCGCCCTGCTCTGTGAGATCTTCCTCATGTCCATCACCGCCGGTTACGTCATCCGTAATTTCGGCAATGTCGTCCGGACCGGGGTCTGGCTGAAGATCGCGGCCGTCAACGCCGGCCTCTGCCTGCTCCTCCATCTCCGGCCGGGTTGGCTGCCCCCGGTCATCCATATCTGCGGCGCCCTGGGCATCTACATCGGCGCGGTGGTCCTGTTGCGCCTTCTCCCCCGGGAAGGGACGGCAAGGTTTATCTCCTGCCTCAACTTCGGAGACGATCTGCGCCACCTGGGGAGGATCCTGAAGTATCTGGCCGGCTTCATCTACTTCCCCCAGCTCATGTTACGGGTGCCGAAAGAGGTGGCGCAACGGGGCCGGGGGAGGGAATGGACCCTGCCCGCCGAATATCGGATCACCTCCCCCGACGACGCTACGGACTATGAGGAATGGGCCGAGCTTCTCAATTCCGACGGGAGCTTCGGACAATGGGACGCCGCACGGGTGCAGAGGGAAATCGTCGCCTATCTGGTGGCCCCCGGGGCGGCGACGCTGATCTATTTCCGGGGTCGTCTGGTGGGCTGCTTCTGTGCCTGTCAGGACGCCGCCACCACCAGAAAAAAAGGATACGGATCGTGGTTTTTCATCCATCCGGAGCATCGCCATCGCGGGTTGGCGGAGGTGCTGTTTTACCGGACCCTTGCCTATTTTATTGAAGCAGGTTATGAAGAGATATGGATGTTGACCGACGATTTCCGCCTGCCGGCCCTTAATTTCTATTTGAGCAGAGGGGTCCGGCCGGTATATAATTCCCTGGTAAGTTTTTTTCGCTGGCCCCGGATCATGAGCAAGATCGGGGAAAGGATACCCGAGTGAAGACCAAGGGCATAAAAGCGCTTCTGATTACAGGCTGTTGTCTTTTTATCATGGCCCCGGTCCCGACACCCGCCGGTCGCTGCTATATCTCCAAAAACTGCTTCGGGGTGCAGCAGGCCTACCAGGTGGAACGGGTATGCCGCTACTTCGCCCATGAGAACAGAACCTACAGCACCCTGATGCCCAGAGAGTCCGAGTTCTCCCAGCCCCTGAAGGACATCGATCTCCACAACGACCCCCTCCATATCCACTTCGTCAAGATGATGCAGGAGAAGAAATTCGTCCCCCTGGTAAAGGGAACCCCCGTCTTCTCCTGTCAATACGATCTGGACACCTTCGTCAACAACCCCGACCAGGCGGTCCTGCAGGAGGGCCGGCTGCCGGAATTTCAATGCGACGGCTTTTCCTTTGCCATGATCGCCGTCCGTCCCGTCAATTTCCCCATCTGCTACTGGGTGGCCGTACCTAACGTAGTTTGTCACCAAGAGGAAGATTTTCCCTATTTCGGCGGCAGCGAGGTCCATGTGGAACCGGATTCTCCCGCCAATGCCGGCAGGGCTGCGGAGTGACCATGCCGTCCCGTCCCAAGAGTTACAGACGCCTCTCGTTATCTGTTTTCCTGTCGCTGCTCGCGCTGGCCGGCGGGTTCTTTTACACCGCCTCCTGCTCCCCGCCGCCCCCGGCGGCGGGTCCGGAGGCGAAGGCCGCCGTCGATATTTCCCTGGGCGCAATCGGTCCGGATACCATCAGCGTGGTCTTTGCCTATGCGGGGGAACGGGGTCGGCAGCTTCCCTACCAGGGCCGGGCAGGAGACCGGATCGAGCGGGACGAAGGAGGAAACGACTGGCTGGTCCGGGGTGACAGGGTCATCGGGGTCCTGGTGGGCCCCGAACGTAAGTGGCTGGTGCCCTTGGACCGCTTTGCAGGCGAGCGGATGTCCGCAAGCCGGCTCGACGACCCCCAGAACTACCTGCTCCTTTCGTCCGAGGATACCGCGGCCGGCCCGGGGGTGGTCCCGGCGGCGGTTCATCGCAAGAGCCGCCCCACGGATCTCCTCCGGGTAAGCCGGGAACGGATGGAAGCCCCCCGGGAACATACCGTTTATCTGCGTTTTTCCCGCCCCCTCCGGGAGGGGGCGTCTTATCGTCTCACCTTCCGAAGCGGGGATATCCCCGGCATCAACTTCACCTGGCGGCCCCGCCTCATGAGGAGCGAGGCCGTCCACGTGAGCCATCTCGGCTTCCGCCCCGACGACCCGGTGAAGGTTGGCTTCCTGTCTCTCTGGATGGGCAGCGGCGGCGGGGCGGCCTTCAAGGAGGGAACCCCGTTTTCCATCATCGAGCAGGGAACGGAAAAAGAGGTCCGGCGGGGAAAGATCCGGCTGGTGAAGAAGGCCGGGGAGCGGGATGAAGACGCCTTCGGAAGAAATTTCAACGGCGTGGACGTCTATGAAATGGATTTCAGCGACCTGCGCACCCGCGGTTTCTACCGTCTGTACGTCGAAGACGTGGGCTGCTCCTATCCCTTCGAGATCGGCGCGCAGGTCTGGGAAAAGGCCTTCACCGTCTCGGCCCGGGGCTTCTACCACCAGCGCAGCGGCATCGCCCTGGGACCGCCATGGACCGGGTACCGGCGCCCGCGGAACATGCATCCGGAAGACGGGAGCAGGATCTATCAATCCCGGACGTCGCTTATGGAGACGACCAACGGTTTCCTCGGCAGCGGCGAGGAACCCTTTCCCCGGCTCCTCGCCGGCCGGACGGAACAGCTGTTGCCGGATGCCTGGGGCGGATACAGTGACGCCGGGGACTGGGACCGGCGGATCCAGCATCTCGAAGGGGCCCGTCGGCTCCTCGATCTGGCCCTCCTCTTCCCCGACTATTTTTCGCGCCTTTCCCTCAACATCCCGAAAACACAGGATAGTTTGCCGGACATCATCACCGAGGCCCTCTGGGGAATCGACTTCTTCCGCCGTCTGCAGGATCGGGACGGGGGGATCAGGGGCGGCGTAGAATCCTCCCGGCACCCCCGGTTCGGGGAGACAAGCTGGCTGGAAACGGGAACCTTGCTGGCCTACGCCCCCGATGTCTGGTCGTCCTATCTCTATGCCGGGGCGGCGGCCCGGGCGGCGTTCTGGTTTCAGGGGCCGGGACGGAACCCCCGGACGGGGGAGATATACGGCGCGAGCGCCCGACGGGCGGCGGCATGGGCCGAGAAGATCTTTCTGGGAAAACCGGAGGACAGCTGGCCTCCGGAGGTCCGCGATGCCAGAAACCTGGCGGCGGCGGAACTGTTCCGGCTCACCGGGGAGACGGGATGGCATAAACTGTTCGCGGCGACGACCGTCTTCAAGAATCCCTCCCAGCCCCTTGTCTGGCACGGCCATCACGACCAGTCGGAGGCGGCGTGGGTGTATGCCCGTCTCTCCGGTCACGGCGTCGATCCCCTGCTGCAGCGCCGATGCCGGGAAGCCATTCTGGAGGAAGCGGCCATCCGCCTGGCCGCCCAGGAGAAGGTGGCCTACAGATTGGCCAAGAACCCCTGGCGCCCCGCCGTCGCCGGCGCCTTTACCACCCCGGATGCCCTGTGTCTGATCTTCGCCCACGTCCTCACGGGGAAGGAGGGGTATTTACGGGCCGTCATCCTCAGCGCCCAGAGCGGGGCCGGCGCCAACCCCCGGAACATGTGCTACACCACCGGTGTGGGGCACACGAATCCCCGCCATATTCTCCATTACGACTCCCGGTTCAGCGGCCAGTTGCCCCCGGAGGGGATCACCGTGTTCGGCCCCCTCGATCCGAACTGGACCGGAGGCGGCAAGAACCACGAACACCAGGAGGCGGGCCGCCACTGTTATCCCGAGGCGGAAAAGTGGCCGATCATCGAGAATTACTGGGATGTGTTCTGGCATCCCCTGATGTGCGAATTTACCGTCCACCAGACCATCGCCCCCAATGCCTTCACCTGGGGCTATCTGGCGGCCCGCCGGGGCAACTGAAACCAGGTCGACCCGTTCCGCCGGGCCGCCCTTCGCCCCGCCCCCGCATGAAAATGAAACCCCTATATTATTGTAAGCATTGATAATTTACAACCTGCTGCTTTGTGACGGAGACATTCATGTGGGTTTCACCATGGCATCAGGAACGGCGACCGGCCCGCGGACCCTCCAGATCCCGCCCTCCGAGCAAAAAGGAAAGAACGGCGGTACGGGGGAACACCCAGCGGCAGAGGGCCAGCGGGGCAAGCAGACCCGCGGCGAAGGTGGCCGGAACGATCCATTCGCCGGGAACGCCCCGGGATTTCAGAAGGAAATAGAGAGGAAAGATGAAGAAATACTGCAACAGATAGATCTGCAGGGAGTACCTTCCGCAGCTCTCCAGAAAGGTCATGGGGAGCCTTTCCCGGCAGACGAAGCAACAGGAGATGATCCAAACGCTGCCGGCAACGGCCACGGTCAGCTCGAGACCGGGGAGTTCCCGGCCCGGAAACAGGACGTTGCCGGTGATGAACAGCGCCAGGGAAGCCCCGCATACCGCCCTTTTGCCCACAATTTCCAGCACCGTCTCCCGTTTCGCCGCCGCCAGGATGCCGAGATAATAATAAACGACAAAATGAAAAACGTTGCCCAGGCCGAAGATCCGGATGTCGGGGGAAAACATCTGGCTCAGGGCCAGGAGGGGCAGGAGGAGGATCGCCGGGAGGCGGGACAGGAGGGGGGCCAAAAGCCACATGACCATGAGAGCGTAGATGAACCAGAGAAACAGCGCCGGGTTGTTGCCGGGATAAAGCAAGATATCCAGCGGCAGGTTCGCCAGGCCGACAGGCCTTTTGGCCAGGGGGGAAACGATATGTTTCAGGGCGGAATAGGCAATACTGACCGTAAGATAGGGGACAAAGAGGTACGAAACCCTCCGGAAGACATTGTTGACGACCTCCCGTACCGGCCCGTCTTGCGTGAGGCGGGTGGAAAAGAAACCGGAGAGGAGAAAAAAAAGGGGCATGTGAAAGCTGTAAATCCAGGAAAACAGCAGGGGATATGCCTCCCGGACGGGCTCACTGTGCCCGAGGGCGACCAGGATAATGCCGGCCCCCCGGGCCGCCTGCATCTCCCGGATGTAGGTTCCCTGTGGCAACGCCTTCCCCTCTTTCCCCCGCCGCCGCGACCTGTCGTCTGCTCCCGATGTCATCCGCCTTCCCATATCCGCCTGTTCCCGCCCTTCGTGGCGGCTGTCCCTCCCCCGCCGGGAGAACCGGGTGACAGCGTCGCACCGACCCCGGGATCGCCGCCGCCATCCCTATCCTGATCGTCGCTCTCCCACAGCTTCTCGATATGTCTTTGCACCTCCGCCACGGTAATCGCCTCCATGCAAGCCCCAGGAACGGCAACGGCCTGCAGGACGGAACAGCGATCGTCTTCCAGCAGGCAGGGACTGCAGGGAAAGGGTTGCTTGATCGCTACGCTCCGCTCCCCCCGGGGCAGGAACCTCTCCATCTGCACGGGACCGAAGAGGACGACGGTCGGAATGTCCAGGGCCGACGACATGTGGGCGATGGGGCCGTCGTTGGCGACGATGAGCCGGGAGCGCCTCATGAGGGCGAAGAGGGAAACAATATCCGGCCGGCCCGCAATATCGACGATTCCTTCGGGACAACGGGAATGCGCCGTTATCCGGGCGGCCACCTCCCGATCCCAGGATGCCCCCGCCAGCACCACGACTCCCTGAGGGCAGCGGGTCAGCAGCCAGTCCGCGAGGGCGGCAAAGTTTTTTTCCGGCCAGCGTTTCAGGTGTTTCCGGGCGCCGGGGGCAAAGATGAACAGGGGACGCCCCTGGATTTTCCGCTCCCGGAGAAACGCTTCCACCCCTGTCTCCCGCGCGGCGTCGGGATAGATCTCCACCCGGGGGGGCGTCTTTACCGTCTCGATGCCCAGATGTTCCAGGAGCCGGACGCCCTTGTCGATTTCATGACTCGCCTCCGCAAAGGTCGTCGCCGCGGCAAGAAGATACCGCCCCCCGGTCCGGTCGTAACTCAGGACATACCGGGGCCTCCCCAGATAACCGAACAGGAACAGGTGGCGTAAGTCGCCCCGGGGATCGATGAGGAGATCGAAGCGGCGGCGGCGCAGATCGGCAAGGAGGTGAACGAGCTCCCGTCCCTGGGCGATAAGACCGGATCTGTTCCCTTCCGGACGGGATTTTGTCCACCATGGGGCATCGTAGGTCAGGATTTCATCGAGGTGGGGATTGTTTTCCACTACCGCCCTCCCCCAGGAACCCACCAGGCAGGTGATCCGCCCGCGGGGATAACGTTCCTTGAGGAGGCGGAAGATTGGTGTCGTCATGATCACATCGCCGATATGATCGAGGCGGACGACCAGGATGTTTTCGATATGCTCCGGCGCAAGGCCGTCGCACCGGGGGTATTGCGCCCCCAGAAACCGGCCTGCGCTCACCAGCCCCGCAAGCAGGCCGTCTATGCAGCGGGCGAGGCGTTTTTTGACGGGATTTTTGATCACCGGTCTCTCCGTAACCGATCTTCCCGTAACTATTGTCTTTTTCCTACCAGGGCATAGCCCAGCAGGCGGCGGCCCCGATAGCGGTTGAAGAAATACCGGACCGTGGTCCGACGGAAGCCCAGGACCCCCAGGTAGTTCTTCACCACCGGCGGCGGCAGGTACCACCAGGTATCCCAGTTCTGCAGCGTCCGGAACCGGGGTACGAAGGTGGCCTGCGGCGGGGTGAAATGACTGAGGAGATGGTTGATCAGATAACGGTTCCAGACGGTTTCACTTACGATCACCGTCTCTCTGGTCAGGGACAGGGCCTTCTGCAGGGCAAGAAAGGGGTTTTGCAGGTGCGGGAGGATCGATCCGAAGGTGGCGATATCCACCGGTCCGATTTCCATAGGCAGATCGTAGATATTGCCATAGACGACCCGGGCCCGGGAGCCGTGGGCGCGATGACCCAGCCAGTAGCCGTTGTTGAGCTTCCGTATCTCCTCCCGGCGCGCCGCCAGGATCCGCTCCTGATCGAAACCGGCGAAGGGTACGACATCCCAGTTGTATTCTTCCGAAAGATCGAAGGAGACGACCTCCGCTCCCCGGCCCTCCATATAAAAGCAGAAAAAACCCGAAGCCGTCCCCATCTCCAGAACCCGCTTGCCCCGGAAATCAACACCGCCGAGATAGCGGTGTTCGATGCCGCGCAGGTCCCAGTCCCCTTTTATCTCCCCATATCCGGGGATATGCATGGAATGATAAAAGGCACAGTCCCGGAGATCCGTAACCACCCGCGGTGCCGCATAGAGCTCTTTTTCCTTCAAATCCGCCTCCCGCACATTTCCGCCCATGAATCGATGAAATCGACAGGCCGTGGCGATCACATGCCCTGCCGCGATCTTTCGCCCCACCTTTTCACCGCGGGCAGGACGAAAAACGTCCACTCCTCACGACTCCCGCCCCTATGGCGCCGCCAGTTCCCGAAAATAACCGGCATACCGGGCTACCACATCCGTCCAGGAATAGCGGCGCCGGGTCCATTCCCCGACGACTTTCCGGATGCGGTCCACCTCGCCGGGCGCGGCGACGAGGCGTGACAACATCCCCGCCAGCTCGCCCGGGTCTTTCCGGAAGAAGTATCCCTGTTCACTCACGACCTGGCGATTGAAAGCCACGTCCACCGCCAGCGGGACCGTCCCCAGCCCCATCGCCCGGAGGAGGGAAGGGTTCGTTCCCCCCACCTCGTGACCGTGGAGATAGAGATACGCCCCCTTGTAGAGGGCGTTCAACTTGCCCTGGTCGTTGATCCGCCCGGCGAACACGACCCTCTCGTTGGCCAGGTTATGGAGCTCTTTCAGGTATTCGTCGCCATAGGGGGCATCGCCGACAATGACCAGCGGCATTTCCACCCCCGCCGCTACATATTCCCGGATGACGATATCGGTGTTGTTTTCCCGCTCCAGGCGCGCCACGACCAGCAGATACCGCTCCGGAGTCAAACCCAGTTCCTCGTAAACCGTGTGATCCAGACCATACCGGTCTTCCGATCCGTAAGCGATGCAGATCGAGTCGGTCCCGTATTCCCGCCGGTAGTACTCCTGCATAGCCGGGTTGTCCGTCACGATCCGCCGCACCCCTTTGGCGGCGAGCCATTCCACCCACCGGTAATAGCGCCGGGCCAGCCTTCCCCACTTCGTTCGTTTCCAGCCCAGACCATCGGTGTGGATCGCCGTCTTTTTGCCGCCGAGTCTCAGGAGGAAAACCACGGGGGCATTGCCGGGATCGACGACGAAATAGACGTCGAAAGGGGCGAAGAAGGCATGGACGGCACAGCAGAACGTATGGAAGAGGCTCTCGAAACCCTTGATCCGCGTGGAAGGGATATAGACGCAACGGACGCCGGCGACCAGGGGGGGGCGGTGTTCGTAGTAATCGCTCCGGCAATACACGGTCACTTCCAGCCCGTGATCGCGAACCAGACCGATGGACAGCTCTTCTACAAGGGTATCGAACCCGCCGTAATTGGCGGGGATGCCCCGGGCGCCGATGATGGCCAGCCGGAGCGGGAAAGGGGACGGGGCCTTGTACGACATCTGCATCTCCATATCACCGGCAGTCAATACCGATGCCCTGGCAAATAGTCAAATATTGCAGCTTGCGGTCTCTTGTAACGCGGCGTAATTATCCGGTACTATTCTCAATGAAGGGTAGCTCCCCCGCTTTTGCTCACCCAACAATGATGATGCCCCCGTAAACAGTCAAAACATACACCTTTGGTAATTCCGTCCTCGCTCCGGAATCCGGTATTATCCGCATGTTCTGGATACCGGCCTTCGCCGGTATGACCGGTTGGAAGACTTACCATGAAAGTGCCGTTTTCATGCTTCAAGTCGCCTTGCAGGGCATAAGGGTTTTTTACGGGGCATCATCAATACTTGTGCGGCGGCTTTTTTCTCACCGGCTGCCGGGCGATGATCAGTTCCTTGATCCGGTCGTATTGTTGCGCCGTGAGGATCTTTTTGGTTTTCAACTGATCCTTCTTCGCATAGGGACGGTCCATGATGATCTGCCGGGCCGTCGCCTCGCCGACTCCGGGCAGGTTCATAAGCTGCGCCTTGGTCGCCGTATTGATATCGATACGCTCCGCTTCGGAGTGCGTTTTTCTCCCGGTCTGCGGCGCTGCCTTCGACTCCGGGGCCGGCGCCGCCGGCGCTGCCGCCCGCCGTTCCTCCGTCGCGCCGGACGCCGCGAGCAAGAGCAGGACCGCCGTCACCGTCAGCAGCTTTAACCACAACGATCTTTGCACGCCCCTCACCTCCCTTCTTTCCTTAGTTGTTTTTGTTCCGCATTTTGTTCCGCGGCAACGGGAGAGATCCCGAGAGGACCGGTCACGGACAATCACCACTCCCGGAGATCATGGGGGCGATGATCTCAAAGACCACCAAAAAAAACCAGCATTATTTTTCCGGTATTTTTTTGCCGGCACCACGACTGTCTCGCCGGCGGGGAAAGACATCTTCTCCTCTTTGCCCTCCCGATAGGCGTCCGGACTGCGGCGCCGTGCCGGGTTTAGGGGGTTGGGTTCAGCTCAACGAGGATCCCGCGGCCGGCTTCCCTCCCAGGATTGCAGGCATGCCAGGGCTTCGACAAGGCGGGCAAGAGTTACTTCCTCAACAGCACCATCGGCCGGCGCCTCCTGCGGACCAGCAGCGGGAGGTGGTCCAATTCTTCAAGGACACCCTCCTGCGGGAGCTGAAGCAGGAATTCCCCGTCTTTCTCTATTCGGACCGGCACGACATGGAGAAGTTCAAACACCGGCTGGAGATGGAACTGCTTTACAAGCTTTCGGCGAACCGGGATGCGGAATTCGGGCGGATCCTCCAGTACAAGGCGGAGTCGCTGGCGAAAAGCTGCCGGAGTTATCTGGAGATCGCCCTCAGGACCTCCCAGCAGGCCGACACGGACCGGGAGGCCCTGAAAGAGCAGATCCTCGGTGAAAAGGGAAATTACACCCAGATCCACGAAGATCTGATCGTCATGACCAGGGCCCAGTCCATCCACACCCGGACCAATATCGAAAAATATCTAGACCGTTTCAAAAGGCCCCTCCATGACAAGCTGGTGGCGGCCTTACAGGAGGAAATGCCGCAATGGCAGGGAAACCTGTGGAAGCTGACCCGCCGTTTCGAAGACTGGCTCCGGGAAAACCTCGTGGTGGAGTTGGACGGGATTTCCGCCCGGGAGCACAAACACTTCTTCGGCACCCTGACGAAGGCCCATGCCAGCCTGGACCGCTACCTGGAATCCTTCCGGGCCCTTCTGGGCGCCAATATCGAGCGCGTCCTGGGGATCAAGATGGCCCCGGCGGAATGGAAGCTGGAGGTGACGCCCCCCGCCCGGCCGGACATCAGCATCGGCCAGGTGTTTCTTTTTCATTTCGACCTGTTGTGGTTTCTCATCCCCATGGCGATATTCCGCCGACGGAATGAGGGAGGAAGAGCGGCCTTGCAGAAGGAAAGAACCTCAAGGAGAACCTGTGACCCGAGAATCCTGCGTCTTTTGTGACATCGTCGCCGGGCTGGCCCCGGCCCATATCATCGCCGAGGACGAGCTGTCCATGTGTATCCTCGACATCCATCCCTACACCGAGGGGCACTGCCTCGTCATCTCCAAACGCCATGTCCCGTGGTGGCACGAGCTGACAGATGAGGAAAACGCCAGTCTCTTCAAGCTCGCCAAGACAATGGCCAACCGGATGATGAAGAAGTTTCAGCCGGACTTCGTTTTTCTCTACGCCCGGGGTCGGCGTATCCCCCACACCCATCTGTTCCTCATCCCCACTTACGGCGGCGATGTTCTGGACCGCTTCTTCAATGCCCTGGAGAATTTCCAGGAGTCCCCGGCCGCCCTGGCCCGGCTCCGAGACCCGGCGGCAATGGGAGCCGCCGCCGCCCGGTTGCGGGAAGATTGAAGCAAGCTTGACCGGAATCTCAAGGGTTTCCCCCACGATCACGGTTTTGGCCGCGGTTGTCTTCCTGTCTGTTTTTCCCCGCCGCCTGCTCCAGCTCCCTTTTCTTGATGGCGATGAGCAGGGCACTGATCGCCGCCTGGGTCATCCCGGGAATCCGGTCGGCCTGGCCGATGGTGGCGGGGCGGATGCGATCCAGCTTCATCCGCAGCTCGTTGGAAAGACCGGGGACCGTTTCGTAGCTCAGATCCGCGGGAATCCGGCGGGCCTCCAGGGCCTTGAGTTTCGCCACCGCCTCCTGTTGCCGCTTGATGTAGCCCTCGTACTTCGCCTCGATCTCCACCTGCCGCTTCACGAAAGGATCGGTGATGGGCTGCCAGCCCGCCGCGGCAAAGGGAGCCAGATCGTCGAAGGCCAGCTCGTCCCGTTTGAGGAGCTGGAAGAGGGAGACGGGGTTCTTGATCGGCGTCGTTCCCAATTCCTCAAGGATCCGGAATGTTTCCGCCACCGGATAGATCCGCGCCGCCGACAGCCGGCCAATCTCCGCGGCGATCTCCTCCCGCCGGGCCGTCATCCGGGCGTGGTCGCCGGCACCGATCAGCCCCAGCTCCCGGCCCTTATCCATGAGGCGCAAGGTGGCGTTGTCCTCCCGGAGGATCAGGCGGAACTCCGCCCGGGAGGTAAACATCCGGTAGGGCTCGTCCACTCCCCGGGTGATGAGATCGTCGATCATGACACCCATATAGGCATCGGCGCGGCTGAGGACAAAGGGGGGACGGCCCTGGACGGCGCAGGCGGCGTTGATCCCCGCCCAGAGACCCTGGGCGGCCGCCTCCTCGTAGCCCGAGGTGCCGTTGATCTGCCCGGCCAGGTACAGGCCCTTCACCGGCTTCGTCTCCAGGGTGGGCCAGAGCTGCGTCGGCTGAACGAAGTCGTATTCGATGGCATAGGCCCAGCGCATGATCTCCGCCTCCTCCAGACCGGGGACACTGTGGACGAGGCGCTCCTGAAGCGCGGGGGGGAGGCTGTTGCCCAGTCCCTTGGCGTAGATCTCCTCCGTCTCCAGGCCTTCGAACTCCAGGACGACCGGGTGGCGCTCCTTGTCGGCGAAACGCATGACCTTGTCCTCCAGGGAGGGGCAGTAGCGGGCGCCGATCCCCTTGATCCGCCCGGAATAGAGGGCCGATTCCGTAATGTGGTCGCGGAGAAAATCATGGGTGGCCGGGGTGGTGTAGCTGAAGTAGGAAGGGAGACGCTCCGTCCGCAGGGCCGCCGTGGCAAAGGAAAAGGGCTGGGGATCGGGATCGCTGTCCTGACGCTCCAGGCGGGAAAAGTCGATCGTCGAGGCCCGGAGGCGCGGCGGCGTCCCCGTCTTCATCCGCCCCGTCTCGAACCCCAGCGCGCGGAGGTTTTCCGCCAGGCGCAACGAGGCCATCTCCCCGGCCCGCCCGGCGGGGATGCGCGTGGTCCCGATATGGATCAGGCCGTTGAGGAAGGTTCCCGTGGTGATCACCACCGCCGGGGCCTGATACTGCACCCCCGTCTGGTCGATAACGCCGGCGATCCGGCCCTCCGTTACGACCAGTTCATCGACGAGGCCCTGCCGGAGGTGGAGGCGCGGCTGGCGCTCCAGCGCGGCCTTCATCGCCAGGCGGTAGAGCTGCTTGTCGCACTGGACCCGCGTCGATTGCACCGCCGGCCCCTTGGAGGCATTCAGCAGGCGGAAGTGGACGGCCGTCCGGTCGGCGAGCTTCCCCATCTCCCCCCCCAGGGCGTCCACCTCCTTGACCAACTGCCCCTTGGCCAACCCCCCGATGGCGGGATTGCAGGACATGAGCGCGATGGCATCGAGGTTGATGTTGAACAGGAGGGTCTCGCAACCCATCCGGGCCGACGCCAGGGCCGCCTCACAGCCCGCATGCCCCCCGCCGACGACGATGACGTCGTAACTATTGGACAACTCCGCTTATCTCCTGCTCTCCGAACCTGACGGACACAAAACGAACCCTGTATTTTGCGCAGGGAATCCCGACCTGAACCATAAACTTCATAGCTTATAACTGCTTGCCGTATTTAAGGTTTCTACATATTTCCTTTTGATGCGCAACTTATCTTATGTAGTGGTTTTTGGCAACATTTTAAACGGGACACGAGGGATGAGCGGCCAGACGTGTCATTGATCGATTCCCATTGCCCGCAGCGCTGATGGACATGGGCGCCTCGGCAGGAAAAATCGCGCATTTGCATCAAATACGGTCGAGGGGGCTTTGCAGGCTACGGACATCGCGGGCCATGACATGGGTGCAGATCTCGTTGTTCTTTACGTCCGCGTGACCGAGCAGTTCCTGAAGGACGCGGATATTGACCCCGTTTTCCAGCGGTGGATATAACGAAGTGTCCATTGATAACACGTCTGTTCGGTGCGATAAGCGTAATGGTGATAACCAGGGACCTCGCGAACCTGGTCCATTTACTTGAGATTTGGATTAGGGCGGAATTTCGGCTTATTTCCCATGCTTGCCGCCTCAATATCCGTAATAAGCGGACAATTACTCCATCTATATATTCTGATATAGTGGAATATTTTCCGTCTATTACCATGTTACCCGCAGAAGACAGGAAAAATTTCGTAGCAGGCACTTGACTAAAATATCAACGGCTAGTACGATCAATGTAACAATAGGAGGTACAACCAATGCCAAGAGCGCCTAAAATCATTCCCATTTCCGATCTTAGACAAAAAGCCAGCGACGTGGTGAAGAGTGTTTCTTCTTCAAGAGAACCTGTTTTTATTACTCAGCGCGGAAGAGCGGCTGCTGTCATTTCCAGTCAAGAATGATGATGTATGGATAGTGGCATTATGGCATGGCGCTCCGCTGCCTGATGACCCAGAAAATTAATGGGTAACCAGTCAATCCAGCCGACTCATTACACTCGCGGCTGATTTTCGCGTTAGGTGCAATTAATAGCGAACTAATGGATAGAACTCGAGGATTTATATAAATGGCAAAAGACCATAGCAATGGCGCGAATCTCGGTTTCGAATCCGAGCTCTGGCGTGCCGCCGACGCGCTGCGCTCCAACATGGACGCCGCCGAGTACAAGCACGTCGTGCTCGGTCTGATTTTCTTGAAATACATCTCCGACGCCTTCGAAGAACAGCACGCCAAGCTCGAAGCGGACCGCGCCCAGGGAGCTGACCCGGAAGACCCTGACGAGTACCGGGCCGTTAACATATTTTGGGTGCCCAAGGAGGCGCGCTGGTCCCATCTCAAAGCCAATGCCAAGCAGCCGACCATCGGCAAGGTCATTGACGACGCCATGCTCGCCATCGAGCGCGACAACCCCTCGCTCAAGGGCGTGCTGCCCAAGGACTACGCCCACCCGCGCCTCGACAAGCAGCGCCTCGGCCAGCTCATCGACCTGGTCGGCAACATCGGTCTGGGCGACAAGGAAAACCGCTCCAAGGATATTCTCGGCCGGGTCTATGAATATTTCCTTTCACAGTTCGCCAGCGCCGAGGGCAAGAAGGGCGGCCAATTCTACACACCCCGCTGCGTGGTCCGTGTACTGGTCGAGATGCTGGCCCCGTACAAGGGCCGCGTCTATGACCCCTGCTGCGGCTCCGGCGGCATGTTCGTCCAGTCGGAAAAGTTCGTCGAGGCTCATGGTGGCAAGATCGGCGACATCAGTATTTACGGCCAGGAATCCAACCACACCACCTGGCGACTGGCCAAGATGAACCTCGCCATCCGCGGCATCGACGGCAACCTCGGCAAAGAGCACGCCGACACCTTCCACCGCGACCTGCACCCGG
>ENA-UOWE01000866-UOWE01000866.1-activated-sludge-metagenome-genome-assembly--contig:-NODE-866-length-40647-cov-7.879016_pt1 | contig 40647 bp, 26 predicted proteins | sample MGYA00249841_ERZ761562 | MGnify/ENA primary metagenome ERZ761562 (study PRJEB28883, sample SAMN05720200) | activated sludge metagenome | isolation source: Anaerobic digester | place: Japan...
CTTTATAAGAAATATTGTATAAGTCTTTACAAATTCGTTTTTTCAATTATTAAATCGTCAGATGAAGCTGAAAATATTATACAGGACGTATTTCTTAATTTGTGGTTAAACAGGAACAACATTGAGAAAGAAGGATCGGTTAAATATTACATATTTACAATTGCCTATAATTCGACTATATCAATTATTCGCAAGAAAATAAAAGAGTTTAAGTTTATTGAAGAATTAAAAAATCTTCAAACCCATACACAAGAATCTGTAGAATCAGAAATTGAATATAACGAACTGAATGAAAAGCTTAATGAAATAATCAATGAATTACCTGAAAGGCAAAAAGAGGTTTTTCTTTTGCACAAGTCGGAAGGTTTAAAATATTCTGAGATAGCCGATAGGTTGAATATTTCGGTTAATACGGTTGAGAATCATATGTCGAGAGCTCTTAAGACAATCCGTGATAAGCTTGGTTTTTTATTTTTTCTATTTTATTAGTATTTAGCTATTTATAAAAATATTTAAATAAATTTCTTCCACTGGTGGTGGAAGGAATGATTTTTCACGTCTTATTATTCGAAATTAGTTAAAATTGAAATCAAACTTTATTAAAATAAAAACACAATAAACAGTTTAGATGAGGGTTAGTGAAGTACAGGTAGAAGCACTCCCGGACACGGGCAGTGCTTTTTTATAATATTAATTTAATAACAGAAAACTTATTGAAAAGTATTTAAAAATAAATGCCTATGAAACACAACCGGAATTAAAAAGGACGGGACAGTGCCGTCACACCATCCCGTCAGACTAAGTACATGTTTTTTATAAAAACCATTAGTGTAATCTTAATCCAATCAAATTTATGAAAAAATTATTAAGTTATTATGAAAAGAACCACTTAAAATTCTTTTCAAAAAAAACAATCAGAGTTATGAAACTATCACCTTTCTTATTGATAATAACTATTTTTCAGCTCTGGGCTACAGAAACGTATTCTCAGTTGACAAAACTCTCATTAAATCTTGAGAATACTAGAATTGCGGATGCATTAAAGGAAATTGAAAACCATAGTGAGTTCTATTTTCTTTACAGTCCCAAACTCATTGATGTTGAAAAGAGAGTCAATATTGTTGCTGAGCAGGAAACAATTAGGGATATTTTAATGGATGTTTTAGGGGAAGATGTGATGTTTGCCGTGCATGACAGGCAGATTATACTTATGCCCAAAGATAAATCTGAAATTATTGATAAACTGCAGCAACAGAACGTAGTTACCGGTAAGGTTATAGACAGTGAGACAGGGGAACCAATCCCGGGAGTAAATATTATTGTGAAGGGAACAACTGTCGGAACAATGACTGATGCGTCAGGGGATTATTCATTAAATGTACCTGATAAAAATGCGATCCTGGTATTTTCATTCATAGGGTATTCCAGTCAGGAGATACCACTGGAAGGAAGGTCAAAGTTAAACGTTTCACTTGTAAGTGAAACAGTTGGTCTGGAGGAAGTAGTAGTTATCGGGTATGGAACTCAGCGTAAAAAAGATCTGACTGGCTCCGTTTTAAGAGCAGATATTCAAACATTACAAAAACAACCTAATGTTTCAATAGTACAATTTTTACAGGGTACAGTTCCAGGCCTAAATGTCAGCCAGGTTCAGAAAGCAGGAGAAAGTCCTACTTTTAATATAAGAGGCGTCACATCATTATCAGGAGAACAGCAGCCATTAATTATTTTGGATGAGGTTATTTATCGTGGAAATCTAATAGACCTTAATCCTGCTGATATTGAATCTATAGATGTTTTGAAAGATAACAGCGCTGCTGCAGTATATGGCTCTCAGGCAGCAAACGGAGTTATTATTATTACTTCAAAATCAGGAAAAGGGAAAAATAAAAAACCTTCAATAAATTATTCATCAAGTTTTGGAATTCATACTCCATCGCACGAATTAAAGCCAGGAACTGTTGAAGATTTCATCAATAAAAATATTGCAATAGATTTTTATTTAAGCCGGACAGAAACATCAGGATATTTGGAACCCAATCAATCGTATGATCCGACCTACAGGTTCAAATCCAATATAGAAGCAGAAAATTATAAAAAAGGGTTATATACAGATTGGTATGATTTGCTGACTAATGATCAAGTTTTTTTCCAAAACCAAAATTTAAGTTTGTTTTCCCAGACTGAGCATTTGGATTATTTTATCTCTGTCGGATTTACCACCGACCAGGGTTATATGCTTAACGAAGATTTTCAAAGATATAATGCACGTATAAATGCAAATAACAAAATTACTAACTGGCTATCAATTGGTGTTCAAACATTCTTTTCATTAAGTGATAATTCGGGGCTTAACGTGCCTACGGAACAAAGATATAGAATGCCATACGATGTTGCATACGATGAAAATGGAGAAATGATCAATTATCCGGGTGGCATAACAATATCGCCTCTTGTTTATTCGTATCAGGCTGATGATTTTGATCAAAGAAATAATCTTTTCGGGAATATTTTTGCAAAAATTGATTTCCCTTTTATAAAAGGATTATCTTATAAGATTAATTTTAGTAACAATGTTGAAACAACACGTAAATATACTTTTCAACATTATGGTGTAAATTTCCAGGGACTAGGATCAAAAGATTATAGTAATGCATATACAATGTCGTCTGATAACATTTTATCTTATAAACATGTTTTCAATAATGTTCATAGTCTGGATGTTACACTTCTGTATGGTTTTGAGAAAAGAAATTATGATAATACATCCGCCAGTTCTTCCGTATTTGTAAATCAGGCATTGGGTTATAACAAACTTCAGGCAGGTAGTTCTTCGAATCAACAGGTTTCTTCAGGAGCATGGAAAGAAGCCAGTCTTTACAATATGGCAAGACTTTTTTATAGTTTCAGAGATAAATATATGCTGACCGGGACGATCAGGAGGGACGGTTTTTCAGGATTCAGCGAAAATAATAAATTCGGGTTATTTCCTTCAGTAGCTATTGGATGGGTTCTTAATAAAGAATCCTTCTTCCCTGAGAGTGTTAATTTTGTTAATAATTTAAAGTTACGCTTATCCTACGGCTCGACAGGCAATCGTACAATTGGCAGGTATCAAACGCTGGCAAGAGTTGAAGGGGGTTATAGATATGTAACTGAATCCGGTAGTTCCGTATATGGTCAAAGTATTACAAGTATGAGCTGCTCAAATTTGAAATGGGAAACAACAACCGGGCTTAACTTAGGTATTGATTTTGGATTATTCTCTTCCAGAATAAACGGTACAATAGACTATTATAATAATAATACCAAAAATATTTTATACAATGTTGATATACCATCTATAAGCCGTTTCGATAATTTTCCAACCAATCTGGGGAAATTGCATAACCATGGGCTTGAAATTTCAATAACTTCTGAGAATATACGAACAAAACATTTATTATGGAATACAACCTTCGTTTTCTCAAGAAACCGGGATAAGCTGGTTAGTTTACTCGGTTTTGATAATGATGGAGACGGAAAGGAAGATGACCTCATCTCAGAAGGATTGTTTATCGGAGAACCATTGTGTGTTAATTATCACTATGAAATTACAGGTAAGATGTACCAATTAGGAGATGTAATCCCTGCAGGAGCCGATGTAGGGACATTTATTATTGTTGATCAAAATACAGATGGAATTATCGATCAGGATGATTATGTAAAATTAAATTATTCAGATCCTTCTTATCGTTTCAGTATTACTAGCGTACTTGAATACAAGAATTGGTCTCTTAATTTATTGATAAACTCAATTCAAGGAGGGAAAAATTACTATTATGCTGCAGATAACCTTATTGCGCACTGGGGGACAGGTGGCGATAGCTTTAACTATGTTAACGATGAGCAACATTATAGATATACATTCCCTAAAGGACTGGACTACTGGCTCCCTGAAAATCCTAATGCAAAATATCAGAGAATTGATGCAAAATTATCTCAACAATATGTTGCTTCACGCTGGACACAAAGAAACTTTATTCGTTTACAGGACGTTTCACTTTCTTACAGTTTCAAGCCAGAATTACTGAGTAAAATTAGGATTAATGCCTTAAGACTTTTCTTAAGTGGTAAAAACCTTCTTACAATAACTAAATGGCCAGGATGGGATCCGGAGACCGGAGAACGAATTAATATGACGGGCCGTCCTGTATTAAAAAGCTATACAATAGGATTAGATGTTGAATTCTAAAATTATGTAAAAAATGAAGTCTATAATATTTTATTTGTCAAGTTTATTTAAAAGGATCATTTTGATCCTGATTTGCTCATTTTTATTTTTTTCGTGCAATGAAGATGAATTTTTAAAAGAAGTGCCATTAGATTTTTACTCACCAGAAAATTCATACGTTACATATAATGATTTTGTTGCTGCAATATATAATCTGCATTATCTTACAAGAGAGGCTTTCTGGGAAGATACAAATCCACAAATATGGTGGCGGGGCACCGACATGGTTCAGTCAATGTATGATGTTGATAATTCACTCAGTTATAGTATTGAATGGGGGCCAATGGGTGGTTATAATCTATATCTATGGAAAATAAGTTACCGGATTATCTATGATGCAAATGTGATAATTGGTAGATCTGACAGCGAATTCAGCAAGCTTACAGAAGAAGAAAAAATTCTGGTGAAGGCAGAAGCCCGTTTTTTTAGAGGTTATTTCTATAAATGTCTGGCCGATTTATTTGGAGGTGTTCCACTGGTTCTGGAAGAAATTAAATCACCTAAACGGGATTATGTCAGGGCAACAAGAGAAGAAGTGTATGATCAGTGCGCTCAGGATCTGAAATTTGCAGCAGATAATTTACCTGATATTGATGACGTGGATGAATCGAGGATAAATAAACTGGCTGCAAGCCATATACTTGCAGAAGTATATATTTCGTCAGGTGATTATAATAATGCAATTATAGAAGCATCGAAAATTATTAATCATCCTAATGTTGCCTTAATGACATCCAGGTTTGGAGCAAATAAAGAAAAACTCTTTAATGATCCGAACTTTGTAGGGGACCTTTACTGGGATTTATTCAGGAATGGGAATCAGGACAGATTTGCAGGAAACACTGAATCTATTTGGGTAATACAATTCAAATATAATGAAGGCGACAGAGACGGTATTCTTGGAGGTGGAGGAAGACTTTCTTATTCTCTTGGCCGTCAGGTTGCACCCGATCTGACAAAAGCAAATATTCGTCAGACGAATGGTAAAACATCACCTGTGCTTAAACAAGCTAATACATATTATAATCAACGTGGACAAGGATTTAATAAACCAAGTCCTTATTTCTTATATAAAATTTGGTCTGCTGGTGACCTTAGAAATTCAAGCTGTAACATAATACGTGATTATCCCGTATTAAATCCGGATAATCAGTATAATGGCAAGTGGGTTAAGGCCGATAATCTTCCTTTGGTGGTATCAAAATCCACTGACACAACACGTTTTTTCTACCCTACTATCGGGAAAATCATATCACCAGGAATGGATCCACCGGAATATATAGATACTAATCCGGATGTACCGGCAGGTTCATTGCTATATGATGCAAGGAGAACGTGGAGAAAACATTACCAGATCAGACTTGCCGAGACATATTTACTGAGAGCTGAGGCTTATCTTGGTGCAGGACAAACCAGTAATGCATGCAATGATATTAATGTAGTCAGAAGAAGAGCAAATGCACCTGATGCAACACCGGATCAAATTACTATTGATTATATTCTTGATGAACGATTACGCGAACTTTATTATGAAGAACTTAGGGTGATGACACTGGGAAGACTTGGGAAAATTGTAGACAGAACAAGCCGATTCGACCCGATAGTATCCAGAACAATAGGAGCTCATCAAAATTTATGGGCAATTCCAAAATCGGAGATTATTAAAAATGTAGAAGCTGTTTTGGAACAGAATCCTGGATATTAGTTTTATCCGGTATTAGGTTACCGGCCATAATCTGATCTTGAAAGATTAGCTAATGACCGGTAACCAATAATACTTATAATAAATACTTTGGGATAATGGATAGACGAAAATTTATAGAGAAATCAACAATTTTAAGCGGAGCTGCAGGTGCAGCATTGACTTTGCCAGTATTTGGATGTAAAAATCCAAAAACAAATCTTACTGAAACGCCTCCTTCAAAAAACAGAACTCTTATTCCCAGGCTGGTAATGAATGGTACTGCAGCAGTATCAAAACCAGACCTTTCTCCATCACAGCTAAGCTTCCGTATTGGACTGGCTAGAAAAAGAATGGCATCTTACCCATGCGACAAATGGGATTTTATTTTGATGGATCTGGAACAACCCGAAAATAAACGAAGAAAAGCTTCCAATGCTACAGGCGACTTGACAGGACGATTACTTGAATTCCTTTCCTGCTCAGAAGGTATAGATGGGATAAACGACCCAAGACTTGATACTCTCTTTGAAAAGATCCTTGAACAAAAGAAACCATCAGGATATGTTGGCAGACTTGAACCACCTCGGGATGACTTGTATCAGGGAAGCACATCTTCAAAAGTATTCCATGGTATGATTCGTTATTATGAACTTACCGGTGATAAAAGAGCTTTGGACACTGCACTTGGGATGGCTGAAATTTTATGGAAACGAAAAGACAAATGGGAAACTGAAATGAAATCGGAGAAAGGTATCAGCGATATTCTTACCTGGATTGGTGAACCTTTTGCACGGCTTTACAATATAACCGGCGACAAACGGTGGATGGATTTCCTCATTATAATCAGGGATAACTTGCGACCGATTGAAGGAAGAAGAGTTCATACTCATGGCTTACTAAGTACACTTCGTGGACTACAGGTAATGGCTATTCTTACGGGAGATTTTGCATGGAATGCATTGCCAGATAAATTTCAGAAAATAATTATTGAGAATCATCTTGAAATGCCGGATGGATGTATACCTGAATTCTTTCCTCCGAATGAAAGAAATGAAGGTTGTTCCATAGCAGACTGGATGATGCTTAACCTGAATCAGGGCTTTATCAATGGCGATGACAATTCATATGATAAGGCAGAAAGAGTATTCTGGAATGCACTGGCTTTTAATCAGCTTATCACAGGAGGATTCGGACATCGCGAAATTGCTTCAAACGGCTATGGTACAGGCAATATACAGGAAGCATGGTGGTGCTGCACTCAGGATGCAGGAATGGGTATGTCGGATCTGGCGCGTCATGCAGTAACATTCAGGAATAATTCTGTAAATGTTAACTTTCTGATTCCAGGTGTATATGAACTACCTCTGCCTGGAAATACAGAGGTTAAACTAAGAATTGATACGTCGTATCCAAGCAAAGCCATGGCAAGCATTGAAGTCGAAGGAATTCCTGATAATATTGATTTTAAAATCCGTGTTCCTTATTGTGTCAGAAATCCAAAGATAGAGACGGCTCGGAATGGAAAAAGCCTTAAGGCTGAATTCTCCGGAGATATAGGTCATCGCATAGAAAAAGTTAATCAGGGAGTAATTCTTACTTATGGTCCTCTTCTTCTTGTACCAACAAGAACTGTCAGACTAGGAAGCTATTCAAAAGATTCAGAACTTGAAGTGATCAAGGGATACGACCCGCAATCAATGCCGGCAGGATTACCAATTATATTACTGGACTCTCAGCCAGATACAAATGGTTTCGTAGATTTTCCTCTCTGCCCGCCAGAAAAACCAGTTCCAGCATGGAATTATTTCTTTGAAGGTCACGGATCTCCTACGTGGGTAGAAGGATCAGGTGTTGATGTTGGTCTTAAGTTCCCGAATGGGGAGAAAATAAGAACCAGGTTTACACCAATGTGCTACAATACTTCATGTTTATCACTCTTTGATACACCTGTAGTCTATAGCGACGTTGAATAAACCTGTTCCTGACCATAAAATAAAAAATGAGAGAATGGAGATAAAAAACTTACTTAATATTATTATTTCTGATTATCCAATTAATAATTTATTGTGACAAGAAATAGCCAGTAGATTATGTACAAAAACTTCCTTTTTAAGATAGCATTGTTTTCTTCATGCTTATTTTTTCTTGCTTGTGATTCTGATCAGCATAGAAATATTGCATGGAATTCTAAAGATATTCTAATAGTAAATCACAGGGGAGCTAACAGATCGGCTCCCGAAAATACTTATGCTTCCGCCAGTATGGCCATCGAATACGGCGTCAATTATATAGAAGTTGATGTAAGAAGAAGCAAGGATGGAATCTATTACAATCTGCATGATAGCAGCCTCGAACGCACTACAAATGGCACAGGTCTGCTGCGAGAAACCAATTCATGGATTGTAGATACTCTTGATGCCGGAAGCTGGTTTAGCCATCATTACAAGGGTGAAAGAGTACCAAGGCTTTTCGAATTATTACAGTTTCTGAAAGGTAAAGCAAAAGTTTACTTCGATATGAAGGACTACAATATGGAAGAATTTGTATCCAGAGTATGTAATATGAGTATGGAAAATGACTGTTTCTTCTGGTTCCCAGAATGGGATTCTGCAAAGAAATTCAGGCTTCTTTATCCAAACCTCAATCTTAAAATCAATGCTTCTTCCTTTGCTGCGATTGATTCCCTTATGCCATTATACAAACCACAGATAGTAGAATGCTCGGTAGATGATATTACTGATCCTTTCATCAGAGAATGCAGGAAATACAATATCAGAATAATGCCTATGATACCCGGATATGACATCTCTGCGTTCCGGAAAGCAATGGAAATGAGGGTGGATATGGTAAACATTGATGTACCGGAAGTTTTCAATAACATGTTGAGAAATAAAGGTGTATTTAAAGGATACAGACTTATTGCACACAGAGGTGGTATTATAGAAGGGAAGTATGATGACTTTGATCCATCATCAATAAAGGAAGCCCTGATGAAAGGCTATTCAATGCTTGAGGTAGATATCCGCTCCACCAGAGACGGGGTACTTGTGCTTGCTCATGATAATAGCTGCGCCAGGATTTTTGGCGACAATCGCAGGGTGAGCGAACTTACATGGGAAGAGATGAAGAATTTCAAGTCAAAGAAAGGTGGTTTTAATCCCATGACATTAGAAGATATTGCCAGGATATGTGCAGGAAAGGCTGGTTTAATGATAGATATAAAAGAAAAGAATAAAACCGAGGAATTTTATAGCAAGCTTCTTGACATATTAAGCAATTATGATCTTCTTGAAAATGCTTATTTCCTCGATCCCGTAGATGAATCTTATATCAGGGGGAAAGCAAAAATCTGTTTTCGTGTTAACCAGCTGCCAGAAATAAAGGAAAAAATGGCAAATGGAGAGGATGTTGTTGCCGACTACTTTCTATTTGATAATGGAAACAGAATGACTTCAGAAGTTATTAAGTGGTGCCAGGCTAATTACATAACAGTTGTCCCCTCAGTAAATGCTTTTCATTATACAGACGAAAATTATCTTCACGGAGCAGAACGCGATATTGAATTCCTGAAAGAATGTGGAATTACTGAATTTATGATTGACTCGGACTTTGATCAGTGGCTGGGCATAAGCGATTAGCTACCGGAAATTAAGTAACATGCACATAAAAAGCTCCAATTATGAGAAATAATCAAATGGTATGTACCCCAGAGCAAGCTCTGTACACTCTTTCGGTGCAAGCACCGAGGAATTTACCTTACCTTCGCGTCCGCCGAAGCTTTACGCGAAGGCGGATTAAAGTTGCTAAAAAAATATTGGTTATTCCTTTAAACAAGACCTCTTCATAATATGAAAATTTACAAAATTAAGAACAATATGAGAACAAAAAGTTATGTGATATTCCTGGCCATCCTGGTCATTTTGAATAACGGATGTAATAATCGAACAGTTGACCCTCTGAAATTTGTCAATCCTTTTATCGGGACTGAAGGCGACAATGGACAGATGTACCCGGGGGCAAGTTATCCTTTCGGACTGGTTCAATTGTCACCCGAAACTGAGGGAGACTCCCATACAGGTTACTATTTTGAGGATAAGTTTATAGAAGGTTTTTCCCATCTGAGGATAAGCGGTGCAGGGTCGCAGGGGAAAGGAGGAGGAATTCTTATTAAACCTGGCATTGGAAACTTTACGAACAGGATTACCGATTTCAGGGAGAGATATATTAAATCTTCCGAAGAAGCTTCCCCAGGATTTTATAAGGTTTCCCTTGAATCAGGCATTAAGGCAGAGCTCACTGTAACGAGAAGAGTAGGTTTTCATCGCTATACATTTCCTTCCGACGAAACCGGAAGCAGGTACATAATTCTTGATCTTTCTCACAGCTATGTTGGCATGCTCGATGCCAGGCTGAATGTTATAAACGACCATGAGATAACAGGCATGATAAAATCGCTTCACAATAAACGAGGTCATTATCATAAGCTCTATTTTGCATTGATTGCAGATCACCCCTTTGATTATTTTATTTCCTGGAAAGGAGTAAATGATACCGGCAATGTTGCTTTAAGGGAAGGAAAAGATATTGGTGTTTGGCTTAAGTTTCCCGATGATTTGCAAAATGTTATTCAGCTTAAAGTTGGATTGTCTCCGGTAAGTGAGGAAGAAGCCCTTATGGAGGCGAGGACAGAAATTAAGGGATGGGACTTTGACTCGGTCAGAAAAAGTACTGCTTCCCGATGGCGGAAAATGTTATCCAGGATTGAAGTACCTTCCGGATCAGATGAATTCAGGACTCTGCTTTATACCCATCTGTACCATTCTTATCTGAATCCTGTTATTGCTTCATCCACAGATGGAAAATATTGTCCTGCAAACCTGGAGGATTCTGTCCTTTATACACAAAAAACGAGCAAGGATTTTGAGTATTATTCAATGTGGAGCCTGTGGGACGATTTTCGAAAGTATTCACTTATCTCATTCCTGGAGCCTGAAATTGATAATAATATTGTAGTGTCACTGGTTGATTATTACAGAAATCGCATTACGGATCCTAATGATCCACGGAGGTTATTCTGGCCTGTCCCCAATATAAGGACAGAATTTGCCGGAGCTGTAATCCTCGATTCATACCTCAAAGGATTTACCGGATTTGACATGGAGACTGCATATAAAGGAATGAAAGAAGATTTCCTGTTGTATAACAGCTCTAATGTCGGCAGCAGGCTTGAAAAGGCATACCATGCATATCTTGCTCTTGAAATGGCAAAGATACTGAAGAAAGATAAGGCTGAAATTGAGATGCTCAGTGAAGGTGCTGAAGCTTATAAGGAGCTTTGGTGCGCACAGCAGAAAGACAATCAGGGGAATATAAGAGGTTTTTTTACTCCTGACGGAAAGCCGGTGGATGATGTGGAAGTAATAGATAAGTATGCAGATGAGGCTAATTTATGGCATTACAGGTGGTTTGTGCTGCATGATGTCAAAGGATTTGCTGAACTAAGGGGCGGAAGCGCAAAGCTTGCAGATGATCTTGAGTATTTCTTTGATAATAATTTCTATATGCATGTAAATCAGCCCGATATTCATGCTCCTTATCTTTTTAATCTGCTTGGAAAACCATACCTTACTCAAAAATGGGTCCGTACTCTTACTACAAAGGAGGTGACTCAGTTGTATCATAATCATGGTTTTTTCGATAAACCTATAGTAAGCAGGATCTACCGGGCCGACAGTAAAGGATATATTGAAACTATGGATGATGATGCAGGATGTATGTCTTCGTGGTTCGTGATGAGCGCTATCGGATTGTATCCGTTTAATCCTGCAGAACCCTTCCTTCAGATAGGCTCACCCATATTCCCGGAAGTGATTCTACATCTAGGTAACGGGAAAAATTTCAGGATTGTAGCAAAAAATGTAAGTGAGGAAAATTTTTATATCAGGTCTTCCAAATTAAATGGGAAGGAGTATAATAAGCCATGGATTGATTATAAGGATATTCTCAAGGGAGGTATCCTTGAATTTGAAATGTCCGATAAGCCCGTTTTGTAGCCTTTACCTGACTTTTATAATAAATTATAGCCTATATTTTATTAATATATAGCTATTTATAAAAATATTTAAATAAATTTATATCCTGAGTAGTGGCAGGAATAATTTTTTACGTCTTATTATTCGAAATCAGTTAAAATTAAAATCAAACTATTTTAAAATTAAAATAAAAAAACAAAAGTCAGGTTAGGTTTGGGTTAGTTAGGTTGAGGTAAAAGCACTCCCGGGCAACGGGCAGTGCTTTTTTATAAATTAAGTTTATGACACGGGAACTTATTGAAAAGTATTTAAACAATAACTGCAGTGACGAGGAGCTGAATCTTGTTCTTGATTGGTTCAATAATTCAGTTCACATTGCTGAAAGCAAAAAATTATTATTCAGTGTGTGGGAGGATCTTCAGAAACAGGAACCCGCTGCAGACATAGATTTCGATTCTGTTCTTGGCAGAATCCATCATGAAATAAATACAAGGCAGTCGAGGAATTTAATAGAGAAATCCGGATACGACTTAATCAGATATAACAGGAGAAAATATATTACAACCGTTATAAGAAATATAGCAGCCATACTCCTTTTGCCCGTACTTGGTCTGGGAATATACTTTTATGTAAAATATTACTCTTCCGTTTCTATTCAGACAACAACCAATATTGCTTACAATGAAGTTTTTTCATCTGTTGATGCAATAACGAAAATTACTTTGCCTGACGGGTCGAATGTATGGCTCAATCACAGCAGTTCCCTTCGTTTTCCAGCCGCATTTCAGGGGAAATCAAGGGATGTTGAGCTCAAAGGCGAGGGTTATTTCGAAGTTGCTAAAAACCCGGATGTGCCTTTTATTGTAAGTGCTGGGGAGATTAAGATTGCGGCTCTTGGGACTAAATTTAATGTAATGGCATACCCTGGTGAAAACCATATTGAAACTTCATTGATTGAAGGCATTGTTGAAATTAAAAAGCCAGGGGAAGGTGAAAGAGATATAACTATTTCAAGGATGAAGCCTAATGATCTGGCAATTTTCAACAGAGAAAATTCGCAGATTATTACAAAGACTGTAACAGATGAAAGGTATTTTTCATGGAAAGACGGGAAGCTGATTTTCACAGCCGAGCCAATGGAAGAGGTTGTTAAAAAACTCGGCAGATGGTTTAATGTTGATATAATAATAAAAGATCCTGAATTGAACGATTTGTTATTGACTGCCACTTTTGTAAATGAGACTCTGCCACAGGTTATGGAATTATTATCTATTGTTCTTCCGGTGAAATACAGTATAACCGAGAGGGAAAAAAATTATGATGGAACTTTTTCAAGGAGAAAAGTTATTTTGAGCTATCGTCGCTTTTAATCAGAAATAATTAAAAATAAATGCCTATGAAACAAAACCGGAAATAAAAAGACGGGACAGTGTCGCCTCACCATCCCGTCAGACTAAGTACATGTTTTTGTAAAAACCATTAGTAATCTTAATCCAATCAAATTTATGAAAAAATTATTAAGTTATTATGAAAAGAGCCACTTAAAATTCTTTTCAAAAAAAACAATCAGAGTTATGAAGCTAACGTCTTTCTTATTGATAATGACTGTTTTTCAGCTCTGGGCTACAGAAACGTATTCCCAGTTGACGAAACTCTCATTACATCTTGAGAATACAAGAATAGCTGATGCATTAAAAGAAATTGAAGACCAGAGTGAGTTTTATTTTCTTTATAGTCCTAAACTTGTTGATGTTGAGAAAAGAGTCAATATTGTTGCCGAACAGGAAACGATAAAGGATATTTTGACGGACGTTTTCGGAGAAGATGTAAAGTTTGCCGTGCATGACAGGCAGATTATACTTATGCCAAAGGACAAATCCGAAATTATTGACAAATTACAACAGCAGAACGTAGTTACCGGTAAGGTTATAGACAGTGAGACAGGAGAACCAATCCCAGGAGTAAATATTATTGTGAAGGGAACAACTGTAGGAACAATGACTGATGCGTCAGGGGATTATTTATTAAATGTACCTGATAAAAATGCGATCCTGGTATTTTCATTCATAGGGTATTCCAGTCAGGAGATACCACTGGAAGGAAGGTCAAAGTTAAACGTTTCACTTGTAAGTGAAACAGTTGGTCTGGAGGAAGTAGTAGTTATCGGGTATGGAACTCAGCGTAAAAAAGACCTGACTAGTTCTATTGCATCAGTTTCTGCTGAAAACCTGAACAAGGCTGTTGTAACAAGTCCTGTTTACCTGCTAACCGGTAAAGTTCCAGGTCTTAACATTACAAAAGACGGGAATCCAAATGGTGCAGCTTCTATTATATTACGAGGGCCATCAACTTTACGTGAAGGAGCCGCTCAGGAACCTTTCTATGTTGTTGATGGAGTGCCAGGAGTTTCTTTAAGCCTTATACCTCAGGATGATATTGTCTCTATTGATATCTTAAAAGATGCTTCTGCTACTGCAATATATGGTTCCAGAGCTTCTAACGGAGTTATACTTATAACAACAAAACGAGGAGAGGAAGGCCAATATGGTATTTCTTATAATTCCTATGTGGCAATTGAAACTATTTCCAAAAAATTTGACGTGCTAACCGGAGAAGAATATAGAGCATGGCTGGCAGATAACGGGCTTTCTCTTGACCCAAAAAGTGATGATGGAGTGAATACCTGTTGGGCTGATGAGGTAACAAGACTCGGTGTTTCACATAATAATAACCTGTCAATAAAAGGCGGTAATAATAGAACGACCTATATTGCAAGTTTCGATTACCTTAGTAATATGGGTATTATCAAGCATTCTTCAAATAACCGCTTTATTCTCCATGCAAATGTTGAACAAAAAATGTTCAAAGACAAGCTGAAATTAGGATTTTCAGTAAGAAATTCAATTACTGATGTTGAAAGTCCTCCCCCTGTAACCGGGAGTTCCGACCTGTACCTCACAATGTGGAAGTATCTGCCTACAGTAAATATTCGTAATAGCGACGGCTCATTCAGAGAAGATTATACTTATGGTTCTTATAATCCTGTTGCACTGATAGAACAAAATATTTACAAGTCGAGAGGTAAAGTTTTTCTTGGTTCAGCAAATGCCCAGCTAAATATCCTGAAAGGACTCGATTATGTTATTAATGTTTCTTATCAGAACGGACAATCGAACGGTAATTCGTACAATTTTAAAGGCTCACGTCTTGCTCTGGCTGAAAATGGGCAGGCAGTAAGAAATTCCTATGAAAGTGAGAAAAAACTACTGGAAACTTATGCTTCATATAACAAAGTATTTGGGAAACATGATTTCAAATTACTGGTTGGATATTCCTGGCAGGAAGATCGTTCCGGAGATGGATTTCAGACATCAAGCACAAATTTCATTTCCGATGTCTTAACATATTATAACCTGGGAATGGGAAGTAATTATACAGGTTTTGTCCCTAATTACGGCACAACTGCTGTGACTACATTGAGGACTATTTCAGGTTATTCACGTATAAATTATTCATTCAATAGTAAATATTTTCTTCAGGCAATAGTGCGCAGGGATGGGTCATCGGCGTTCGGTATAAATAATCGCTGGGGCACTTTCCCTTCTGCTTCAGTTGGATGGAGAATTACCGAAGAACCTTTTATGAAAAGTTTAGCGTTTTTAAATAATCTGAAAATTCGTGCCGGATATGGTACCAGCGGCAATTCTCTTGGATTTAATCCTCTTATTAGTCTGTTGAGATATGGAGTAAGCGGCATATCTTATTATGATGGTAAATATATCAAAGGAGTAGCTCCAGTCCAAAATGATAATCCTGATCTTAAGTGGGAACGTACTACAATGCTAAACGTTGGACTTGATTTTGGATTGTTTAAAGGACGGATAAGTGGAACTATTGAATACTATGAAAAAACAACAAAAGATCTTATCTGGAATTATCCTGTTCCCTCAGAACAATATTTTGTGTCAACTTACACAGCAAATGTTGGCCAAATGGATAATAAAGGTGTGGAAGTTACTATTGATTTGATTCCTGTACAGAAAAAGGATTTTTCCTGGTCAACATCTCTTATTATGGCTCATAATAAGAATTTGATTGTTTCACTTTCCAACGATAAATTCAAGCTGGATTATTTATATAGAGGAGCTGTCGGTAATCATGGTCAGTCAGGAATGAACAGCCAGATTATTCAACCTGGTTATCCTATCGGGGAGTTCTATACATGGAAATATGCAGGGAAGGATGAGAACGGACAATCTCTGTTTTACAAAGCAGATGGTACATTAACGACAAATCCTTTAACAACTGATCGTTTCTATGCCGGAGATGCTCAACCTAAACTCACCGGCGGATGGCATAATACTCTTAGTTATAAAAATTTCTCCCTTGATTTTCTTTTGCGTGGAGTGACGGGCAACAAAATTATGAATGTTACTTTATGTAATCTTAATTATCCTGCTGAAGCCACTAAATATAACCAGCATCGTATGGTACTTGAAGGAGGTATAGATATGGGTGCTGCTTATACATCTACACGTTATCTGGATAAGGGTGATTATCTACGTCTGGACAATATAACTTTAATGTACTCCTTTAAGACAAATAGTCAAATAGTAAGAGCATTAAAGATATATACGACTTTGAATAATGCATTTATTATCACAAAATACAGAGGTTTGGATCCTGACGTTTATTTGGGAGGCCTTACACCTGGTGTTGACGATGATAATTATTATCCCAAAACACGCTCATTTATTTTGGGAATAAATGTTGATTTTTAATCTTAATCTATCTAATTTATAAAAGCTATTTATATGAAAAAATATATAAATAAAAGTTTTGCATATATCATAACTTTAATGTTATTATGCATTGTTGGTTGTACAGACCTCGATGTGCCGGTAGTATCTGAATTAACTCCTGCCAATTTTCCTAAGACTCAGGAAGATTTTGTTGCACTTGCAAGCTCAGCCTATAGTTATTTTGCAAACACAAACGACATGTCCCGCTGGATAACACAGGAACTAACCACAGACTTCATGATATGCACTGCCAATGGCGGCAGCTGGTATGATGCAGGTAGATGGCAACAATTTTACTGGCATACTTATAACAAAGATAACAGAATAATTGAAAAATATTGGCAATATGGATTCAATGCTATAAGCGCCTGTAATCGTGTTCTTGAATTGATGAATACAGCTCCCGAAGGTCAGGAAAAAAATACTGCAATTGCTGAAATAAGAGCATTACGTGCATTATGCTTATTCTGGATGATGGATTCATACGGAGATATTCCACTGGCTACAAAGTTTGGAGGTACTCCTGAAGGCCGTAAACCGAGAGCTGATGTCTATAATTTTATCGAATCGGAATTGACAGATGCCCTTAATGACCTGAAAAGTGTTGTCAATCAAAGCACCTACGGCCGTCCTACTAAATGGATGGCTTATGCTTTACTGGCAAAACTCTATCTTAATGCTCCAATTTATATTGGGCAAACCAAATATAATGAAGCAATAAATGCTTGTGACCAGATAATTTATGAAGCAAAACAATACGGCACCTTCGCTCTGGATGCAAATTATGCCAAAATGTTTGATATTGATAACGGTCCTCAGATTAAAGATTTTATTTTTGCTATCCCGTACGACTGTAACAATATCCTAACATCCTATGAAGCACGCTGGTGGCTGCATCCACTTCTTCAAAACAAATATTCGCTTCCTTATGCCCCCAGTGGATCCGTAAAATTAATTCCGGAATTTTATGATAAGTTTAGTGATCCGAATGATATTCGTAAGAATGTTTTTCTTACAGGCCTTCAATATAATCTTGACGGTTCTCCAATCATGATTACAACAACGAATAAGGGTTATGATTCACGGTATTCCGGTCCGGCTCCTAATGCTGTAATTACTGTTCAGCTTGAACTTACTAGAGAAATTGAATTTCGCGACTATGCAAAATTCGACACTGGGAATGATATTAAAGGAAGATCTGTAGGATATCGCTGTAATAAATTTTATCCTGATAAAAATTCAAAAACACGCGATCAAAGCAATGATGTACCTGTTTTCAGATATGCAGATATCCTGTTAATGAAAGCAGAAGCAATACTCAGGGGAGGAACGGCCACTTTGGGAGATACACCGGTTTCTCTGGCAAATATGGTTCGTGCAAGGGCGAAAGCCAGCTCTTATACAGATATTAATCTCGATGAATTATTAAATGAGAGAGCCAGAGAATTGTTCACAGAAGGCTGGAGAAGAAATGATTTGATTCGTTTCGGGAAATTTGAAGATCCATGGCCATTCAAAACTGATAACAATCCTCAGAAAAGAATCTTCCCAATTCCTCAAAGTCAAATTAATATTAATCCATCTTTGACACAAAATCCAGGTTATTAATTATTGGCTTAAAGTTATTATTTGTTAAAATTTAAAAAATAAATTCTTATACCAGGGAATATTGAAAGTTTACAAAAATTAATTTTTAATATTCCCTGCTTTTTTATAATTCTTAATTTAAAAGTTTAACTCCAATTAACCAATAATTCTTAAGTGCGTATATTCTTAATTATAAATAATTACACTTTTCTTTATTTTATGCAATGTTTATCCTGAAGTGGAAAGTATTAAAAATTAAGCGTTTTTTAAAATTGAATAATAAATTATAAAATGAAAAATAAATTTTTTTTATTTATCTTTTTAATTTCATTAGTGATTTCAGGGTGCAACAGAAAATCTCCTGTTGATTATGTAAATCCTTTTATATGCACTCAGGGTGATCATGGACAATGGTTGCCTGCAGCTTTAGTTCCTTATGGTCAGATAAAACTATGTCCCGATACATATCCTGGAAGCTTGACCGCAGATGGCGACTTTGCCCATTCAGGTTATGATTATTCAGATAGCCTCATAAGGAGCTTCAGCCATTTTCACTCAGGTAGTTCAGGAGGTACCAGCGTGGGAGAACGTTCGGGATTTTTTTCTTTTTTACCTTTCACTAAACTGGATGCTGATTTGTTAACCAATCCAGTAATTGAAATTGACAAAAAATCAGAAACAGCCCGTGCAGGATATTATTCAGTACGTTTAGTCAAAGAGGATATCCTTGCTGAACTAACAGCCCTAGTTCATACTGGCTATCATAAATACACATTTCCGAAAGACAAACCTTCACAGATTATTATGTCATTTAGACCTGGAAATTCATCAGGGTTAACGATAAAAAAGTCAGACAAGCAAATAATAGAGGGAATAGTAAAAGTTTTTGGTGGAATATATTTTGTTGTGGAATTCAATTCTCCTGTCAACTCATATATTTGCTGGGATGGTAAAGAAATGTGGCAACCTGACAGCATTGATAATCAGAATAATGTAAGCATTATCTGCAATTTTGGTAATTTAAAAGGTAAACCTCTGGAAATAAGAGTTGGCACATCCTTAACAAGCATTGATGGGGCACATAAAAATCTTGAAGCTGAATCCTCAAAATGGAGTTTTTTAGATATGAAAAAGAAAGCAGAAAAAGCATGGAATGAAAATCTTTCAAGGATAGAAGTCGAAGGAAATAATGAGGAAGATAAAATAATTTTTTATACTGCTTTGTATCACTCTTGTTTTATGCCCAACATTCTAAACGATATTGATGGATATTATCCGGGCATTGACCGTAAAATACACAAAGCCGAAGGATATAACCATTATAGCAATTATGCTTTCTGGGATTCGTTCCGTACAAAATATCCTTTGTATAGTTTATTTCAACCTGAAGTTTACAGAGATATTATCATATCATTACGTGACATAAATGAGCAGGCCGATAATTTTGCTCCATTTCCGAAAAGTATTCATGGCCCCACTAATAAAGCGTATTCCCCGAGAGGTAAAAACGGCTTTCAGGTTTTTTTCAATGTCAGGCATGAACATATGTTAATGGTAATGGTTGATGCATATTTCAAAGGTCTTTATAATATCAGTGAAGAGTCAGTTTACCCTTTAATAAGAAGGGAAGCCTTGATGCAAATGCCTGAAATTTATGATCCGGTAGGATTCATTCCTGCCCGACCCGACAGGACTTGTGAGTGTAGCTGGGATAGCTGGTGCGTTGCGCAAATGGCAAAGGCAATGGGAAATCAAAATGATTATGATTTCTTTATGAAACGCTCTGAATACTGGAAGAATACATGGGATTCGACAATCCATTTTTTTCGTGCCCGTGCTGCCGATGGAACATGGCTCGACTTTCCGGAAAATCCGGCAATAAATCGCGAAAAATATACCTATGAAGGGACAAAATGGCAACTGCGATGGAATGTTTTGCATAATGTCCCTGCACTTTCTGATGCTTTCGGAGGGGAAAAAGCTTTTGTGAAAGAACTGGAAATATTTTTTGACAGCAGCCTTTATACTGCCGGTAACCAAATAGACTTACATGCTCCATTTCTTTTTAACTATTCCGGCGCTCCCTGGCTTACACAGAAATGGGTAAGAAAACTTTTAAAAGAGCCTGTTCTCCAGAGATATGGTACTCATTCATTATTCCCCAAACCTGTTTTTGATAAAATCTATAAAGCAACACCCGACGGCTATCTCGAAGAAATGGATGACGATTACGGTTGTATGTCATCATGGTATGTTATGAGCGCAATGGGACTGTATCAGGTTTGTCCAGGGGATCCGGTTTATCAGATTACTGCTCCTGTATTCGATAAAGTTATAATCCATCTCAATAATACTATTTATAAAGGCAATAAGTTTATTATAAAAGCAAACAATCTTAATAACGAAAACATCTATATTCAATCGGCAGCACTTAACGGGAAGCCATTTAATAAATCGCAGATTACTCATTCAGAAATTATTGAAGGTGGAGAACTTGTATTTGAAATGGGAGCTGAACCTAACTTTCAATGGGGTCTCTAAAAGTGTAAAACTTATTTTATGATATATGATATATAAAGCGACTAAAAAATAAAATTAATGACTTGAATGGAATAATAAAGGAATAATAAAAAAATTTGCTAATGAATAATGTAATCAAGATGAACAGAAAAACTATCTTTTTTAAAACAGGAAGAGAATACTTTTGGGTTGTGATAACGATGACCTTTTTAATTCTGATGGGGAGCGAAGGATGTAAGCCAAAATCAACTGTAAAGCAACCTGAATCAGAAAAAATTCATCAGGGATACTCTGTATGTAATTCTTTTGATGAAATGTTGAAAAGAACAGATTTGAAATTTTTTCAATCAGTTCGTATTTCACCTGTTGGCACAAAAAAGAAGCCGATGTACCATGGTTTTTTTTATTATAATCACACACCATCTGAATGTCTGCAATTTGAGCCAACTGGAACGTATCTGCTTGGGATGAGAGTTTTTTTCGAAGGTAGAGAGGTAAAACCGACGGATATAGCAGAAGTTGGTTACTTTGATCTCAAAGATAACAATAAATGGACAAAAATTGGGCAGACAACTGCATGGCACTGGCAACAAGGTTGTCGTTTACAGTGGCTCCCGGGATTTGAAGAAATAGTCTGGAACGATCGATCTGCTGATGGCAAAAGTTTTATAAGCAAAGTATATAACATAAAAACGAAAAAGACCCGCACTCTTCCTTTTACAGTATATTCAATTTCTCCTGACGGCAAAACGGCAGTGTCAGTAAACTTCGAACGTATATGGCATAGGGGCTGTAAGTATGTAGGGATTGAAGATCCTTTTGCAAATCAATGGGCTCCAAAGGAAATAGGCCTCTGGAAAATGGATATGCAAACAGGTGATCTGAAATTGATTGCATCAATAAAACAAATGGCTGAGATAATGTACCCTGATGGATTCCCTGAAGATACTGCTTATATGAATTTATATTTCTTTAGAGCAGGTTTTAACCCTTCAGGAAACAGGCTTATTGTTTTTATGAAAGATTATAAAAACAAGTGGGGAGTGACGGAGACTCGTACGGAGGCCTACTCAATGAATCCTGATGGAACTGAAATAAGATATTTTTACAAAGAGCCCAGTCATCATTATTGGTTTAATGATGAAGAACTTATAGATAATGGCGTACACATGGGTCCTGACGGGAAAATAAGCTTGGGGTATTACAGGTTTAAAGATGACGGTACCGGATTGGCAAAGGAAAGGATATTTGAAGCACCAAACGGCCATGTTTCTCTCAGCAGAGACAATCAATGGCTATTAACGGATGCATCGGACGGGAATGGATACATCTATTTGTATTTGTATCATTTCCCGAGCAAAAAAATTATACCCCTGGCAAAACTCGAAACCCAGATAGGAGGCTATATTTATCCAACCGGACTAGGAGCATTAAGGGTGGACCTTCATCCAAGGTTTTCACATGATGGTAAAACTATTTCTTTTGATTCTACTCATGAAGGCTATGGCAGACAAATATATATAATGGATATTTCTTCTGTAATTGACAATCCTCCCAAATAATGTAAAGATGGATAATTCAAATCAATGTATTTAAAAATGACAGCTTTCAATATAACAGACAAAATGTTTTCTGTAAAGGACAAACATATCATTATTACAGGCGCAGGCGGCGTTATTGGTTCTACTATTTCAATTTCACTGGCTGAAGCTGGGGCCAGCTTATCCATTCTTGATTTGAGCGAGGAAAAACTAAAGAAAACTGAAGAGAGAATAAAAGTTTTCGCTTCTAATCATCTTGCTTTAAAGTGTGACGTAATGGATGTCGAGGAATTACAGGAAGTAAAGAAGCTTATGTTAAAGAAACACGACAGGATAGATGCCCTTATAAATGTTGCAGGTGGAGTCATTAAGAATTCAACCACAAAAACTGAATTTGTTTCTTCATCCACCCCTATGGAAGATTCGTTTTTTGGCATAAACCTTTCGGATTTCCAGGCAACAAATAATCTTAATTTTATTGGAAGTGTGCTGCCAATTAAAGTCTTCGGTGAAGAAATGGTTAAACATCAAGGTGGTAATATTATAAATATAAGCTCGATGGGAGCGATAAGACCATTGACCAAATCACCTGCCTATTGTGCAGGGAAAGCCGCAATAACCAATTTTACACAATGGCTTGCAGTACATCTTTCAAAAAGCAATATCAGGGTGAATGCAATAGCACCTGGTTTTTTACTTACCGAACAAAATAGATTTTTACTTCTTGATGAAAATACAGGTGAACTTACACAGAGAGGCAGAAGGATTATTGATCATACTCCATTAGGTAAACTTGGAGATCCCCAGCAACTGCTTTCTACTGTTTTTTGGCTTTTGTCTGATAGTTCTTCATTTATAACTGGAGCAATTATTCCTGTTGATGGTGGTTTTTCGGCATATAGTGGAGTTTAATTCTTCTTTCCACTCAGCTTGTGTTTTCTCTATGATGTCAGCGGCATACGGACAAAGAACTGGAATCATGGTATTTACCTCTTGCTTCCAGCGAAAATGTTAATCCGGACGCTGCTCAAGGATTTAATAACAATTAATTAAAAAATAATCATATATGGAAATTGCAATAATAGACTCGGGTTATGATTCATACATTTTTGAGAGAGAGCTTTTCGAGAAACATGGATTTAAAGTTAAGATATATCCTTTTTATGCCGGAGATCCTAAAGAAAAGCAAAATTTTGCAAAAGATGCCGATGGTATTCTTTTAAGACATACACGAATAGATGAATCATTCCTTTCAGGCATGAGAAACCTAAAAGCAATTGTAAGATATGGAGTAGGTTATGATAATATTGATATTGAAGCATGTTCCAGAAGGGGCATTAAAGTGGCGAATGTGCAGGGATATGCAAATCATTCTGTTTCAGACCATGCAATGGCTTTAATATTCGCATGTATACGTGCACTTTGGAATACCAGAATACAGCTAACACACGATTTTGGATCCCCTCCTGTACCGGATATATTTGAATTGCACGAAAAGACACTGGGTATAATAGGTATAGGCAGAATCGGAAGTGTTTTCTGTAAAAAAGCTTCTCCATTTTTTAATAATACCGTAGCATCAGATCCCTATAAACCAGATAGTCATTTTAAGCAACTCATGGTAAGGAAAGTTGATCTGGATGAGTTATTGGAAATATCCGATGTAATAAGCCTGCATTGCAATCTTACGAATGAAACAAGGCATCTTTTATCAGAAACCGAATTTTCCAAAATGAGTAAAAGGCCCATAATAATTAACACATCGCGGGGTGAAGTGATTTGTGAAAGGGATTTGTTAAATGCTTTGAATTCGAATAAAATCCATAGTGTGGGTCTGGATGTTTATGAGAACGAACCAGTGACTGAAAAACAGGCAGGACTGATAAATCATCCAAGAGCTATTTGCACCGGTCATTATGCATGGTATTCTTATAATGCAGCAATGGAACTTCAGAAAAGAGCTGCGCTCAACTTATATAATCTTTTGATGGGAAATCCCGTGGATGATTGTCTCAATCCATAGGATAAATATAAAATAATTATTGAATTAAATAAATTTCTAACAAATGAAAAGATATTTTTTTATTCTCTTATGCTTATTAATATCCTTTAATGTAGCAGGGAAAGATTTCAACGTATTGGATTTCGGTGCTATACCCGATGGAAAAACACTAACAACAGAAGCAATACAGCAAGCTATTGATCAATGCAACATCACAGGTGGCGGAAGTGTTATTGTTCCACCAGGAATATATCTGACAAATACCATCTTTCTCAGAAATAACGTAAACCTTAATATTCAAAAAGGTGCGACAATATCAGGAAGTACTGATCCCGATAACTTCAAAGGAGCTCTAATTCATGCCGAAAATGTTCAGGATGCATCAATTACTGGATATGGAATCATTGATGGTCAGGGATTTAAACAATTCTATCCAAAAACAGGAAACCGGCATAACAATATCTGGTTGCTAAAATGTAAAAATATTACAGTTAAGGATTTAACATTGGTAAATTCTTCAAACTGGGTATTTCGCATTAAAGAAAGTGAAGGTATTATAGTACAGGGAGTAAGAATTTATTCGTTCGCAAATGAAAATAATGACGGTATTGATATTGACGGGAAAAATATCATAATTACAGGCTGCATAATTGACTGTGATGATGATGGCATTTGTCTTAAGAGTGATAATCCTGATTATGTGGTTGAGAATATCAGTATTTCGAATTGTATTATTGCTTCAAACTGCAATGCGATCAAATGTGGGACAGGTAGCCGTGGCGGGTTTAAAAACATTTCAATTAGCAACTGTGTTATCCGTAGACCATCAGAAGCTCCTAACAGAAGGTGGTCCCAAATGATTAAAGGTGTTTCAAGCGATACTACTGTAATTTCAGGTATCTCTCTGGAAGTTGTGGATGGAGCCATAATGGATCAGGTAACTATTAATAACATTACTATGACAGGCATTCAGACACCTCTTTTCATTAGGCTTGGAAACAGGAAAGGATTGGGATCGCTAAGGAACATTATAATCAGTAACATTACAGCTACCAGCGAAAGCCTGATTACCAGTTCGATTACAGGCATCCCCGGAAGCTACGTTGAAAACATTATTGTAAGAGATGTAATTTTTAACTATAAGGGAGGCGGTACAGAAAAAGAGGCTTCCGACACGGTTCCCGAAATGGAAAATGCTTACCCGGAAAACAGAATGTTTGGCTATGCTTTGCCTTCATACGGACTATATGCCAGACACGTCAAAAATTTCGTTTTTGATAATTTTCGTTTTAACCTAAACTCACCTGATGCAAGACCTGCCATTATACTTGATGATTGTCACAATATCAGGCTTAATAATTTCTCTGTTGCCAAACCTGCAGGCAACCAGCCTCTTTTGAGATTAATACAATCTACCAATATTTTAATCTCAGGTTACCAGCCGGTCGAATCTGTCTCAATATTCTTAATGGCAGAAGGAGAGAATTCCTCAGGAATAAAGCTGACAGGTAATGATTTTTCAGGTGTGAACAGGGTTATTCAACTAAGCAAAGGCTGTAAATCATCCTCTGTTAAAAAAAATTTTAATTTTTGAAATACTTCCTGAATAATGAAAAAACTTTTATATAGTATCATGTTTTTTTGTCTGACAACTAACTTATATCCGCAGTCAAATTCAAATAAATCTTCCGGCTTTGTTACGGATATTGATGGGAACAAATATAAAACAGTAAATATCGGTTCGCAGGTGTGGATGGCTGATAACTTAAGAGTTACCAGATTCAATAATGGCCATGAAATTCAATTAGTATCGGATAATTTAACATGGTACAATTTAAATCAACCAGCGTATTGCTGGTATAATAACAGCAAGTCAGAAAAAAACAGACTTTATGGCGCACTTTATAACTGGCATGCAGTAGCTACTGGAAATCTTTGTCCTGCAGGCTGGCATGTACCGTCGGATAAGGAATGGAAGATTGTGATAGATTTCCTTCAAAGCTCAATTTCTGCCGATAGTTCAAACGATGCATACCTTAGTTCAAATTCAGAGGCAAAGGCAAGGGCTACCGGGAGTTTTGTCAGCTTCCCTTTTATCCCTGGTGGTGTCCGTATAGGGAATGGTTCATTTTCTCTTGAATGTTTTAATTATTGGTGGTCTTCTGATGAAAGCGGATCAAGTCGTGCATCAATAACATATATCTATGACGATGAAGGGAATATGAGTGGAGATAGATATGAGAAGAATTATGGTTTTTCAGTGAGGTGTTTAAAAGACAGTAAATGAAAGATTTGAATAATTTATACATGATATTGATTCATTTCTGTAAGAACAAGTATTCTGAGCCTATAATTTTAGATAAAAAAGATTGAATATCAATATAATAGATTAATTATTTTATTTTATAATTACATTAAAATCGAAAAAATGAAACACTCTCATCTTATTTCCATCCTGGTTGCAACAATTCTATCACTAAATATTGAAGCTCAGGAACTGTTGCCACTTTACAAAATTAAAGATCTTGAAAGCAGAGCGGCAACTGCTGAAAACGTCTATGGTGAAAAAGGTAAAGGAGGAATGACAAAGAAAGGATTGAAAGGGAGTCCTGCAATAAAGGATTTTAAAAAAGGTACAACTCAAACCATTTTTGACATAAAAGGTCCCGGTATGATAAGGCATATATGGATTACAGTAAGCCAATATAATCCGGTTAATTTCAGGAATATCATTATGAGGATGTATTGGGAACACAATACTATCCCAAGTGTTGAAGTACCCTTAGCTGATTTCTTCGGGATGGCACACGGGGCTGATGTTTTTTTTACGTCTCAACTTATTTCCAATCAGCCGAATCATGGGTATAACTGTGATATACCCATGCCTTTTAAAAATCATGCCCTTATAACAGTGACCAATGAATCCGATACCGATTTCGACTGGTTTTTCTATGAAATTGATTTCACTCTGGGAGATAAAATATCAAAAAATACAGGACGATTTCATGCTTCATTCAATAGAGAAAATCCCACTAAATATGGAGAGGATTATACAATAATGGAAACCGAAGGTGCAAAAGGGATTTTCCTGGGTTGCATGATAGGCGTCAGACCTCTTGTTTCTGGCTGGTGGGGAGAAGGTGAGATGAAGTTTTATCTGGATTCGGATTTAAAATATCCTACAATTTGCGGAACAGGGATGGAAGACTATTTCGGAGGGGCATGGGGACTGTCAGCTCATTGTACACCTTACAGGGGTGCACCTCTGGTTGAGCCGGAGTTTAATTCATTGTACAGATTTCATTTAACAGATCCGGTTTATTTTAAAAACAAAATAAAAATTACTGTCCAGCAAATGGGTACAGCAAATATAACTGATGCTAAAAACAAATATGGTGATTCACTTATTTTTATGAGGTTCGAACATCCAAGAAGGGATACCAATAAAGTATATTATCTGCGCTCAGATGATGTATGTTCAGTTGCTTACTGGTATCAATTTCCCCTAATAAAGCAAAGGAAACCATTGCCCGATAAAATTGAAAGAAGCAGGGATCTGTATATCCGAAAGAAGGAAGAAACAATTAAGGCTCCATTATAAAAAGTTTATATATAAGAAGATATCTCACTAAAATAAAGTTTTAAAGGTACAATTATTAAAATTAATAAAAATTATTATTATGTCAAAATCAATATTTAAAAGCAGGTTGAATAAAGCAAATTTGCGATCATTTAAAAATGACAAACTTGTAAGATTGCTAATTATCCTAATTATCCTATTTATCCTATCATTTCTTATAATTTGTGCATTTATTGACCGTCGCCTATCTGTTCAAATTATTAATCCATACGATGGCATTAACTGGAAGAATTGTCAACAATATAAGGCGAATCTTCATACCCATACTATGGTTAGCGATGGCTGGATGAATCCGCAATCGGTCGTGGAACTTTATCATAAATGGGGATACCGGATTCTTGCTATTACTGATCATGCCAAAATGACATATCCATGGGAAGAATTTTCAAAATTCAGAATCACTGAAAAAACCAGAGGACGGATTGTGAACAAAACACCAAAACCTCAGGAAACCGGATATATTTCAGAAGATGATACGATATTTATTAATCTGAATCCATCTGATTTTGAAATGATTGACGTTCAGGGAGCAGAATTATATTACGATCGCCATGATGTAAACAGTTATTTCAACAATTATGAAAGTACTGACAGAAATGGTACACTTGATTCAATTACAGCAAGAAATGGTATTGCGGTTTTTAATCATCCTGGACGATATAATTACCCTCTTATGTGGTACATTGATCTCTATACAAAATATGACAATCTTATAGGTATAGAGGTTTTTAATTGCGGAAACAGGTATCCTGACGACGATAAGCGGTGGGATTCAATTCTTACAGTTATGAGTCCTGCCAGACCTGTGTGGGGTTTCTCCAATGATGATTTTCACTCATTGCGTGATTTTGGACGAGACTGGGAGGTATTTCTTTTACCGGAATTCAGTAACAAGGCAGTCCGTAATGCAATGGAAAAAGGTAATTTCTATATTGTTAATGCACCAAAAGGTCACAGCGGACCTGCCACTCCTGGAATAAAATCTGTTTCAGTAAACGAAAGAAAAGGTTATATAAAAATTGAGGCTTTGAATTGTGATTCAATTAAATGGATTTCTAATGGGGAAAAAATAGGAAAAGGATCCCAATTTTCCATTAATGAATTGGCAGACACCTGTTACTATGTAAGAGCAGAATTATATGGACAGGGTAACTCAGTTGTATGTACCCAGCCATTTTTTATTAAATTTCCAAAATGATAATAGTAACTGATGTAAAGACTAAAACAAACTTCATCGCACATTTCCCCGGCTTTGACAAATAAAAAATGTAAATAAATGATACAATCATAACTATGGCTTAAAAACTTTTATGCTTATCGTTTACCGTTTGAAATTTCGTCTCTTAGTCCCTTAGTCTCTCAGTCCCTCCTTTCTCTCCTTTCTACGGTTTCGTAAGATATGGGGTAAACGGGCGAAGCGAGGGACAGGATTATGAGTTCATGAGAAATCCGGGATGTAGTGACCCTTTCATTTACTCGCTCCCGAGTTTGACAGTTGATTTTTGTAACTAATTATTATATAGCATATTATTTGCTTAAAAAAATTTGTGCCACTACATTTCTGTTTTCCTTAATATTTTTGGTGGGATTCTCATTTCAATTGCTTTCGTGAGTTTTTATGCATTAGGAGGTATATCTGTTCTTACCCAGATGGTTTGTTTTCTCACTCTTACAGGTATTGCCATAACCCTGTTCAATTCATCCATTGCCTGAACTGCTGTTAATTCTCTTGACCGGATATTTTTTTTCTCAATTGATTTTTTATCAAGGCATTCGTTATTTTCTCTCAGTAATTTTGTTAAATGTGATTCACACAGATATGCCAGAAAACACAACATCAGATGTCCTATAATCCTTTTATCGGTCCAATGGAACATAGGACGGTTTTTGAGTGTTCCTTTAATCTCTCCAAAAGCATCTTCAATTTTCTATAATTGTTTATAATGGGTAATTATCTCTGATGCTTCCATTGAAACAACATTGGTAATAATACCAAAAAAACCGTCCTTTTTGCTTCTTCAGCAATGGCTTTGTGATTGAGTTCACAATGATCTTTACTTTCTATTTTAAGGTATTTCTTATAATTGCGGTTTGTAATAAATTTTTTGGTCAGCTTTTTTTCTTCAGCCAGTTTCTGACGTATTTTTTCCAGTATCTCTTCTCTTGCCTTGTTGTCCCGTTCAGATCTTGACTTTGACCATGTAATAATACAACGATCCTCATTCAAAGTGGTTTCATAAAAAGCAAAATTCTCGTTTATCCAGTTGGACTTAGACAGTTCGTAATAATCTTTCTGACAAAGTTTACTCATTGAACCCAATTTTAATCCAACAATAAACTCACCCCTGTCAGCACGGATATGATCAAGATTTTCAAAGGAGAACAATCCCCGGTCGGCAATAAAAATGAATCTGCGGATTTAAAATTTCCCATGTATCTTATTTACTATGCCATGAAGGGTTTTTCCTTCAAACCTGTTTCCGGGGTGTACCTCAAAACACAAAGGAATACCATCTGTATCGGTAAGTAACCCTAATACAATCTGGGTACAATCGGTACGCATTTCCTTACTGTACCCAAATCTTCTCAGTTCTCCCAAATCCTCACGTGTACTCTCAAAGCGTAAGGTTGTCAAGTCATATAACACTACATCAATATTAATAGTAAACAAATCCTTATTCCACTGATAAATAAATTTCTCTATCTCTTCTTTGTGATCAGCCAGAATATCCAGGCTACGATAGATATGTTGAAGATCAACCTGAGAATCTATCAGTTCCGGGTACATCCGGCTGAACCAATTGTCATAAAGAGAAAGTTTTGACACCGGTTTGATAAACCGTGAACAAACTTGTGTGAAAACAACCTTCTCAAAATCAAACTGAAGCCTTTTATGTTGTGAAAGAACATTTTGCAGAACTGACTTTATCCCCAAAGTCTCAAGTATCCTATCTAAAACAAGAAGCGGCCCAAGGATATACGTATCAGATATATCTATCTCTTTTGAAAGATTCAAAATGTTAACTGTCTCAAGATTTTTACTAATCGCTTCGGATAGTTGCTCCAGTTTATTATCTTCAACTCTTCCTAATGACATTAGGGTTCTTTGTTTTACCTTACCATCTTCCCTGTAAGCCTCTACCAAATGGTAATAAGCATAACCCCGTTGATTTTTTGTTATTTTTATATACATAGTCGTGGTTTAACGAGAGAAATATAATATATAAGCAATATATTAGCACATTACTACAATATATTGTTCACTACATTTTTGAAATTTTGAGATAAACTTTATGATTTTATGCGGGCTTCAGACACACAAATTCTATTTAACAGTCAAACTCGGGACACCAAAAGCAGAAATATGGGCAGCAATTGAAGCAGACCTCACTGACGCAATAGATAAATTGCCACTGGCTCAGGATTATGCGCCTTCAGATTATGGAAGAGCTTCCCGTGGAGCCGCAGTTGCCTTGCTGGGTAAAGCATATCTATACCAGAAGAAATATACTCAGGCAATAACTGAATTTACAAAGCTTATGAAGCCACCTTATGATTATGATCTTGCCAATTCGCTTGATGACATATTCATTCATGACCTTAAAACCAAAGAGACAATTTTTGCTGTGATGCATGGTGAATGGCAGGGATGGGGCGTGGGAAATGCTTATGGAATGTTTGGAGGCCAGGAATCGTGGGCGAATAAGACAACCCATACAGGAAGGGCTATGGAGTATGGATTTAATGACTGGTGGAATGTCCTTATTTCCCCAACACTCGTCGATGCATTCACTTATAATGATGAATCCGGAGTTTCATACATCGATCCCAGAGCCGCTCTTACATTTTATGACAATCTTGATGGAACCAAAGGAGGGGATACAATTTATTGTGAAGAGTGCCCTGACGGAAAACTTTCGTATGCCAAGGCAGTTGGAACGGCAGGCCCGATCTATTCATGGCGTAAATATGAATTATATGAGTTAAGGAAAAACTATGGTCAGCCCGATAGTTATATTAATAGCCAGGTGATAAGGTTTGCAGATGTTTTGCTTATGCTTGCTGAGTCATATATTGAAAATAATGAGGTTGAAAAAGCACTACCGCTCATCAATAAAGTCCGCAAGCGTTCAGGTGCCTTTGAATACACAAGCCTTGGCACTCAGCCAGAAGCGAGGGAAATTCTGAGACATGAGAGACGAATTGAACTTGCTGGAGAACAATCACGTTACTTTGATCTTGTCAGGTGGGGTATATTGGTACAAACCATTAATGCTGAAAAACAAATAGTTGAAAATACCCAGCCTGTTAAAGATTACCATGTTTTGCTTCCAATTCCTCAATCAGAAAGGGATGCAAATCCTTTGCTTAATGCTCAGGTTAAAAACAACTGGAACTAATAAAAATAAGCTTAATTAATAAAAGAAGCCGCCTTTTTTAGACGGCTTCTTTTATTCCGAGCTTACTTAATAAGAACTTTTACTCCATTACATTTCCTATGTAATGAGAGGAGTAATTTTAATACATATTTTACTCTATTATAAGATCAGGCTAACATAAAAAAGCTGCATGATGGAACTGCCCATCTGAAAGTGCTTATCCCTGATAATTTTTCCCGATATTCAATAATATCGAGGTTGAAATAAGCCAGGCAGAGATAAGTTGACCTGAGCAGAGTTGTTTTTCCAGTCTGACGTGCTCCAGTAAGAAGTATTAATTACTTTTCCTTTTCAGAAGGGAGAATGGATTTATTAACCTATTTATCTGTAAATTTTCCCACTTATTGAGCAAATTCCCAGTTTTTTATTGCTCAGGAGTTTTTTACTTTACATGGTTTCGCAACATTGAAAATTAAAAACTCTTTATATTTTTATAAAAAAAATTCACCGACATTTTTACATGACTTCCAAAGAGCGATTTGATTTGACTGTGAACCATCGTGAGCCCGATAGGGTAGTTGTTGATTTTGGAGCGACTTCTGTAACCGGGTTACATGTTCTGGCCATTGAAAACCTGAGAAAATATTATGGGCTGGATTATAAACCTGTTCGGGTAGTAGATCCACTTCAGATGCTCGGCGAAGTGGATACAGAACTAATCGAAATTATAGGTATAGACACTATTGCGGCCAGGGGAAGAAAAAATTCATTCGGAATAACCAATAACGGACCTTTTAAGGAATACCTGACTCCGTGGGGACAAACAGTGTTGATGCCAGAAGGCTTTCATACAACTACCGACGAAAAAGGTGATGTGTTGGCTTATCCGGAAGGGGATTTATCAGCAAGTCCTTCGGCACGAATGCCCCGAAATGGTTATTTTTTCGATGCAATTATCCGTCAAAAGCCTTTTAAAGAGGAAGAACTGAACCCGAATGACAATCTGGAAGAATATGGACTTGTTGGTAACGATGATATGGAATATTGGAGAAAAACCACTCTGGAAGCAAGAGCTACAGGTAAAGCAGTTGTAGCCAGCCTGGGTGGTACCGCACTCGGAGATGTTGCCCATATTCCTGGTATAAAGCTGAAAAATCCCGGAGGAATCCGTGATATTACTGAATGGTACATAAGCATAGTTATGCGTCCTGATTATATCAAAGCAATATTTGACCGACAGTCGGAAATAGCAGTTGAAAACTTATCGCGTTTGTTTCCCGTTATCGGGGATAACATCGATGTAGCTTACATCTGCGGAACTGACTTCGGAACTCAGGATTCTACATTTTGTGCACCGGAACAGTTCGATGAATTGTGGCTGCCGTATTATAAACGCATTAATGGATGGATTCACGAACATACAGGCTGGAAAACTTTCAAACACTCATGCGGTGCCATTGAACCTTTTATGTCAAGGTTTATTGAGGCAGGTTTTGATATTATAAACCCCATACAGATCAATGCAAGAGGAATGGATCCCGTTCATCTGAAAAAGACTTATGGTAAAGACCTTGTTTTCTGGGGAGGTGGCATAGATACCCAGAAAACACTGCCCTATGCAACTTCTGAAAAAGTGAGGGAAGAAGTGCTTCGCTTGTGCGATATTTTTTCAAAAGACGGGGGCTTTGTCTTCAGCACTGTTCATAACGTTCAGGCTAATGTACCGGTGGAAAATCTGGTAGCTGTGATTGACGCAATAAAGGAGTTCAATGGAATTCATTAAATTTTTAATTGTAGTGTCAGAAAGAAAGATTTGCAGTGAGATCATAATGCAGGTTGAAGAAATTGTTGGATATTGAAATGTCGGTAAGAAACAGGAGATTTAAATTCATAAATAAATGAATGAGATTACAATAGGAATAGACCTGGGAGGTACAAGGATAAAAGAAGTAGCTATAGATAAGTCCGGGAATCTATTGTATCAGGATTATTATTCAACCAACGACGAAAGTGACCTGGCCTGGAAAGCAACGATTTCGGCTGCTGTCAGTAAGATTAAAGAAGAAATTAGTTGCAATTGTTCTGTTGTCGGCATCTCAGCACCTGGGTTGCCAAATAGCGACAACTCAGCTATAGCATATATGCCGGGAAGGCTGCAGGGCTTGGAAAATTTTGACTGGACTAAATTTTTGAAAATTAAGACTTATGTTTTGAATGATGCCGTTTCTGCTATGATTGCTGAGGCCAGACTTGGTGCGGCCAGAGGGAAGATGAATGTTGTAATGCTTACATTGGGAACCGGTGTAGGAGGTGCAATTTTAATTAACGGGAAGCCTTATCAGGGCGCTTTCAACAAAGCCGGGCATATCGGACATATGGTTATCGACAGCGATGGAGATCAGGATATTACAGGAATGCCTGGCAGCCTGGAAGAGGCAATCGGGAATTGCAGCATTGAAAAAAGAAGCCTGGGAAAATTTCATTCCACGCAACAATTGCTTGAGGCTTACCACAAGGGCGACTATTTTGCGGCTCAGATATGGCTCACTTCAGTAAAAAAACTGGCTATTGGAATAGCATCTTTAACAAATATCCTTTCTCCTGATATGATCGTCTTAGGAGGTGGTATAACCGAAGCTGGAAAAGATTTATTCGATCCGCTCGATCAATATCTATCACTTTACGAATGGCGTGCAGGCGGAAACAAAACTGAAATTGTAAAAGCACAATACGGCGATATGGCAGGAGCAGTCGGTGCCGCATGTTTTGCTATGGAACAGTCTTTGAATTTATGAATCCGGTCTGAAAAAGTTACAGAAAAAAGGATTTAATTAATATAAATTACATTTGGAACACATTGATAAATAGCCTATTAACAACAATATAAGAAATTAATAATCAATACATTGCGTTATCTGTGCGAAGCTTGTTTTTATAATTATTGGACAACATATATAAAATATATTTATATTTAATAATTTCATATTTTAGTAAGTAACTCAAAAAATTCTTTTTATGGCAAAAATTGCAATGCTTGGAGCCGGTTTCATAGGCGATTTTTATACTTACTCACTTCATGGGCTTCGCAGCCGCGACCGTGTTATTGTCGTCAGCGATCGCGACCAGTCAAGAGCAAAAGCTTTTGCAGAGAAACATGGCATACCCCGCTGGACTACTTCAATGAAAGATGCAATTAATGATTCTGAAGCAGACATAGTGGTTATAGGGCTTCCAAATAATGTTCACGTCGAAGCTGTAAAAATGGCTGCTGAAGCAGGCAAAGGTATACTATGCACAAAACCTCTGGGCAGAAATGCCGCTGAGGCCTTTGAAATCCTTGAAGCAGTAGAAAAAGGAGGTATTTTTAATGGTTACCTCGAGGATCTGGTTTATAGCCCTAAGACAATAAAAGGCCGTGAAGTTGTAACACAAGGTTCACTGGGGCAGGTTATATGGGTGAGGTCACGCGAGACACACCCTGGCCCACACAGCGACTGGTTCTGGAATAAGGATATATCCGGCGGCGGCGTTCTTCTCGATATGGGCTGTCATTGTATAGAAATTGCAAGGAATTACATAGGTAAGGATATCAGACCTGTTGAGGTAATGAGTATTGCCGAAACAATCGTAAAACCTATTGAGGCCGAAGACAACGCCCTTGGCTGGGTGCGCTACGAAAACGGCGCAATAGGACAATTCGAAGTGAGCTGGAGCTTCCGCGGCGGCATGGACCTGCGTGATGAAGTCATGGGTACGGAAGGCACAATATGGGTGAACAATTTCTTGCGTACCGGTATCGAAATATTTACTGCAGGAGGAAAGAAAGGGTATGTGGCAGAAAAAGCCGAAAGCGAAAAAGGCTGGATATTTCCTGTTGGCGACGAAGTGACAGAACTCGGATATAATCATATGTTCGCAGATATGTTAAGGTCGTTCGAGAATAAAACTCAACCCATTGAGACATTTTATGACGGTTATATAGTTAATGAGATAATGGATGCCTGTTACCGGTCGGCGAAATCAAAGAAGTGGGAACCGGTGAACCTGAAGATATGGCGTGGACAGGAAAAAGCAAAACCAATTGCCGAAGTAAGGGAATACGATAAAGACCACATTTTTGTTAAGGAAGAAGTGCTTCCGGATGGAACAGTTAAACTGATTCTCAAAGAAAAGGCCACTGGCAAGATAATTCAGAAAATCAAAGAATAAGGTAAAACAGAAATCTTGGTTTAATCAGGGAATTCATCCTTTACTCACTGTATCGGCCATTTTTATCAACCCTGGGATTCTCGAATCGCCTTTCATAGATAATATAAAAGAGGCTGCTGTTGAAACATCAATGCCTGCAGAGGTTATATAAAGAGGACGATTGCTTTTGCCACGAAACACTTTTACCGCATCGGCTCCTTTATATAGACTTTTTGCAACTCCGATTACTATTTTCTTCCCATCAAGAGCCTGCCACAGGTATCGCCCAAGTCCGGGTTTCAAACCAAGATCAACATATCCGTCAATAATTATGGTATCCGTTTCTTCTTCGATCTCATCAAGGACTGAAAGGATACACGGCAGCTCCCGCCTGAAAAACTGACCCGGCAGATAATCATCGAACTGTTCGATTTCCTTCGTATAAACTTTTACAGGTTCATTGTCGGAAAAATCTGAGAAAACCACTGCAGCGGCCCTGGCATGATCGCCTTCAGTATATTTAACATCAATAGCTGCAATCATAATTCTTCAGTATGGGTTAAACGATTGTCCTGCTGTATAAAACTCAAACTTATTTCCTGTTGTTTATGAAACGGAATTAATAAATTTACAAAAATATATCTGAATCTTGAAAAGACAATTTTAAGATGGCTTCTGTTGTTAATATAGGAACTTCGGGCTGGAGTTACAAACACTGGTCGGGTGTCTTTTATCCTGAAGATTTAAAGCCCGAAAAATATCTCGAATTTTACACCAACCATTTTTCCTGTGTGGAACTTAATTCCTGCTTTTATCATCTTCCGCTAAAAAATACTGTAAGAGGATGGCTGAACCGCACACCCGATAATTTTATGTTTTGTCCTAAATTAAGCCGCTATATAACTCATCAGCAACAACTAATCAATATAGAGGAGCCTTTATGGAAATTTTTCGATGTTTTTGAAGAGATGAAACATAAACTGGGGCCTGTACTCGTTCAGCTTCCCCCTGGCCTCCATTATAATCGTAACCTTATAGAAGGATTTATTCATCTCGTGAAAGAACAATACATGAGTTACAGATTTGCCTTTGAAGTAAGGAACAAATCATGGATCAATGACGAATTTTTCAGCCTCCTGAATACAAATAATATGGCCTTTGTGATAGCCGATTCCGGAAACCGGTATCCTTACAATGAAACATTGACTTCTGATTTCGTCTATCTTCGATTTCATGGGCGTGAGCATTTATATGCAACAGATTATTCCGACGAGGAGCTTGGCGATTTTGCATATAAAATAAGAGGGTGGATGAATGAGGACAAAGAAGTATGGGCATTCTTCAATAATGACTATAACGGTTTTGCAGTTAAGAATGCTGCGAGACTAAAGGAAATGATTTCCATAGTTAGATAAAATACTGAATCCTGCTATTTTTTGAATTTATTTCAAAGCCTGTTACAGGTTTTGAAACTTCCCGGGAAACGTGTCGTACTTGAAATATTCGGTTTTGTCGGCAAAAAATTGTCGTGTGTCTATTTTATTTTCCGGATACATGTGGGGTATCTACTTTTATCGAAGAAAATAAAAAAGAGATGAAAAGATTTTTCTTGATATTTTTAGTAATACATGTGGTTTTTCAGGCTGAAGTCGGAGCCCAGAATGCTAAGGAATGGACTCTCGGCGATTGTATAAGCTATGCACTTGAACGCAACATACAGGTACTGAAAAGCGGACTCTCAAATGAACGCAATGAAGTCAATGCGTTACAGGCAAAGGCACAAAAGCTTATGTCTGTCAATGCTTCGATTGGAAATAACTTCAACTGGTCGAAAAGCACTTCTTCCGGTTCGTCAGCCCTTTCTTCAACATTAGGTTCGAGCTATTCTTTGAATTCAGGGATTACTGTTTTCAATGGATTGAGACTTAATAATCAGGTTAAACAGGCAGAATTGGGAATTGAAAGCGGGATTTATTCACTTGAAACAATAAAAGAATCGGTGAGCCTGAGCATACTTAATGCATATCTCCAGATTCTTTATGCTGAAGAGCAGGTAAAGAACAGCCTTAATCAGATTAAGGCAACCGAAGAGGAGCTGGCCCTGGCAGAAGAGCGTCTGCTTTTGAAAGTGATTTCACAGGCCGATTATGCTCAGGTAAAGTCTCAGCTTGCCAGCGAAAAACTTACGCTTGCAAACGCCGAAAGCCAGCTTGCAATCACCAAGGTCAATCTAATGCAGCTTATGGAGTTGCCGGTGACCGACAGTTTCAAGATTGCAGTTCCTGTAATAACGGAACCATTAAACAGTAATCTCATTCCTGATGTAAAGAGTGTTTATGAGACAGCCCTTTCGGTGAAGCCTCAGATTAAAAATGCAGAAGTCAACAAACAAATTTCAGCCTTAGATGAAAAAATTGCGAGAGCAGGATATTACCCGGTTCTTTCTGTAAGTGCAGGCGTAAGCTCTTCATATTCAGATGTATTGACTGATTCTTATTTCAGTCAGCTAAATGACGGAATAAGACCATCCGCCGGATTTTCGATTTCAATTCCTATTTATCAGAAAAATCAGGTGAAGTCAAGTGTCGATCTGGCAAAAATCAGTTACCGCGACGCTGAGCTGACCGAAATAAATACAAGGAATGAGCTAAGGAAAAGCATCGAGCAGGCTTGCCAGGACGTTATTTCATCACAGGCCGAATATGAGGCAAGTCTCGAATCATATAATGCTGCCGCCGAATCGGGAATCCTTTCGGAAGAGAAGTTCAGGCAGGGGCTCATAAACTCAGTTGATTACCTTGTTTCAAAAACAAACCTTATAGCTGCCGAAAGCAAATTACTCCAATCGAAATATAAACTGATTTTCAGCTATAAAGTTCTTGACTTTTATAACGGGGTACCTTTATCATTATAAAATATAAAAATAAACAACTATGAAAAAGAAAATTTTGATTATATCAATTGCATTTTTAGCAGTAATGGCAATAATTCTATTGGCGTTCAAACCATTTCACAAAAAAGATAGTAGTTTCACATTTGAAACTGTGAAAGTGGAGAGAGGCGACATAGCAAATGTTGTTACTGCAACAGGAACTATAAATGCTATCACAACCGTTGAGGTTGGTACTCAGGTTTCAGGAATAATTAAAAAGATATATGTTGACTTCAACGATAATGTGAAAAAGGGGCAGATACTTGCACAACTGGACGAAACAAACCTGCTTGAACAGTTAAGACAGAGCCAGGCTTCGCTCGACCAGGCTCTGGCACAGCTCAGGTTTAATGAAGCTACATATAACAGATTAAAGGCTTTGTATGAAAAAAACCTTATAGCACAGGCTGATTACGACCAGGCCCTTTTCAACTATGAAAATTCGAAGGCTGCAGTTTCAAATGCCAGGTCCGCTGTTTCGAGGGCGCAAGTAAACCTCGAATATGCCACAATCACTTCACCGATTGACGGTGTAGTCCTTAACCGGGCAGTTGAAGAGGGTCAGACTGTGGCAGCAAGTTTTAACACACCAACCCTTTTCACTATTGTGAATGACCTTACTCAAATGGAAGTTCGTACCAGCGTTGATGAAGCCGACATTGGAAAGGTCAAAGAAGGGCAGAAAGTTGAATTCACTGTTGATGCTTATCCCGACCTGAAATTCGAAGGCTCGGTATCACAGGTGAGGCTTCAGCCTGTAACTACAAATAATGTAGTTACATATATTGTGGTAATAAATGCTCCGAACCCAGATAAGAAACTTATGCCGGGAATGACCGCAAGTGCCACAATTTTTGTTGAAGGAAAGAACAATACCCTTATTCTGTCGGGCAAAGCAATCAGATTCACTCCTGATCAGGTATATCTCCAGAAAATGATGGCCGAATTTATGAAGAACGCCGACATGCCCAACATGCCACAGGCAAATATGCGGTCAGGTGTTCAGTCGGGGCAGGTACCCAACATGAGCTCGATGCCGCAGGGTATGCCTCAGATGGGAATGTTCT
>ENA-UOWE01000875-UOWE01000875.1-activated-sludge-metagenome-genome-assembly--contig:-NODE-875-length-40368-cov-65.383276_pt1 | contig 40368 bp, 38 predicted proteins | sample MGYA00249841_ERZ761562 | MGnify/ENA primary metagenome ERZ761562 (study PRJEB28883, sample SAMN05720200) | activated sludge metagenome | isolation source: Anaerobic digester | place: Japan...
AGATTTTCGTATAGATTTTCTCATGAGGCAACGAATCAGCTTTTTGCAGGTTTTAGATGAGTCAACTTTTTAAGTTGTCATCTTCGTCCATTTTTATTATTATTCGTAACAACTGAGAAGAGCGCCCATGAAAAAGAGAACCTTCCTGGTAGTCATTCTAGGCTTACTAATGGCTAGGGTGCCGGCAGCATCCCCGACGGCCGCCGGACAGACTCAGAATCGGGACGCGCTGGTCGTCGACTGCACCAGCAAGCTCGCCAGGCTATTCGAGCTGCGGGATAGGATCAAGGACATCCATCGCTTCCTGGACAAGCTGTATCCAGTGGCTGTAGCTGAAGGCAACAGGCTGTTCATTTTCACTCCAGATAAGGCGACCCAGAGATACGTCCTGGACCAGGAAGTGCCAGCGGAAATGCCCATACCCAAAGGCATCAGGGCGGCCTTTCCGCTAGGCACCTATGGCAACAGGATGGCCTGCGTTGTGAGCGCCGAGGTGTTTGACGATCTGGCTGGTTACGTCACTATCTTCCACGAGTTCGTCCACTGCCGACAGTGGGAAACATGCGAAACAAGGCTGAAGTCGGGCCTGGCGGTGTTCAACAAGGCTATGGCTGCCAAGGATTACATGTGGGAGATCAACCATCCCTTTCCCTTCGAGCAGGCCGGCTTCGTCGAGGCCTATGAAGGCTTCCTGGCCGCCGTCGCTGCTGGCCAGGACGAGGACAGCCTGAAGGCACGGGCCAGGCTCAAAAAAATTCTAGCCCCCGAGGACTGGGAATACATGACCTGGCAGGAATGGAAGGAAGGGCTGGCCCGCTTCCTGGAGAACAAGGTCAAAGACCGCTTCGGGCTCAAGGAAAACCACGGTGGCCTGGACAAGCCATTCAGCCGAGTGACCTTCTATGAGGGTGGCTCGCAGCTCATTGCCTGGTATGATCGGCTCGACCATGGGGCGGTGGCCGATCCGGAAAAGCTCTACCCGCTGATCAGCCGCTGACCGAAGGCAGGCGGCTTTGGACGGAAGCAGAGCGGAATAGCAAGCCCCTAAGCCGCATAAAAAATTCTCTCCGAAGGAAAACTTTAGGGAAAATAGTAATCATTTAGAAGAAGCCCAGAGGTGACCTAAAAATCAGTGCAACAACTTGACCTCTCCGGTCCGCAGCACCAGCCTGGAACAGACCTTGTTGATTTCTGCCTCGTTACCATCGAGGCCAGCATTCCCCTTCGGGTAACTGGTAAAGAGACAGGTTTTTCTTCTCTTCAGATATTATTATTGCCTTCTAAATATCCCAAGGATTTTAATGGCAAACAGATTGAGGTAAATTAACATTTAGGGCAGAAAAAAGATACGAATGGAGGTACAGATGAAGCAGACGATAGAACGCAAGTCATTAACGATTCTATTATTAATATTCGTGCTCTTTAGCCTGGGGACAGCTGTAGCTGAGTCTCGTGAATCAGGGCTGTTTTTCCCGGACAGCAGCCCAACTTCTCCGGCTGGCACGGTAAAAGTGGGGTTGTTCGGCATAGGTCTAAACACTTACTGGGGACAATTCCCTAGTCTTCGCGACCGGCTTGATGGCTATCTCAAAACTATCGAGAAGAAAATATCAGAAGCTGGAGGCTGTGAGGTAATTTCAGCCGGGCTGGTGGATACTGTGGAAAAAGCCCGTGAAACAGCGGCAATATTTAGAGCCTCCGGAGTCAGGATAATTTTTCTTTACGTTTCTACCTATGCCCTGTCTTCAACGGTTCTGCCTGTCGTGGAGGAAGCCAGAGTGCCGGTGGTAGTGCTCAATCTCCAGCCCGAGGCAGCTATTAATTACGAGTGGTTTAACTCTCTGGGCGACCGCGGCCAGATGACCGGAGAATGGCTGGCTTTCTGTCAGGCCTGTGCCGTCCCTGAAATCGCCAATGTTTTCAGCCGCTCGGGGATAGAGTTTCACTTAGTCACTGGAACTCTTCAAGATCCTGAGGCCTGGCATGAAATCGGAGAATGGGTCGAAGCGGCCCGGGTAGCCGAAGTTCTCCATCAGCTGAATCTCGGGATTCTCGGGCACTATTATAACGGCATGCTTGATGTCTATACAGATACCACCCGGTTGGCGGCCAGCCTCGGTTTACATCTCGAGAATCTGGAAATGGGCCAGCTAATTGAACTCCGTCATCAGGTGAGCCAGAAAGAAATAGCTAACAAAATCGAGGAGATGGAAAAGACTTTTAATATTTTGCCTGAGACTTCGAGAGCAGAAATAGAAAGGGCGGCCAGAACGGCCTGTGCCCTGGAGCGGCTGGTAGCTCAGAAGAAACTCGGGGCGCTGGCTTATTATTACGAAGGAATACCTGGCAGCGAAGAAGAAGATATTGTAACTTCGCTCATAGCCGGCTGCTCGCTTTTAACCGCCCAGCATGTGCCGATGGCCGGGGAATGTGAAGTTAAGAATGCTGTTGCCATGAAAATCATGGATGCTTTTGGCGCCGGCGGCTCCTTTACCGAGTTTTATGCTCTGGATTTCAAAGAAGGAATCATCCTGATGGGACATGATGGACCCGGGCATATAGCCATTGCCGAGGGCCAGCCTCAGCTCAAGCCGCTGGGTGTATTTCATGGCAAACCGGGCAAAGGTTTGTCCATCGAAATGAAAGTAAAGTCAGGCCCCGTGACCCTTCTCTCCGTGGTCGAAACCAGGGACAACGAACTCAAACTGTTAGTGGCCGAAGGTGAATCAGTTCCAGGACCGATTCTCCAGATTGGCAATACCAATAGCCGGTATAAATTTAAGCCCGGGGTAAAGGAGTTTGTTGAAGCCTGGAGCCGGGAAGGACCGGCCCATCACTGTGCGGTTGGTGTTGGCCATATCGCTTCTAAAATAAAAAAACTGGCGGCCATTCTGGGAGTTAAGTTTGTCCAGGTCAGCTAATTTTCATCGGCGATGACAGAGAGCTCAAATAACAGTCTAATAACATAATCAATAGACTTTGTAACTTTGTGCTAAAAAGGTAGAAGGCCGGAAGCTGGCTGGTAGATAAGCTGGTGGACAAGAGCTATGTCAAGATAGTTTGCAAATAGCAATAGTGGAATGAGCTGTCGTAAAGTCTATTTTCAAAGAAGTTAACCTCAGAAAAAGAGAAATTTACTTACGATGCGGCCCAAGGAGACTTTAAAACGTTATTGCGGAGGCGGCTAACAGGATTTTTACTGTGGCTGAAGCTTCTGCTTGATTTTCTCCGCTGCGGTCCGCGCCTCCTGCCCGACTTCCGGATCATTACTCAATGACTGGCAGAACTCCAGCCCGGAAGCACAGGGGAAAGCGGGCAGAGTGGACAGAACCAGCTTTTTCTCCTCAGCCCGCCGGCTAAGAGAATAAATTTCTTTAAGAAAAGCCGTGGCCGCCTCAGGCTGACGATAAGTTTGAGAAGCAGTCAGTCTGACCAGTCCCCGGATGGCCAGGACATTTTCTTTAAGGTCAGAAGTCTTACTGGCCAGAGCCAGAAGATCGTCTAGAGCTTCAACTTCTGGCCAATCGCCCAGGGCTTTAACAGCTGCCTCTGTAACCTGCGGACGTGAATCACTCAGGTATTTCCTTATGAGCGGCAAAGAACTCCGCTCCCCGATCTTACCTATGACCTGAACCAACAGCGAGACTTTTTCTGGATCGTTTTCCTTAGCCAGAAGCTGGGTGAAAAAGGCTGATTTAGAATCTGGCCGGGCTGAATTTTGAGCCCAGATAGCCAGGATATTAACCAGCTCTTCCCGGTAGGTTTCATCCCGCGTCGAAAAAGCCACCTCTAAAACTTTATCGGCCAGGCTGAGATCGCCAAAAGCCCGGAGGCCGCGGGAGACCAGTGCCCGATCGGCCGCCGGATTAGAAGCTTCAGCTAAGAAGAAATCCCGGGCCTCTGCCATATTTCTTTCACAGGCAGCAAGAAGTAACTCATTTTTTATTTCCTGGCTGGTTGTTGTCCCGAGAAGCTCCAGAATTTTTTGATCCACGGCTTTTTCCGGGAGAGAAGCCAGACTTTCCCGGGCAGCGGTTTTTTCGAGACCCTTAGCCTGAGCTGCCCGCTCCGCCAGAAATTCGACGGTAGTTTCATCGCCAATCTGGCCAAGAGTCCTTAAAGCCGCTATTCTCACCGACTCATCTTGCTGGTTGCTTATGACTTTCATCAGAAATTCTCTCACCTGAGGTTCTGGATAAGAAGACAGAGCAGAGACAAACTGAATCTGCCTCGGCGGCAAAATATAATTAAAAGTGCCGAGGAGAGAGGAAAGCTCATCCGGTTTAAAAAACTCTGCCATTAAGCCGATGGCCGCTTCTTGCGATGGCTCGTCCTTTCCTTTTAAGGCCGACAACAGGAGCGACCTGGCCTGCGGGCCGGCCGTCAGAATCTTGAGCCTGAAGGCAGCTATTTTTTGAGCCGGTTCGAGTTTAACTCCGAGCAGGAGATCAGAAATTTTTCCGGCTTCTTCCAGCTTGTTTTCTTTTATCTCCCTCTGAGCTATTCGCACCATGGAATCAATAGCCACCAAGCGGATTTTTTCATCAGGGGATTGAATATAATTCTTGAGGAGCTTCGTCGCTTCGGCGCTGTCTAAATTACCCAGAGCTTCAAGGATGGCTGCTGTCATGGCCGGCGATGGGTCTTTCTTTAAAAGTTTTTCAAAATAAGGGACTGCGCCTTTAACTCTTCGGCGTCCTAAGCTGCCGATAATGCCTGTTAAAAACTCTGGCGATGATTTATCGAGAGCCTCAAGCAAGGCCCGGTCGGCTTCTTCGCCTGGGATTCTTTCCAGAACATAACGGGCTGGGTCCGAGGCTTCAGAGTCAGTTAGAAAAGCCGCAAGAACTTTGACCGATTCCGAGCCGGCTATCCAGCTCAGGGGTTTACTGACCGCTATCCGGCCGTCGCGGCTCACCGGCTTCTTGAAAAATTCCAGCAGCTTTTGCTCGGCTTGAAGTTTCAGGCCGGGATCATCTTTGACCTTAAATATCAACCGCTCAAGCTGAAGGCTCGGCCCTTCACCCTGACTGTGATCAAAAGTCTCCAGGGATTTTAACAGGCGGTCAAGTTCGGTCAATGCCGTACTGGCCGCTGGGGTATTCTGCCTTAACTCTCCAGCCACAATCAGCGGCGAAACCAAAAGGCAGAGTAGCAGAACAAATGACACGAAAAATGAACAAATCCGATACGTCCTGCTAACCCTGTCTGGCCGCCGGTACTTCCTCCGGTCAATATAACTACTATCTTTATTAATGAATGAGCCAGTTTTTCGGTCTCTCAACAAGCCCGGGTAGAAGAAAGAAGTTGCGTTCTCCTCAGCACTAGAAGCTAGAGGCGGAAGAGTTTTTATCAAGCGTGGCCTCCGGGTCGCGCTCAGACCCGACCCATCTTCAGCTATTTGGTGAGAAACTTCCTCTATCCTTTTCTCCCACTTTGCAATTATCAGCTGGCTATTAATTTTTGCCGCCTTTTCGACTGCTTCCTGACCGCCTATAAAAACTTTTTCCCCAATTTCATTTTCCATCAGGTTACTCCTCATTGTCTTCTGTTCTTATCCAGGCAGATACCACGGGTGGCGGTAAGAACGGCTCAGCAGCCTTTCGGCTTCCGGGTCACCGATAATTTTTTCCTTAGCCGGATCCCATTTTATTTTCCGGCCGACTGTCATCGAAATAACGCTCAGATGACCGACGCTGGCCGAGCGGTGGGCAACTTCGGCTGGGGTAATAGTTTCTTTCCGGCTGCGGATACAATCCAGGAAATTCTGATAATGGTCGCGGCTTTTATAAAGCCTGATTTCCTCTGGACCTATAAACTCAGTCTGAAGCGAAGCCGGTTCAGCTTTAAACTGGCCGCGGTCAACCCAGATCCAGCCCTTATCCCCGATCCACTTGGTTCCACTCCAGATTTGAGGATAGCCGCCAGCCACAATCATCGGGGTCCCATCGGCATACTTCGCCGCAACCCAGTAGCGGGTAGGGCTGTTGTAAACACCGCCAGCTGGATACTCACCGTGGGCTTCGATTTCAACCGGTCCTGTCCGGTCCCAGCCCATCCCCCAGTGAGCAATGTCCACATGATGACCGACCCAGTCCATGAGCTGACCACCGCCAAAATCCATATTCCAGCGCCAGTTCATATGAACGCGTGACCGGCAGTAAGGCCAGTACGGAGCGGGACCAAGCCACAACTCATAATCAAGCTCGGGCGGAGGCGGTTCGATCCGGTCCTGGCCAAAGGTACCGGCAAAATCATAATGGCCTTCAGGCAGGCCGACTTCGATTCTGGTAACTTTTCCTATCCGGCCATTCCGGACAAGTTCCGCTGCCTGGTGGAAATTTTCTACCGAGCGCTGCCAGCTGCCCGTTTGCCAGATGCGGCCGTATCTTTCGACCGCCTGACACAGAGCCCGGCCTTCAGCCAGGTCATGCGTCAGAGGTTTTTCACCATAGATATCATAGCCGGCCCGGGCAGCCTCAATGGCCAGCAGAGCATGCCAGTGATCCGGGACTGCTATGGAGACAGCATCCAGGTCTTTTCTCAGAAAAAGCTGCCTGAAATCGGTGTAGGTGCGGCAGTCTTTAGTGCCGTACTTCCGGTCAACAATGTCTTTAGCCTGAGCTAAGTGATTTTTATCGACATCACAAACGGCCACCCATTGCACTTCATCTTTATTGAGGAAAGCTTCCATATTGGGCAAACCCATCATGCCAAAACCAATACCGGCCATGACAATTCGGTTGGAAGGAGCTGGTCTTTTTTTATCCAGACCAAGGGCTGAAGCCCGGACAATAGCCGGAAAACCAAGCCCGCAAGCTGCGGTCAGCGAAGCTGTTTTTAAAAACTGACGCCGGGAAATTTTTTCTTTCCGCCCGCTCATTATTTTTCCTTTCATTTTTCGCTGTCTAAAGAATTCGCTTTCTCTTCATCCCTTTTACTTCAAACCGGAAATTAAATCAAAGGAAAAAGACCGTTTTTAAGCGCAGGGTGGTGACAAAAGGCAATATGATAAAAATTAAAAAGTCAAAATATTATTTGAAAAACCGGAGAAAATTAATTGACCGGCGTATTAGAGGTGCCGGCCAGACCCTGCAGCCGGCTGATTCTTTCACCGACACTTTGATAGGCAGGATTCCAGGACTGAATATCACGATAGATGGAGAGCGCTTTATCATATTCTTTACTCTGTTCATAAATCATACCGAGGTCAAACATCAGAGCAAAATACTGGTCAGTGCCAGGAGCGACCAGCTTGATGGCCCGGTTAAGCCAGCTCTCCGCTTCTTCCAGATTGCCCTTCAGACGGTAACTGTGGCTGATAAGTGTCAGACATTCGAGCGTCAGGTTCTTGTCTTTAGCGGCAATATTAAATTCTTCAATGGCTTCATCCACCAGCCCCTGCTCCATAAAAGCCAGGCCAAGCTGGAGATGAATCTGGTAATCTTCGGCCGGTATTTTTTCTCTGATGCCTTTTTTGAAATCATTGACAATAGTCATTAGCTCTTTTTCAAACTGAGTCGTTATCCCGGTTTTCTGGTGCATATAAACAGCACTCAGCATAGCCAGTTCTGCTCTGATATTCTCCTGGAGGTCATAAAACTTTTTCTCGCGGCCATCACTGCTGATGATAGGAATGATGCCGGTATCGGTGAACAGGTCAATCGGGCTGATTTTCTCCTCACTCAGGATCTGTTCTTCCAGGTCAAATTCAGGCTTTTTCCTGCTTTCTTTTTCTTCCTTAGCTTTGGCCGGACGCATTACCTGGGTCTCGATAGCGGTTGTTTTTTCAATTTTACGAATCAGGTCTTCCTTATTAAGATTCGGTTTAAGACTATCAATATAGTTCAGTTTTTGTTTGAGCAGAGGATCGTTAGGATACCTCAAGAGTAGCCCTTCTATGACCCGTCTGGCCAGTCTAACCAGTCCCTCCTGAATGTAGATATCAGATTGAGCCAGACCCGCTTGGATTTCTTCCTCTTCCTCCGCCGATAGCGCCCAGGTTTCAGGCGGTAGTTCCTCTTCCTTGATCACTAATTCTTTTTTTAGCTCCCGATATTCTCTGGCCAGTTGTTCATCCGTTGGGCGAAGTTTAATCAACTCGGCATAATAGGGGAGCATCTTGCCTTTTTCACCGATTTTCTTGAATTCTTCTATGAGTCTTTCCTCAACCTTTTCCAGCCGGCTAAAATCATTATTTTCCCTTAAAATTTCCACCAGCTTTTCCAGGGCCGGGATATAATCATTTCTAACGGTCAGAATAAGCCCCAGCAAGCCAATAGCCTTATCTTCTTTTTTCTTTTTTAGATAGCTGTCGATAAGTGGCTCAAAATACTCAAAGGCCCCATCAACATTTCCTTCCGCCAGGTTAATCCGGCCAATTTTATAGCGCGCATTAACATTCATCGGATAAAAATTCAGGACCTCGGTGAAAATTTCCTTAGCCGGACCAAACTTACCTTCTTCAAAATAGAGATTGCCCAGAAAGGTCAGGGCATCAAGATCGTGAGGCATTTTCTCCAGGACCTGGCGGGCCAGCTCCTGGGACTGTTCAGCCTGTCCTTTTAATCTCAGGACCTGGGCCAGCCGGAGTTTGGTTCTGGCGTTATCCGGAGCCAGTTTATTAGATTCTTTGAGGAGTTTTTCAGCTTCATCAATCTGACTCAGGCTGATCTTGAGGTCAGCTGCTTTGAGGAGCTCATTGACAGCTTTATCCTGCTGGCCATTCAACTTGTAAAGAGCAGCCAGTTGTATCCTGATATTGAGGTCATCCTTGTCCAGTTTGGCCACTTTCTCATAAAGCTCAATAGCCTCTTCTACCATTTTCTGCCGTAGAAATTTTTCAGCTATTCGCAGATACTCCTGTTTGGCTTCAGCCAGAAATCCCTGCCTGGTATAGAGGTCAGCCATTTTTATGAAATAGTCTGGTTTATCTGGATTCAACCGGCAGATCTTTTTCAGGATAGCCAGCGCCTGGGAATTCAGGCTTCTTTTCTCGTATTCATCGGCCACTTTTTCAAAAGCTTTGATAGCTTTATCATTCTGGCCAAGACGGACATACAAATCGCCAACCAGATTGTTGATGCTGACATCTGATGGATCATCTTCCAGTAGTTTTTCGTATTCAGCTATAGCTTCTTTCAGCCGACCAGCCCGGACATACTTCTCCGCCTGCTCTATAATCTTCAGCCGGTCAATTTTCCCGTTCATCTTATCAGCATTCTATCCTTGAAAAGCTTAAAACTCCTCCTGTGCAGTGGACTGGGGCCAAGCTTTTCTAACGCCAGATAATGACCTTCCGTCGCATAGCCCTTATTCTCACTGAGGCCATAACCCGGATATAACCTATCCAGGACTTGCAGCAATTGATCTCTGAATACCTTGGCCACAATCGAAGCCGCCGCTATCGAAAATACCTTCCTGTCTCCCTGGGGTACAGCCACCTGTGGATAATTTATACCTTTTAAGGGATAGCCGTCAACCAAAACCATATCCGGTTGCTGGTCCAGGTTAGATAAAGCCCTTTTCATAGCCAGCTGGGTCGCCCAGTAGATATTAATCTGATCAATCTCCAGATGGGTAGCAGAACCGATGCCGACACAATAAGCTTCGCCCATGATTTTCCTGGCTAACTCTATTCTTTTAGTCGGAGGAAGCAGCTTGGAATCGGTAACTTCCCGGGTCCAGCCGGCTTTCTTTCTAAGGAAAAAATCTGGAGGGAAAATTATACTGGCTGCCACCACCGGTCCAAAGAGACAACCGCGGCCAACTTCATCCAGGCCGGCCAGATAAACCAATCCCTGATTAAGAAGGTCTTCCTCGGTCTCAAAACCCATCATTTGGTCTAATTTTACAAAAAAAACCTCTCTGGTCGAGAGGTCAGGTTAACCGACAGTCTAAAATTAAATTTATTTTAAAAAATTTCCGGAACAGACCCGGATTATTGCTGTTCTTCCTTAAGCTTGGCCGCTTTACCCTTAAGGTTCCGCAGGTAATAAAGCTTGGCTCTTCTCACTTTGCCATGGCGAACAACTTCTATCTTCTTAATCATTCTGGAATGAAGGGGAAATATTCTTTCCACGCCTATACCATAAGATATTTTTCTGACAGTAAAAGTTTCGCCCAGACCCGAACCACGTTTAGCAATGACATCGCCTTTAAAAATCTGAACCCGTTCTTTATCGCCTTCCCTGATCAGAACATGGACTTTAACTGTGTCTCCAACTTTAAATGGCTCTATGTCCTGACGCATCTGTTTTTCTTCTACAGCTTTAATCAGATTATTCATGACTCTTTCCTTTCTTCCAGGATTTCAGATAGAAGCTTTTCTTCTTCTGCAGAAAGCTTCCTTGATTTTAGCATATCTGGCCTTTTAGCCAGTGTTTTTTCCAGGGACTTCTTCAACCGCCAACGAGCTATTTTCTGATGGTCGCCAGAAAAAAGCACTGATGGAACTTTATAGCCGCGGTAATCTCTGGGCCTGGTATATTGGGGAAAATCCAGGAGGCCAGTAGCAAATGAATCATGGCGGACTGACTCTTCCCGACCAACCACTCCCGGCACAAATCTGGAGACCGCCTCAACCACCACCGCCGCGGCCAGTTCTCCACCGCTCAGAACATAATCACCAATAGAGATCTCTTCGTCAACCAGGTAATCACTGACTCTTTCATCCACGCCTTCATAACGTCCACAGATTAAAATTACCTGATCATAGCCGGCCAGTTTTTCAGCCAGAACAGAGTTAAAAAGCTTTCCCTGAGGAGTTAACAGAAGGACCCGGCTGCTCTTATCAGCTTGTTTCAGGCTTTCGACTGCCCTAAAAACGGGCTCAGGCTTAAACACCATACCCTCCAGCCCCCCATAAGGGCGGTCATCCACCTGGCGATGCTTATCAGCTGTATAATCTCTCAGGTCATGAACTTTAATGTCAATCATGCCTTTATCCTGAGCCTTCTTTATAATTCCTGCCGAGAAAACGCTCTCCAATATACCGGGGAAGATGGTAATAATATCAAATCTCATTTAAGTCCAGCAATCCCTCAGGGGGATCTATTATTATTAATTTTTTATCAAGTTCGATCCGCCGGCAAATAGCCTCAACCAAAGGGATATCAATCGTCCGGCCGGCTCTTTCTACAATCAAAAAATTCAGGGGGCCAGCTTCATTTAATCCGGTGACGGTCCCCACCGTCTGACCATCGAGCGTTTCCACCCGGCAACCAAGTAACTCAAAGTCATAAAACATGCCCTCCTCGGGACGGGGTAATTCAGCGGGATTAACCATTATCTCCCGTCCGCGGAGTGCTTCCGCTGCTTCTAAACCATTTACCCCTTCCAATTTCAGGAAAGAAGATTTAGCTGCCTGACTATAGCGCTCGACCCTATAAACCCGGCACTCCCCTTCTTCTTCGATAAAAACTTCCTTGAAGGAAGACTCTTTTATCCAGGGGAAAAACCTGATCTTGAGAGTGCCATCCTTCCCTTCACCCCGGACAATCCTGCCGACAGTTACTAAGTCAGCCTTTTTCAATGATCTCGAGGTTGAATCTCCGTTTCATTTTCATGCCGGCCGCACCAAGAATGACCCGGATGGCCCTTGCTGTCCGCCCCTGTTTTCCGATTACCTTTCCCAGATCCTCAGGAGCAACCTTGAGTTCCAGGATGGTGGTCTGTTCCCCTTCCAGCTGGGAAACCTGAACCTTGTCCGGATTGTCAACCAGCGCCTTAGCAATCATTTCAACCAGTTCTTTCACTGTAACCTCCTTTAAGACTTAGAATCTTGGGTTGATTTTTGTTCCTTAGCAGCTCTATCAATTAATGAGTTAACCGTTTCTGAAGGCTTAGCTCCATGGCTGAGCCAGTAATTCACTCGGTTGAGATCGAGTTTAAACTGGAGAGGTTCAGTCCTGGGATTATAATAGCCCAGGGTATCCAGTGTTTTACTCTGTCTGGCTCTCGTTGAATCAATAGCCACGATTCGATATGATGGTTTCTTCTTAGCTCCAAATCTCATAAGGCGAAGTTTAATCATTGGTTATCAGCTCTCTTCTTTTCTAAATTTAGATAAAATATTAGCTAAAAAGCAAAAATAAGTCAACTCTTATTTCCCCTGTCCGACAGCCTGCTGGCCGACCAGACTGAAAATCGTAACCGGCTACCAGGCTCCCTTGAAGTGCTCAGATTAGAATAATTTCCTGGCAGATTTTTTTCTGCCCAAGCAATTCTCAGCCGATTTAATATTGTAGAAGGTGAAGGACAGAGCAAAAGGAGGTAGGAACCTTCTTTTTGGCTTAAATTGCCGGCTGTGGCCAGCCCCCACCTTCCCCCTTTCTCAGTTAAGATCCTGATAACTATCAGTAGCTAAAGGCTGTTTTGATTCTAATTCTTCTCCTGACTGGTGCTGGCCTTTTCTTTAACAACTGGTGTCCTGAGACTGCTGGCCGAAGTCGAAGTCCTCACCTCGGTTGGACCACTGGTCTGGCCAGGGACGGAAGCAGGCATATAGCTATTTCCGTAACTCATCCTGGAAGGATTAGCCTGAACGATCCCCCCGGGAGTGACTCTAATTCTCATCTGCCGGGCTTCCCTTGAACTCAATCCAAGCTGGGGAGCAACTATCGAATTTCTGTTACTATCGTAAGTTATCCTGATCCCCAGACGTTTAGCCACTCCTATATCCGGGTTCCAATCCCGGAAGCGCTGGCTGCTGGTGGTTGGAACTGGCCGGATTTTAGAATTATCAATATCGGCTCTGGCCTTTTCATCCGATATTCTAGAGTCAGTAATACCACCGGCCCCTATAGGCCGCATCGTTCTGACCGGCAGATCTTCACCGGCTACTGCTGGCTGGCCTTGCCCGGAATAGATAGCAGCCATTCTCTGCTTTAAAAACTCATGCTTGGCCAGCTCTCCAGCAGTTTTTACCCGATTAGCGGGCGCCCCCAACGTCATTTCAACTTTCTTCTGCTTCAATTCGCTGATAGCCTGAGATGATAGCATCTTCTCAGTCCCCGGGTCCCTTGAAGCCAGCGCCTCACCATTAACCATGACGGCCATCCCGTTTTTAATACTTATCTTTTCGAGGGCTCTGGGTTCGCCTTTCTCTAACCCTTTGACCAAATTCTTTAAACTCGATTTATATTCTTCCGTTAAAGGTAAGGGGAACTTTTGATTCTTCCTGAGCATATCCTTACTGATTTTATTTTTATACTGGTAAGCAATCTGGTCACCAGGGGGAAGATTGTTTCCGCTACTCCCATAATACGGCATCATCCCAAAAGAATAAAGCCAGTAATCAGGATTCTCCCATAACAGCCAGTCGGTCATAAGCCATGGCCGCCAGCTATAATGGCCAAAATAGAAGTCCCAGACGGCCCAGGCCGGAGCAAAAGTTGAACCTGGAATCCACAACCAGCCCTTTTCTTTATCCCATTGCCAGATTCCCAGATGATAGGGTACCCAGCCCCACGGCTCCTGTGGAACCCAGAACAATGACCCACCAAGGTAGGTCCATTGACCATAAACATAAGGAGACCAGTTGCCCCAGGGATAATAATCGTTATAAAAGGGCCTCCAGACATAGCCTAAGTAATCATCCCAGATCCATTCCCCATAGGTATTAGAATAATGCTGAGCAAAATAGAAGACAGCCGAGGGAAGTTTCTGAACAGGCTCCGGCAAGGGAGTAACCCCTTTATGAAGTTCCGTAAAACGCTCGTTAATCTCATTATTCCAGGACTCAAAGGAAGCCAGATCCGGGAAACTTTTACTCTGGCTGATCTGATTTTCTGTATTAATGACAAGGCCATTAGCTTTTTTAAGAGATACTGTCTTTAATTTATCGCTATCCGGTCCGTAAAGAATCTGGGCCTTTCCTTCTTTAACCAAGATTCTATTATCGCCGCTCTCTTCTACTCCAGCCATGATTACGCTATGATTTTTTAGCTTTACAGCTGCTAAAGGCGTCAATAGCTGAAAAACCTCCCAGTTATCATAAGCCGTGTACATCAAGTAGACGTGGCCTTTGAGCAGATTCAGATTTGATAACTGGCTTTCTGAGCTAAGGCTTTGTGCCATAATCGTCTCAATTTTAAGCTGCGAATTGACATCCAGACGAACTACACTTCCACTGTCGAATTGTATTTCACAGGGTCGATCATAGGTGACAATTATATCTCCCGGGCCCAGTGGGAAATTGAGGACAGCAACTTCAGGCGAAGCCAGACCGGGCCTGATTATCTCCGGGGATCTGGTGCCCATTTCCGGCAGATAGCTGACGAAAGCATAATAAAAGTCCCTTTCGCCCGAAATTAAATTATATGGTTTATGTCCAGCCAGGGCAGGCTGAACAACCAAGCAGGCCAATATCAGAATTAAAATGGCTGATTTTGCCTTGCTCATTTCAGGCTCCTTTTACTCCCATGCGTTTTATATTACATGCAAAATCTATGCCAGCGTGGGACTCTATTTCTCTCCCGAAAGCCTGTCCTTTGCCCATAAGATATGTCATCTCTGGAGTCCAGCTGTACTTATATGATACACTTTTTTTGATAAGAAAGTTACTGAATGATCTTTCAGATAATACAACGGATACAGCCTGTCGGCCTCCGGGAGGCAAGTGCCCCTCTTTCTAGCTAATAAAGCCTGTTTCCTTTGTTGTCAATGATAATAAAAGCGGGCAGGTTTTTAACCACAATTTTCCTTATGGCTTCCATCCCGAGATCTTCAAAGTCCAGGAGTTCAGAGCTAATTATATGCTCTTTAGCTACCAGCGCCGCCGCCCCTCCTATTGTCCCCAGATAAAAGCCATTATATTTCTGACAGGCCTGGACGACCCGGTCAGACCGGTTACCCTTGCCAAGCATGACTCGCGAAGCACCAACCTTCATAAAATCCTCGACGTAGCCATCCATTCTCTGGGCTGAGGTCGGACCAAAACTACCGGTGGGCAGACCTGGTGGGGTTTTGGCTGGTCCAGCATAATAAATGGGATGCTGCTTAAAATAAACAGGGAGTGGGCGCCCTTCGTCCATCATCTTTTTGAGCCGTAGGTGAGCCTGGTCCCGGGCAACAATCAGTGTGCCAGACAGACTTAATCTCGTTCCAACTGGGTAGCGAGAAAGCTCGGAGACCAATTCATCTATCGGCCTGTCTAAGTTTATAGCCGGGGCTTGAGCAGATCCAAAAGTCTCTATTTTCTTAAGAAATGGCTTGAGATCATAGTTTAAGACTTCCAGCCAGACTCCTTTTCTGTCTATTTTTGCCTTGATATTCCGATCAGCATTGCAACTGACGCCAATACCAACTGGTAACGAACCTCCATGCCTGGGAAGCCTGATGACCCTGGTTTCCAGAGCGAACGCTTTACCGCCAAACTGGGCACCCAGCCCGGTTTCTCTGGCCAGAGTCATAACTTTCTTTTCCCACTCAAGGTCACGGTAACCATGGGTGCGTCCGGTAGGGTGATCGATCAGATCATCCAGAAAGCCGGCTGAAGCCAGCTTAACTGTTTTAAGATTCATCTCCGGTGACAGCCCGCCAACCACGACAGCCAGACGATAAGGCGGGCAAGCTGCTACCCCGATCGAAGTTATCTTCTCTCTTAAAAAATTCAAAAGGGTCTTTTCATCTTTAAGCAGAGATTTGTTTTCCTGATAAAGAGCTGTCTTATTTGACGACCCACCACCCTTCGCCATTATCCAGAAATGGTACTCATCCCCCTGGCAGCTGGTAATATCAATCTGGGCCGGCAAATTATTGCCGGTATTTACCTCTTCCAGCATGGATAAAGGAGCATTTTGAGAGGCCCTCAGATTGAGTTTGGTATAAGCGTCGAAAACGCCATGGCTCAGATATTTAACGTCATCAACTCCAGTTAAGACTCTTTCCCCTTTAAATCCCATAATAATAGCTGTCCCCGTATCCTGACAGAGCGGCAGAAGCCCCTCAGCAGCAATAGCTGCATTTTTGAGCAGTCCGGCCGCTACAAATTTATCATTAGCTGAAGCTTCCGGATCATCCAGGATCGAGGCCAGGTTCTCCAGATGTTTTTTGCGAAAATAAAAGTTAACCCGGCCGAGGGCTTCCCGAGCCAAAACCCGCAGGGCAAATGGCTCAATCAGAAGACAGCTTTTGCCCAGGATTTTTATTGTTTTTACCGGGGTTGAGCTTAACTTTAGTTGCTGATAGCTTGTCCTGTCTTTTCCCAGGGGGAAAAGAGGTACATATTCAAATCTCATTTTTTCCCTCCAACTTAAGAACAGACGTCTTAATCTTCTATATCCATATACTCAATGATGTCTTCAAAACCGGCTATAGCTTTTTGTCCGACCATTCCCACCAGCATATAATCATTGGTCAGCGGATTAAGACGAAATTCTTTAAGCAACCGAAAGTTTTCTATTTCGCCAGAGCGATGGACATGAGTTCTCGGGCCAGTGCAATAGATTCTCATGTCACCTACCTGAATAGCTTCTTCTCCTATCTGACTGATAGGCACATCAGCTTTAATAATAGCTTTAACTTTCTCTTCCAGCTCGTCTATATCAATATCTGGCCTTTGCGGAAAATTAATGACAAATCCATGCCGGACATCAGAATGAATGAGAGGGCCGGGGGAACGATAATGATAATCGCGCTCCAGAATAGCCACGGTGATATCTTCGGCCGAGTGAGCCATTAATCTGTATTTTATAGTTCTCTCCACAATGGCCTTAATATTCTCGGGGAAGGGACCAAAAACAGTTGGTCTGGCCACAATTATCTCTTCGCCAATGCCGATAAGCACGTGGGCATTGCAGCCTAATATATCGTAAATAAGATCAAAATGTTCGACCACCACCCGCCGCTTATGTTCGACAGCTCGCCTGATGGCTTCTTTGATTTTATATTTTTGCTTGAAGGCCAGTTCATGCCTGACATCAATATGGAATGTATGCCCGGAAAAATAATCATCAGGAGAAAAAGAATAGATAGGAGCTTCCCTGAGATTGACGCCTTCGTCCTCATTAGTTAATTCGAGTCCAGGGAAAAGACCGCGGATTAGAGTTGATTTACCCGAACCCTCATCTCCGATGATCCCGATTAAATAATCAGTCGGTGAGAGATATCGTCTGGCAATCTCACTGGCCACCATGTAAAGCCGGTAGCGGCCCCGAGGGGCATAATAAACAGCATAAATCAGAGTATCGACTCTAGAAACTTGTCTGGGGTCCATTCTCCCCCTTTTTTAAAATTTTATATTTAAAAGAGGCGCATGCTGCTGGGCGCCATAGATATCCGTATCGCCCGGGGTGCCTGAAGGAATTTTCCGCTTTAATGTCACTTTAATTGCCTGACTCGGTTCAAAATAGATAATTTTGAGAACGTCAGCTTTATCGACGCCATAAAGAGAGGCTATCTTGTCAGCAGTAATCAATTTTTTCTTCTTAAACAGTTCATAATAACGTCTATCTTTAAACATAATGTCCAGGGTCAACTCATATGGCCCGGAATTTTTTGACCTTATAACTCGAGCCACTTTCATTATACTTCTTTTACCTTTGGTTTTCATGCTTTTTCCTCACAGTTCCTCAATTCTTACCGGGAAAAAGGCCGGGTCAGAAACTTCCATCAGATGATAGATGGAGAATTCATAAACCTTGCCCATGGCAACATCAGATGGTGAAAAGGGAAAAGCCAGATTGCCGGCGGTAGCGATGCGTCCTTCATAACCATAATGAAGTAAGACCGACCTGGTCAGAGCCAGAACAGCATCAGCTTCAGCTTGAGTCGGGGCGACAACTTCAATTACTATCCCCAGCTCATGGCTTCTGGTCTTTTTAACCGGTTCGAGCTCTCCCATGACCCCATTTTTCCCGTAAACATGAAAATAAATTTGACTGCCTTCACTATCTTTACCCAGGATATCCCTGACCCTGACTTCCACCGCCTTCAGGATATCGTCTATCTGATCAATCATAATCGGGTCTCTTACCCCAGCTACACTGATTGATCTATAACCAGCTAAGCGAACAGCTTCCAGTTTAAGCCAGTAGCCATCAGTGGGTATAAACCTGCTGCCACTAACCCGGACCCGACCCTGACCGAGATCTTCAAATTTGCATCCCGTTAGATCTATGGAACCGCCCGGACCGGGCAGATGATAGGGATCAGATTTTTCATAAAGAGTATGAGCGGCAGCTGATTCCGGCGTAAATTTTCTTTCAAGCGACAATGCCTCGAGAATAAAAGAATCTTCCGTTAGTGTCCCAAAAGCACAATCTGAACCTGAGCCAGGCGTAGCCGCTATGGCCGCACACTCCAGAATCTTACCGAGATGTAAAGCCAGACCGGGGTCATAACCGCGCCAGATAGGCAGGGCAGCAAAAACTGCCGGGTCATAAGAGCGACCAGCAACAATTACCTGAGCCCCGGCCTCCAGCAGCTTGATGAACGGTTCTACTCCCATCTGAGCGACAATGTTCTCACTTTCTTCAACGACAGCCGGGGTCAAAGGAGGGACAAAAGGCAGAGAGGAAACCTGACCGTTTTTCAAGGCGGTTAAAACTGTCTCTTTTGGGATATCAGCTTCTGCTATTCCCAGCTTAAAATGAAGGTTTTCTTCTCTGGCAATGTCTCTGACTATATCCAGACACCATTCAAGATGAGGTCTGGCCCCAGAGCCGCCGGCCGAACCAATAATGACCGGTATATTTCTCTCCACGCCAGCCTTGATCATCAGCCTTAGATCCCTCTTCACGGCGGTGCGATTGGTAAATGATTTCCCACTGCCGAGATAATAAGGCCCTGGATCGGTCGAACCAGCATCAGCCGCTATTAAATCCGGCTTTTTGCTTAAACCTTTTTTAAAGGAACTTTCTGGAAAGCCATAACCAAGGATAGCGGTGGTGGATAAAATCTTAAAAGGTGGGAGTTTTTTTCTTTTTTCCATTTATTTTTTCTCCCCGTATTTCATTTTTAACACCCGGATGATTCTTTCCATTTCATTGTTGATAATCATAAAACCTTCATCAAAACCCATGCCAGGCTTGGCCAGCATTCTATCCGGCCTGGTGGCCACGGCCACATGGACGCAGGTTAAAGCAGAGATATCAGTTTCATTGCAGGTTCCACCCTGATAGGCTTCCACCCCATGTTGCCGGCAATAAAGATTGCTTTCAGCTACATTTTGAATTCCACCCAGATCTGGAGTTTTAATCTGAATCATGTGGCAGGCCCGGGCATCGGTAAATTCTTTAATATCCTCCAGCGTGTTGCAATGTTCATCGGCGACAATTTTTACCTTTGAGCCCAGCGACTCCAGCTTCCTGGTAATAGCAGCCAGGGCTTCCAGCTGCCGGTATTTTTCTTCCATGTCAACCGGACCTTCGATATAAAGGCTAAAATCATCAACTTCCTTTTCCAGCGAAGCCAAGTAGTCAGCTACCCGGTCGATATTCGAATCAAAAATAAGACCAATTGTGCCATAAACATCAATATGAATATCAGGATGATAACTGGCTCTTCTTCTGAGCCTTTTAATCCGGTTTACCAGCCATCTGAGATATTCACGTAACTTTTCACCATTGCGTCCTAGCTTATCGTCAACATTATTAATCAGGGCATGAGGCAGCGCATCCACCTCTTTAAGAATCATTTTATCAGCGTTGAGATAGCGCTCATCTCCTGACTGAGCAAAAATCTTAACCCGTTCAGCAATAACTGGTAGCTTGTATTCTTCACAGATTACTTCCGCCTTTAGTTTTTTCTCAGCCAGAGCTCTGGCATCCAGCAGAGCCTGGGACAGGCCATAGCGGATCGCCGTATGCATTTTCTTACCATTAAAAGTCAGATTTTCAAATTTATCGGCCATCTGCCGGAAGGTCCCAATCTCCATTCCGGTCAGCCTTGGTTTGAGCTCTTGCTCCATGAACGGCAGATAATGCTCGGCCAGAAAAAGCGGATCTCTCCCCCCAACCCCGGAATACTGGACAGCCGCACAATCACCCACTGCCAGCTGCCCATCTTCCAGTTCCAGCAGGATAGAAACACATTCGCCCGCCTGTCTGATGGTGGTAAAACCTTTCGTCACCGGCTGCCCTTCATAGACAAAACCGTCCAGTTTAGCACCGTTTTTTATTGCCTTCTGGTCATCAAAGAAAAAAGCTGATTTGCCTGGAACAAACAGTACATTTTTGATTTTCATCTTGGCCTCCCAACCAATTTTCCTTTACTTATGGCGTAAATATCATCTGTCACCATTTCAAAAGAAATGGGCCGGCCTTCAGCTCGCGCTCTCTCGTTCAGCCGCTCTCGATGATAAGCCATGATTTCATCACTTAACGGCAAATTACCTTTATTGAAGATTCGAATAAAACCTTCGTTATCCCTCATGGGAATGATTTTTCCATGATTGTAAATGGAGGGAGCAAAAGGAATATCCAGAACGCCGGCCTCAAAGGCCGCGACTGTTCCGGCGGCAATATCCTCTTTGCCCAGTTCATAGACTTTTTCCATCAAGCAACCGACTTCTTTTTTAATCAGCTCCAGCTCAGTTCTGATAACTTCGGGCTGCAGAACGACCTGGTCTTCCACCATGTTGATAGCCTGTCGGGTTGCTCTGAGTCCCTGGGCATTGGCTTCTTTGGTTGGGATACCCATGGCCTCGTGCGGAGACTTAACTATAACCTTTTCCGCCCCGGATAACCTGGCCACTATAGCCCCAAAAGCAATAACTGAGAAAGCCTTGGCCTCATCTTCAGGAAAACCGCCCATCCATTGATGGAAAACAGTGGTCAACTCAAAATCATCAAAGCCAGCTCGATGGAAATACTCCTCAGCCAGTTCCCGCAGAGCGGCAATAGCGGCAACATCTTGAATAATGTTGCCGCCCTGCCCATATCCCAGGGTAATAGACTTGACACCCTGTCTGAGTGCCAGTAGCCCTTCTATTATCCCGGAGACAATCGAAATACATGGCGGCACCAGGGTGCCGGTTAGAGGTCCGAATGGCTCACGATTAATAGTGACTCCATTTTCTTCATAAAGGCCAACCAAACGATCAACATACTGCCAGTCCCGGAGGGATTTTTCAACCGGAACTCTTTTTGCATAGGGAATATTATAAGAAATTCCACCACCCTCGAAACTGGTAAAGCCAGCCGCCAGAGTAATCTCGGCCAGCAAGCGGGCATCCGGTGTTCCGTGACGGATCTGAAGGGGCTTGGTCAGACTTTCCACCACCCGCCGGCAGCCTTCAACGCCATAATTAACTGCCGGAAAGCCGTTAAGCATGGAGGTGCCAGTCTGCTTCGATTTTTCAATTCCCTTTTCTGCCTCTTCATATCTATTCTGTCTGGTATAAGCATCAATCGTCGTTGGTAAAAGGTCGGCCTGACCTTCAGTCTCCAGGTAACGTAGAAGTTTAATATGATCGTCAATTAGAGCCACCCCGGCTCGAGGTTGAAGGAGGGTTTGATGTTTTTTCCTGGCCTTGCTCATAACCAGAGCAAAACGCCTCTCTTCAGGAATTGTCCGGTGAAATTTTATACCTTCTTCAATTGAAACATTCCTGCCAGTCGGCCAGGTCTGAAGAACGTCTTTTCTGATTTCATAAAATTCCTTGATTTCTATTTTTTCGTCTTTAATCATTTTGCTCACCTTTTTGGTTTAATTTTTCCACGGAAGCAACGGCCAGAGTGGACGCCTCCCGCGGATATTTTTCAATAAGATTTCCCAGTAATGAAAATAAATAATAACGATCGCGATAAAAATCAGGTTTTTCTGGTAAGAGCTTGATTTCTTCACCGTAATTTCTGAGTTTTTTAAGAGGAATGGCCATAACGGCTGCTGTTCTTTCTTCGGACAGAAATCCCCCACTGCCAATAATAGCTTTAACCCTCCTCAGATCTTTCCCGGTCTGCATATAAACCTTGCCCTGAGGGGTATAAACTTCCTTCCAGCCGCCGATGTGCCTTAAAGCCGCATAATAAACACAAGCTTCAGCCAGGAGCCGGTCAAATATTTTTTCCTTGTCTCCAACCGGCAAATAATCTATTTTATCTGAGATTCTGCCAACGAATTCTTCCATATCTTTGAATTCAAGCCCTTCTTCCCGCAGACGATCTTGCAGGTAATCCTGACCGGTTTCAAAAAGAGAACGAGCAGAAACTCTCATTCCCAGATCTCCTTCTACTGTTCTTTTGACCTTTGGCTCTCTGATTCCTTTGAGGACAACGGTATCAGTCTCAAGATACGATTCTGTATTGGAATAAAAATCAGTGGTGGCTCCACCAATATCTATGGCGGCCAGGTCTGACCACTCCGGATAAAATTCAGGAATAGCAGAGATCAATTCAAAGACAGCTAGAGGTGTTGGTTTAGGCTGAGCACCAAATAACTCAACTATTTCTGCCAGGCCGCGGCCGACAACTATTCTCTTTAGAAATATTTCTCTTATCTTTTCCCGGGCTGGCTCAATATTAACCTGACCAATTTCCGGCATCAGGTTTTCAGTCACTATCACTTCCCGGCTTTTCATGACATTGATCGCCTCTTCGGCTACAGCTCTGTTGCCTGCATAAACAATAGGGCAGCTGAGACGGGAAGATTCCAGTTTTCGAGCATTTTCCAGGACATATTTACTATTGCCGCCGTCTGTCCCTCCGCTAAAGAGGATAATATCCGGACTGAGTTGTTCCAGCTCTTTGACATCGCTTGAGGTCAATGAAAAAGAAAAACTCTTAATGACTTTCCCGCCAGCTGACATGGCGGCCAGTTTGGCCAGCTGCAGGGTCAGATCAGGCACCAGGCCAATAGCCGCAATTCTCAGCCCGCCTTTGGCTGAGGAAGAGAAGAACACTTCAGCCCGATCCTTTAATTCCTCAAGGGAAGTATGACTATCCTGGTGGAGGAGTCGAGCTAAAGTCTCATGGAAACCAACCACCAGGTTATTCTGTGTCGTTGGAACGGAGACTCTCTCCAGAAGCTCCAGCCCGGAAGCGGTCAGACTAAAGGTAGCACCTTTTGTCCAGGTTGAACCGATGTCGATGCTAACCAGTGTCTTCATGTGGTACTAACTCACTTAGATTTAGAGCCTTCTGGCTCTTTGCTGTCGTTTTTATCGCTTTGACTGATCTGATTTGCTGTCTGATTCTGATTTTCAGGCCCAGCCTGGTTGGCACCGTCTCTGGCTCTCTGTCCTTTTAAAGACGACCCAAATTTTTCTTTGATATCCTGCCTTAAAAGCTCAGTCACTTGCTTTAAATCCACATCCGGCGGAAAGACACGGTCAAAACCCATTTTTTTAAACTTCTCTTCAACCACTGAAAAAGGTGTCTTTCCAACTGCCAGGTTGCCCCCGATATAAAGGATGATGGGATCAAGGCCTTTTTCAATGCATAGTTCTCTAAAGCCCTGGCAGTCTATTTCCGCATGTCCATAAAGGGAAGAGACCAGAATGGCCCTGGCATTAGTTTCGATGGCCGCATCAACAAATTCCTGCTGAGAAACCATGACCCCCAGATTGACCACCTTGAATCCTTCTGAGGTAAAGAACATTTCAAGAATTTTATTACCAACCGAATGGCAATCTGAACCGATTACACCAATGACAATCGTGTCCTTTTGGTTTTCCATCTTGATTTTCTCCTGTCCTCGGGTTACTCGACTTCTCCCTCTCGATTTTTCCGCTTTTCTAACGTTTTAATTTTGACGATGATAGACAATCAGGGAGTCAGTAGCTGACTGATCCTTTCTTCAACATAAAGAAGAGATCCTCTTTCAATCTGGTAATCAAAAGTTATAACTTTTCCGCCTCTCTCCCTGAATTCCTGTACAGCTGCCATATTCTCTTTTTTGCGCTGAAGCTGGTAACCCGGTGGAACAAAAACTACGTCCAGGTCAGCCAGAAATTCCGGTAGCTTATTTTCATCTTTTAAAAACAGGCAGGGAACTGGACCAGTGGCCAGCCCCATATCCTTTAACCTGGCGACCACTCTGGCCAGAAAATTCTGGCTCTCACAGATGACTCCGAGCCTCTGAACCGGACTCAAACTGGCCATCTCAATAATTGTCTCCTGACTGGGAGAAACGGCTACCTGAATCAGCCTGTCCCTCAAAGCAGGCACCTTACCCAGCAGCTCACTATAATGGGTGCTGGTGGTCAGAATCAGGTCAAAGGGTTCCAGGCGTCTGTTAGCCTCGGGATCAGCCACAATTTCATCCAGCAAGAATCTTGATACTCTGACATGCTTTAGGAAAATCAATTGGCGTTCAAAGATGCTCAGACTTTCTGGATTACAATCAATAATCGCCACATTAAAATTTTCCAGTTTTTCTTCTCTCTGGATGATGGCCAGTTCAATAAAGGTTCTTATTTCCTGATAGGAAAAATTTAGCTCGCGAAGCTCGTCAAGAAGATCATCAATAATCTTTTGGGCTCTTTCCTTTCGGCCCGTTGGAATTATGTCTTGCCTGGAAGAAACAAAGGTACCCCGGCCCTGTGTGGTTTCAATCAGGCCGTCACGGGCCATCACTTCATAGGCCTTTTTAACCGTCCCCCTGGCAACATTGAGTTGAGATGCCAGCTCACGCTCGGTTGGAAGTTTATCACCAGGCTTCAAACGTCCTTCGTGAATCATTGAAGTAATCTGTTTGATGACCTGCCGGTAAGCTGGAACCGGGCTTTTTTTGTCAACAGAGATTTTTATATCCATTCGGTACCTCTCAAGATATATACCTTATCTCTTATACCATCATATACCAGGTTAGTCCAATTGACAAGCAAAATTTTACTTAAAATTTCTCGGATAATTTTACATCATCCAGGGAATCGAGAATAGACAAAATTTTAGTTGACTGAACCATATTGATTTAATTTTTGAAAAAAGGGTATAATAATATTAGATGGTTAATGACAGAAAAGCAGAACAGGTGACCAGATATGTGCCGGGAATACTGGCCTTGGCAATAGCTTTCTGGTTGGTTTTCCCGTTTATCAGGCTGGACGAGGCAGATTTTACCCAGGCTAATATCCTCGTTTACCGGCTGGCTATTGGCATTACTATTTTGCTGGTTATGCTGGGGAAAATGGGTTTTGATATCTTTTTCCCGCAAGGAATGGCCAGGAAGGTTTCAGGCCTGAAATCTGTAATGTTCATTATCTTCGGGATTATTATTCTGGCCTTCGTTGTCTTTATCATCCTTCAGGCGGGTTCATTGTTCCTCGCCACTTATCCCCAGACAACCGACTACAACCTATAAATTACAATCAGTAATCAAGAATATGGTTGGCAATCCCCTGCTTATTTGAAAATAGCTCTGTTTCTGCCAATGATAATGGCTGCCAGAATAAAATAAAATAGTGTCTGAAGCCCCTCGGTTATGAGGCTAAGTTCAAACAACTGTCCAACAAAATTCATCATAAAATGAAAAAGGATCGCCGCCAGAGTGCTTTTCTGATTTTTATAAAAAATATAAGTGAAAATAGTTGATTTAGGAAATAACTGAAGGAAATAAAACAAAACTAATAAGAAACTGGAGGCCCTGGCCTGAAGGGTAAAGCCTTTAACCAGGAAAAGTGGCACCGACCAGACAGCCCAGACGACGGCAATCAGCAAACTGGCTTTAAATCCTGACATGAGATTTCTGAGCTTATCCAGCCAGTAGCCGCGCCAGCCAAGTTCTTCTGGAAACGGCCCGACAAAAAAAGTATAAAATACAAAGATCAGAACGGAGGGAAGATGAGCCCTGACCTGATTAATGAGTCTCAATTGCGACAGGGGTTGACCCAAGGCCAGAGAAACCAGAATGGCGGCCAGCGTAATTAACAGGGGAATAAAGAAAATTTCGCGGTAACCTCTTTTATTGATCAGAGTAGGATCGAAAACTCGTCGCCAGTAATCCCAGTTATCCTCACTCTCTTCACCGAGAAGCATAAAGGCTGCCGCCACCAGTGCCGGGACCAGGAGACCAGCCAGCAGAAGAACCTTAACGGCCAGGTTTTCTACTCCCCGACCGGTAGAGATTGCCAGAAACCAAGGAATCCAGGTCAAACCAAGAACAAATGGTATATATAAATAGGGGTGAATCTGAATTTTTCTAATAGACATTTCTGTCACCTTATCATTAACTTAATCAAAATACAAAAAAAGTTGCAGATAATAAAGAAGTTTTTAGGCCGGCTTCCTCTCTGCTTAACCGCCGCCATTAATTTTTATACTAACTGGGCCTTATCTGCAAATCTCATCAAGCTGGAATAAACTCGTCAAATGAAATAGAATTTAAGTGGAAAAATAAAATCCGGAGATAAAAATGAGAGCTATTTTTATCACAGGTCTGAGACAGGCCAGAATCGAAGAAATACCCCAGCCCGATCTCTTAGCTTCAGATTCGGTTATTCTTAAAACAAAGGTGGCCGGGCTTTGTGGTAGTGATCTTCATTACTTTATTTCTGAATCTGTCGGCGGTGATCCGGTTCACTATCCCTGCCTTGTCGGTCACGAATGTTCAGCTGAAGTAGTTGCCGCGGGGCCAGAAGCAAAAAAATATAAAGCTGGAGAGCTGGTGGCGGTAGAGCCTTCAATTTCCTGCGGGGTCTGCGATCAATGCCTGGCTGGCCGGCTAAATACCTGTCGGACGATTAAATTCCTGGGCCATCCAGGGGAACTCCCTGGTTGTTTCGCTGATTATTTTGTCATGCCGGAGAAAAATCTTTTTCCTCTGCCCGCTGGCTTATCACCGGAAGAAGGCATGCTAGCCGAACCATTGTCCATTGCCATTCATGCCCTTCGTCTCGCTTCGATTGAAAATTCAGCGACAGTTGGTGTGCTGGGAACCGGACCAATCGGGCTGCTGTTGATTATGCTGCTCAAAAGCAAGGATTTCAGTTCCATTTTCGCCGCTGATCGCTCTGAGGCCAGGGTTGATGCTGCCCTTCGAGCTGGAGCCAGCTGGGCAGCCAGCGTCGAAGAGGAAGACGTTATTTCGGAAATTGCTGCCCGTCAGCCTCTGGGTTTGGATGCTATTTTTGAAGTTAGTGGAGACCTGGAAGCGATTGACCAGGCAATCGAACTGGTCAAGCCCGGTGGCAAAATTATTCAGATCGGGATTCCACTGCCGGAGAGAGTCCCTTACCGGCTGAGCAAGCTTAGAAGAAAGGAAATAACCATAATCAACAGCCGCCGGCAAAATAAGTGTCTGGAAGAATCATTGAACCTTCTGGCCGAAAAAAAACTAAAGGCGGATTGGCTGTTAACCCACCGTTTCACACCTGAAGAGGCTCAACTTGCCTTCACCACCGCCTCAGATCGTCTGGATGGCGTACTGAAAGCCGCTTTTATCTTTTAAGTGGCGGTAAAAGATTTAATTAATCAATTAATAACTACAGAGATCTGAAAACTGGAGAACAGCTGGTTAGTAAACCAGGCAGCAATATTAATTAAAAATTAAAAAAGAACGCCCAGGACGAGGGATAATCTTGCTCCGCCAATTTTAAAATCAGCTCCTTCATAGCTGTCTTTAGTCTGACAATAACCAGCTTCTAAACCGCTGAACAGAAACTTTTCTTTATAGTAAATTCCAGCCTCCAGATTCAAGGCTACCTTATTGCCCTTAACGGTCAGTTCCATGGCCTCTTCTTTATAAGAAGCATTGGCCACCCCGGCTCCGACAAAGACTTTTAAATGCCGGCCTATTGTGGGAAAGTAGCCCAGACCGCCGCCATAAAATTGCTGTCGAGAATGAGTGGGAAGCTCGAGGTCGGGAGTTGTACCATCCTTAGAACCAGTCATGAAAAGACCATAAACATAAAGGTTATCAATAACCCTGACGCCCAGCTTGAACTCCGGCACGAAAAGCGTTTCACCATAGACATTTTTATAGCCAGCATCAGTCGGGAAAATATAGCCACCACTCACCATCAGCATTATTTTCTCTGCGGCCAGGCCAGAGACAGTTATTATAACCAGGCCCAAAAAAGCCAGGGCTAAAATAACAGCCGGCCTGCTTATTTTCTTGCAGGGTTTATCGGCTTTTGTCATCGTCATTGTCTCCTTTACTCTATGGTCTAAATTAAGCTGAAAGGTTGGCCTGGCTGCAGGCATCAAAGAAGCCCCTTTCGTTCTTTTTAGCTTCTGCTATCAGAACAGGTTCTTCAATTTACTTATCAAAAAAAGAGTCATTGTGTCAACTTTTTAATCCCAACCAGGTTAAACATAGTATCCAGGAAGGATGAACAAGATGAATAAGCAAAGAGGTTTGGTCACGTGTCGCTGGTCGGCGGGCAGGCTGTCAAAACCGGCTTGCCATCGGGCCAACTTTCTGGTAATAAGTGATAACGGTTAAAAATCAAATTGATCCCAGAAATAAATAGCAAAAGATCCAGGCGCGGTTGGCTACTCTATTCGAAATATGAGTCACCTGCTTTCCCGCCAGATCCTGTTGAAACTGACCCGGGGAGGCTTTCCCCTGTCTTTTCTTCAGGCTTCTTTAAGGCAAAAAAGGGGAAGCTGGCCACCTGGGCTTTGAGTGTTCTTTTTCTTTTATGGAACATTGTTCCACAGCCTCTACTGGCTGCAGGCCAGCAAACTAAAACTCAGGAAGAGATTCCCTTTAGAAATATTCATTTTCTGGAGCCAGGCGATTCTAACCGGATTCGCCTGCTCAAGGCAGCACGAGTTATTCCCGGCCAGCGGCAACTGACCTGGCAGAAAAGAGAACTGGCCGCCTTTATTCATTTCGGAATAAACACCTTCACCGATCAAGAACTGGGTGAAGGAACCGAAGATCCAGCCGTCTTTAATCCGACTGCTTTTGATCCGGGGCAGTGGGCCAGAGTGTTAAAGGAAGCCGGTTTTAAAATGATTATCATCACCGCCAAACATCATGACGGTTTTTGCCTCTGGCCAACACAGACCACTGACTATTCCGTTAAAAAAAGTCCCTGGCAGCAGGGGCGGGGTGATATCATCAAAGAAGTGTCAGCTGCTTGCCGGAAAGAGGGGCTGGCTTTTGGTTTTTATCTTTCGCCCTGGGACCGACATGAGAAAACCTATGGGAGCCAGGCTTATAACGAATTTTTCCGCACCCAGCTTAAAGAGCTTTTGACCAATTACGGACCAGTAGCCGAGGTGTGGTTCGATGGTTACTGTGGAGAAGGGCCCAACGGAAGAAAACAGGAATATGAGTGGAATTCTTATTATGAGCTAGTTCGTCGCTTCCAGCCGGAAGCAGTTATCGCCATCAGCGGTCCCGACGTCCGCTGGGTGGGAAACGAAAATGGACTGGCCAGAGAAAGTGAGTGGAGCGTCCTGCCACTGCCTTTAAGCGAAGGCGAACTGGCGGGAGTGAGCCGCAGAGAAACTTCGCTGGACATGGTCTTTCGACCTTTGAATCTTATGGGAGAAGATCTGGGCAGTAGGGAGAAAATCCTTCAGGCCAGGGCACTTTTCTGGTATCCAGCTGAAGTTGACGTCTCTATCCGGCCAGGCTGGTTTTATCACCAGAGTCAGGACAATCAGGTTAAATCAGGTCTTGAATTGTTTAACATTTATTTGCAATCTGTGGGAAGGAATTCAGTTTTGCTATTAAACGTGCCAGCGGACCGGAGGGGACTGCTGGCTGATAACGATATCAAGGTGCTGCAGGAATTCAGGAGGCTGGTTGCCAAGTCCTTTAAAAAAAACCTGGCGGACAGAGCCCGGATTAAAGCTTCACGGGCTGCAGCCGGCCATAAGATAGAAGCAATAATTGACGGCGGGAGCGAAACCTGCTGGCTGGCAACAGATAACAGGAAACCGATTATCATCGAACTGGAATTAGATAAGCAGGCAGTCATAAATTGCCTGGAACTTCAGGAAGAAATCACTTTAGGACAGAGAATAGAAGCATTCAAGCTGGAGGTCAGGGATGAGCAGGACTGGCATCAGGTCGCCAAAGGAACAACTGTTGGTTATAAGAGGCTAATCACATTTCCAGAAATTCCGGCTAAGAAACTCAGATTGGTTATTACCTCATCCCGTTCTGCCCCTGCCTTAAAAAAGCTGGGGCTTTATAAGCTGGCAGCCCCTTTATAAGTTTTACCCGGACTGCAACTCAAGCTTATTGATAGTTTGCCGATAGGCAATCAGAAACAATTGTGGGCGTTCCGGGGCGATTGACTTTGAGTCTTTTTTTCTTCTTTTCACTCACTTTAAGCCCGCCCTCAACTTAACCTGAAAAAGGATTTCCTCCTCTGTCCCTAGTTCACTTCTCCTCTTGTTTTAACCTTTCTCTGCAGCTTTTTTCTTAGCTCGGAGACAAAATAATCGCTTAACATTTTCACTGGCAGAATAAATAATTCTGGCTTGAATTTGACAGGTAGTTGTCCAATTGACAGAAAAAATAACCAGGCCTAAAATACAAATGGAGGCAAAAGATGAAAAGGAAGGGATTTATCTTGATTATGGTTATTGCTCTTTTGAGCGCGGGTTGCCTCAGCGCCAGAAAACAGGGCTCAGAAACAGAATTCAATGAGCATCTGAATACAGCTATTAAATATTTCCAGCAGGAAAATTATTCTCTGGCCAGGCAGGAACTTAATCTGGCCTTGAGGATCAATCCCAGATCTGCTCGAGCTAACAATCTCCTGGGGCTGACTTATTTTAAAGAAGGAAATTATGACTCAGCCGAGATTTATTTCCAGCGGGCAATCAGAATTGATTCCCAATATGCCACCGGTTACCTTAATCTCGGCGCTATTTATGCCATGAGGGAGCTGTACCCAAAAGCCAGAGAATACTATGAAAAAGCTATTTCCATCTCACCCGACCAGGCCGCTGGCTATTACAGTCTGGCTACCCTTTGCTTCCAGTTGAATGACAAAGAACAGGGGCTTAATTATCTCAAAAAAGGACTCGAGCTTGATCCCAACTATCTTGAAGAACATCCAGAAGCACTGGCTGGTCTGCCAATGAGGGGCTCAGCTCTGGCTGATCTCTATTTTAATTTCGCTAAAGTCTTTGCCAGCCGGGGAGAAGTCGACAGAGCTGTTGAATATCTAAAAAAAGCCCAGGAAAATGGCTTCAAAAACTGGAAATTGATCGAAGAAGAACCAGAATTCGCCGCTATCCGTGATAATCCCAAGATCAGGGAATTTCTCAGATAACCAGGCCCCTGTCATCGCCAGGCGTTACTCCGTGAATCAAGGCCCCAAAATGTAGGGTCCCGTTTTCTAAAAACAGCCACTGGTATTATGGTTTTTGATATCATCCTGATCCAGGCATTTCCTCCTGAATGAGCTTCTGGCTTGACAAGAAAAGGTGCCAAACTTATTATGAAAGCAAAAGGGTAAAAGAAGAAAGGAAGGGTGGCGTGCTACCTGGCGTCTGTCCTGGCGTTTTTTTTAGCTTCCATCTGGCCAGCAACTCAATTCTATCCTTAGTGTATCTGTTTCTTATTTTTTTCTATTCTCTTTTTTGCTTCTTTCCATCCGGCTGGTCTCAACCAGCGGTTGGTCAGTTTACAATTTACCAATAAAATAAATCCTTGTATTCTTATAAGAATTGTAGGATAATTGAGCCATGACAGGCCAGGCTGATTATTATCAGAAATTCTGCCAGCCGGCCATAAACTATAAAAAAGGAGGTGTCCGATGTCTGATCTTAAGGCTGACCTAACTCTGGATAACAGCGGCCTCTCCTGCCCGATGCCAATCATTAAAACCAAAAAAGCTATGGACGGGATGAAGGTCGGCGAAATTCTCAAAATGGTCGCCACCGACCCTGGTTCAGTCAGCGATATTCAGGCCTGGGTCAAGAAAACCGGGCAGGAGTTACTTGAACAGGAAAAAGAAGGGGAAAAGTTCGTTTTTTATATCCGGAAGGTAAAATAAAGGGAGGTTATCATGTCTGAAGAAAGCGCTAAAAGACTGGCCATCATTGCTGCCCATGGAACACTGGACATGGCTTATCCGCCCTTTATTTTATCAACGGCGGCCGTGGCCATGGACATGGAAGCTGCTATCTTTTTTACTTTTTTTGGCCTGGAAATCCTCAAAAAAGGCAGAATAGATAAACTAAAAGTTTCACCCGTGGCCAATCCCGCCATGCCCATGAAAATACCCAACATCATCGCCATGCTGCCCGGCATGACGCCTCTAGCTACAACAATGATGAATTCCTGGATGAGAAAAGCCAAGGTGCCCAAACTAAGTGAACTGCTGGCCACAGCTCAGGAAATGGGGGTCAGGCTGATCGGCTGTCAGATGACCATGGATGTCATGGGTATCAAAAAAGAAGACCTGATTGATGGAATAGAAATTGGCGGGGCAGCCACTTTTCTGGAATTTGCCAGCCAGAACGCGGTTACCCTGAGCTTTTGAGCTTTTTAGAACTGGAGGTAGCCATGGCTGAAGATAAAATTTTGATTATTATGACCAGCGGCCCGGACACTCCGCACCGCTGTGCCACTCCCTTTTTCTTTGCCACCTTAGCCACCGCCATGGATTATGAAGTTACCATGTTTTTTACTATCGATGGGACGCTTCTACTCAAAAAAGGACTGGCCGAGACTGTTTATCCTAAAGCTGGTGGTAAATCGGCAGCCGAATTCAGACAGGAAGCGATCGAAGCCGGCGTCAAAATGACAGCTTGTTCAGCTTCTCTTGAACTTCATGATCTCAAGCCAGAAGACTTAATTCCAGAAGCTAAAATTGTAGGCGGGGCTTCTATGTGGCAGATGGCTGAGGACAGCAAGACGGTCTTAACTTTTTAGTCTGTTAATTTATTAATCTTTTAATCAAAGGAGGAATCTAATGGCCATCATTAGAGGATGCAACCTCCCGGAGGATCTTTATTACTACCCGGAAAAGCATCTCTGGCTAAAACCACTAGGAGGGAACCTCTTCCGCCTGGGGTTGACGCCGATCGCCGGCCAGCTGGCCGGGGGCAAACTCAACGCAGTTACCATCAGGGCCAAAAACATTGGCACTGAAGTCGCTCAGGGAAAGAGCTTAGCTACCCTGGAAAGTGCCAAGTTTGTCGGGCCCGTCCCGGCTCCGATTAGCGGCATTGTCAGGCGCGGCAATGAACAGCTGGCCGCCAATCCCGACCTGGTCATCTCCGATCCCTATGGTGAAGGCTGGATTGCCGAAATAGAAGCAACTAAATGGGAAGAAGAAAAAGCCTCTTTGCTCACCGGCCCGGAGGGACTGGCTGCCTACGAGCAAAAATTAGAAGCAGCTAACATTTCCTGCCACTAATAAAATTTCTTTATCGCGGGAGAAGGAGGGCTAATGAAGGAAAAAACTATTTATGAACATTTGAGAGAAAAAGGCCTGTCCCGGCGCGACTTTATGAAGCTCTGCGGAACTATTGCTGGATTTTTGGGCCTGGAATTTTCGCCGCCGGTTAAGGCTCTGGGAAAAATTGTTCAGCCCGATCCGGCCAGAACCGTCGCCCAGGCGCTCCAGACTAAAACCAGGCTGCCCATTATCTGGCTTGAGTTTCAGGATTGTGCCGGCTGCAGCGAGGCTATTTCCCGTAGCAGTTCCCCTTCACTTAGTAGCCTCGTTCTCAACGATCTGGCTATTGAATATCACGAAACATTGATGGCCGCCTCCGGTCTTCAAGCTGAAAGCTCCAAGGAGGAATGCCTCAATAAATACCGCGGACAATATGTCTTGGTGGTGGAAGGCAGTCCGAGTCTGGCTGAAGACGGCATCTACTGCACAGTGGGCGGAAAGAGCAACCTTGAAATCCTCAAGGAGGCAGCGGCCGGGGCAGCAGCTATTATAGCCACGGGCAATTGTGCTTCTTTTGGTGGAATTCCAGCGGCCAGGCCTAATCCGACAGGAGCCTGCGGGGTGGCTGATCTAATCAAAGACAGGCCGGTCATCAATATCCCCGGCTGTCCGGCCATTCCGGAGGTCACAACCGGCACAATTCTCCATTTTCTCATCCTGGGCAAATTACCTCTGACTGATCATCTTCGGCGGCCGCTCGTCTTCTACGGGCACACCGTCCATGACCACTGCCTGCGGCGTCCCTTTTATGAGGCGGGTAAATTTGCCGCCAGTTTTGATGATAAAGGCGCCCGTCAGGGCTACTGCCTTTACCGGCTGGGCTGTAAAGGTCCCACCACTTACAATGCCTGTCCTTCGCTCAAATGGGAACGGGGCCTGTCCTATCCGGTTCAGTCGGGACATCCCTGTCTGGGTTGCTCTGAGCCTCATTTCTGGGATGGCGGCGGCTTCTATCAAGGTCAATCGGCCGCTATAATTCCGCCAACTGCTCAAACCTCGGCCCTGGCCGCGGGCGCAGGCTTGGCCGCCGGAGCCGCTTTAGCCGGAATCAACTCGGCCAGAAAAAAGAAAGCCAGGAAAGCTTTAGCCTCAACCGCCCCGGCGACTCCGGCTGAATCAACCACCGCCGCTCCGCCGGACAAAAAGGAGGGATGAAATGGACTGGACAGAAATCTTAAGGTTTTCGCGCGGTCCTCTTTTCCATTTCTCACTCGTCATTTTTATCGCCGGGATGATTTACAGGCTGGTCCGGATCATCTTTCTGGGCTGGGAAAAAGACCGGGTCAAAAGCCAGGGCAGTAAGCTGTCAGGGGTTATTATCGGTTACCTTAAGGGCCTGATCATCCTGCCCTTCATCCCCTGGGTGCGGAGGACATTTAAGAATAATGCTCTGACCTTTATCGCCGGGGGAATCTTTCATCTGAGTCTTTTTCTGGTTCTTATCTTCGGGGCAGCTCATATTTTAGTCTGGCAAAGTCTCTTCGGGGTCAGCTGGGCGCCACTACCCACTCCTGTTGTTGATTGGGTGGCGGCAGCCGGGATTGTTTCTCTTATTATTCTGCTGATTAATCGTCTGACTCATCCGGTCTTAAGACTTCTGACTAAACTGCCGGCCTGGATTAACTGGACCCTGGTTTTTCTGCCTTTCACAACCGGTTATATAATGTATCACCATCTGTGGTTTCCCTATGAAGTTATTTTCAGTCTCCATCTGATTTTTGTTTGCCTGCTGCTGATCTGGATTCCCTTTAGCCGGATGTCCCATTTCCTGTTCTACTTCTTTTCCCGGACAATTCACGGTGCCCGGGCCGGTAAACGGGCCGTTACGCCCTGAAAAAGAGGTCAACCATGAAAACAGCAAGTGCTTTAAATACTTACCTCAAAGAAACAGGCGGCTGGGTGGCTGCTCAGCTTGAAGCCTGCACCCGCTGCGGGATCTGTGCTGAAGCCTGCCATTTTTACCAGGCTCTCGGCAATCCGGAATATGCCCCGGTCTGGAAGCTCGAACCATTGAGACGGGCCTATGAGCAGAGATTTACCTTAGCCGGTAAGCTCAAGCTGGCCCTGGGAATGGAGAAAAGGCTGACTGATTCTGACCTTGAGCACTGGAGCCAGATTGTTTATGAAGCCTGCACGGTCTGCGATAAATGCGCTTTTGTCTGTCCGATGGGGATTGAAATCGGGCCGCTGATTCATAAAGTCAGAACAGGCCTGGCTGCAGCCGGTCTGGTTCCTGGTGACCTGGCTGAAGCCACTGACAAACAAAAAACGGTCGGCAGCCCGCTGGGGGTGACCGATGAGATGTGGCGGGAAAGAATTGACTGGATAACCGACGAATGGGAAGCGAATATCCCGGTTGATAAGGCCGGAGCAGAAACGCTAATGGTTTTCACTTCGATCGAGCTGATGAAATTTCCAGATAATCTGGCTTTTGTGGCTAAAATTTTAAACCAGGCAGGCGAAAACTGGACGGTTAGCTCTAAGGGCCGGGAAGTAGTTAATTTTGGCTTCTTTGAAGCAGATGAGGAGCTCACCAGGCTTTTTATGCACCGGGTCTTTCAGGCGGCTGAAGAGCTGGGAGTTAAGAGGCTGGTCATCAGTGAATGCGGTCATGCTTATGAAGCCTTCCGCTGGACAGCACCCAATATAATGAAAGTGCCCGAAGGCCTGGAGATCATTCATATCACCGAGCTTATCCATCAGTACTGGAAGACTGGCCGGATCAAAATCAAAGAAGGTGCTTTTGACGGCGAGACAATTACCTTTCATGACTCCTGCAAAATCCAGCGGCTGGGTGGTTTGATCAAACAGCCAAGGGAAATCCTTCAGGTTCTGGCTCCAACCAGCTTTAAAGAAATGAGACCAAATAAAGAACAGTCCATGTGCTGTGGAGGAGGCGGTGGAGTTATTTCCATTAAAGAAGCTGATGCTAACCGTTATGCTGTTTTTGAGCTGAAACTGGAGCAACTGCAGGATGTCCGGGCTCAAGCGGTCTGTATGGTTTGCAGCAATTGCCGCCTGCAGTTTATGGATGGCCTGGCCCACTTTAATTCGGCCATCAAAGTCCATAGTCTGGCCGAACTGGTGGCCAAAGCTCTTATCTGAGGAAAGGAGGGAAAAAGATGGCCAATAGAATTGTTATTGATCCGGTGACCAGAATTGAGGGACACCTGAGAATTGAAGCCGCTCTGGACAGCGATAATACCATAACCGAGGCTTATTCAGCCGGGACCATGGTCAGAGGAATTGAAAACATTCTGAAGAAGAGAGATCCGCGGGAAGCCTGGGCTTTCGCTCAAAGAATTTGCGGGGTCTGCACCACTGTTCATGCCATCGCTTCTATCCGGGCAGTCGAAGATGCCTTAGGAATAAAAATCCCCAAAGCGGCCAATCTCATGCGCAATATGATTGTGGCCCAGCAGTTTATTCACGACCATGTTATGCATTTCTATATTCTTCACGCCCTGGATTTTGTGGATGTGGTTAGCAGCCTCAAGGCTGATCCCAAGAAGGTCTCAGATATTCAGCAGGCTATTTCGGGCTGGCCGAATTCATCGCCGGCCTATTTCGCTGAAGTGCAGAAAAAAGTCAAAGCTATTGTTGATTCTGGCCAGCTGTCTCTTTTCAGCCATGGCTACTGGGGACATCCGGCTTACCAGCTGCCGCCAGAGATAAATCTTCTCGGTGTTGCCCATTATTTAGAATGCCTTGACTGGCAGTCGCAGGTCACCAAAATTCACACCATTTTTGGCGGGAAGAATCCTCACCCGAATTTTGTGGTGGGCGGAGTTCCTCTGCCCATTGACCTGAACAGTGATCAGGCCCTAAATGCCACAGCTCTGTCGGTCATCGCTGATTCCATACAGAAGATGAAAAGTTTCGTTGACCAGGTTTACCTGCCTGACCTGCTGGCCATCGCTCCCTATTATCTGGACTATGCCTCTATCGGCGAAGGGCTGGGAAATTTCCTAACCTGGGGTGAATTCCCGGAAGGTGAACTGAATGAACTGGACAGGCTTATTTTTCCCCGCGGAGTGATTATTAACCGCGATTTAAAGCAGGTGATTACCCCCGACCCGAGAGAGGCGGCTAAGATGAAAGAGTTTGTCACCCACAGCTGGTATAAATACCGGCAGGGTGATAGTGCCGGGCTTTTCCCCTGGGAAGGAGAAACGACTTTTAATTTCACCGGACCAAAGCCCCCCTTTGATTATCTGGAGGTCGAAGGCAAATACAGCTGGCTCAAATCGCCACGGTGGAATGAACTGCCCATGGAAGTTGGCCCTTTAGCCAGAGTCCTGATTCTTTATGCTACGGGACACGAAGAGACCGTCGGGCTGGTCAATTCTGTGCTGGAGACACTCAAGGCTCCTCTCACGGCTGTTTTTTCGACCCTGGGCCGGACCGCAGCCAGAGCCATTGAAACTAAGGTCATAGTCGGGCTGCTGCAGAAATTTTATGATGAGCTGGTAGCCGAGATAAAAGCCGGGAGGACTGAGACTTTTAATGGTGAAAAATGGGATCCAGGCAGCTGGCCTAAGAAGGCTATGGGTTTTGGTTATACCGAAGCCCCACGGGGAGCACTTGGCCACTGGGTGGTTATTGAGAATAAAAAGATAAAAAATTATCAGGTGGTGGTTCCTACAACCTGGAATGCTTCGCCCCGCGACCATAAGAATCAGCCGGGAGCCTATGAAGCCTCATTGGTCGGAACCAGGCTGGCCAGGCCGGATGAACCTCTGGAAATTCTCAGGACGATTCATTCCTTTGACCCCTGCTTGGCCTGTGCTGTTCATCTGATAGATGCCCGCGGCCAGGTGGTCGGAGAAGCCGGCACAGGCTTTAATCTGGTGGTCAAATAAAAGTAACCAGAATCCAGCAGGCGAAAAAAGAAAAACTGAACAAGATTAACGGCCAGTTGAAACGATTATGAAGACCAGGTCTTCAGGCCGGGCTCGTTTTAAGAGGTAGGAGAATGATGGCAGTTACCTTCAGAAAAGATATCCAGCCGACTTTATTGGTGGTAACCCCCTCAACCAGACAAAAAAGGTCCTGGAATAACATTCCGATCCACCGACAATCTAATAGAGCTAGAAGGCGAATAAATTAAAGATAAAAATTATGGCCAACAATCGATGGTTAGATGATTAGAAGAAAAGTTATCCTGGGGTTGGGAAATATTCTGAATGGCGATGAGGGAGCGGGTCTCTATGCTCTGAAAGAACTCGAGAAGCTTCTCTCTGAAGAGCTAAAAAAGAAAATGGAGCTGGTCGATGGCGGTGTTTTAGGGCTGGACTTGCTGCCTTATGTTGAGGGAGCCAGCCATTTATTGATTCTTGATGCAGCCGATACCGGAGCGGCTCCTGGGACAGTTGTTGAGTACAAGGATGATGAAATTAACCTTTTTTATCACCAGCGGCTGTCCTGGCATCAGTTAGGCTTTCAGGAGGTTTTAGCCGTAGCCAAAATAAGGCACAGATATCCTGACTCTGTTTATTTATTAGGCATTCAGCCAGAAAATATCAGCCCGGGTGTTGGTTTAAGTCAGAAACTAAGGAAACCGGTCAAGAACATGGCCAGAAGAGCCTTAGATATTATAGAGGACTGGAGCCTTTTAGCTTAAAATTTTAAAATAAAATCATCACCGGAAAGAGGCAATTTTTATTTTTATTCTGGAGTAAGGACTGAACTCGAGATGAACAACAAAAAGCAAATCAGAGTTATTGAGCTGGGAGAAGTCTCCCCGGTCCGTTCACAGACCTGCTATCATGCGGTCGGCCATACCCTTGGCCCGGACGCACCGGATACTGTTATCCTGGTCAGCCCCAATTCGCCCTATGTCTGTGTTGGCTATCACCAGGAGGCGGAGAGAGAAGTTGATCTGGACTTTTGCCGCCAGGCAGGCCTGCCGGTTTACCGCCGTGAAGTTGGCGGTGGGGCCGTTTACCTTGACCGCCATCAGCTCTTCGCTCAATGGATCTTCCATCCCGACAATTTTCCAGCCCGTCTGGAAGACAAGTTCAGGTTTTATGTTGAGCCGATGATCAGGACCTATCACCGGCTGGGAATTCCGGCTGAATATCGTCCGGTCAATGATATTCAGGTTGGCGGCAAAAAAATTTGCGGGACAGGAGCGGCCAGAATCAATCAGGCAGAAGTTATTGTCGGGAGTTTTATGTTCGATTTTGATAAAAAGATGATGGCCAGGGTTTTAAGGGTTTCATCCGAGAAAATGCGCGATAAAGTCTTCCAGAGCCTGGAGCAGTATATGACTACCATTAAGGAGCTTCTGCCCGAAGTTCCCTCCCGGGAAAAAATTATAGAAATTTACTTAGAAGAGCTGGCCTGGCTGACCGGGGCTGAGCTGGTCAAAGGGAAAATGACTGAAGCCGAGCTGGCTGAGGCCGAAAGGCTTGACCGCCTTTTTGAGAGCGAAGACTGGATCTTCCAGAAGGGTCCGCTTCACCGCCAGGCCATAAAAATCCAGGAGGACGTTCACCTCCGGGAAATAGATTATAAAGCCCCTGGAGGTCTAATCAGACTGACGGCCAGGATCAAGGCTGGCCAGCTGGATGCAGTCTGGATTTCAGGAGATTTTACCGCCTTTCCCAAAGAAGGAATAGCCGGTCTGGAAAAAGCCTTAGCTGGAGTTAGCCTGGAGGAGAAGAGCTTGAAAGAAGCTATTGAGAACTTTATATCTCAGTCGGGTCTTACCTGCCCGGGTGTCGAACTTGAAGACTGGCTGTCGGCCTTCCGCCAGCTCTAAAACAATAGAAGCGCCTATCAAAACCGCGAACACAATCTATATTACCTATTTTTTGCAGACTCTATCTCTTATCTTATCTTCTTTCCCTTTTCAAAGTGACCAGGGTCGCTCCCCAGCCGCCAGACATCAGGTCGCCGTCAGTATAACTCACAACCGATGGGTGTTTTTTAAGGACACTTCTGACCACAGCCTTAAGGGTACCGGTTCCTTTGCCATGAATGATCCGCAGCTCATAAATTTCATTCTTCAGACACTCTTCAATATAGTCATTAAGGAGCTCCTTTACCTCCCCGGGCTGAAAGGTATGGAGGTCAAGGACACCATCAATCGGGATTTTGAC
>ENA-UOWE01000881-UOWE01000881.1-activated-sludge-metagenome-genome-assembly--contig:-NODE-881-length-40232-cov-13.468203_pt1 | contig 40232 bp, 39 predicted proteins | sample MGYA00249841_ERZ761562 | MGnify/ENA primary metagenome ERZ761562 (study PRJEB28883, sample SAMN05720200) | activated sludge metagenome | isolation source: Anaerobic digester | place: Japan...
GGCAGGACTCGAACCTGCGGCCTTCGGTTCCGTAGACCGACGCTCTGATCCAACTGAGCTACAGGCGCTCCGGGGAACAGCAGTATACCGCGCCCTCGCGTGGGCTCAAAACGTCACAGCGCCGGCCCAAGAGGCCACGACCTCGGCGCACGGACCTGGCGATGGGGAAGGCCGCGGCGAGGACGGACCGGCGCGCAGACCGGGACGCGAACTGGCGGAGAAGCCGGGATTCGAACCCGGGAAGGAGCTTGTCGCCCCTTAACCGCTTAGCAGGCGGTTGCCTTCAGCCACTCGGCCACTTCTCCGCGTGGGGGCACAGTGTACCGCATCGCCGCCGGCGGCCGGAAGTCGGGGAATGGGCGGCGGGCGCCTCACGCGGGTCGTCGCCGCGGGGCGGCGGCCGCGAGCGGCCGCCGCCCCGGGGCGATATCATCCGCCGGCAGGGGACTGACGAGGAGGCGGACGTGGACATCGCGGGAATCGACGCGCAGGCCGTGGCGGAGGTGCAGAAGGAGGTCGTCGACCTGCTCGCCGACCTGATCAGGATCGACACGTCGAACCCTCCCGGCAACGAGACGCAGGCGGCTCTCTTCCTGGACAAGTGGTTCCGGGCGCGCGGGCTCGAAGGGGAGATCGTCGGCGAGCCCGCGCATCGCAAGAACTTCGTCCTGCGCCTCGAGGGCACGCGACCGGGGCCGACGCTCCTGCTGCTCGCCCACATGGACGTCGTCCCTGCCGAGCCCCCAGCGTGGAGCGTCCCGCCGTTCGCCGGCGTCGTCAGGGACGACCACGTCTGGGGGCGTGGCGCCGACGACATCAAGAACCTGGTCGCTGCGCACGCCGTGGCCGTCAGTCGTCTCGCCGCCTCCGGCCGCGACTTCGCCGGCACGGTGATCTACGCCGCCACCGCCGACGAGGAGGAGGGTACCGACTGCGGCGCCCGCTGGCTGGTCCGGAACCGCCCCGACCTCGTGAAGAGCGACTACCTCCTGAACGAGGGCGGCGGCGAGTTCGACGTCATCCGTGGCGAGCGCGTCTACGAGCTCAACACGGGGGAGAAGGGCACGGCGCAATTCCGCCTCACCGTGCACGGCGAGGCCGGACACGCTTCCGTGCCCCTGCGCAAAGGCAACGCGGTCGTCGCCGCCGCGCAGATCATCCAGGCCCTGCACGAGTACGACCCCGAGGTCCACATGGAGCATCTGCCGGTCGACTACGTGCGCATGCTGGTGGACGACGCCGACCTCTGTGAACGTCTCCTCGACCCGGTGACGGCGCGCGCCGCCCTGCGCGAGCTGCACGAGAGGGACGACCAGACCGCGCGCCTGCTCGAACCGCACTACGGCGTCACGTTCTCGCCCACCATCGTCCACTCGAGCTCGGAGGCGATCAACGTCTTCCCCGAGAAGGTGGAGGTGACGGTCGACTGTCGCACGCTGGCCGGCCGCGGCGAGGACGAGGTGCGGGCCGAGGTCGACCGCGCCCTGGCCGGGATCGAGGCCCCGTGGGACCTCGAGTTCGTCGGCAGCGTCATGGGCAACGCGTCGCCCGACTCGAGCCCTCTGGGCGACGCCATCGACCGCGTCATGCAGCGTCATGTGCCGGGGGCGAAGATCGTCGGTCTGCACTGCGTCGGGTTCACCGACTCGAACTGGTTCCGGGCCGCCTTCCCCGACGTGGTCGCCTACGGCTTCGGCCCGTACATCGAGGAGGACGTCAGCATCACCGGCGACCTCACCCATAACCACGACGAACGCATCCATGTGAAGGACGTGACCTTCCAGGCGGTGTTCGCCGAGGGACTCGTCAGGGAGTTGCTGCGCTGAGCTGCTGACCGGTCGAGATCCGGACCGCCGGCGTCTTGGCGCTCAGTACGGGCGGCCGGCGATCACCGCCGCGATGCACAGGGCGACGATGGCGCCTTGTGTGGCGAGGCCGGGGACCGGGCTCGCCTTCCCGTGCGGGAAGCTCCGCCAGTGGCTCGGGAACCAGTGCCGGGCCTCGTCGCCGCGGATCGTGGCGACGAGGACGTCGAAGTCGGGGGCGGCTGCCAGCGGTCCCATCAGGACGAGCCACCAGGGCATGTGGACAGCGACGAGGCAGACGATCACCAGCGCGCAACTCGCGAGGATGTCCACCCAGCCCCACGGCACGGGGTTCCTGGAGACGGTGTAGTCCCAGTGCGGGACGACGTCGAGGACGACGTGCGAGCCGACGGCGAGGACGGCGACGAGCCACAGCGGCTGCTTGACCACTGCGGCGATGGCGAGACCGGCGCAGACGTGGACGACGACCCACACGGTGGCGGAGCCTACTACGACACTCGCCCAAGGCGCAAAGGGCGACGGACACTGCGGCGTGGTCGTCCCTGTCCCGATGGGGTACGATGCCGATGGCATATCGCGGAGGAGGGCCCACATGAAGAAGCTGCTGTTCATCTCGCTCGCGGTGCTCGTCGGAGCCGGCATCGTTGTCGGCTACAGGATGGCCAAGGGCGAGGGCTTCGATTGGTTCGGTTTCGGTCGCGAGACGGTCGATCCCTGGACCAGCTACACGCCGCCGGCAGAAGAGCCCCCGGCAGGCGACGCGGCATCCTGATCGGCGTAGGCTGAGCGCCGGCGGCGTCGGCCGTCGGTCGATGTGCGAGACGAGGTGAGGGGCGGCGGGCCGTGAGGCCCGCCGCCCCTCAGCGTTTCTTGCTCCTCGCCGTTCTCCGGCCCTCACCGTTCTCCGCTCCGCGTGTGCCTTCACTCACCCGGCTGACCGTAGGGCGCGCTCGCGCTCTGCCGTGCCACATTCGCGCTTCGCCGCGCCGCGCTCGCGCTCTGGGGTGCCCCGCTCGCGCTCTGCCGCGCCGCGCTCGCGCTCTGCCGCGCCGCGCTGCCGGCGACAGTCGCCGGGTCATCGGGTCGGCGCGCCATGGCGCACGTGCGTTGCTGATATCGTCCGCTTGGCAGTGTGTCCGTCGTGTGTGGCGATGGTGCGGCACCGGCCGTCCGGGGAGGCTGAGAGTGGGAGCGAGAAGAGACGCGGACTTGCCCGACTACGCGATCGTCGAGCGGCGCGAGATGTTGCGCGGGGTCGGCTTCGGCGACGAGGCGCTGGAGCGGATCTCGGTCGGGGTGGTCAGCACCTGGGGAGAGGTCAACCCGGCGTCGGTCTGCCTCGACCGGGTGACGCAGGCCGTGAAGGCCGGGGTGTGGGCGGCCGGCGGGGCGCCTCGCGAGATCGTCGTCAGCTCGCTGTGCACGAGCATGGCCGGGGACGACCGCTACCTGCTGCCGGTGCGGGACCTGATTGCCGCCTACATCGAGACGATGGCGGCGGCCAACCTCTTCGATGCCCTGGTCCTCGTGCCGGTGTGCGACGACGTGATCCCGGGGCATCTCATGGCCGCCGCCCGCCTCGACCTTCCCACGGTCGTCGTCACCGGGGGGTACATGTCGCTCAACCGCTGGTGCGGGCAGCCGATCGACCCGTTGCAGGTCGCTGCCGGTCACCTCGTCGACCGCGAACAGGGACGCATCGACGCGGCCGACTTCGCCGAGATCGAGGAGCGGGGCTGCAGCGGCGGCGGCGCCTGTCCGGTGATGGGCACCGCCAACACGATGGCCGCGCTCACCGAGGCGCTGGGGCTGTCGCTGCCGGGCACGGCGGCGACGCCCGGCGGCGACTCGCGCCTGCTGCGTCTCGGCTTCGCCGCCGGCAAGCAGGTCGTGGAGCTGCACCGGCGCGGTGTGACCGCCGCGCACATCCTCACGCCGGCGGCCTTCGAGAACGCCGTCCGCGTGCTCATGGCGCTCGGCGGCTCGACGAACGCTGTGCTGCACCTGCAGGCGGTCGCCGCCGAGCTGGGCATCGACCTCACACCGCAGACGTTCGACCGCCTCAGCGCCGGGACGCCGCTGCTCTGTGACCTCGCGCCGTCGGGGACGCGCTTCATGGTCGACCTTGACGAGGCCGGCGGGGTCCAGGCGGTGATGAAGGAGCTCGCGCCGCTGCTCGACAGCGATGCGCTCACGGTGACCGGTGAGTCTCTGGGCGAGAACCTGCGCCGGGCGCAGGTCCGCGACAGGGGAGTGATCAGGTCGCTCGGCGACCCGGTCTCACCCGAGGGCGGCCTGCGCTTCCTGCGCGGCTCGCTCGCCCCTGACTGGGCGCTGGTGAAGACCTCCGCGGTGCCCGCGGCGATGCTTCGGCACCGTGGCCCGGCGCGGGTGTTCGCGACCGAGGAGGAGGCCTGCGCCGCGCTTGCGGAAGGGCGGCTCGTTCCCGGCGACGTCGTCGTCGTCCGCTTCGCCGGTCCGAAGGGCGACCCGGGCATGCGTCTGCTACAGCGCTTCCTGTGGCAGCTCGCGGCGCGCGGCTTGCACGACCGCATCGCGTTCGTCACCGACGGCCGTATCTCGGGCACGAACAAGGGTTGCGCCGTGACGCAGGTCGGGCCAGAGGCGGCCGCCGGTGGGCCGCTGGCCGTGGTGCGCGACGGCGACACGATCGCCAGCGACATCCCCGCCGGGACCATCGACCTCGAAGTATCAGAGGAAGAGCTGCGGCGCCGCCTCGCCGACTGGAGGCCGCCGGCGCCGAAGGTGAAGGGCGGCTACCTCAGCGTGTACGCGCGCCTGGCCCGGCCTGCGGTCAAGGGCGCGGCGCTCGACTACAGCGGCGAGTAGGTCGGTTGCACGGGAGACGCGGCGACGTCATGGCGGAGGGGGTGGGATTCGAACCCACGAGCGAGTCGCCCCGCTGGCGGTTTTCAGGACCGCTGCCTTCAACCACTCGGCCACCCCTCCGCGGGCGCGCGATGAGGATAGCACGGCGGTGGCAGTGTCTTCTCGCTCGAAGGTCACGGGCCCATCTCGGCAGCGGTCGTCTTCGAATATAGCCGCCGGGGAGAGATCGAGTGGGCGTACGCCGGGCTGCCGGAGTGGGTGGAGCAGGTGGCGGCGCTGGAGGTCCCCGAGCCGCCGGCCGAACGGATGCCCGCCCGGAAGGTCGTCCTCATCGTCGTGGCCGCAGTCTTCGCGATCGGGGTCTGCGCGGCGGTCGCCATCCCGATGTTCGCCAACCAGAACGAGAAGGCGAAGGAGGCCTCCGTCAAGCAGGGGGTCCAGGCGATCCAGATCGCCATCCATGAGTATGCACTCGCGAACGGGGACCTCTTTCCCGCCTCCGAGACGGTCACGGCCGCCGCGCTCGACCGGTATATCGACTCGTGGCCGCAGAACCCGTACTGCGACGAGCCTATGGTCCAGGGCGTCGGTCCGGGCGAGTTCACGTACAGGGTCTCGCCCGACCGCATGTCGTACACGCTGGTCGGGCACGGCAGGGACGGGCGCGACGTGATCACCGTCGGCTACTGAGCGCCGCCGGCCGGGCGCGCTGCCGGGAGGCGGGCGCTCGGGGGTGCGGGCCGGGCGCGCCGCTGCGTGGCGGGCGCGCGCCCGGTGGCCGGTCACCCATCCGTATGGGATACTGCGCCCCCATGGAGCACCTCGTCATCGCTTGCAGCGACGGCCGCCTGGCCGAGCCGCTCGCGCGTCTTCTCTCTCAGCTCGGGATCGAGGCCGCGGACCGCATGCTCGTCCCCGGCGGGCCGCTCGTGCTCGTCCGTCCCGGCATGGAACGGCGGGTGGCGATGGGGTGCCTCACGACTCTCGTCGAGGGCAACGGCGTGCGCAAGGTGGTCCTCGTCTCGCATCAGGACTGCCGTGCCTATGAGCGCGCCCTCGGCGGACTCGGGTTCGACCAGGAAGAGATCCTCGCACGCGATCTGCGTCGGGTACGCACTCTCATCGAGAACGCGTTCCCTGCCCTGGACGTGAGCTGCTACCTCATCCCGTGGCGCGAGAACGGCGCCGGGCCGGGGTTCGGCGACGCCGAGCCGGTCGACTGACGCGCCCGCGCTCGGGCGCGTCCACACCTGACGTGAGGGTCGCCGTGAGACCGCCTCGCGCCGCCGGTGTATGCCGGGCGCTCAGCTTCCCAGCGTCTCCTTGCCCATGTACGGGCGCAGGGCCTCGGGCACCGCGATACTGCCGTCGGCGCGCTGGTAGTTCTCCATGATGGCGATGATCGTCCGCCCGATGGCGATGCACGTCCCGTTCAGCGTGTAGACGAAACGCGGACCCTTGTCGGTGCGGTAGCGGCAGTTCAAACGCCGCGCCTGGTAGTCGGTGCAGTTCGAGCAGCTCGTCACCTCGCGGTAGCGGCCCTGACCGGGGAGCCACGCCTCGCAGTCGTACTTCTTCGCCGCCGGAGCACCCAAGTCACCGGCGGCGATGTTGACCACGCGGTACGGGATCCCGAGGAGTCGGAGGATCTCTTCCTGGACCGACAAGATGAGCGCGTGTTCGGCCTCGGCCTGCTCCGGCAGGCAGAACGAGAACATCTCCAGCTTGTCGAACTGGTGGACGCGCAGGATGCCGCGCGTGTCCTTGCCGGCGGCTCCGGCCTCGCGACGGAAGCAGGTCGAGTAGCCGGCATAGCGCAGGGGAAGGCGCTCGGCCTCGAGGAACTCGTCCATGTGCATGGCGGCGAGGGGGACCTCCGAGGTGCCGACGAGGCAGTCGCCGTCGGTCGTGCGGTAGATCTGCTGCTCGTCGGTGGGAAGGAAGCCCGTCCCGTACATGGCCTCTTCGCGCACGAGGACAGGCGGGACGACGGGGCGGAAGCCCCTGCCGGCGACGATCTCCAGGCCGAGGCGCACGAGGGCGAACTGCAGCGTGACGAGGTCGCCCTTCAGGTAGGCGAAGCGGGAGCCGCTCGCCTTGGCGGCGCGCTCCATGTCGATGAGGTCGAGGGCGGTGCCGAGGTCGAGGTGGTCCTTGGGGGCGAAGTCGAAGGACGGCGGCTCGCCGATGCGGCGGAGTTCAACGGCGTCGTCCTCGCCGCCGGGAGGGACGTCGTCGAGGACGAGGTTGGGGATCTCGAGGAGCATGGCGCGCAGGCGGGACTCGATCTCGTCGAGCGCGCGTTCGCGCTCCTTGATGGTCTCGCCCAGGGCGCGCATGGCGGCGATCGCCTCGGCGGCGTCGCCGCCTGCCTTCTTCACCCTGGCGATCTCGTCCGAGGCGGACTTGCGCCGCGCGCGCATGGCCTCGACCTCGGTCGTGAGTCGGCGACGCTCGGCCTCGACGGCGAGGAACTCATCCAGGGACTGGGTGCTGCCCCGGCGCTGCAGGGATGCGCGCACCAGCTCCGGGTTCGAGCGGATCAGCTTGATGTCGAGCATGCGGACTCCTCGCGTGGGCAGGGCCGGCCGCGGGCCGGCGCCGGAACGCGCGCCCGCGGCTGCAGATAATGCTACATTAGGCTGCCGCGAGCGCGGGCGTGCCGGCGCAGCGAGAGCGTGGGCGCGGGACGAGAGCCTGTTCGAGCTGCGAGTGCCTCGTCGCGGGGCGAGAGTCTCGTCGCGGGGCGAGACGGGAAGCGGCGTCGGCAGTGCAGGAATCGTGGCTTTCATCCGATACTGGATGGTGCATGAGCGGGATCGTCCGAAAGAACGGTGAGATCGCGCGTCCGTGCGCGCTCGGGTCAGCACACCACGGCGCACACCGCGGCGCCCGTCGTGGGCCGGGACGTCGCCGCCGGCTGTGGGCGGCCGCGCTGCTGGCGCTCGCGGCGTGCGCCGCGAGCGCTCTGACGGCGGCCGCCCCTGCGGCGGCGGCCACCGTGACTCTGCAGCTTTCACAGGCGAGCGTGGTGTACGGCGGCGCCGTCGTCGCCGGCGGCCTCGTCGACCCGGCCGTCGAGGGTCAGGAGGTCGTCGTCGCTCTCGCCGGCGTGGACGTCGGCGTGGCGCTCACCGACGCGACCGGGGCCTATGCGCTCGAGTTCACGCCGGCGCGGAGCGGCGACGTCGTCGCGCGCCTGAGCGCCGACGGGACGCTCGGCCCTGCGGTCCCGCTTGTCGTCCGTCCCGCGGTCGACGTCACGCACGGCAAGCTCATCCCCTTCCTTCGGGCGCGCTTCGTGTTGAACGTCGGCCCGGCCGTCTACGACAGCGCGGTCACGGCACGGGTCTTCCATCACGACCGCCGGGTGGCGACCGTCCGCGGGCGCGTCCGCGACGGTCGCGCCGTCCTGCTCGTCCCGCTGCGCGGCATCGGCTGGTTCAACGTGCGCTTCGCCCTGGAGCCGACGGCCGCCTACGGCGCGCGTGAGGTCAAGAAGACCGTGAAGCTCGAGTGGCGACGCTTGGCCGTGGGTTCGAAGGGCTTGCGCGTGAAGGGCGTGCTCGTCCAGCTCCGGCGGCTGCGTATCTGCACCCCCGGCACCGGTACGACGTACACGCGCCAGGTCGCGGACGCCGTCGTCTGCTTCCAGAAGACGTACCGCGTCGCCCGCGACTACATCATGAACGAGGCCGACTGGCGGAAGCTCGACCGCGCGACCCTCGTGAAGCCGAGGTACGGATCACCGGCGCGGCACCTCGAGATCGACGAGGGTCGTCAGATCCTGATGCTGGTGCGCGACCGCGCCGTCATCGGCGTCGTCCCCGTGTCCACGGGGGCGACCGGCAACACCCCGGAGGGCGCCTTCCGCATCCTCGCCAAGAACCCGGTGAGCGCGACGTACGACGGCACGGTCCCGCTGCCGCGCTTCATGACCTTCTACGGCGAGATGGGTATCCACGGCTACCCGGTCGTGCCCCCGTATCCCGCAAGTCACGGCTGCGTGCGCGAGCCGCTGTGGGTGTGCGACTGGGTCTACGACCGCGCCTTCGTCGGCGAGCGGCTGTACCTGTACTACTGAAGCCGCGTCGCGTCGCGCCTAGAGCGTCGGGCGGACGCGACCGTGTCGACGAGGCGGCACATGAGGTCGATGCCCGTCGCCAGTGTCGTGCCGCGCGCGTCGTCGCGGCTCGGGTCGTAGGACGTCACTGACAGCCCCGCGACGGGCAGTGCCGCGGCAATGACGGTGGTCGCGGCGACGACCTCTTCCGGGGTGAGGCCGCCCGGCGAGGGGAAGTCGACGCCGGGGGCCACGGCAAGGTCGAGGACATCGATGTCGACGTGCACGTAGGCGCGGGCGGCGAGGGGGGCGAGGGCGGCGAGGCCGCCCTCGCCCCCCTCGCCGCCCGCGCCTGTCACGACGTGCACCCCGTCGGCCGCGAACCCCTCGACCTCTCCCGGGTCGAGATCTCGGCCGCCGATGTGGATGACGGCGCGCGGGTCGACGGCGCCCATCTTCTGCGCCCAGGCGTCGCCGTGCGCGCGTCCGGTCGCCATCGCGAGCGGCATGCCGTCGAGGAAGCCGCTCGGCGTCGTCTGCGGGGTGTTGTAGTCGCCATGGGCGTCAAACCACACCACCGCCGTGTCGGCAGGGCCCAAGCCGGCCGTCATGCCCAGGGCGACGTTACAGTTGCCGCCGGCGACGAGAGGGAACGACCCGGATGCGACGGCTCGCCGTGCCTCCCCGGCCAGGACGCGGGCGATGCCGACGACGGCGCTGAGTTCGTCGGTGAAGGGTTCCGGGCGCTCGACGGCGACGACGGAGGCCTGGTGGCCGCGCTCGCAGAGCGCGGCCACCAGGCCTCCGTCCAGATACCTCCCGGGTCCCAGCGCCACCCCTTCTCCTTCACGTCCGAGGTCGTATGGCACGCTGAGAACAGTGATCCGCATCGCCTTCGCTCCTGGTCAGCCGCGCGGCAGTGGTTTGTCGACGACGATCATGTCGGGGCGCTCCTCGTCGGCATGGGTCGTGAATCCGTGGCCGTGGTACAAGTGGAGCGAAGGCCCGTCGACCGTCGGCACGAAGGCGGTCAGCCGCTCACGCCCGCGGGCGATGGCGAGACCCTCGACCCAGTCGAGCAGGTGGTTTGCCACCTTCTCCGCCTCGAACCCGGGGTTGACACAGAAGCAACGCAGTTCGACGTCGCCTCCGTCCTCTTCGAAGGCGACCCACCCGGCGATCTCGCGCCCCTCCGACTCGGCGACATAGAGCTGGGCGCGCCGGAAGAGCTCGAGCAGGCGGCTTCGCTGATATCGTTCCGGGTGCCCGGCGCGACGGGCGAGCGGCAGCAGGCACTCGTCGGCGAGGAGCAGCAGCATGCCGTGGTCGGCGGGCGTCGCTTCACGGATCGTGACCTTGAGGTCTGTCATCGTCGCACCTCCTGAGGTCGGGTCTCAGGTCGGGTATGAACCGAGGACCTTCAGCCAGGGAAGCTTGCAGGCGAGGCACTTGAGCGTCTGCGCCGCCCGGTCGTCCCCGGCACGTCCTTCGAAGTCGATGAAGAAGATGTAGTGGCCGAGGGCGAGCTTGGAAGGTCGCGACTCGACCTTCGTGAGGTTGATGCGCCGGTAGGCGAACTCAGAGAGGATCAGCAGCAGGCTGCCGGGCTCGTCCTGGCCGATCCCGCAGATGATGCTCGTCTTGTAGGGGGCATCGAGGTCCTGCGGGGCGGCGTCGCGGGCGAGGAAGACGAAGCGCGTGCGGTTCTCGGGCGAATCCTCGATGTCCTCGCGCACGACGACGCCCTCGTACATCTCGGCTGACAGGCGTGTGCCGATCGCCGCCCAGGGGCGGTCGACACGGCTCACGGTGCGCACCGCCTCGGCCGTCGAGTTCGCCGCTTCGTGCTCGACCCCGGGGAGGTGCTCCTCGAGGAAGGCGCGGCACTGCCCGTAGGCGTGGGGGTGGCTGATGACCTTGGTGATCTCCCCGAGCTCGAGCGGCCGCCGGGCGATGAGCTGATGGTGGACGGGATGGGTGACCTCGCGGACGATGGTGAGGTCGTCGACGTCGAAGGCGAGCAGGTCGAGCGTGAGCGCGACGGAGCCTTCGAGGGAATTCTCGATGGGTACGAGGCCGAGGTCGGCCGCGCCGTCCCTCACGGCGTTCAGGACGTCGCGGATGGAAGGGTACGGGAACGGGTGCAGCCCCTCACCGGGCATGTTGGCGAGGAGCGCCTCTTCGGTGAACGTCCCTTCGGGACCGAGGAAGGCCACCCGCCTCTTCGTGTCACTCTCGGTCACGAGCAGCCTCCTCTCGGCGGTCTTCGACCACCCTTGTGTCGTCCTCGGTCATCGACAGGGGCCGCGGGACGGCCTGCTCGACGGCTCGTCGCTCCTCGGGTGAGAGCTCGCGGTCGGGAACGCCGTGGTCGAGGTGTTTCACATACAGACGGGCGAAGTCGCGGGCGGCGATCGTGCTCACGACGATGCCGGAACGGTGGTTGTCGAGGAGGGCGAGCGAGGCGCTCTGCTCGCCCCCGGCGTCGCGGAAGGCGTCGTAGCGTACGACGGCTCGGTTGGTGAGCGCTTCGTCCAGGCGCCGTCCTTGCTCGGCGACCTCACCGGTGAGGATCTCGACTGCCTCGCGCAGGTTGCGCACTCCCGAGTCGAGCGTCTGCACATGATCGATGATGTCGCGCTCGTCGTGACTGCCGAGAATGACGAGCTGGGCGCGCCGCAGCGCACGCAGGGCGCGCCACTGCAGCACCAGCAGGACGGCGAGGACGACCGCGGCGAGGAGGGCGGCGGCCGCCAGGTACGGGGCGATGTCGCGTAGCGTCTCCGTCACGACGCTACTGGAGCTGGAGCAGGAACTGGTACGTGGCCGAGTTGTTCGTGACCGTCCGCTCCTTGGGGACCGGTCCGACCTTGACGCGCAGAGTGCTCACACGGCTGATCGCCGTCTCGGGCATCAGGAAGCCCTCGACGGCGACGGTGGCCTTCTTGCCGGCGGCCACGGCGGCGATCGTCGCCGTCTCCTTGAGCTTGTCGCCGCCGGGGAGGATGAGCACGACTTCGACCGGCACGTCGGCCTCGGCGGAGTCGCCCTGGTTTTCCACCGTCACCTCGAACGACAGGTCGGCCGAGGCAGGGATCGGCACGCTCTTGCCGCGCACCAGGGCGGTCCCCGACGGCTGGGCGGTCACGCCGTCGAGGGCGACGCCGTGCGTGCCGCCGAGCTTCGCCGAGCCGCCGAGCCGCTCGAGCATGGCGGTGACGTTCGCTTCGGAGAGGATGTCGGCCTTGAGGTAGTACGTGGACAGGGGCACCTTGACGCCCTGGACGCCGTCGTTCTTCATGGCCCGTCGTGCCGGGCCGTAGAACAGCGCCTGATAATAGGCGTCCGGTCCGCTCAGGTAGCCGGCCAGCGCCGTGACCGCGGACGGCTTGACGCCCTTCTTCTGGTTGAGCGCGGCGGCGATCGCCTTACGCACCAGGTCGAGTCCCCGCGTGCGCACCTTCATGCCGGTGGCGACGACGTCGGCCTCGGCGGCGAGAGCATCTGGGTGGTCGAGCCGCGCCACGCGCGTGGCGATCTCGTCGTGACGGGTGACGAGGTCGGCGAGGGCGGCCTTGAGCTCGTCGCCGCTGCCGTACTTGCCGGGGTCGGCGACGATCTTGGCGAGTTGCTTGCCGATCTCGTCGGAGTCGGCGATCGCCGTGCCGACGGAGCCCAGGTAGTCGCGATAGGACTGGACCTTGCGCTCGTGCTGACAGCTCCTCACGCCCCAGGCGAGAAGGAAGATGAGGACGAAGAGGATGGCGAGGGCGATGATCAGCCGCTGGACGCGCAGACGGCGGCGGTTCGAGCGGCGGCGAGGCCGTGGACTGGGGGGAAGCGCCTCGGCGTCCGCGTCGTCGTCGAAGAAGTCCACGCAGCGAACCCCCTCCCTGAGGCTGATGGTGGGCGAGGCGGGACTTGAACCCGCATGCACGTACGTGCACTAGACCCTGAACCTAGCGCGTCTGCCAATTCCGCCACTCGCCCAGCGGCCGGTACAGGGACAGGATTGTACCATACCGAATACTCACGACGACGATCTTCGAACGCCGCCTGCGAGGGCGGACCGAACGAACCTCCATGCCTGCGGCGACACAGAACGCGACCCCCCTTGACCTCGCCTGGCGCGAGCGCTACGAGGTGCTCGCGCGCCTCGGTAGCGGCGGCTTCGCCGAGGTCTTCGAGGCGCGCGACCGCCGTACCGGACGACACGTCGCCCTGAAGGTCGTCGGCGAAGGCAGGGGCATGGCGGCGCGGGTCGTCCGCGAGATCGAGGCGGCCACCGCCCTGAGCCACCCCAACATCGTCTCGCTGTACGACTACTTCAGTGACGGTCAGCGGAGCTACCTGGTGTGGGAGCTCGTCGTGGGGCGGTCGCTCGCCGAGCTCGGCGGCCGCCTGAGTGACGCCGACGTGGCGGCCGTCGGCAGCGAGCTCCTCGATGCCCTCGGCTATGCGCACGGCCAACGCATCGTCCACCGTGACGTGAAACCGCAGAACGTCATGCTCGACGAACACGGGCGCGTCAAGGTCATGGACTTCGGCATCGCTCTGATGATCGACGCCGAGACGCTCACCGCGGAAGGCGACGTGATCGGCACGCTCGCCTACATGTCGCCGGAGCAGGCGGCCGGCCGGCGCGCCGGTCCCGCGAGCGACGTGTACTCGGCCGGCATCGTGCTCTACGAGCTGCTGGCCGGCCGGAACCCGCTGCGTGGCGAGAGCGCGGCCGAGACGCTTTCCAACGTCGCCGCGCACCGGCTGCCGCCGCTGCGTGAGCTGCGCCCCGACCTGACGGAGGGCCTGGCGGAGCTGATCGATGCCGCCTGCGAGGCGCAGCCGGGCCGGCGGCCGAACGCCTGCGAGCTCAGCGATGCGCTGCGCGCCCTGCTCGAGAGCGGCGCGCTGGGTACGAGCGCGCTTCGTCGCGCGCAGAGCGTGGTGCGCCCGCTGGGCCGCGCCGCCGCGGTCGTCGAGCGCGGCGGCGGCGCGGCCCTGGCGGGCGTCGCGGCGGCCGCGGTCCTCGCCAAGCTGCCGGCGTACCCGGCGAGCTGGACTTTGCCCCTGGTCGCCCTGAGCGTGGGCGCGTGGGCCGTCGTGCCACGGGCCGGACTCGCCTGGCTGCTCGCCGTGATGGCCTTCCCGATGTTCAACGTCTCGCTCGGTGTCGGCATCGCCTACCTCGTCTTCGCCGTCATCCTGTTCCTGCTCACAGGGGGGAGGCCGGTGTGCGCCCTGTGGCCCGTGCTCGCCCTCTTGCTCACGCCCTTGTACCTCACGCTCCTGGCGCCGGCGGGGGCGGCCGTGCTGGGCCGCGTGCGCGGCCCGCTCACGGCCGCCTGGGCCGGCGCCGCGACCATGTTCTTTCTGCTCCTCGAGCGCGCCCCGCGGGGCCCGTTCACGGGCTTCCAGCCTCGCGGCCACCTGGCCCGCGAACTCGCCCGCGCGGACGGTCCTTTGGAGGTGGCCCGCGACGTGCTCGGGGTGGCCTTGTCGTGGCCGTGCCTCACACAGATGGCGGTGTGGGCCGCGCTCGCGGCCGTGATGGGCGCCGCTCTCCGCGCCCGCGGGGCCGTGCGGCGACTCTGGATATGGGCCCTCGGGTTCGCGATGCTGTTCACGGTGTACCGTGCGGTGCCGATCGCGGCGTGGGGGTACAGGGCGGCCCTGACCGACCTCCTCGCGAGTGTCGTCGTCGGAGCCGCCGTGGTACTCTTGCCGCTGCTCCTGTGGCCGAGTCCCACCACGGAAGGTCCAATCGATGAACGTGCTGAAGTCGGCTGAGCGCAAGCTCGAGGGCCTGGTCGAAGGCGTCTTCGGGCGCGCCTTCAAGGCGAGCGTCCAGCCCGTGGAGCTCGCCCACAAGCTGGCCAAAGAGATGGGCGACCACAAGACGCTCGGCGTCTCCAGCGTCTTCGTCCCCAACGAGTACGAGGTCTACCTGGGCGGCGACGACCACGAGAAGCTGTCGTCGCTCGGCGACGCGCTGAAGACCGAGCTCGCCAACTACCTCACCGCCTTTGCCCGTCGTGAGGGCTGGACGATGGTGGCCGCACCGCGCATCGAGCTGAAGCGGGACGACGACTTGCGCACGGGCGAGTTCGGCATCGCCACGCGCACGGTGTCGGTCGACGACGCGGCGGCGCAGGTCGCGGCGGCGCCCGGGGCGGCGAGGCCGGCTCCTGCGGCGCCTGTCGCCGCGGCGGCCGCCGCGGCTGCGGCGCCGGGAACGTCGCTCGCGCCGCCGGCCGGCGCCTCGCCGGCGCAGACCGTGCTCTACGAGCGCCCGCCGGCGCCGGCTGTGCGCTACGCGGTCCGCGGACCGGGCATCGACGTCGAGCTCACGAATGCTGTGAACCTCATCGGTCGCAGTCGCCGCTGCGACATCGTGCTCACCGACCCGAACGTCTCCCGGCAGCACGCCGAGCTGCGGCTGACGGGCTCGCAGGTCGTGCTCCGCGACCTCGGGTCCACCAACGGCACACGCGTGAACCGGCGCGCCGTCACCCAGGCCGTCCTGCGGCCCGGCGACCGGATCGAGGTCGGCACCACCGAGTTGCTCTTCGAGAGGCGCGCGTGAGGGACGTCCTCGTCATGCCGGCTCGCGCCGGCGGGAGGTCGATGCCGTCCGCCCCCGCGCTGCGAGCCGCGTAGACGGGACCGGCGCCCTCGCGCCGCGGGAGAGGCCCATGATCGACATCGTGCTGCTCGTCCTGAAGATCGCCATCCTCGTCCTCCTCTACCTGTTCATCTGGCAGGTCGTGAGGGGGGCGGTCGCCGATGTGCGCGGTTCCGGGGCGGCGCCGGACGTCGCCCTGCCCGACGGCTCCCCGCCGGTGGTCGTGCCGACGCCCGAAGAGCGGCGCCGGCGACGCGAGCAGCGCATCGCGGAACGGACCGAGTCCGGCCAGGTGATGGACCTCACCCGACACATCAGCCCGCGGCTCATCGTCGAACAGAGCCCGATCGTCCCGGCGGGCGTGATCTTCCCCCTCGAGGGGTGGGTCACCATCGGTCGCGCCCCGACGAGCGACATCGTGCTCGACGAGCCGTTCGTCTCGAGCACCCATGCGCGCCTTGTCCCCCGCGACCAGGTCTACGTCGTCGAGGACCTCGGCAGCACGAACGGGACGTTCGTCAACGACAGGGCCGTGACCGAGGCTCCCCTCAGGCTCGACGCGCGCTTGCGCATCGGCGACACCGTCTTTCGGTACGAGGAGTGAGTCGGCGGTGACCCTGGTCGCCAGGCACGCCGCCCTCACCGACATCGGCCTCCATCGGAGGTCGAACGAGGACCGGTTCATCGTCGCGCCGCCCCTGTTCGCCGTCTGCGACGGCATGGGCGGCGCCGAGGCCGGCGAGGTCGCCGCCGGATTGGCGGTCGAGACGCTCGCGGCGCGCTTCGCCGCCGGCGAGGGCATCGTCGCCGCGGCGCGGGCCGCCAACGCCGCCGTCTACGCCCGGGCGAGTGAACGGCGCGAGGAGTCGGGCATGGGGACGACGCTCACCGCCCTCGTCGTCGACGAGGACCAGGGCCACTTCGCCCACGTCGGCGACAGCCGCGCGTACCGGCTGCGCGACGGCGTTCTCGAGCAGCTCAGCGCCGACCACTCGTTGGTCGGCGAGATGGTGCGCGAAGGGCGCCTGACCCCGGAGGAGGCCGCCGCACACCCGCATCGCAGCGTCCTGAGCAGGGCGTTGGGGACGGAGGCCGAGGTCGAGATCGACCGGTTCTCCGTCGATCTGCGTTCCGGGGACGTGCTGCTTCTCTGCAGTGACGGACTGACGAGCGAGGTCAGTGACGACGAGATCCGCGAGATGCTCGGCGCGGCGACGCCGGCCGAGGCTGCGCGTGCCCTGGTCGACGCCGCCCGCGCGGCCGGCGGCCACGACAACGTGACCGTGGTGGTGATCAGGATCGAAGAGGGCGATGAGACCGACGCGAGCGCCGACCCGGGCGGCGCGGACGTGCGCGGCGCGGACGTGCGCGGCGGCGAGGGGGCCGCGGTTACGGGGGCCGGCGGTGCGCCGGCCCCCGTAACCGCGGCCCCCTCGAAGACGCCCGCGCCGCGCGCCGCGCGCCGTCGCCTGATCACGCTCGTCGTCGTGCTCGCTCTCGTCGCCCTGCTCGGCCTGGCGGGCGTGGTCGTCGTCAACACCTGCTACTTCGTCGGCGTCGACGACGGGACGCTTGCCGTGTACAGCGGGCTTCCCTGGTCGATCGGCCCGCTCGAGCTGCACAGCATCTACTTACGCAGCACCCGACCGTATGTCCTTCTCGATGAGTCCGAACGGGCGCTCGTCGATGCGCATGAGATCCACAGCAAGGACGAGGCTCTCCGCCTCGCCGAGGAACTGGGGATGGTCCCGTGAGCCGGCGCACCACCGAGCTCCTCTACCTCGTGCTCGCCGGGGCGGTGAGCACGATGGCCTACGTCTCGGTCTACGCCGGCCGCTTCCACGAGATCGACCGGCGGTCGATCCTGTACGGCCTGGTGTTCGTCGTCATCTTCCTCGTCCTGCACGTCGTGGTGCGCATCTACCTTCCGCAGGCCGACCCGTACCTGTTGCCGGTCACCGCGCTGCTCGCCGCGATCGGCCTCACCGAGATCTTCCGCATCAAGCCGTCGCTCGCCCTTCTGCAGGGACAGTGGCTGATCGTCGGCGCGCTGCTGTTCGCCCTCACGGTCGTCATCGTCCGCGACCACGTGCGACTCGACCGCTACCGCTACCTGATCGGCGTCCTCGGGCTCGTGCTGCTCGTCGCCCCCATCGTCGCCGGCACCACCGTCAACGGCGCGAAGCTGTGGATCCGCGCCTTCGGCATGTCGATCCAGCCGTCCGAGTTCGCCAAGATCGCCATCGTCGTCTTTCTCGCCGGCTACCTCGACGACAAGAAGGTGCTGCTCTCGGTGCCCACCCGGCACGTGCTCGGCGTCCCTGTGCCCGCGGCCAAGTACTTCGGGCCCCTCGTCCTCATGGGGGGACTGGCGCTGGTCATGCTGGTCTTCATGAAGGACTTCGGCATGTCGCTCCTCTTCATGGCCGTCTTCGTCGCCCTCCTCTACATGGCGACCGACCGGATCGTCTACGTCGCGGCCGGGGGTGGTCTCTTCGCCGCGGCCGCCGCGCTCGCCGTCTGGCTCGTACCGCACGTCGGCGACCGTTTCAGCATCTGGCTGGACCCTTGGGCGAAGGCCGACACGACCGGGTACCAGCTTCTGCAATCGCTGTTCACGATCGCCGACGGCGGCCTGCTCGGCGCCGGCTTTGGTCGTGGCTTCCTCCTCTATGCGGACCGCCAGCCGGTCGTGCCCGACCTGCAGACCGACTTCATCTTCGCTGCCATCGCCAACGAGATAGGGCTGCTCGGCGGCGTCGCCGTGGTCCTCTGCTTCCTGCTCTTCTTCTGGCGCGGCATGCGCATCGCCACCCAGGCGCCGGACGGGTTCTCCAAGCTGCTCGCCGGCGGGCTTGCGGCGGCGTTCGGCCTGCAGACGTTCATCATCCTCGGAGGGGTGACGCGGCTCATCCCGCTCACCGGGCTGACGCTGCCGTTCGTAAGCTACGGCGGCAGCTCGATCACCGCGAACCTGATCCTGCTCGCCCTCCTTCTCATGGTCTCGCATCGCACCAATGTCGTGCGCGCCGGGACCGAGGTCGAGCGCCACCGTCTGGCGGAACTGGGGTGAAGCGGGCATGCGCGAGACGCACACGATGAGGCGCGCGACGCACACGATGAGGCGCGTGACATCATGAACAAGGCCATCACACGGGTGTTCGTCGTCGGCGTGGTCCTGTTCCTCGCCGTTATCGTCAATCTGACGTACCTGCAGGTCGTCGCCGCCGACCGGCTCGCCGCGCGGCCCGAGAACAAGCGCCAGCTCGCGAAGGAGCTGCGCATCAGGCGGGGCGCCATCCTCAGCTATGACGGCGTCGTCCTCGCCAAGTCGGTGCGTCGCTCCGGGTTCTACCATCGCACGTACCCCGAGGGCAGCCTGGCGCCGCAGCTCGTCGGCTACGACTCCGTGCGCTACGGCCGCAGCGGCCTCGAGAAGCAGATGAACGAGGTCCTGCTGGGGAGGGCGCCCGAGCTCGGCGTCCGGAGCTGGCTCGACCAGCTCCTCGGACGCCGCCCCACGGGCGCCGACGTCGTCACGACCCTCTCGGCCGAGGTGCAGCGTGTCGCCCAGCAGGCGCTCATCGGCAAGCGCGGCGCCATCGTGGCGCTCGACCCGGCGACGGGGGCCCTGCTCGCCGACGCCTCGTCACCGACCTACGACCAGCGCGGTCTTGAGGACGAGTGGGCCGAGCTCACCGTCGCCGAGGACGCGCCGCTGCTGAACCGCGTCACGCAGGGGCTCTACGCGCCGGGGTCGTCCTTCAAGGTGGTCACCGCCGCGGCCGCTCTCGAGGAGGGTGTGGTGACGCCCGAGGCGCAGTTCGTCGACACCGGTACCTTCGTCATCTACGGCGGCAAGGTCACCAACTACGGCGGCGCGGTCTACGGCCCACACGACTTCGAGACCGCGCTCACGCAGTCGATCAACACGACGTTCGCCAAGGTGGGCGACAAGCTCGGGCGGGGGCGGTTGGTCAGGAAGATGCGCGCTTTCGGCTTCTGGAAGGTGCCTCCTCTCGACCTGCCTCCGGGGTCGGTCGTGGCCAGCGGCCGCTACGACGGCGAGGAGCTCCTCTCGCCGGAGGCGAAGATGGACCCTCTCGCCGTCGCGTGGGCCGCCTGCGGCCAGGAGCGGGTCCTGGCCACGCCGCTCCAGATGGCGCTCGTCGCCGCGGCGGTGGCGAACGGCGGCGAGATAATGGTCCCGTACGTCGTCGAGGAGGTCCGCACGCGCGACGGCAGGGTGGTCGACGAGGCGAAGCCGTCGCGATGGTCGACTGCCATGGATCCGCAGACGGCGTTGACGCTCAACGAGATGATGCGCCGCGTCGTGACCTCGGGCACGGGGACGGGGGCGGCCATCGAGGGGGTCGAGGTGGCCGGCAAGACCGGGACGGCCGAGCGCGGCGACAGCACCAACCTCGCGTGGTTCATCGGCTTCGCGCCGGCCTCCGATCCCGAGGTGGCGGTCGCGGTCGTCGTCGAGGACACCCTGGCGACCGGCGGCGCCGAGGCCGCGCCGTTGGCCGCCAAGGTCATGCGCGCCGCCCTGGCCGCGGGTCGGCGGCCGTGAGCGGGCGGAGGGAGTCGGCGCGTCGTGTGGTACGTGACAAGAGCAGCGATGACAAGGAGTAGCGAAGGTGGCGGACGCGTTCCAGCCCGATGACATCGTGAATCAGCGGTACCGGGTGCTGCGCAAGCTGGGCGCCGGCGGCATGGCCGACGTGTACCTGTGCGAGGACCTGACCCTCGGGCGCCGCGTCGCGCTCAAGGTGCTCTCGTCGCGCTTCGTCCACGACGCCCAGTTCGTCGAACGTTTCCGCCGCGAGGCGAAGGCAGCCGCCGGGCTCAACCACCCAAACCTGGTGGCGATCCACGACTGGGGCGAGATCGATGGCACGTACTTCATCGTCATGGAGTATGTCGAGGGCGAGACGCTCAAAGAGCTCATCCGCCGGCGCGGCCGTCTCAACGGCGGCGAGGCGGTCGAGATCGCCCTCGGTCTGCTCGCCGCGGTCGGCTACGCTCACCGTCACGGCGTCGTTCACCGCGACATCAAGTCGCAGAACATCCTGCTCGACGCCTCGGGTACGGTCAAGGTCACGGACTTCGGCATCGCCCGCGCCGGCGAGAGCGGCATGACCGAGGCCGGCTCCGTGCTCGGGACGGCCCAGTATCTGGCTCCCGAGCAGGCGCGCGGCGAGGTCGTCGACGAGCGCTCGGACCTGTACTCGGTCGGCATCGTCCTCTACGAGATGCTCACCGGCAGGGTCCCGTTCTCGGGCGACAGCGCGGTGACGGTGGCGATGAAGCACGTCAACGAGCGGCCGCCCGAGCCCGCCGAGCTGGTCCCGGGCATGCCGTACTCGCTCAACCAGATCGTGATGAAGGCGCTCGCCAAGGACCCCGCGCTGCGCTACCAGACGGCGGACGAGTTCGCCCGCGACCTGCGCGCCGCGCAAGCCGGCGGGCCTGTGCTGGCGGCCGCCTACGACGCCTCCATGGAGCAGACCCAGCTCATGGGGACGACGGAGACGCAGGTCATGACCCGGCCGATGCCGGCGGCGCCCGCGCCTCGGCCGCGCAAGTCGCGGCGCACGCTGTGGATCGTCCTCCTGCTCCTCGCAGTGATCGCCGCCGCGGGAGCGGCGCTCTACTGGACGATGAGCGGCGAACGCGTCGCCGTACCCGACCTCGTCGGCCGCAGCGAAGCGCAGGCGAAGCAGGTGCTGGAAGGCCTCGGGTTCAAGGTCGAGGTCAAGGACACGTATTCCGACGATTTCTCGGCCGGCTTCGTCGCCCGCCAGTCGCCGGAGGGCGGCGCCGAGCTCAAGGAGGGCGCGGCGGTCACGATCTGGGTGTCACGTGGGGCGAAGACGGTCGTGCTCCCCGACTTCCGCGGCTGGAAGGCGGCTGATGTCGCCGCGTGGCTGAAGGAGAACGGCCTCGAAGAGGTGCGAAAGGAAGGGCGGTCGGACGACGTCGCCCAGGGCCGCGTGTACCGGCAGGACCCGTCGAGTGGCACGTCCGTGACGCGTGGCGAGACCGTCACGTACTGGGTGAGCAGCGGAGCGCCGCAGGTGGAGGTGCCCGACCTCACCGGGATGATGCGCGCCGATGCGATCGCCACGTTGGTCGCGTTGGGGCTCAAGGTCGGCACGGTGACCAGTGAGCCGAGCACGACGTACGACGTCGACCAGGTCATGCGTCAGGACCCTGGCGAGGGGGAGAAGGTCGACAAGGGCACGGCCGTCGACCTCGTGGTGTCCAGCGGTCCGCCGTCGCCGAGTCCCACCGCGACGGCGACGCTCGTCGAGGTCCCGGAGGTCGTCACCATGGACGCCGCCACGGCGCAGAGCACGCTTGAGGCGGCCGGCTTCGCCGTGAACGTCAAGGAGAAGACCAGCCCGGAACCGCCCGGGACAGTCATCAGGCAGTCACCCGCGGCCGGCACGATGGCGCGCGAGGGCGCCGTCGTGACGATCTGGGTCGCGAAGTGAGAGGGGGGCGGCGGGCGGCGGATGCCGCCCGCCGCCCCCCTCTCCCGGTCGTCATCCCGCCTCGGGTTGCTGAGCGCTGCCGGGCTGAGAGAATGAGACGATCATGACCGTTCCCGAAGCCCTGCTCATCATCGTTTCGCTCATCCTGCTCGAAGGCCTTCTCTCCGCCGACAACGCCATGGTCCTCGCCGTCCTCGTGCGGCCGCTGCCTGGTCGCTGGCGGCAGCGGGCGCTGCTCTACGGCCTCGTCGGCGGCTACGTGCTGCGCGGTCTCATGATCGCCGCGGTCGCGTACCTCACCCAGTTGTGGTGGGCGCAGCTCGCCGGCGCCGGCTACCTCCTCTTCCTCGCCGGGAGACACCTTGTCGTCGCCACCCGCCGCGAGACCGAGACGGAGGCGACGGCTCACACGGCCGGTCTCGAGGGCGAGACGTCGCCGGCCGAGCTCACCGTCAGCAAGGCCAGGTTCTGGCGGACGGTGGCGACCGTGGAGTTCATGGACCTGGCTTTCGCCGTCGACTCCGCTCTCGTGGCCGTCGCCATGACCAAGAACCTCTGGGTCATCTACACCGGGGTGTTCATCGGCATCTTCATGCTGCGTCTGGCGGCCGGCTGGTTCGTCGGCGTCATGGAGCGTCATCCTCGCTTCGAGCACGTCGCCTACGTGCTCGTCGGCTGGGCGGGCATCAAACTGGTCGTCGAAGGCTGGACGGCGTTCACCGAGTGGGCGTCTCGTCCGGAACTGGCGCTCGAACTGCCGAAGATCGCGTTCTGGGGCGTGACGATCCTCATCCTGGTCCTCGGCAGCATGTGGGCTCTGCGACCAGACGGACACGAGGCCGCAGCTCTCGATGTAGACGACAGCAAGGCGCACGGCTGACTTAGGCCAAGTGGCCCTCAGCCCCAGCCCTTGGTCGCCAGGTAAGGCCACGTGAAGCAGGCCAGGAAGGCGATCGTCCGCGACCCGGAGCAACCGGTTCACGTGGCGTGCCTTGCCCCGCACGACGCCGATCAGCGTGTGGGCGATGAGGTCGAACCCCATCTCGTCGGTGATGCCGTACGTCAGCGGCATGAACGTCATGACGAGGACCGCCAGGAGGCCGGACTCGAGCTTGCCGAATGAGATGCCCGCCTTGAGCTTGTTGTCGACAGCCCGGCTTCCGCTTCGGCTATGGTCAACGTCGCCGTCATGGATGTCCCGTCGACGAGGAGCGCGGCCGAGCTGGCTTGCGCGGGCACGACGCCGGCGACGGGTGAGAAGAACCTCGCGAGCAGTATCCCGCCGGCGCTGTTTGACAGTGTCGCGCGGCCCCGGTATGTTCGCGGCGCGCGCATGCGAAAGGATGTGAGCCGTCCCGTGGAGCCGGAGTCAGGCTCGCTCGCCCTGTCCGAACTCGAGTCCCTGAAGGTGGTCGACAGCGCCGGCGAAGAGGTCGGCGAGCTGATCGACGTCGTCGCCGAGTTCTCGTCCGAGGCGCCCGTCATCCGCGCCTTCTTCATCGCCCGTGGGGACGAGCAGCTCGCCGCCTCGTGGGGCCAGGTCGCGGAGATCGACGTCGACGGGCAGCGACTGCTGCTGAACTGCCCAGCCTGCGCGCTCGGGGCGGCCTCGCTGCGCGCCGGTGAGATCGCGCTCGTCGACGCCGTCCTCGACAAACAGGTGGTCGACATGCGCGACCGCTCGTTCGTGCGCGTGCAGGACGTCATCCTTGAGGCGCGCGACGGCGACCTGGTCGTGGCCGGCGTCGACGCGAGCAGGGCGGCGCTCGCCCGCCGTTTCGGGCTGGGCTTTCTCGCCCGGCGGCTGCCGCGGCGCAACGGCGACTTCGTCCCGTGGCACGATGTCAACGCCATCTCGCTACGTCTCTCGCGGCTCAACTTCGTCGAAGCTTTCGCAGAGCTGGCGAAGCTGCACCCGGCCGACATCGCCGACGTCGTCGGCCAGGTCGGGCCGCGTGAACGCGCCGCCGTCCTCGGCGCCCTTGACGCGTCTCTGGCCGCGGACACCCTTCAGGAGATGGATGAGGACGCCCGGGTCGCGGCGCTCGCCGAGATGCCGGTGGCACGCGCCGCGAAGATCCTCGAGAAGCTCGACGCCGACGTGGCCGCCGACCTCCTTGCCGACCTGCCCGACGACCTCGCCGAGGAACTGCTCGCTCTCCAGAGCGACGAGCGGGAGCGCGACCTGCGCGGCCTCACCCGTCACGCCGAGGACACCGCCGGCGGGCTCATGACCCTCGAGTTCGTCGCCGTCGAGGCCGGGACGACGGCCGGCGACGCGATCGGCCGTCTGCGACGCGAGCGTCCCGACCAGCACGCGATGTCGTACGTCTACGTGCTCGACGGGGAAGGGCGTCTCGCCGGCGCCCTGAGCCTGCGCGAGCTCGTGCTCGCGGACCCGGAGCAGCGCGTGGACGAGATCATGGAGGACGATCTCGTCACCGTGAGCGCAGACACCGACGAGGAAGAGGTGGGGCGGCTCATGACCAAGTACAACCTCCTTGCCGTCCCCGTGGTCGACGACGAGCAGCGTCTGCTGGGCATCGTGACCCTCGACGACGCCCTCGACGCCATCCTGCCCGAAGACTGGAAGCATCGGCTGCCGCGTCTGTTCGGCTGACGTCGCGGACGCTCACACCGGCTGTGCCGCCGTGCCCCGCTCGACGCGCTTCTGGGCCCGGCTGTATTGGGCGGCGACGACGACCGCGGTGAGGTCGAGGCGGTAGCGGGCGACCGCCCCGCTCGCGAACACGACCCGGAACCCGCCGCGCTCGAGCGCCTCAGGGTGGAAGAGGTTCTGGCGGCGAAGATAGCCGCACCGTGGAGCGCCCGCCGGCGCGCGTCGCAGGGCGAAGGCCTCGAGGGCGCCGACGCGGCGCTGCTTGAGGGCCGCCTCGAGCTCGAGGAGCAGCCGCTCGAACTGATCGAGTGACTCTTCGTCCAGGAGGTAGGCGCAGGTCAGGAGCCATGCGTCGGAGCTCGGCGGCCCGGCGGGGAGGCGCCGGGCGCGAGGGAGGAGGGCCGCCGGCGCCGCTTGCATCGAGCCGACGACCCGCTCGCCGTCGACGAGGGCGCGGCCGAACATCCCGGCCTCGCGCTCGACGGCGCTCTCCCACTGGGCGCGGACGTCGCTCCCTTCACGGACCCGTACGCCGGTCTGCCACCACGTGCAGGAGCGGCAGACAGGGGCGAGGAGGTCGCGCGTCGCCGCGTTGAGGTCGACTGCCCTCATCTGCGGCGGGTCGCCGTCACTCGTCGTCTGGCGCCAGGGCGAGGTCGTCGATGCAGACCCTGACGCGTTCGATCGGCGTCCCGGTCGTGCGCGCGAGGTACGTCAGGCTGGCGCGACCGACCGCGTCGCCGAGCGTCGGCAGGTGAGTGTCCGGTGTCGCGACGAGATGGACCTCCAGGAGGTACCCGTCGTCGTCCTCCTCGAGGCGGACAGGTCCGTATCGGTCGATGTGGACGCGCTCGCCGAGGCTCTGCAGGGGCTTGCGGTAGAGGTCATGGACGCCCGGGACGTCCTTGACCGCGTCCCATACCGACTGGGTGAGGACCTCGGGCGACAGACTGGGCTTGGGCGTGGCGGTCATCGTGACCTCGCGATCGATGTGCCCGGCGAGTATAGCGCGGCGGCCGGCGCCACGGATGTCCGGGCGCCGGCCGCCGCGTGTGTTTGCGCCCGCCCCGGGGGCTCCCCTATACTCGACGCTCGCGCGGGCCATCCGCTGCCTTCCCGCGCTGCCACCGATGACCGAGACCGCAACCGCGAACGATCGCGCAACCCTGTACCGAGCCGACTGGGTCCTGCCCGTGTCGGCGCCGGTGCTGGCCGACGGCGGCCTGCTGGTCGCGGGCGACCGTATCGTCGCCGTCGGCCCGGCGGCCGATCTCGAGGCGGCCCACCCCGGCGCCGAGGTCGTCGATCTCGGACGGGCGATCGTCCTGCCGGGGTTCGTCAACTGCCACAGCCATCTCGAGTACACGACCTTCCGCGGCATCCTCGACGACGCCGAGTTCGGAGACTGGATCCTCCAGCTTGTCGACGTCAAGGCATCGCTCACGCCCGACGAGTACCTTGACAGCGCGCGTCTTGGCGCCGCCGAGTGCGTGGCCTCAGGTATCACGACGGTCGCCGACACGAGCTACACCGGCCTCTCCATCAGGGCCGCCGGCGAGGCGGGTCTGCGGGGACGCGTCTACCTCGAGGTCTATGGCATCGACGACACGCGCATCGACGAGACCTTGCGGACGGTCGACCGGCGGCTTGAGGCGGCGCGTTCCATCCACGCCGACCATATCGGCGTGGGACTCATGCCGCACGCACCCTACACGGTGTCGAGCCGGCTCTACGAGGCGATCGCCGAGCGGAGCCGCGCCGAGGGCCTGCCGGTCGCGAGCCACGTCGCCGAGAGCCGCCACGAACTCACGTATGTGCGCGCCGGCTCGGGCAAGTTCGCCCACGACTTCCGCGAGAAGCTCGGTTGGGAACGGATGCTCGTGCAACCGTATGGAGTCAGTCCGGTCAAGTATCTGCAACAGTGGGGCGTGTTCGATCGCGACTTCCTCGCCGTCCACTGCACCCAGGCCACGCTCGACGACATCCGTATCCTGCGCGCCAAAGACACGGCCGTCGCCCACTGTCCGAAGAGCAACGCCAAGCTGGGCTGTGGCGTCGCCCCCTTGGCCGACATCCTCCACCAGGGGGTGCGCGTCGGCCTCGGCACGGACAGCCCGGCGTCGAGTAACATCATGGACATGTTCGACGAGATGCGCACGATGCTGCTCCTCCACCGCGCGACCGAGCGCGACGTGTCGGTCCTCGACGCCGAGCGCTGCGTACGTCTTGCGACGCTCGGCGGGGCAGAGGCCCTCGGCCTCGCCGGGGAGATCGGCAGCCTCGAGCCCGGCAAGGCCGCCGACTTCATCGCCGTCGACGTCTCACGCTCGCGGTTCGAGCCCATCGCGAACCCGTACTCCGCGCTCGTCTACGGCGCCAACCAGGACGACGTCTTCCTGACCGTGGTCGCCGGCCGGATCCTCTATCGCGACCGGGCCTTCACCGCTGTGGACGATGCCGCCGTGCGTCGCGCCGCGCAGACCGTGCGGGAGCGGCTCCAGGAGCGCGTCCGCGAGGGCGTGCAGGTGGGAGCCGCCGGGTCTGGCTGGTGGCGCCCCGCGCCGGTCACATCAGGACGGGAGAGGTAGGTCGCGTGCTCCTCGACCGCAGGAGGGTCAAGTTCTGGCAGAAGTGGGTGTTCGGCATCATGGCCATCCTCATGGCCCTGTGGCTCGTCAGCATCCCCGTCAGCCGATGGGTCGGCTGCACCGGCGAACAGCAGGCGACTTCGACACTCGATGAACGCATCGCCGCTTTAGAGGGGCGGATCACGGCGTCTCCAGGCGACCTCGAGGCGCGCCTCCAACTTGCCGAGTCGTACGTCCGCCGCGCGAACCAGCAAGCCGAGGGCTCGGCGGGTCGGACCTCCGATCTCGAGGCGGCAGCGGCGGCGTACGAGGCGTACATCAAGAAGCTGGCGCGCACGAAGGGGACGAAGGCCGAGGTGAAGCAGGCCGAACGCCGCCAGGTCGCCGCCCTCGTCGACCTCGCCAAGGTCTACCTCATGCTCGGCGACTACGAGCGTGTGACGAACGTGTACGGCCGCATCACGGCGCTACGGCCGAACGACGCCGAGTACTTCTACGACATGGGACGGGTGGCGATCAGCGCCGACGACACCGACACGGCGTTGCTCGCCTTCGGTCGCTACTTGGAGCTCGCCCCCGATTCCCCACAGGCGGACCAGGTGCGGCGGTGGATCGAAGAGCACTCGCCTGGAGCGTCGGCGCAGTGAGCGTCGAGTTCGCCGTCGCCGCGCAGTCGCTCGGCCCTCGACGCGGCCTCGTGAACGTCCGGGGCGAGGTCGACATCTACACGGCTCCGCGCCTCAAGGAGCAACTCGTCAAGCTCATCGACGACGGCGCGACGGAGGTCGTGGTCGACCTCACCGACGTCACCTTCATCGACTCGACGGCCCTCGGCGTGCTCATCGGGGGCGTACGCCGTCTTCGCGAGACCGACGGGCGCATGGCGCTCGTCGTCGCCACGCGCCCCGTCGAGCGCGTGCTGACGCTCACCGGTCTGGATCGGGTGTTCACGATCCACGCGACGCGCGACGCGGCCGTCGCGGCCTTGGGCTGAGGTGCCGCGGAACGCAGACCGCGTCGACGGCGGCACAGGTGGTACGCCGGCGGGCGACGCGGCGATCCCGGCGATCGTCATCTCGACCAGACCGGCGCCGTGTGGTATCACCACGCGACGCCGGTCTCCCGCGTGTCGAACGACGACTCGCCGGGAACATGGGCCACGACTCAGAACGGTATGAAGCTCATCGTCACAGAGAAAGACTCCGCGGCGCGCAAGATCGCCGACATCCTCGGCGGCCAGGTCGCCGTGCACGAACACGGGCGCGGTCGCCAAAAGGTGCGCTCGTACTCCTTCGACTGGGACGGCGCGCCGGCGACGGCTATCGGCCTGCGGGGCCATGTCATGCAGAGCGTGTTCCCCGACAGGTACAAGCGCTGGAGCCTGAAACACCTGGAGCGGATGATCCGCGAGCCCGACCTCGCCTGGGTCGTGGACGGCGGCGCCGCGACCACGCTCGCCGCGCTGCGCGCCGCCGCCAAGGGGGCGGACGAGCTCTACATCGCCACCGACTATGACCGTGAGGGCGAGCTCATCGGTCACGAGGCGCTCACCATCTTGCGCGGTGACGCGCACAGACGTCATCCGCACGACGGGACGGAGAAGGGGAAGAGGGCGCGCCGACCGGCCGCGGCGAGCGATGACGTCGCCGCGCAAGACGGCGAGCCGGGCGACCTGATCAAGGCGATGCTGCCGGCCAAGGTCGTCGACCGGCATCGCCGCGCCCGCTACTCGGCGCTCACACCCGCCGAGGTCAAGGGCGCGTTCGCCAAGCCCACGACCGTGGACTTCAACCTCGCCGAGGCCGCCCACACGAGGCAAGACATCGACCTCATCTGGGGCGCGGTCCTCACACGCTTCATGTCGCTCGCGTCTTACCGCTACGGGTCCGACTACCTCTCCGTGGGCCGCGTGCAGACGCCGACCCTGAGGCTGGTCGTCGATCGCGAGCTCGAGCGGCGCGCGTTCGTCCCCGTCCCGTACTGGGAGGTCAAGGCGCTTCTCCGCCACGACGGCGACGAGCTCGAAGTCGCGCACGCTCACGGCCGCTTCGACAACGAGGCGGAGGCGGCATCTGCGCTCGCGGAGTCGCAAGACGATATGGCCGTCGTCACGAACTACGAGGCCAAGCCGCGTACCGTAGCGCCACCTGTGCCTTTCAACACGACGGCGCTCATGAGCGCGGCCTCCGGTGTCGGTGTCGCTCCCGCGCGGGCGATGCGCGCCGCCGAGTCGTTGTACCTCGAGGGGCTGATCAGCTATCCGCGGACCGACAACACGGTGTATCCGGCATCGCTCGACCTGCGCGCGAGTCTGCGCGCCCTCGTCGACCATGCCCCCGTGGCTGGGGTGGCGGCAAGGCTGGCGGGCGCCGGCAAGCTCACGCCGACGCGGGGCAAGAAGCGCACGACCGACCATCCGCCGATCCACCCGGTCGGGGCGCCGCGACGCGAGCTGACGGGCGACCAGGCGAAGGTCTACGACCTGGTCGCCCGACGCTTTCTCGCGACGCTCCTGCCGGGCGCGGTCGTCGAAGGACAGCGCCTTGACGTGCGCATCGGTCGGCAGCCCTATCTGGCGCGTGGCAGTCGTGTCGCTCAGCCCGGCTTCCTCGAAGTCTACGAGCGCTACGCGGCGAAGCGCGACAAGCCGCTGCCGCCCCTCTCCCCCGGCGACGAGCTCGAGGTGCTCGGGGTGCGTTCCGAGGCCAAAGAGACGCAGCCTCCCGCCCGCTATGGCCAGGGCCCGCTGATCGAGAAGATGGAGGAGCTCGGCCTCGGCACCAAGGCGACGCGCCCCGACATCATCCAGCACCTCTACGACCGCAACTACGTCCGCGACAACCCGGTCGAACCGACCGAACTCGGTCTCGCCCTCATCGCGGCCTTCGACGTCGCCATGAAGGAGGCTCCGCTCGACATCTCGTCCAGCGACATGACCGCGGAGCTCGAGCGCGAGATGGACCGCATCAGCGAGGGCGAGTTGCGTCGCGAGGAGGTGGTGGCCGAGAGTCAGCGCATGCTCGAGCAGGCGTGGAAGCTCCTCGACGGCCACATCGAGCAGATCCGCGAGCGCATCCGGAGCGGGGCCCGCGAAGACCTCACCCTCGGCGTGTGCAAGAACTGCGGCGGACAGGTGCGCGTGTTGAGGGGCAAGACGGGTAAGCGCTTCGCGGCCTGCGTCGGTCCCGCGGATGACGGCGCCCACGCGCCGGAAGAAGGGGCGCGCAGCGCGGCGGGGGTGCCGGGCACCGACCGGACGGAGAGCGCGCGGGTGCCGGCGGCCGGCGAAGGGGCAGGCGCGACGACACGAGCGGCCGGCGATGGCGAAGGTGCGGGTACGCCGGCCGCGCGGCCGCGGCGCGGGTGCGGACAGACGTTCCCGCTTCCCCAGCGTGGTACCATCGTGCCGACCGGAAGGACCTGCCCAGAGTGCGGGTGGCCGGAGATCAAGGTCACTGGTGCGAGCGGCCGCGGTCGTCCGTGGGTGCTCTGCATCGATATCGATTGTCCCAGCAAAGAGAAGTACCGCGCGCGGACCCGCAAGCGCTCCTGACGACGTCGTCACCGGGGCGGCGGACGCGCTTCGGGGAGGTCGCCTGACGGTGGGCGACGGCGTACTCATCACCATCGAAGGCATCGACGGTTGCGGCAAGTCGACGCAGGCCGCTCTGCTGTGCGAGGCGCTCGTCGCGCGCGGCCTGCCCGTGGGGCCGGCGGGGGCGCCGGGCACCGTGCTGCGTGAGCCCGGCGGCACGCCGGCCGGGGAGGCTGTGCGCGACATCCTCCTCCACGGCCCCGACTCTCTCGCTCCCTGGACCGAGACTATGCTCTACGCCGCGGCGAGGGCCGAGCTCGTGGCCCGCGTCCTGCGCCCCGGTCTCGCCGCGGGTCGCGTGCTCGTGCTCGACCGGTACATCGACTCGTCGCTCGCCTATCAGGGGTACGCCCGCGGGCTGGGCATCGACGCTGTGCTCGCCGTCAATGCTCCAGCGGTCGGCGACGCCATGCCTGCCCTCACGGTCGTGCTCGCCGTCGCCCCGGCGACCGGTCTCGGGCGCGCGACGGGTGTGCGCGACCGCATCGAGCGCGAGGGCATCGCGCTGCAGCGGCGCGTGGCCGACGGCTTCGCCGAGCTGGCGCGCCGCTTTCCCCAGAGGATCCGCCTGGTGGACGGTGAGCGTCCGGTCGCCGCTGTGGCCGCCGACGTGACGGCGCTGGTGGCGCCGCTCGTGGAGGGTCGCGGTGTTTGACGGCATCCCCGGCCAGGAGCGGGCCAAGGCGCTGTTCCGTCGCGCTCTGGATGAGGGTGCCGTCAGCCACGCCTACCTGCTCACCGGTCCGGAGGGCCTGGGGAAGGTCCAGTTCGCGCGCGAGGTCGGCGTCGCCCTCGTCGCCTCGTGCGGCGGGTGCGGGACATGCGCCGAGTGCGAACGGGCGCGGCGCGGCGTCCACCCCGACCTGCGCGTGATCGAGCGCGAGGGCGAACGCGTCAGGCTCGAGCAAGTCGAGCCGCTCGTCGCCGAGCTCGCGCTCAAGCCGTTCACTGCAGAGCGTCGCGTATGGGTGCTGCCCGAGGCCGAGCAGCTCATGCCGGAGGCGGCGAACAAGCTCCTGAAGAGCATCGAGGAGCCTCCCGCGCACGTGCACTTCCTGCTCGTGACCGATCGCATCGAGCGTGTGCTGCCGACGATCGTGTCGCGCTGCCAGGTCGTCGAGTTCCACCCGCTCTCAGACGCCGAGGTCGAGGCCTATCTCCGCGATGTCCAGGGGCTGGGCGGGGAGGAGGGCCGCGCGCTGGCACGCCTTGCGCGCGGGTCGTTCGAGCGGGCCGCGCGCTTCGCCGCGGACGCGCGCGGCGCCCACCTGCGCGACCAGTACCTGCATCACGTGAGCCGCCTGTTCGACGGTGGGGAGGACGGCACGCCTGAGAAGCGTCCCGTGGCGGCGTTCCTCGGCGTCCTCGAGGCGCGCACCAGAGCCATCGCCGACGAGACGCAGGCCGATCTTGAGCGCCGCCTCGCCGAGCTCGACGCCCAGTTCGCCGACGAGAAGACGCGCAACTGGCATCGAAAGCGCGCCGAGGTTTTCACCAGGCGCGAGCGTGACAGGCGGTCACGACAGGCGGCGCTCGACGCGCTCGACATGGTCGTGGCCTGGGTCCGGGACCTGCTGGCGACGGCCTGCGACGCCGGCGACGCCGTCCTCAACTGTGACCATGCGGCGGAGTTGTCCGCGGCGGCGGACGTGCGGCCGGAACAGTATGCAAGGATGCTCGCCACCGCCGCCGCGACGCGCAAGGACCTTTACCTGAACGTCGATCAGAAGCTCGCGCTGCAAGGCATGTTCGCGCGCTTCGAGGAGGTGGCACGCAGTGCCTGACATCGCGAGCGTCGTGTTCCGCGGCGGCGGCAAGGTGTATGAGTTCGACGCCGGCGGTCTCGAGCTCAGTCCCGGCGACAAGGTCGTCGTCGAGACTGCGCGGGGCGCCGATCTGGGCACCGTCGTCAGGGTGACGCACGGCGACGAGGGGCCGCCCGGCGGGCTCAAGAAGGTCCGCCGCCGCGCGACTGCGGCCGACCTGGAACGTCTCGCCGCCAACTGCGCCGCCGAGGACGAGGCCAAGGCGGCGTGCCGTGAGCTCGCTCGTGAGCTCGGTCTCGACATGAAGGTCGTCGGCGCCGAGCAATCGTTCGAGGGCGGCAAGCTCACGGTGACGTTCTTCGCCGAGGATCGTGTCGACTTCCGCCGGCTCGTCGTGAAGTTGAGTGACCGCCTCGGGCGGCGCGTCGAGCTCAAGCAGGTCGGGGCTCGCGACGAGGCGCGGAGTGTGGGCGGCTACGGCCCCTGTGGACGCAGCCTCTGCTGCGCGACGTTCGCCGGCGACCAGCAACCCGTCTCGATCCGCATGGCCAAGGACCAGAGCCTGCCGCTCAACCCGAGCAAGATCTCCGGGTGTTGCGGCAGGCTCATGTGCTGCCTCAAGTACGAGCATGCCGCCTACGTCTCCTTTCGCCAGTGCGCCCCGCGCCGCGGTACGGTCGTGACGACGCCGGTCGGGGAAGGAAGGGTGATCGAGCTCCTCGCTCCGGCTGAGAGCGTGGTCGTCGACCTGGGGGAGGGGCGGACGGCGACCTACAGACTTTCCGAGCTCGGGCCGGAGGGTGGCAAGGAGGAGCGGTCATGAACGGGACTGAGCGCGTGGTGTTCGACGTGCCCGATATCAGTTGCGTCCACTGCAAGATGGCAATCGAGGACGCCGTGACGAAGCTGGACGGCGTCGAGTCCGTGAGGGTCGACGTCGCGGCGAGGAACGTCGACGTGGTCTTCGACGGTGCGAGCATCGATCGTCAGCGCATCGCGAGCGCCATCGAGGAACAGGGATACACCATCGCCGGCGCGCGTCCCGGCGACGGCTGAGGACCATCGCGGGAACGCGCCCGGCGATGTTCGCAGGCGTGAACGTCTACAGCGGCCGCGGGTTTGGCAGGTCGTCGCGAGGCTGCTAAAGTCACCTCTCGACTCTGGGCCGTTAGCTTAGCTGGTAGAGCAGGGGACTCTTAATCCCAAGGTCGAAGGTTCGAATCCTTCACGGCCCACCAGCCCTCTTCTCAACGTCAGGCTGTTGTTCGAGTCGTTCGTCCTTGGTATCGTTCCAGTGAATCGGGGCGCACGAAGACGCCCCTCGTCTTCCTGACGGATCGGGTGCAACGATGACACGTGTGTGGACCGGTGTGCGGCGTCTGGCGCGCGACTTCATGGCCGCGACCGCTCCGCGGGGCGGTCGCGACGTCCTCGTCCAGTTCTCCATCATGTACGCGCTGTACTACCTGTACCGCATCACGCGCGCCGTCGCGCAGGGACAGGAGGACGCGGCCTTCGCGAACGCCGACGCCGTGGTGCGCGCCGAACGCGCCCTCGGCATCTACGTCGAGCCCTGGCTCCAGGCCCGGTTCAGCGGCTTCGAACCCCTCATGCAGGCCATGATCTGGTTCTACCAGGAGGTCCATCTGCCGGTGATCGTCGTCTGTCTTTCGTGGGTGTTCATGCGCCACCGCGACGTGTGGCCGCTGTTCCGCAACTGGTTTCTCTCGCTCAACCTCATCGGCCTCATCGGGTACACGCTCGTGCCGACGGCGCCGCCACGGATGTTGTCGTGGTCGGGTGTGGTCGACATGGCGTATCTGTACCGGGACGACGTGGCCTTCGCGACGGCGCCGAGCATCTTCGCCAACCCGTACGCGGCAATGCCCAGCCTGCATTTCGCCTATGCGTTGTTCGTCGCCCTGTGCCTGTACATGCTCGTCCGGCCGCTGTGGCTGCGTCGCGCGGCCTTCATCTATCCGACCGTGTGCTTCCTCGCCATCGTCGTCACCGGCAACCACTTCATCCTTGACGCCGTCATGGGTGGCGTGGCCGTCCTCGTGGCTTGGGTGGTGGCGGTGCGCATGCCGGCCGCCGAGATCCAGCGCGAACGCATCCTGACCATCCGTGATTACGAGTTATAGGCGGCTTGCCGGGGTGCCGGTGTGGCTCGCCGACGGCGACGGGTGAGGCTGCATGGCCGGCATCAAGACGGCGTATACGAACGGTGCCCGACGGGGGTTCTACCGGCTCGGCGTGGTCCTTTCGCACATGGGCGTCAGCGCGAACATGCTGACGGCGGCGGGTCTCGCCCTCAGCGTGGTCGCCGGGTGGCTCATCGTCGAGGGGCACTTCTTCTGGACGGCGGTCGCGTTCGGCGTCGCGGCGGCCTGCGACGGGATGGACGGCGCCGTGGCGCGCGCCGGCCGCGGGCCGACGCGTTCCGGCGCCTTCCTCGATTCCACCCTCGACCGCATCTCCGAGATCATCGTCTTCGGCGCTCTCGCTTACGCCATGGCTGACGGCGGCCGGATGTGGGAGTTCGTCGCAACGCTCGTGTGCCTCGGGTCGGCGCTGATGGTCTCGTACACCCGGGCCCGGGCCGAGGCGCTCGGGACCGACTGCACGGTAGGGTTCATGTCGCGTCCCGAGCGCCTGGTCGCCCTGCTCGTCGGCTTCGCGTTCGCCGGCTTCGAGCCGTTCGGCGTGAGCGTCCTCACGCTGATGCTCCTCGCCATCGCCGTCCTGACGCCGCTCACGGTGGTCCGCCGGCTGACCTACGTCATGAGTCGTCTCCGGGCTGCGGAACGCGAGCAGTCTTCGTCGACCTGAGTCGCCTGTGGCCGGGGCGGCCGGTGAGGCCACCTGCGGCCGGGCCGGCCGGCGGCCCGTGATATACTCGCCCGCGATTTTTGCGCCCGGTCTTCGGCACGTCGGGACCGCGGCGTGTGGACCTGACCGGCCGGCAGGCCGCCGGCCCCCGTGGAGGTAGACCGACCTTGGCCAATCCAGTACGCGTCGCGATCATCGGCGTCGGGAACTGCGCCTCGTCGTTCGTACAAGGCGTCGAGTTCTACAAGAACGCGAAGAAGTCCGACTTCGTGCCGGGGCTCATGCACCCCGTGGTCGGGGGTTACCACGTCAAAGATATCGAGTTCGTCGCTGCGATCGACATCGACAAGAACAAGGTGGGCAAGGACCTTGCCGAAGCGATCTACACGAAGCCGAACTGCACGACGCGCTTCTGCGACGTGCCGGCGACGGGGGTGACGGTCGCTCGCGGGATGACCCACGACGGTCTCGGCAAGTACCTCTCGCAGATCATCGAGAAGGCTCCCGGCAAGACCGACGACATCGTCGGCATCCTCAAGGACACGCAGACGGACGTCGTCGTCAACTACTTGCCGGTGGGCAGCGAAGAGGCGACGAAGTGGTACACGGAGCAGATCCTCACCGCCGGCTGCGCCATGGTGAACTGCATCCCCGTGTTCATCTCCCGCGAGGCGTACTGGCAGCGCCGGTTCACCGAGGCCGGCGTGCCGATCATCGGCGACGACATCAAGAGCCAGGTCGGGGCGACCATCGTCCATCGCGTGCTGACGCGCCTCATGCGCGAGCGCGGCGTACGCCTCGAGAGGACGAGCCAGCTCAACGTCGGCGGCAACACCGACTTCCTGAACATGCTCGAACGCGAACGGCTCGAGTCGAAGAAGATCTCCAAGACCAACGCCGTCACCAGCCAGCTCGACTACGACATGGGCGCGAAGAACGTCCACATCGGTCCCAGCGACTACGTCGAGTGGCTCGAAGACCGCAAGTGGGCCTATATCCGCATGGAGGGCCGCACGTTCGGCGACGTGCCTCTCAACATCGAGCTCAAGCTCGAGGTGGTCGACTCGCCCAACTCGGCCGGCATCGTCATCGACGCCGTGCGCTGCGCAAAGATCGCCCTCGACCGTGGCATGAGCGGCTCGCTCGAGGGACCGAGCTCGTACTTCATGAAGTCGCCGCCGGTCCAGCATCCGGACGACGAGTGCCGTCGCCTGACCGAGGAGTTCATCGCCGGCGAGGGACGCGGCGCGACCGCCGTGTGCCAGGGCTGAGGGTACGCTTCATACCGAGCTGAGCGCGACGGGCCGGGGCCGTGAGGCCCCGGCCCGTCGCGCATCCCGTCCGATCATCGCCGGGCCGTCCGCCCGCGGGGCGCGGCGGCGGCTTCGCGCTCAAGTCGGCTGCAGCCGTCGTTCCTGCGGTAGCATTGCCCTGTGGGTCACAGCATCGGACTTCTCACCCCGTACCCGTGGACGACGCCGAGCGAGGTGAACGACCAGGTCGCGGGACTCGCGCAGCGTCTGGCTGACCGTGGCCACCGCGTGACCGTCATCGCCCCCAGTGCCGACAGGGCCGCGGTACGCGAGGCGCGGGCGAGGGTGCAGGCGGTGTTGCTGGGGGAGCGCGAGACCGTGTTCTTGCCCGACGAGGCCTCGCCGCGCTACTTCTTCGCCGGCCGCACGTACGTCGACTCCCGACGGCCGCGTCCCGTGTTCACCGCCCCTGCCGACCTCATCGCCAACATCGACGTCCTCCTCGAGGCCGACGACCTCGATGTCCTGCACCTCTACGAGCCGTTCGCGCCGTCGGTGGGCTGGGCGGCCCTGAGGCACACCGCCTGTCCGCTCGTGGCCACGTTCCTCAGCGAGGACGAGAGGTTCGTCCAGGACCTGATGCCGCGCTCGCGCCAGCAGCGCCTGTTCGACTCGCTGGACGTCGCCGTCGCCGGTTGCGCGACGGTCCGTGACGCCACTGCGCGCGAGTTCCCCGGCGCCTACCGGATCATCCCTCCCGGCGTGGACGTCGGCGCGTTGCGGCCGCCCGCGGCGCGTCGTCCCGGACCGGTTCGCGTGGTGTTCGCCGCCAGCCAGTCGCGACGTCAGGGACTGGGCCTGCTGCTTCGCGCGCTCCGCCGTCTCGACGATGTGGCCGAGGAGCTCGAACTTCACGTCTGCGGCCACGACGCTCAAGAGAGCCGGTTCGGCCACCGCGTCCCCGGCGCGCTCGCCGAGCGCGTGACCTTCCACGGCCGCCTGTCGCGCGACGCCATGGAGGAGGTTCTGCGGGATGCCGACGTCCTCTGCGCACCCTCGCTCGGTCCGGAGTCCGCCGGCTTCGTCCTCCTTGAAGCGATGGCGGCGGGGACGGCGATCATCGCGAGCGACGTCCCTGGACATCGGGAGGCGGTCGGCGACGGTCACGAGGGGTTGCTCGTCCCGGTCCGCGACGCCGCGGCGCTGGCCGCCGCCCTGCGCACGATGGTGCGCGAGCCGCAGACGCGCGAGCGGCTCGCGGCTGCGGGCGTGCGCACGGCCGCGCGCTTCGACTGGGGAAGGGTCGTCGATCAGCACGAGGAGCTCTACGACGAGGTCGCGCGGCGGCGGCGCGCCGCAGGGCGCCGCCGCCGCCGGCAAAGCGAGGTCTTCGGCGACTTCCACGTGCATTCGCACCACAGCAAGGACTGCGTCTCGACCGTGGAGGACATCCTGGAGCGCGCGCGCGAGGTCGGTCTCGACGTCGTCGCCATCACCGATCACGACTCCATCGCCGGCGGTCTCGAGGCGCGTGAGCTCGGCGACCGCTATGGCGTGCGCGTCGTCGTCGGCGAGGAGGTGAAATCCGCGGAGGGCGAGGTGATCGGCCTCTTCCTCGAGCGCGCCGTCCCGCCGGGGATGACGTTCGCCGACACGGTCGCGGCCATCAAGGAGCAGGGCGGCATCGTCTATGTGCCTCATCCGTTCGACCGTCTCCACACGGTGCCCAGCGCTGCCCTGCTGCGCGCCAACGTCACCGACATCGACGTCCTCGAGGTCTTCAACTCGCGGCTCGCGTTCCCCGGGTTCAACGAGCAAGCGGAGCGGTTCGCCCGCCGCTACCGCGTCCCGGCGGCGGCGGGCAGCGACGCCCACGTCCTCGCCAGCTTGGGGACGGCCTTGACGGGCATGGACGAGTTCACCGGGGCGAAGGACTTCGTCGCCGCCCTGTCCGAGAGCCGCATCGTGCGCCGCCCCAAGAACTATCTGTACCTGCAGTCGCTCAAGCTTGTGCAGACCAGTCTTGAGGGACAGACGGGTAGGGGGCGCAGGCAAGGCGAGGAGTAGGCGGGCGGCGCGGCGGGCGGCCGCGCCGCCGAAGGGGCAGGCGCGGCCGCCTGCGCGGCCTGCGTCCGAGTGGTGGCGCGGCCGTCGAGGCGAGGAAAGCGCCCTTCCCCGGCGAACTCCTGAGGCGTTCCCTACGGACCGGGGTCACGGTGGCACGACCGAACGAGATCTACGACAGATACCTGACGCGGGCGATCGCCGAGATCAACGAGCTGACGGACGAGGTCCTCCGCTGCCGCAGGTGCGCGCACGCCGGGACGATGCCCGTCATCGGCTCGGGCCATCCGCTGGCCGACATCTTCCTGCTCAAGTACCAGGCGCGCCCGAGCGAGTGCCACGAGGGCGTCGCCTTCTTCGGCCGCAGCGGTACCGCCCTGATGAAGAGTTGCCAGCGGCTCAAGATCGACCCGCTGCAGCTCTATGGCTCCAACGTCGTGAAGTGCGGGGACGTGCGCGATCCCGAGGCCGAGGCGCGGTGTCTCGACCACCTTCGCCGCGAGCTCGCCATCGTCGAGCCGAAGATCATCGTCGTCATGGGCGAGACGACGGTCGCCGCCCTCAACTCCGCCCAGGTCCCGCTGTCGCGCGAGCTCGGCTACGCGGTCGGCGAGATCAGCGAGTTCACTCCGGGGATCGAGGCGCTCATCACGCCCGACATCGACGCGTCGCTCGACGAGGAACGGTCGAAGGCGGGCTTCTGGCGCGCGTTCCGGCGCCTCGGCGAGTGGTACGACTCGATCCCGCCGTACTGATCCCATGCGTTCCCTGAGGTCCGCCCTGGCGGCCGCCGCGGTGCTCGTCGCACTCGGCGCGCTCAGCGGCCGGCTGCCCGCCTTCGCCCTGCGCCCGGACATCGTCGTCTCGGCCGCCATCAGCCTGGCCGTCATCGCCTGGTTGGTCGCCGCTCTGTACCCGACGCGGAGACTCGGGCACCGGCTGCTGCTGGTGGCCGCCGTGGCCCTGCCGCTCGGGGCCGTCCTCACTTGGGCCGGGCTCCCCCCGCTTGCCAACGTGGCCAAGGTCGCGGGGGCGGTCGCGCTGGGAACTTGGGTGGCCGAGAACCTCGAGCGCGTGAGCTGGGTGGTGCTGGTCGCTGCGGTTTCGGCGGTCGTCGACGTGGTGAGCGTCTATGGAGGTCCGACGCGGCAGTTGCTCGAGGAAGGGCCTCGGGTCGTGGGTTACTTCACGGTGGCGCTCACCTGGATCGGGTATGCGCCCTCGGCAGGGTACACGGCTCTCGGCGTGAGCGACGTCGTGTTCTTCGCCCTGTACTTCGCGGCGGCCCGCCGCTTCGGCCTGCGTCCCGTGGTCAGCGCGGCGGCGATGGCCGCGTCGTTCCTCGTCACGATCGCCGCCGCGCTGTGGTGGGACGCCCTGCCGGCGCTGCCTTTGCTCTCGGCTGCGTTCCTCGCCGTCAACGCCGACCGGTTGTGGCGGCAGCGAGGGGCCGGCCCGACGGAGGTGTAAGGGCACGCCCTCGCGGCGGTGCGGGCGGGCCCGACGAGGGCGTGAGGCCGGCCGCGCTATCGGCCGCGGTCACATCGGCCGTGCCTCAGCGTCGTCGTCCCACGCCGCGCAGAGGCGGCTGACGGCGCCGCGCAGAGGCGGCTGACGGCGCCGCGCAGAGGCGGCTGACGGCGCCGCGCA
>ENA-UOWE01000883-UOWE01000883.1-activated-sludge-metagenome-genome-assembly--contig:-NODE-883-length-40139-cov-5.944018_pt1 | contig 40139 bp, 43 predicted proteins | sample MGYA00249841_ERZ761562 | MGnify/ENA primary metagenome ERZ761562 (study PRJEB28883, sample SAMN05720200) | activated sludge metagenome | isolation source: Anaerobic digester | place: Japan...
CTTTGCGTTCGCGAGCGAGAGCGCCACGGCGACGTTCGCACCGATCTTCGAGAGGTCCGGCGTGCCGTCGTGGTCGCGGATCGCCCGGTCGAACCCGGCCTGGTCGGCGGCGTCGAGGCCCAGCAGCTCGGGGACGAGCCCCTGCTCCGCATCCCTGATCGCCTCGTCAACCGGCCTCACCTTCGCCTCGTATGTCCCGGTGGACGCCCCTGAGGGGGCAGCGGCACGACCGAAACCGGAGGTCGTCCAGACGTCGGCCTCGACCGTCGCATCTCCGCGCGAGTCGAGAATCCGCCGTAGACGGACGGCCTCAATCGTCGTCATTCTTCTGTCTACCTCCTCTTGACCGTGATCGGAATTACGTTCTCCGCGAACTCCCTGAGTGCAATCTCCAGGGGATCGCTCTTGTCGACGTTGATGAGGGTGGGTGCGCCCATCGAGATCTGGAGGGCGCGGGCTCCGATGATTCTCGCTTTCTCATAACGGGTGTACGATTCCATCGTCTGCCTCAAAATGGTTGGATAAGAATGGGGTCGCTGAGATTCGAACTCAGGTCACAGCATCCCGAACGCCATAGGATTCCAGGCTACCCCACGACCCCTCATTGGTACGGATTGATTTCGTCGATGATCTCTTTGTGCGTCAGCAGCATCCTCCGGCAGCAATACCGATGGAGACCGAGGTCGTCGAGGATCCCCTTCGGGTCCTCGCCGGCATCCCGCCGCCGCTTGAACTCATCCCACGCGGGCGAGATGACCTTTCCGCATGTAAAACATCGGACGGGTATCATACACGTTATTCTCGGTCTTAATTTAACTTAACGGTACGACTTCTGGAACTTTGCGCGTGCGCCACGACCATGGGGCTTCTTGGCCTCTTTCTGGCGGGAATCGTTGACGAGCAGCGTCCGATCGTACCCGAGGAAGAGGTCCTTCAGGTTCGGGTCGCCGTGCCAGTTTACGAGCCCGCGCGCGAGTGCGGTACGTACGGCCTCTGCCTGGCCCATGAACCCGCCGCCGCTCACCGTGATCGAGACATCGATCCCGTTCACACCGTCCGGCTTGAGGAGGAGGGGCTCCGAGATCTTCATGCGCGTCAGCTCGGTGCCATAGGACTCGAGCGGGACCGAGTTGATCCGGATGACGCCGCGACCCTCTCTCAGGGTCGCCCGCGCGATCGCGGTCTTGCGCTTTCCGCTGGTGTTTATCACCTTCGCCATGCGTTCACCTGTCAATATTTTGCACCGAGATAGGTCGAGATCGCACCGATCGTCACGTAACTCGGGTTGTTCAGCCGGTCGATATGCGCCTCGGGGAGGGACTCCCGCTCGACGTCGGCGAACTCGGGTGGGACTCCGACGTAGGTCCTGATCGCCCTGAAGGCGGCGATACCGCGTTCGCGCTTGTACGGGAGCATACCCCGGATCGTCCTCTTCACGAGGTGGTCCGGGCGGCGTGGATAGAACGGGCCGCCCTCGCGCGAACCGCGCTCACGCTTCTCCTTGAAGTCCCTGAGCACGTGCGCACGCGCACCCGAGACGATCGCCTTCTCCGAGTTGACGATCGCGATCTCTTCCCCGGCAAGCGCCCGCTTGGCGACCACCGAGGCGAGTCGTCCGAGCAGGAGATTCTCCGCATCGATCACCGTTACCATCTCGCTCACCTCAGGATCCTGACCCGGCTCCCCTTCGGGTTGTCGTTCAGGAGCTCTTCGATCGTCATGCAGGTCCCATTCGCGCCCCTGATCTTGGTCTCGGCCTGGGCCGAGAAGTTGAGGGCTGCCACCCGGACGGAGCGGTCGATCAGGCCCGTCCCGAGCACCTTGCCCGGTACCAGGATCGTCTCGCCCTCGGCGGCGTAGCGGTTGATCTTGCTGACGTTCACCTCGGCGCGGGCGTTCGTGGCGCCCTCGAGGCGGGAGGCGATGTCGCGCCAGACCTGGACGCCATTCTCGCGCGAGGCCGCTTTCAGCGTCGTGATCAGATTCGTCAGACGCGGGTTTGTCTTCTCTCGTGTGAGTGTCATCTCTCTATCCCTCGGCAATCTCTTCCAGTGCGCGTGAGAGTTCGTCCGCCCGGGTCCGGAGGAACCGGATCGACTGGCGGAGGATCGCGGTCGCCGGGATCGCACCGTCGGACTCGACGTTGAAGATGAAGCGATCGGGCTCGATGCCGACCCGGATCGCGGGCGTCTCCCCGATCCCCGTGGACAGGCAGCTCTTCTCGCAGAGGCGGCAGAGCGAGCAGTCCTCGAGCCTGCCCTCGTCGACGGCGACGCACCGCCCGGTGAGGCGGAGGACGTTGCGGGGGCAGACGTCGACGCAGGCGCCACACCCGTCGCAACGGGCGTCGATCGTGAGGCAGGGGTAGTTCTTGTAGCCGCAGACCGTCGTGGGCTGCCACTTGGCGTGGGTCCTGCCCGTGGAGAGGACCGCCTGTGCCTCGAGCACGACCTTCTGGCCCTTCTCCAGCTTGACGATCGGGATGTCCCCCAGGGCAGGAACGGCGACGGGGTCGTCTGGGATCAGGTCCCGTGAGTAGACCATGCCCGGCCCCTCGACGGAGAGGGTGTAGGAGACCGAGCACCGGTTGCACCCTGCCCCCTCGCAGGTGCATTCATCGATCGGTACGTAGGTGCCCTCCTCCGTCCGGATCGGGATGAGCCCGAGGCGGTGGGCGAGCATCTCGTCGAAGAGTCCGCTTGTGTTGTCGTAGATCCGGACGTTCTCGATCGCGAGCTTCGGTACCTCGCTCGCCATCGCCCGCCGGATCGAGTTTGCGAATGAGGGCAGGGCGCCCGACAGGAGGAACCGGCAGGAGTGCTCGTCGCGGTGCTGGCACTCGATCTGCATCAGACTCTCCTGCCCCGGCGTCCGCCCTTGGGGCGGATGCTGTCATGGGGAACCGGGGTCACGTCCTCGATCCGGCCGATCCGCATGCCGGCCCGGGCGAGGGCGCGAATGGCAGCCTGCGCCCCGGCGCCGGGGGAGCGCTGCTTCCCCTTGCCGGGTGCACGCACCTTGACGTGGAGGCCGACGAAGCCCTTGTCCATCGCTGCCTGGGCGACGTCGCTCGCCATCTTCATCGCGGCATACGGGCTCGACTCGTTCCTGTCCTGCTTGACGACCATGCCGCCGCTCGACTTGGTGACCGTCTCCGCCCCGGAGAGGTCCGTCACGGTGATGATCGTGTTGTTGAACGAGGCGTAGATGTGGGCGACCCCCCACCGTTCCTTTGCGTCTGCCATCGGTTACCGCCTCCTCTTGCCGAGCTGACGGTTCAGCTCGGGATGCTCGGTGTTCGTGAACGGGGACCGGCCATAGTACGAGATCTGCGACTCTTCCGCCCGCGAGACCAGGTACCCCGGGATGTCGACCCGGCGCCCGCCGATCGCGATGTGGCCGTGCGTGACCAGCTGCCGGGCCTGCCGCGGGGAACGGGCGAGCCCGAGACGGTAGACCTGCGTCTGGAGCCGACGCTCGAGTGGCTGCTGGACCCTGAGGGCGAGGACGTCGTCGATATCCGCCTCGCCGCCGAGGAGCCCGACCCGCTGGAGATGCCCGATCAGCTCGTTCTTCTTCCGGGCGGCGAGATCGGGGTTGGTCGAGGCCGACTCGAGCGCGAGCAGGTCGCGGGCGCCCTTCCGGTACCGCCTGAGGGCGGCCTGGGCCTTCCAGACCTCGCGCTTGTTCCTGAGGCCGTACTCGATGACGAGCTTGGTCTCCGACTCGATCCGGGTCTTCTCGAAGGGACGCTTGGGCGTCCCGTACGACTTCCTGTCCTTGCCTGGATATCCCATCTATTGTCGCCCCGCTTTAGTCCTTCTTTCTCCGGACACCGACGGTGGCGCCCGTCCGCCCGGTCGACTTCGTCCGCTGCCCGCGCACCTTCTGCCCGGTCTCATGCCGGATGCCGCGGTAGCACCGGATCTTGCGGAGCAGGTTGATGTCCTCCTCGCGGGCGAGCGCGAGGTCGGTACCCAGGAGGTGCCGTGGCTCGCCGGTGTAGACGTCCTTCGTGCGGTTCAGCATCCACGCGGGGGCCAGGCCTGCGTAGCCGCCGACCGCCTCGCGGAGGCGCTCGATCGAGTCGTCGTCGAGCCTCCCCATCGTCTCCCGCTCACCGACCCTCGCACGGCGGGCGATGATCCCTGCCGCGTGGCGGCCGACACCGGGGATGCCCGTCAGCGCGACGCGGACGGACTTGGTCCCGTCCAGGTCGGTGTTGCTGATGCGGACGAAGTATCTGATATCGTCTTCTTCGTGTGCCATAAGGTCTCCTCGATTGAGCTGCAGCCCAGAGCGCTGAGGGAGGGATTTGAACCCTCGAGTCCCAGGGGGACACAGGTTTAGCAAACCTGCGCCATACCAGGCTTGGCTACCTCAACGATGAATCTCGCATCCAGTGGATACTCGTGACGCGCAGCGTCACTCCATGATTGGTGCGCACTATGATGTGAGGGTGGAAGGGATAAGGGTTGCGGTCGGACCGGAGAACGGGTCCGGCTCAGAACGTGAACCGGCGCGGTTCCCTTTCCAGACCACCCGCGAGGAGGGCCGAGACCACGATCGGGAGGGCGATCGTGGCGTCGCAGAAACACTGGACGCGCGGGCTCTGGACCTGCTCCTTGCCCCAGGAGATCGCCTCCTCGAAGGTGCAGCCCGAGAGCCCGCCCCAGTGCGGCGAGTCGGCGGTGTACTGGATCGCATAGGCGTGCCCGGTGCAGTCCGCATCGTGGATCGAACCGATCACCTGGGTCTGCTGGATGAAGTTCTTCGGAACCCCGCCGCCGATGTAGACGACGCCGGTCTTCTTTGCCGACTCGACGATCCGGGTGACCTCGTCGGCGTCGGCGAGCTGGTCGACGTCCACCTCGATGCCGTTGCGGCGCGCGATCAAGAGTCCGATCCCGATCGAGGAGTCGGCGAGCGCCGGGACGAAGACGGGCACGCCCTCCTCGACGCAGGTGGCGAGGAAGGAGGAGCTCCCGGGGGCGCTCCGGGAGACGAACCTTCCGAACTCCTCGAGAAATGCCCGCGAGGAGCCGCGGAACGGAGCGATGGACCCTGCGAACTCGGCGATCTTCCGGTCGGTGGTCCGGAACTCCTCCTCGAATGCGAAGACGTCGTATATCCGGTCGATCCCCTGACTGAAGAGCTCGGCGTCGTCAACGTGGTGGTGCCCCTGGTAGTGGCAGATCCCCAGGTGCTCGCAGGCGTCGTGGAAGATGTTGGCGCCCGTGGAGACGATCGCGTCGACGTAGTGATGCCGGACGAGGGCGCTCAACACCTCGCGCATGCCGGCGGGGATCATCGCGCCCGAGAGCCCGAGCAGGATCGTGCAGTCGGGGTCACCGAGCATCATGCGCCAGACACGGACCGACTCCCCGAGCTTCCGACCCTGGAAGCCGGTCGCGGCCATCCCCTCGAGGAGGGCGGCGAGGTCGTTGGTTGGTCGTACGGGGACGGTGGGCTGCATCGCCATGGTGCATTACTTTCGGGGGATCCGATGGATAATGATATGGGTGCCTGCCCGCCGTCAGAGGTAGCGGCGGGGGACCTTCACGTGGATCGTGTAGGACTGGATGTAGCGGCTCGTGATGACGAAGTAGTACCGGTGGTTGCCCTCGTAGAATTTCTCGGAGAACCGGCCGGAGAAGGTGTTGCCCGGGGGAGAGATGATCCGGACGAAGCGGTTCGGGTCGTCGGCATCGACCACCTGGATCGAGAACCGCGGCATCACGATGTCGGGCTGCACCGAGGGGGTAAGGGTGTACTCGATCTCGAACGACGGGTAGGGGATCTGGATCACGTCGGTGGTGCCGGACCAGCGGCCGGAGACCTGCGCGTAGGTCTGCATGGTCGGGTCCTCCGTCGGGCTGGTGACGAGCGGGATCGAGGGCGGCAGCGGGTCGGTGAGCTGGACCGAGTACCGGGCGGGGTCGACGAACGGGATCTGCGTGACGCCGGAGAGGGGGGCCGCAACCGTGGGTGCGGGGGTGCGGACGGGTGCGACCGTCCCTGCGGATGCCGGAGCGGAGGAGGGAATGGCGATCGGGGTGCTGCCGGCGGGGAGCGAGGCCTCACCCTCCCGGACGGCATAGGGGAGGTCGGAGGGGACGGGAGGCGGAACGCCGGCGACCGTCTCCGTGGTGGTCGTCGCACCGGGGCTCGCGGACGGCAGCCCGGCGGGGGTCGGAACGGTACCGGCGGTCTCCGTGGGGAGCGGGGTGTCGTTTCCGGTCGCCTGCACCCCCAGGTTCGCGGGCCGGCCGGTCAACGCCGGTTTCACCACGAGCGCGAGGATGATCACGACCGAGAGCGCGAGCACCACGTACTGGATCTCACGCTTCTCCATGCCACGATCAGGTGGACGCGGGGAGTATAAATAACTGGAGATACAGTCTGCCTGCCTTCTCCGGAGGGGTACTGCCGGCGGTCTCCTTTCCCAGTCTGCCGGGAGGGGTGATCGCCGATTCATTGTCGAATTTTTATGGAAAGGTCGATGGATTGCGCAATTGTACAATCATTATAATTAAATACTTTGACGTCTTTTCAGAAAGTAGGTGTTCCGGGAGAGACCCCGGGATGCACTGCAGTCAGGTCAGGTGACCATGATGAAGGTATTCAGGAACAATGAAGATGCATTCACGGGCCTCGAGGCCGCGATCGTCCTGATCGCGTTCGTCGTCGTGGCGGCCGTGTTCTCGTACGTGGTGCTCGGCGCCGGGTTCTTCACCACGCAGAAGTCGCAGGAGACCGTCCACAGCGGCGTTGCCATGGCATCGTCGGCCGTCGAAGTATTGGGCGATGTGTACGGCATCGCGGACAACGATGGCGACGACATCAAGTACATCCAGTTCACGGTCGGTCTCGCCGCCGGCGCGAGCACGGTGGACATGAACAAGACCGTCATGGTCTTCTCCACCAACGCGACGGTCGAGACGCTCGACAAGGGCACCGACAAGGCGGATCCAACCGCGAAGCAGTGGACCATCCTGGAGCGCCACAATAACCTCGGAGGGCTCGAGAACAATATGCTCGAGAAGGACGAGCAGTTCGTGCTGAAGGTCATGCCGACGAACTCGCTCGCGCCCTACACCTCGTTCAACCTCGAGGTCAAGCCCCCGGTGGGCGCAGCGCTCGGCATCAAGCGCTCGGTCCCCGCCTATACCCACAAGAGCACGCTGCTCTACTGATCTCACCTTTTTTTTTCTCTCATGTTCCCGGTCGCCTCCGGTCGCGAGGACGCCTTCACGGGACTGGAGGTTGCGATCACCCTGATCGCGTTCACGATCGTCGCCTCCGTCTTCGCGTATACCGTCCTCGGCACCGGGTTCATGGCGACCCAGCAGGCGCAGAAGGCGGTCCACGAGGGGCTCGGGCAGGTCTCCGGGGGTCTCGACCTCCGCGGGCAGGTGATGGGTCTCGCACCGGCGGACGGGGCATCGATCGAGACGCTCCGCGTCGTCCTGGGCTCGAACGTGGCGACCGGGGCGGTGGTGGACCTGGACCGGATGGTGGTCCAGCTGGCGACGGACGAGACGATCGAGACGCTCGCGCAGGGGCCCGACCTCTCGGACCCGTCCCCCGGCGAGTGGACGGTCTATCGGCGGGAACAGTCGGTCGGCACCCCGAACAACATGCTCGAACCGAACGAGGTGGTCACGATCGCGATCCGGCCCACGACCCCGCTCGCACCCCGCACCACCTTCTCGCTGGAGCTCCGGACGGGGGGCGGCACCCCCGTGATCCTGCAGCGGACCGTGCCGGCGTATCCCCCACGCTCCGGCATCCTCTACTGAAGGGTTGTGCGCGCCGGTACCAGGAACGGTCCGGCTGTCTGACTGACGCGTACGCTCCCCCGAACGGTTCAATAATGGGTGGGCTGAACCGCTGAGAGGGCGAGCGCCATTCCGGTACAGCGCTGGCGACGCCGGGTCTCTCCCGTGCCGTGCACCGGAACGATCGTTTCGCAAGAGGCCCCCGGACCACGCCCGTTCCCAACCCCAAACGAGCCGAATCCGGTCCACTTCGCGGGATGACAAATCGGCGCAGGTTCTTCGGCCGGTTTATGCCCGTCGCATCTTTCGCTCGTTGCCGGTGATCGCCCCCGCCTTCCGGAGGTCCTCGACGAGCGCGCGCACGAACTCGGGGGTCGTCTCGACCACGACCGTCGCCTCAGGGCTGTTCGTCTCGAGGCGGGTGGCCTGCACCTCTCCGACCAGCGCCTCGAGGGTGGTCCGACCCTCGCGTTCGAGCGCCTCGAGGAGCACCCCGATCACCTGCGACTTCGTGCTGAGGTCGAAGAGAAGGCCGTCGAAGCTCTCTGGTGTCACCGATGTCCCGAGCAGGGCCTCCTCCACCTCGTCGGCGGAACAGGCCAGGTGGATCGACCCCTCGCACTCGACGGCGTAGTCCGTCTCGTAGTGGATCAGAAAATCGGTTCGGACCCCATGGTCCTGCACCAGTCCGGGCGAGATCTCGATCCCGGTGACCGTGACCTCGGTCTCGATCTCGTCGGGCGCGACCGTTCGTAGAAGGCGGAGTCCCTCTGCCGTCTCCTCCACGATCCCCTGTTCGACCAGTGTCTGGCGCGCCACGAGCCCGTCCAGCTCTCTTTGCAGGTCTCGGAATCCTCCGATCAGCATCTCCGGGCCGGGCCGGGTCTTTGCCTTCGAAGGTCCGTTATCGGTGACCGGATCCCCATCCACCCTGCTGTCCGGGGCCTTCGAGATGTCCAGCGCTGCAAGGAGGTTCCTCTGTCCCTGGTCCATCGTCTTCGATCCTGGCTGGTTCTGATTGCCCGGCGGGCTTCCGAGAACGACCAGGTCTCCAACCTGCTTCGTCTCGAGGGCCTGCGAGATCACCATGTACTGACGGGCGAGCATGGCCCGGATGCGCCTGAGCCGGCGACTCTCCGACAGGATCTCCGGTTCGCCGAAGGTATCAGGTTCAAACCCCAGTATATCATCAATGTCCTCTCCCGGTTCCGCTCCGGCCTCAAGAGAAAGGTCCTCGTCCTCCTCCCTCTCCTCGATCTCGGCGTTCAACCAGTCGAAGAGACCTGCGATGGGTCCGCGCACCCGGGTCTCCTCCGTGATGAACGACGTGACCCGACGACGGGCGCGGACCCCCCGGCCCTTTAAAAAGGTCACGAATCGGTCGGCATCCTCTGCCTCGCCGAAGACGAGCGTCTCTTCAAGCACCATGTCGTGGGATGATCCGCCCTCAAAGGAGAGAACCCTTTTCAATGGCCGTCACGCAGGGCGCAATCGACATCTCCCGGGTCGCGGGGCGGACGAATGTGTTCAGGACGTATCGATCCCGCCCGGATGCCCCTCGACCGGGAACCGGTACCGGCCCTCCGGCACCGTGATCTCGAACCGTGCGCCGTTCCCGGGAGTCCCCGTCTCCTGGATCGTTATCCCCGTGATCCCGAGGATCTCGCGGGCAAGGAAGAGCCCGAACCCCGTGTTCCGTCCGAACCCCCGCTCGAAGATCCACTCCTTCTCCTCCGCCCGGACGCCGACGCCGTCGTCCTCCGCCAGGATCACGAGCCCCGACTCCAGGGGCGCGCATGAAAACCGGATACGCGTAGCGCTCCGGCCGTGACGAATGGTGTTCTCGACCAGGTTCTCGATCACACGCTCGAAGAGGGGGTCGGCATGGACCTCCAGGTCCCCCACCGCCACCTCCACCCTGAGCTCCCCCGGCGCGATGGACCCCGCCGCCTGCTCCGCCACCTCGCGGACCCGGTGCCAGCGGGCGGATCGGACCCCGATGTCCTGGTAGATCTTGGTGAAGGCGATCTGCCGCGCGATCGCGTCGGACGCCTGCCGGATGCCGTTCAGGTAACTCCTCACCACCGGCTCGTGGCAGTCATCCCGGGCGAGATCGAGGTAACCGGCGAGCAGGGTCAGCTGGTTCTGGATATCGTGCCGGGTGATCGACGAGAGGAGGTTCAGCTTCTCGTTCGCGCGGAGGAGGGCCATCTCGCTCTGCCGTCGGTCCGGGTCCATCCCCTGGGCGGGCAGGGACTCTCGAGGCAGGCGCTCACCCTCGTTTTGGGGTTCCGAACCCTTTTCGTCCCCCGACCGGACGGTCACGTCGATCAGGGAGACGACCGACCGTTGCGTCCCCGGGATCATCCCCACGGTGGTCGCGACCAGGTGCTCCCTTCCCTCACGGTCCCTGAACCGGAACTCGTACTGGACCGGTACCTGACCGGGATCGATACGGCGCGAGCGATGGTACCCGAGGAGCCGCTCCCGGTCCTCCTCCGCGACGAAGTCGAAGAACCGGGTGGAGCCGACCAGCTCATCCCGGCGATACCCGGACAGGCGCTCGAAGGCGGAGTTGACGAGCGCGATCCGGGTGTTGTGCTCCAGGATCACGCTCGCCGCCCCGGAGTACTCGAAGATGGTCCGGTAGGCCCCGGTCGAGACCCGTGCCGTCCGCTCCGCCTCCGCCGTCCTGACCGCCTGGTCGACCAGGTGCAGGAGCTCGCCGAACTGCGCCCGTGCGTCCCCGCCCTTCTGGAGGTAGTACGACGCACCGGAGTTGAGCGCCTCCATCGCCACCTCCTCCCGACCGCGCCCGGTGAAGATGATGAATGGTGTCGCGATCCCGGCGGTTCTGATCCGCTGTAAAAGCTCGATCCCCGTAAGCCCCGGCATCTCATAGTCAGAGACGATGGCGATGAAATGGCCCGCTTCGAGCAGCGAGAGGGCCTCCTCTCCCGATAATGCCACCTCGACGGCATACCGGCCATCCCGTTCGATGAAACGCCGTCCCAGTTCAAGGAGAGCCGGTTCGTCATCGACCAGGAGCAGCACGGGCCTTCACCTCCGAAAGAACCCGCACCCCGGGCATGAGTACCATCACTCTCGTTCATAGAGGATATACCTTTACCAGTATTGCCTGCTCCCCCCTCCCCCTCTCCCGGTACGCTCCGGGGCGACTCCCCGACCGGATCGGGGTCGGGGTCTCGAGGGCGCGCGCTCTCGCCAACCGGCCTGTCGTCGGCCTCTCGCACCTTGCGGGCAGGCACACGAGGGCGTCGGGGTGGTGGGTCCCGGTGCAGACGGGATCGCCCGCACCGTAAAATACGTCCCAGGGGACCCTGATGAGTCGGAGAACGGCATCGGAAAGGTCCTGCAGAGTACAGAAGACCTGACCCGCACGGTCGGCGCCGTCTCGCACCGGGTCCGTCGCGCGTCTCACCGCAGAGGCGAACGACCCGGCGAAACGGGGATCGGGGATACCCCGATGGCGGAGGCGGGTATGAGCATCATCACCGTGGCGTCGTCGCGCGTTGATGCGATATGGCTCTCCAGAGCACCTGCGTGGGCAGATGGTGCTGGTCACTGAACCCTGGCGGGTGCGTGGAGTGCGGGGTTGAACGGCGACGATACAGGAATGTCAGGGTCCGTCGGTCGGATCCTCCTTTCCCAGGCACACGATGAAACCCGGAACCGGTGTCTGCCCGCTTCGGCGGGGAACGCGGTGATCGTCGCGACGTTTGAATCGGTACCGGCGACTCCGTTCCCCGACATCTTTGCCGTCATGTTCGTTATGGCAACAGGCATTCGCCCCGTCCTCCCTGAAGATGCCCCGGCGTGCCTCTCTCTCTCCAGGCACCCGTCGTGAGTTCGCAATCACGGGTCTTGCCGGGGGAGGTTGCCGCTGATCCCTGGAGGACCGGTGCCGGGATCGGGGGAGATCGCGGTCGTTGCAGATACAGGAGATTTTAACAATACTTGAACACCCAGATATATCCAGACAGCGTCAGCGAGAGGAGCGGGGTTGGATGCGGTGCAGTCTCTGAACAGCGTCGTGAACCACCCTCGCGACTGTGGTGCACCCCCGGCGGCCCGGTACATTTCTGCGAGCATTGCCGGGTGCCGGGCATGTCCGATCTCCGGTCCCGCCTCCTCTCGCTGAAAAAGAGGTGATCCGAATCCCGTACCGAGCCCTCCCCCCTCGCATCGGCACAGCAGTCGCCCTGACCCTGATCGTGCTCGGAACCGTGTTGATGGCCGGCTGTACGGGCCAGAACGGCCCTCCCGTGTCGGTGATGACGCCGGCACCGGCGCAGGGCACCGTGTACACCCTGCCCGGCAATGTCACGGTCACGAAGCTCGAGGTCATCCACTTCCATCCCACCCGGCAGTGCGCATCCTGCATCACCGTCGGGGACTTTGCGAATGCGACCGTCACGACGTACTTCGCCGACGAACTTGCCTCGGGGAGGATCGTCTTCCGGCACATCAATGGCGAACTCAGGGAGAACCGAGAGCTCGTGGAGCGGTACGGAGCGACCGGCTCCTCTCTCTGGCTCGGCGTATACACCTCCGACGGTGGTTTCTACCCCGAGGAGAACATCAGGGTCTGGTACCGGATCGACGACCGGCAGCGTTTTATGGACTACCTGAAGGGCGTGATTGAACAGCGCCTGGCCGGTGACCTCACGCCCGCATGAGCCTGCTCGAGGTGATGGAGCAGCTCGGGACGAGCCATGTCCCGATCGTTGCCGCATTCTTCATTGGCCTGATGATGGCGATCTCGCCATGCCCGCTCGTGACCAATCTGACGGCGGTCGCGTACATCGCCCAGCAAAGCGAAGGGGGACGACACACCCTCCTCGTCGGCTCGCTCTACACCCTCGGCCGGATCGCCGCCTACGTCGGCATCGCCTCGCTGATCGTGGTGCTCGGTCTGAACATCCAGGCGATCGCGCAGTTCCTCCAGCTCTACGGCGAGCGCATCCTTGGTCCGCTGCTGATCGGCATCGGCTTGGTGATGCTCGACCTCGTCCGGCTCCCCGTCTCACCCGGGTCCGCCCGGTACCAGGCCGCAAAGCAGCGGATCACCGAGCGCCTCGCCGGGCGGCGCATCCTCGGCCCGTTCCTGCTGGGCGTCCTCTTCGCCCTGAGCTTCTGCCCGTTCTCGGCCGTCCTCTACTTCGGCATGCTCGTGCCGCTCGCCCTCCGGGAGCAGGACCCCGTTCTCGTGCCGTCGGTCTTCGCGACGGCGACCGGTCTGCCTGTGGTCGTCCTCTCGCTCCTGCTCGTCCAGGGGATCGCGACGGCGGGCCGGGCCCTCCAGCGAATCCAGTCGGTCGAGCGCTGGCTCCGCCGGGGTGCCGCCGTCTTCATCATCCTCGCCGGGATCTACCTGGTCGCCGGGAGCTGGACCGGCTGAGATCCGGAACCCAACATATCCTGCGTCCTTCGCTCCGGTTCCGGGAGCAGCGCAGGGTTTCGGTCGTGGATCAGTTCGTCCTGTTCCCAGGCACCCGGATCCGGAAGACCCCGGTTTTTCCCGCTCAACCAGCGACCCGAGGGGATGGGCATCTCCGGGACCGTGCTCTTCGCACACGGCGCGGTATTGATCTCTCGTTCGGCGGGAACCTATGGCAGAACACAAGCCCGGCCCGTCCCGGGCGATGCTCCCCGAACACCCGGGCACGAGATGAATGACCCTCCCCCCGGAACGCAACGGAAGAACGGTTGACCATTGACCATGACCGTTCGCCGCCCCGTGGGAGATCTTCCATGGCACGGTCCTCCCCTGCAGGGAGAGCGCCGGGATGCCGGTGGCGGCAGCGGGGTACGGGCTCCGGCTCGATGCCGTCGCACGGGTGAGCCGGACCAGGGGGCCCTGCGTCGGATGCCCGATCGGGATGGGCGAACGCGGTGGTGGGTGAACGCACCCGCAGAACGGGCGATCCCCGGTCTGGTCGGAGCTAGGGGCCGGATCTCCGCGCGGCATCCGGGCTCGGGGGCGAGGCGTGGTTGCGCCGATGCCAGGGTGCAGCGGAGAGGGAGCGGGTGGTGGCGGAAAGCCCGGATCGGGGTCTGTTCCTCCCACGGTACCGAGCGGTGCCGGGACGAAGACGGGAGCCGCTTCGGACTGCCCCCGGTGGGGGGCTCCGCCGATGGATCGAATTTATGTATATAATCGAATATACGAATATATCGATGACGGGCCTCAACGACCTCTCGACCGCGGGCCAGTACTTCCTGACCATCACCGCCGAACTCATCCTTCTCTTCATCGGGATCAGCTTTCTCGTCGGGCTGATCCAGGAGTACGTGCCGGAGGAGAAGATCCGGTCCGTTCTTGCGAACCGGCACCCCCTGGTCGGCGCAGTCCTCGGCGCGATCTTCGGCGCGCTCACCCCGTTCTGCTCCTGCTCGACGATCCCGGTCCTGGTCGGCCTGATCCGGACGCGGGTCCCGTTCGGAGCCTGCATGTCGTACCTCTTCGCATCGCCGCTCCTGAACCCGATCATCGTCTTTTTACTCCTCGCACTCTTCGGGCTCGTCCCGACCGCCATCTACGGCGCCCTGACGTTCGCGATCGCAGTCCTCGCCGGACTCCTCCTCGAGCAGCGCGGTTACCTGCGGTACGTGAAACCGGCCGGGACGGGAGAGGGCGGGGCCTCCATGCCGGCGCCCGCCTGCTCGTGCGGCGCCACCCCCGCCCCGGCGCCGGTTCCCGGTGACGCCTGCTGCCCCCCCGAAGCGGCGTCTCCGGGCACCTGGGCCCCGATACCCCGTTGCTATCCGGCCGGTCCAGAGGCGGTGCCTCTCCCGGTGTCCCCCTGCTGCTCCGTCTCGATCGAGCCAGCACCAGTGCCCGGGGGCAGCTGCTGCGGCGAACCCCCCGCTCCCGCCTCCGGCTGCTGCCCCGCCTCCGGGGAGCACGCGCCCGGGACGGACCACCGTGCCCGCCTATTGTCCGCACTGCGGTTCGCACTCGGCCTCTTCCGCCAGGTCGTCCCCTACCTGGTCCTCGGCGCCGCGATCGGGGCCTTTATCTACGGCTTTATCCCGGAGGACCTGATCGTCACCCTCGCCGGCCCCGGAAACCCGCTTGCCATCCCGATCGCCGCGGTGATCGGCATCCCGATGTACATCCGGGCCGAGACGATCATCCCGATCAGCGCCGTGCTCGCGACCAAGGGGATGGGGGTCGGGGCGGTGATCGCGCTCATCATCGGTGGCGCGGGTGCAAGTATCCCCGAGGTCACGTTGCTCGCGTCCATCTTCCAGCGCCGGCTGGTCGCGGCGTTCGTCGTCACGGTCCTCGGAGTCGCGGTCATCACCGGCCTCGTGATGCAGCTGCTCCAGAATGCCGGACTGATCGTCTTCGCCTGAAAGGTCTATTTCGTCCGGCGGTGCACGGAGTGATCGGATGACAGTGACACAGCCCGACGGCGCTGCGCTCCGTGCCTGCACGACCCTGTTCAAGGCGCTCTCGGACGAGACACGGCTCCGGATCTTCCTGCTGCTGGGCACGGGCGAGCTCTGCGTCTGCCAGATCCAGGCAGCCCTCGCGATGTCACAGGCGAAGGTCTCCCGCCATCTCATGGTCCTGCGCCATGCAGGGCTGGTGGATGCCCGTCGGGAGGGGCTCTGGATGTACTATTCGCGGAGGACGCCAGAGACCCCCTCGGGCCGGACGTTCACGGACCGGATCGTGGAGCTCCTGGATGCCGACCCGGAGCTCAGGCCCCCGGTGGTCAGCGATCCCGTCGATGCGGACCTCCCGTTCGACGGGAGCGCGCGGAAGGCAGGGGATCGGGGGAATTGAGAGGCGCCGGTATCCCCACGGCGCCGCAGTCCGGGCCGTGCACCGCCCCGGACACCGGCAGGCGGGGGAGGTATCAGATGCCATGCATCTCCCCCCGGGGCACGGTCTGCCGGTGCCGCGCCGTCGTGACGGCGTGATGTCCGGCGAAGAAGGTGACCGCACCTCCATCGACCACCTCCGGGAACCGGGTCAGGTCTGCGAACGCGTATTGCCCGGTTCGGTGACGATGGCGTGCTGGAGAGGGACCGTGAATGCAGGACCCGGTCTGAACAGTCTTTCGAGCGGGATCACGATACCGGAGATATTGAGGGTCGGGAACATGGACTGCGACGGGCATATCGGAATATTCTCAAGCATCTTCGTCGGTGCCAGGGCAGCTCGATTCATCCTCCGAGTGCCGAATGGCCATGCGATCTGCGTCGATGCCGGCGATTCATGGGCTGCGCAGACCATCACCGGCAACCTCGACGCGGAGCGAATCACCTGGACTGTATACGTCGTCGCCGCCCAGGACCGTGGAGATCATCGAAATGATATGATGCCGAGCAGCCGGCAGTAACGGTCGGGACGTTCGTCTCAAACGGAGTTCCGGCCCCGATCCAGACAGCGATCAACCTCCGTACGTCCTTCTCCTCGTGATGGATCCTGACCGACGCCACGACCGCCGGCGATATCACGGCACGCGACCCGACGAACATAACAGTGACAGTCCTGAACCCGCCTGCAGTGCCCGGCGAACGGTTCGATCCGACCATCCGGTCGATACATCGCTCGGGTCGCGTTCGGATACCGTAATTACCACCCATCGCCTACATCTGGCAGGAGGAGAGCCATGAAGACCCGCGACGAGGTGATCGCCATCCTCGCCGACCTGAAGGCGGAGGTCGCCCCGCACTTTGGCGTCCGGCGGTTCGGTCTCTTCGGGTCGTACGCCCGGAACGAGCAGTCCGAGGACTCCGACCTCGACCTGCTCGTCGGGTTCGAACGGCCCGTGCCCTTCAGCGTACTATACCGCGTGGAGGAGCTGGTCCGCGAGCGGACGGGGATCGTGGTCGACCTGACCACTCCGGACGGCCTCCACCCGCGGATCGAGCGCCGGGTGCTTACTGAGGCGGTCAATATCTGAGCGTGACGCCCTCCTCGTCCTCACCGACATTGTGGACGCGGTCGACACCATCACCGGGCTCATCGGGGGAATGACCTTCGAGGATTTTGCCGCGGATCGCGCGGTGCACGACGCGGTCCTTTACAACCCTTCCGCCCCCCGTCCGCACCTTGCCGGCTCGGGAACGTGGACGCTCCCGGGCATGTCGATGACTTGGCGAGGTATCGCGCCCGCGGATACCGTATGGTCAACAACCGGATCAGGATCGTGACCGTCCACTCCCGGGACGTGGTCGAGATGCACCCGCCGTCTCGAGGCTCGGTGGACCTGGGTCGCTTCTCGGTCAAGCGGTACCTGTTGCGATCTCGATGGGATGAGCGACGACTGACCGAGGGCGCATCGACTTCTCGGGCATCATTCTGCTCTTCAACACCCTGTGAAGACCGGCAACCCGTTTTTCAGCACCTGGGTCGCGAGGTCCCGGATGAAGGCGTCGAAGTCCTGCCTGATTGAAAGCCCCGCCACTACTTTCCGCCGCGGACGACCGGGCTTGAGGATACCACCGCCCCCCGCCCGGAGACCGATCCGTCGGGCAGGACGGTGTCGATGTTCTCGCGAAGGCCCACAAACTCGCCCCGGAGCGCCCTCGTAATCGACAGATCCCGCGCGAGCAGGCGAGTGTCGTTTACCCTGAACTCGTCGAGGTACTCGCGGATGAACGCAGCGTCGTCCTTATCGAGGAGACGCGTCTTCCGGTGGCGCGCAAGGGAATGCGAGATGTATCCGGGGCGCTGGCGGCAGTAATCGCGATCGGACTCCGTCGGGGCGCACCGGCGCTCTGCCAGCAACGGGACGGGAATAGAGAGACCAGGCTCGTTTGCGGCCTGCTGGCACAGTGTCGAACCACAGAACCGGATGCTGCTATGGGGATTTGAACCCCAGTCGTCGGCGTGAAAGGCCGACATGATTGGCCGGACTACACTATAGCAGCAGGTGAACTTACGTTATTCGTCGGAAAAAAAGATATAGGTTGTGCCGGGACCGGGTCAGTCGATCGGCGTCCCCGACTGCTCGGTGGCCGACCTGAACGCGGACATCAGCTGGCGCGTGACCGGGCCGGGCCGGCCTGTCCCGATCGAACGCCCGTCGATCACCACGATCGGGGCCACCTCTGCCGCCGTCCCGGTGACGAAGACCTCGTCCGCCGAGTAGAGGTCGAAGTACCCCATGTTCCGCTCGACGACGGTGATGCCGAGCGTCTCCGCACACTCCAGGACCACGAGCCTCGTCACCCCACGGAGGTTGTTGAGGGTCGGCGGGGTGAAGACGACCCCGTTCTTGACCACAAAGATGTTGTCGCCGGACCCCTCCGAGAGATAGCCGTTCGTGTCGAAGAAGATCGCCTCGTCGCCCCCCTTGCAGTTCGCCTCGATCTTTGCCAGGATGTTGTTGAGATAGTTGAGGCTCTTGACGTTCGGCGGGAGGGCATCCGCCGGGTTCCGACGGACGGAGACCGTGATCGCGGTCAGCCCCTTCTCGTACAGGTCCCCGTACATCGCGCCCCACTCGACCGCGATGATGATCACCGTTGCCCTCGGGCACTTCCGGGGGTCCAGTCCGAGGTCACCGACGCCACGGGTGACGATCGGTCTGATGTACGCATCGCGCAGGTTATTCCGGCGAAGCACCTCCCGGATCGCCGTCGCCATCTCGTTCTTCGAGATCGGGACCGCGAGGTCGATCGTCTTCGCGGAGTCGTACAGCCGGTCGAGGTGTTCATCGAGGCGGAAGATCCGGCCGTTATATGCCCTGATCCCCTCGAAGACCCCGTCTCCGTAGAGTAGTCCGTGGTCGAAGACGGAGATCCTGGCCTCCTCCTTCGGGAGGAAGGCCCCGTCGAGGTAGATGATCATGATCAATCACTGGCTCGACGAGATAGTATCCTTTACGCTCGGTTCCGTGCCGCCCGGCACCGTTCGACGAAGGTGCCGAACATCCTGCGGGAGCCGACCGGGTGAACATGACAGTAGGTACCCAGCGTGTTGCCGGCGACGGCGCCGTCACGCATCCCGTCGATGCCGACGCCGCGGACGAGGGTGTAGGCGTACCGCGTCCCCGGTTCGAGCTCGACACCGGAGTAATGGAACGAGTGCCCCTTAAAGGACCCCGCCCCCATGGGCGATGGATCGAACGCCTCGCCCTGGACGTAGGTGACGACCCGACGGGCCGGCATCCTCGCCTCGCCGGGAAGGATCCCCGCGAGGTCGAAGACCCCCTCCTCCGGCGCGCCACGCCATCCGGCGGCGAGCCGGATCCGGTCCGTCAGGTAGATCAGGCCACCGCACTCCCCGTAGACCGGGACTCCGTTCCGGGCCGCCTCCCGGAGCCCCTCCCGGCAGGCGCCGTTCTCCTCGAGGCGGGCGGCGTGGATCTCGGGGTACCCGCCGCCCAGTATGTATCCGTCGGCATCGGGGAGCCGGTCATGGCAGGGGCTGAAGCGGACGACACCGGCCCCCGCGGAGGCCAGGACCTCCTCCAGGTCGGCATAATAGAAGTTGAACGCCTCGTCGTGGGCGAGCCCGATCTGGACGTCCGGACTCCCGTCCCGTTCGGGCAGGAGGGGGGCATCGCCCGGCTCGGGGAGCTCCCGGGCGACCGCGAGCAGCTCCCTTGGGGGTACGTACTCCCCGATCAGGCGGGTGACGAGCCCGACCCGCTCCCGGAAGCCGGCCATCTCGCTCCCTTCGCGGTACGGGACCAGCCCGAGATGGCGCATGGCCAGCTGCATCTCCTCGAGCGGTGGCACCGCACCGAGCACCGGGACGCGGCAGAAGTGCTCGATTGCACGGGTCGCCTTCTCGCGGTGGGAAGGGCCCGAGACGTTGTTGAGGATCACTCCGGCGATCCGGACCGCGGGGTCGAAGGCCTGGAATCCCCGGATCAGCGCTGCCGCAGACCGGGTCACCGAGCGGGCGTTCACGACCAGGACGACGGGGAGGTCCAGGAGCTTCGCAATCTCCGCCGTGCTGCCGGCATCGCCGATCGCCTCGGCCCCCTCGTAGAGACCCCGGACCCCCTCGACGATCGCGATCCCGGCCCCACGGTTTGCTGCCCGGAAGATCTCCCGGTTCTCCTCCGGGGAGAGGACGAACGCGTCCAGGTTCCGGCAGGGACGCCCGGTCACTGCCGTGAGGTAGGAGGGATCGATGTAGTCCATCCCGACCTTGAAGGTCTGGACCACCCGGTCCCTGGCGAGGAGTGCGGAGAGTGCAAGGGTGACCGAGGTCTTGCCGCACCCCGAGCGGTCCCCCGAGATCAGGACCCCCTTCATGCCAGACTCCGGAGCACCGCTCCGAACTCCCCCTCCACGATCGCGCGGACCCCGAGGGTCCGGGGGTGCAGGTCGACCTCGACCAGCACGTACCGGTGTCCGAGCTCCCGCAGCGGGGCGACCTGGCGGGGCCCGTTCGTGATCGAGATCACCTCGATCCCCTCCGTGTACTCGGAGGGGATCGCGTGCGGCACCCCCGCGAGCAGGGCATAGTCCGCGCCACTCCCGCGGATCTCCTCTCCGAGACGGTCTCCCAGGGCGCCGTACTCGTCGAGCGACCCGACCGCCTCCACGGGGACTCCCCGCCCGGCGAGCCCTTCGGCGATCCGCCGGGCGTCTCGCCGGACCTTCGGCAGGCCCCGCTCCTCGAGGTTCGCGAGGTAGCGGACCGGGGCCTCCGGCGCGACCTCGTGCAGCGCGGCGAGCGCGTCGGCGAACATGTACGCGGTCTCCTTCTTCGCGTTCATCACCGCGATACCCTTCGCTCCGGCGCGGGCGAGTTCGATGAGCCTTGCGGCCGCAAGGTGCTTGAGATCGCCACGGTCCGGTTCGATGTACGGCCGGCTCGCCGCCCCCCGGAGGCGCTCCACCTCGTTTGCGGCCTCGAGCAGCCTGCGCTGCCGCCCGAGCTCCTCCTCCCCGATCCAGCCCGCATCGGTGGCAGCCTGGAGGGTGGCGATCACCCCGTCGATGTTCTCGGAGAACCCGGCATGGATATCGACGGCGATCGTCGGGGTCTTTACCGCGTGGATCGCCTGGCTCAGGTCCTCGCCGATGATCATCGCGACGCAGGTCCCGATCACCGCCATACGTCGCGGGGCAAAGGCCCTCTCCGCCTCGCGAAGCACCTCTTCGAGCCGCTGCTCGCCCCCGAAGATGAACTCGTTCTCGCCGAGCGACGTCGTCAGGACCCGCATGCCGTCCTCCTCGAGGAGACGGGCGTGCTTGAACGAGCAGCCGGACGGTCCGTGCAGGACGGCGACGTCCACCTCGAGGTCGCGCGCCGTGTACAGGGCGGCGACGATCGAGCTCGGTCTGGGCTGTATGTATCTCATTCTCTATCTCCATGTCTTGACAGCCAGGACGATCGGTCCGCCCCCGTGCCCGTCCCGGGCCGCCACACGCCCCTCTGCGAGGGTGGACGCCTCCCGCACGCGGCCCTGCCAGGGGGTGGCAGCGAGGCGGGCGCTCACGGCGGCCCGGAACGCCGGGGGTCCCACGAGTACGGCCATCGCAGGGGCCGCCTCCTCGATCGCGGCGGCTACCTCCTCCGGGGAGAACCCCTCGCAGACCGCCCGGAACTCCTCACCGACGACGAGCGCCAGCTCCGGGCCCGGGTCGAGCGCACGCGCCAGGCGGGCGGCCTCGACCGCGGTCGCCCGGTTGGTTCCGCTGTTCGCATCGTCCACCAGGACGCGTCCATCCTCGGTTCCGACCGACAACCGTCCGGGGATCGCCTCCATCGTCGCCAGGCGCGAGGGGCGTCCTCCGAGCAGGACGGCCGCAGCGGCCGCGATCTGCAGCGCATTCCGGTACCCGGCATGCGCGAGGAGCGGTGTGGTCACGATGCCGGAGGGGGTCTCGATCGTCCCGCCGGTGACCCGGGCCACCCGATCGGCCGAAATGACGTCCGGATGTCCCGGGAGGGGGTCCGTCCCCGCGGGCAACAGGAGGCGCGGGGCGCGGCGGCACGTCCCGAGCTTCACGGCAAGGGCCGAGCGCTTCTTTGCAGCGCAGGGATAGTCGTCCATCGATGTCAGCACCGCCAGGTCTCCCGCCCCGGTGACCCCGAGCGACTCCTCCGCCACGCACCATCCGCCGATGGCGGCGGCGGCCCGTGCCGCTGGCAGGATCGATGCGGGGGTGATCGATCGCCGCCAGATCCGCCGGCGCTCCGGGAAGACGAAGGTGCCCGCCGTGGTATGGAGGATCCCCCTCCCCTCCAGCGCGGCAGCAAGGGCGAAGGCAGTCGTGGTCTTCCCGCGTGCCCCGGTCACCTCGACCAGGCACCGGGGACGGTGATCGGCAAGGCAGAGGCCGACCGCCTCGTGATGCGTGAGGAGCCGTTCTCCGGCTCCCTCCAGGAGGGGATGGTCCGGGTCCAGGTGGACCGGCGCCACCACGCGATCGAATTCGTCCGGATCGGGCCATGGGCCCGTGCCACGATACACATCCACGGTCTCGACACGGTGTCCGCGGAGGCGGAGCTCGTCTCCGAGCAGGTCTCCCCCATGAATGGTATCGAGCACCAGGAAATCCATGCGGGACTAGATCAGCGACAGCGCGGTCGTGGCGTTCTTGAGCATCAGCTCGGCGAGCAGGGGGTCGACCCCGATCGGGTCGGCGTAGACGAGCGGTACCGGTCCGCGGGCGGTCTCGAACGTCCCCTTCTTCTGCCCTTCGGCGAGCCCGATCAGGGCCGGGATGTCCTTCTCGATATGAACGCCGCGGGCGAGGAAGAGCGGGACCACGGCGAGGGCCTCGATCGCCTCAGTCCTGAACGCCTCCAGCTGCTCCTCGACCGAGGGCTCGTTCATCGACATGAACCCGCAGCGAACGACGAAATCGTCGGAGCGCTCCTGGATCATGCGACCGGTCTCGACGATCAGTTCCTTGTTATAGGGAAGTTTTGATCCGTGGCCCACGAGGAGCATGCCATACCTGCTCATGTAATACAGAGTACAACGCCGTTCCTAAAAAAATATCACCGACGCGCAGACCGCCCGTCCCCCGGCGCGGTCCCTCCTGCAGATCCCGGGAAGTCGGCCGATCCGGCCGGTATGACCGCCCGCGGACACGACAATCCCAAAACCCTATCTGTCCCAACGAAAAATGAATACCACTCTATGGCGGTGCAGGATGAGCGTTTTTCGCTCCGTATCAACGGCTCCGCGGTCAGGACGCCGATCGCCCTCGCCTCGATGGCGGGGGTGGTCGATGCCGCGTACACGCTCGCCCGCGCTGCGCACGTCGGCGCCACCTTCCTCGGCGGGTACTCGGTCGACGAGCCCACGCTCGAGGCCTCCCGGCAGATGTCGGCGAGGGGACGCGCCGAGTTCCTGGTGGACGATCCGATCAGCGCGCTCAAGCGAGAGGTGGATGCCCTCTCCGGCACCGGTCTCGTCGTCGGCCTCAACTTGCGTGCCTCCTCCCCCGAGGGGCTGCTCCGGGTCGCCCGGTCGCTCGGTCGCTCGGTCGTGTACGAGATCGACGCCCACTGCCGGCAGCCCGAGATGGTCGCCGTCGGGGCAGGCGAGGCACTCGCCCGGGACATGGGCGCCCTCGAGGCGATGGTCGCCGCGCTCGCGGACGAGGGCTTCTCGGTCTCCGTGAAGGTCCGGGCCGGCGTGGCAGAAGACGACCGCCGGCTGGCCCGGCGGTGCTGGGAGGCGGGAGCGGAGGTGCTGCACGTCGACCTGATGGACTTCGGCTATCCGAAGATCCGGGAGATCCGGAACACCGCTCCTCTCGTCCTGATCGCGAACAATTCGATGACGACCTTCGAACGGATGCGAGAGATGTTCTCTCACGGGGCCGATCTGATCTCGCTCGCGCGCGGGGCGAACGAACGGACGCTTGCCGGACTCGACGCCGCGATCACCCGCCTCCAGGATGAGCAGGGGTGGTACAACTCCCCGAAACAGCTCTGCCGGGGGGGCGATATCCGATCCCTGACGTTCTGCTGCATGCCCGTCAAGTCGTGCCCGCTCATCCCGACCCTCGAGAAGATCGGGATGAGCCGGGAACGATACATCGCGCTCAAGATGGACGGGGTCCGGGAGACTCCGCTCGAGGGGGGTCCCCAGACCTGCTTCGGGTCGCTGGCCTGGTGCTGCAAGGCCTCGTCGCCCTGCATGTTCCGGGACGTCACCCTCCAGAAGATGGGCCTCACGAAGCGGGACTATATGCAGGCCAAGCGTCGCCTTTCCGAACGGATCATGGACGAGGTCTTCCCACCGCGTCCCGTCGGCTGAAACCATGCCGGGCCTCTGTGGTTTCCCCGCGTCCAGGGCAGAACGGGCACAGCTCGCGATGGTCCTGGAGGTTCTCGCATCCCCGAAGCCCGGCAACGTGGACCGCTGCCACGACTACGCCGAGACACGCCTCGAGCACTTCATCGTCTCCAGCCTGGCCGCCCGTTCTCCTCTCGAGGCGGCCGAGGCCCGGAGCGCCGGGCTCGGGTCCCTGATCGAGCAGGCGGTCCGCGCCACCTCCTGCCATTCCGGGGGGAATACCCACTTCGGAGCCTTTCTTCTCCTCATCCCCCTCGTCTACGGAGGGGGGGTCGAGGAGGCCCGGCGGGCGGTCGAAGAGACGACCGTCGAGGATGCGGTCGCCTTTTTCCGGGCCTTCGCCCTGACGCGCGTAAGGGTGAACGAGACCGACGAGCTGGACGTGAACGACCCGGGGTCGGCCGATCTGCTCCGCCGGCGCGGCATGACCCTGCTGGACGTCATGGCCCACTCGTCCGGACGCGACATGGTGGCGCGGGAGTGGACGAACGGGTTCGTCCTCTGCTCCCGCGGAGCCCGGATGCTGCTCGAAGACCCTGAACCCCGGACGGCGGTCAGGCGCCTCTTCCTCTCCCTGCTCGCGGACGAGATCGACACGTTCATCGTCAAGAAACACGGTCCGGCCCTCGCCGAGGAGACGCGTGCCCGTGCCCGTGCCGTCCTGGAGGGACGACAGCCCGTCGGAGCCCTCGACGACTGGTGCATCGCACAGCACGTCAACCCCGGTTCGCTCGCGGACATCACGATCGGGGCGATCTACCTGGCGCTCGAGGAGGGGTGGAGATGGGACTCCTAGGTTCGGGCATCAGCGAGGTGATCGCAACCACGCGGCTGAACGCGGCACCGATCGGGATCCACGCCCGGCCGGCCGGTCTCTCTGCGGTCCTCTTCCGGGGGAGCCATACGGCCGAGAACGTGGCAAAGGAGGGCTGGCTCGTGGCGAACGTGGTGCAGGACCCCATCCTCTTCGTCCGCACCGCCTTCGACGACCTCCCCGCCTCCTCGTTCGTTCCGATCCCCGAACTTGGGTGGGACCGCCTCTCCGGGGCCGACGGGTACGTCGCCTGTGCGGCAGAGGTGGCGCGCGAGACCCCCGAGGCGCTCCTGGTGCGCCTCTCGGTCGTCGGCGAGGAGGTGCTGACGAGCCGGTGCCTTCCGTTCAACCGGGGTCGGTGCGCCGTGATCGAGGCGACCGTCCATGCGACACGGTTCCTTCGGAACCGCGACCCCTGGCTCTTCCGCCTGATCACCCACCACGCCCAGGTGGTGCGGCGGTGCGGGGGCCCGGACGAGCTCGAGGCCCTCCGGCTCCTCGAGCAACACCTGGAGGGGGGATCTATCCCGGAATCGGAATAATGTCTCGCTTTTTTTGAAAATAACGAAAATTTTCCGATTTTACGGTATCCCCCCAGACCGGAAAATATCGTAACCCTCATTAGGGGAGATGACACATACTGTGTTGCGTTATTCATATCTGCGGTGGGAACGGTTCTCTCCACCGACCGTCTCCCCGCGATCGACAAACGCACGTGGTTGACGATGCTCTGCCTCAGACGAGAAGGGATGGCTCTCGCGCGTTGGCTGATGCTCGGCATGCTCCTCCTGGGATGCCTGGTCGGGATCGGTTCAGCCGTTGCAGTGACGGGCCCCGTGGTGATCGAGAAACCCGGGACCTATGAGTTGACGAAGGATATCCTGGGCTCGAAAGAGCCGGTCTGTATCGAGATACGGTGCGACGACGTGGTCCTCGACGGAAAGGGGCACCTGATCCGCGGTGTCGACGCCGCGAACTCGGCGGGAATCCTGGTCCACGGGTCCGGGCCGGTATCGAACGTCGTGATCCGGAATATCAGGACGCAGGACTATTTCTACGGTATCTACTTCTGGGGGGTTCACAACGGGCGTATTGATGGTGTGACCGCCTCCGACAACTACTTCGGACTCGCCTTCAACCCCGCCTCCGACTCCACCGTATCGGACTCCCGGTTCACGTCGAACAGCTACGGTGTCGTCCTGACGGGCTCGACCCGGAACCAGCTCACCGGGTGCCGGATCACCGGGAACGCGATCGCCGGCATCTCGATCTACGGGTCCACGGCGAACACCATCGCGAACAACCTCTTCCAGAACAAAAAGAACGTCTTCTTCGTGAACGGAGCGACCCCGGGTAACCGGTGGAGCGTCGAGCGGCGTGACGGCCCGAACATCGTGGGTGGTCGGATCATCGGTGGTAACTGCTGGCTCGACCCTGCCGGGGGCGGCGTCTCCGCCGGGGGAGAGCAGAAGGATGGCCTGCTGACGACACCGTACCGGCTCAACGACGAGAACGTCGATTACCTCCCGCTCGCCGCCCATCCGGAGGGGGCGAGCCCGGGGCCGACAGACACGCCCACCCCCGGGGAGACAGCGAAACCGGACAGGACCCCGACGCCGGGGGAGACGCCCACGCCGAAGGTGACGAGGACGGCGACGGATTCCGGCATCGGCTCCCGTCCGTTCATCGCCATCCGGTCGATCCCCGGGACGATCCAGGCGGAGGATTATGACCTTGGGGGTCCCGGGCGCGGGTACTTCACACCGGCGCCGGTCTCGAACACGGTCTACCGGAACGGGACCATTGCGATCCGGAAGAATGACGTGGACGGGGGGTACTACCTGACGGGGACCCGGTTCCGCGAGTGGCTCCGCTACACGGTCGATGTCCGGCAGACGGGGGACTACCAGGTCACCGCCCGCGTCTCGTCTCTGAGGGGCGGGCAGTGGTTCAAGATCATCGATGAATGCCATCCCCAGAACCGTGTCACGGTCTGGGTGCCTGCGACGGGCAAGGACACCTTCAGGACGACCAGGCCGGTCCGGCTTCACCTGGAGGAGGGGGTACATACCCTGAAGGTCTTCTCGTACGGCTCCCAGGACATGGACTCCTTCACCTTCTCCTGATCCCCCTTTTTCCATTCGAAAACGCCAGACATATCCGCTCGGGCGGTGCACCTGTATCCGCCCATGGCCTTCAACCCGCTCCTGATCGGGGCTGCAGCGATCGGCATCACGCTGGTCTACGCATCGATCCTTGACGTCCGTGACCGAAGGGTCCCGTTTCGGACCTGGTACCCGATGCTGGCGCTCGCGGCTCCCTGCACGGCGTGGTTCTACGCCTCGCTCGTACAGGTCGATCCCGGGCTTGCGGTACGGCTTCTCGTCGTCTCCGGGGTCTTTTCAGCCTGTTTCTATCTCCTCGGGGCCCTGGGGCTGGTCGGTGGCGCCGATGCCTGGGCCCTCATCTTCATCACCCTCCTGGTCCCAACCTTCCCCTTCCCCCCGCTCCTCGATGGCGGGTCACCCGGTTTCTTTCCGTTTCCCGTGCTCGTCCACGCGGAGATGGCGGCCATTCTCGCCCCGCTGGCCCTCCTCTTTGAGAACTGGCGGCGCGGGGTGCGCGGACCCCTCCTCGCACGCCTCCGGGGGTTCCCCGTGACGGCGGACGAGATCCTGGACGGTCGTGCCTTCGGCTTCGTGATGGAGGAGCTCACACTTGTCGACGGAGAGGTCCGGCGGCGGTTCTTCTCCTTTGGCGAATCGCTGGGGGCGATGGTCAGGGGTACGCGCCTCTACACCCGCGAGCTTCGTGCGAATCCGGGGGAGTTCGTTCATGAGATCGGACTGATCCGCCAGGCATCGCCGGTCTGGATCTCGTATGGCGTCCCCTTCATCGTTCCGATCGCGGTCGGGTTCCTTTTGACCCTGGTGGTGGGCGACACCGTCTTCTATCTTCTATCCCTTCTCTAGGAGAATGAACCATGCTTTCGATACGCTATTCCGATGGGCTCGTGCCGGTCGTCGTTCAGGACGCCGGGACGGGCGATGTGCTGATGGTCGCCTACGCGAACGACGAGGCCCTCCACCTCACGATACAGACCGGTTACGCCCACTACTTCAGCCGCTCCCGGCAGCGCCTCTGGAAGAAGGGCGAGGAGTCCGGCCATCTTCAGCGGGTGCGTGAGATCCTGGTCGACTGCGACGAGGACTGCCTGCTCTACCGGGTCGAACAGGCCGGGGCGGCCTGCCACACCGGGTACCGGAGCTGTTTTTACAGGACGATCGACGGGGAGATCCTGGGGGAACCCCTCGTCGATCCCGCCAAGGTATATGCTAATAAGCCGTGATGTCGGATCTCTGTTGGTGGTTTTTTTATGAAACTGGTCCCCGATACGAGCGTCATAATAGATGGACGCATCACCTCCCTGATCACGAGGGGAGAATACCCCGACGCTGAGATCATCATCCCCGAGGCAGTGGTCGCCGAGCTCGAATCCCAGGCCAACCAGGGTCGGGAGATCGGTTTCTCGGGCCTTGCCGAACTCCAGCAACTCTGCCGGATGGCCGCCGAGGGACAGTGCACCGTCCGGTTCGTTGGCGAGCGCCCCTCGTTCGACCAGGTCCGCCTTGCCGCCGGCGGCGAGATCGATGCCATGATCCGGGCCGTCGCGATCGAGCACCGGGCGATCTTTTTAACGAGCGACCGGGTGCAGTCCGAGGTGGCCCGGGCGAAAGGGCTCGAGGTGCAGTACCTCCGGCCCGAGATCGGCGAGTTCACGCCCCTCGGTATCGACCAGTTCTTCGACGAGCAGACGCTCGCGGTCTACCTGAAGGAGAACGTCCCTCCGTACGCCAGGCGCGGGTCGGTCCAGGACGCCCGGCTCGTCCGGATCCGCGATCAGCCCTCGAGCGAGTACGAACTCGTCGGTCTCGCGCAGGAGATCCTGGAACGTGCGAAGCGGAGCCCCGACGGATTCATCGAGCATGAGAGCCGCGGGATCACGATCGTCCAGATCGGGTCGATGCGGATCGCGATCGCCCGGTCACCGTTCGTCGACGGCATGGAGATCACCGCCGTCCGCCCGGTGGTCGATATCTCGTTCGACGAGTACGACCGCGCGGAGATGCTCAAGGAGCGCCTGACCGGCAGGAAGGGAGGGGTCCTGATCGCCGGGATGCCCGGGTCCGGAAAGACCACGCTCGCCCAGAACTGTGCCACGTTCCTCTCCGCCCGGGGTTTCATCATCAAGACCATGGAGGCACCGCGCGACATGCAGGTCCCCGATCTGATCTCGCAGTACACCGCGCTCGACGGCAGCATGGAGGCGACGGCGGAGATGGTGATGCTGCTCCGGCCCGACTACGTCGTCTACGACGAACTCCGTCGTACCGAGGACTTCCGTGTCTTCGCGGACATGCGTCTGGCCGGTGTGGGTATGATCGGGGTCCTCCACGCCGAGAACATCCACGCCGTGCTCCTCCGGTTCCTGAACCGTCTCGACTTCGGTACGCTCTCCCGCGTCATTGATACGATTGTGATCGTCGAGGAGGGAGAGGCGCGCCTGGTCTACGACCTCCAGTTCGGGCTCCGGGCCCCGGATTCGATCCCGAGCGATGGGACGGTGATGCCCGTCGTTACGGTGCTGAATGCCGACACGGGCGAGCGGGCCCTGGAGGTCTTCCGGTACGACGGTGAGGTGATGATCATGCCCCTCGTGCAGGAGCCGGCCCGCACGTCACGGTCCGCCGGGCACGCAGGACCGGTCGAGCCCGCACCCGACCGGGGGAACGAGGAGAAGGGTGATCGGAACGGCTGGCGGAACGTGGAACGGGAGATCCAGCGCGAGATCGGCCGGTATACGGACGGACCGGTCGAGGTCAGGATGCTCTCAGACACCAAGGCGCTGGTCTACATCGACGACAAGGACGTACCGGCCGCGATCGGAAAGGGGGGCAAGAACGTCGCCTCGATCGTGAACCGCGTCGGGGTTGGTATCGACATCCGCCCCCGGTCCGAGTCTGTGCCGGAGCCGGTCCAGGAAGCGGCCGGGGAGCCGGGCGAGGGCGGGATCCGCATCCGGACCGATCGGAAGTATCTCGCCATCATCGTCCCGGACCTGAGCGGCAAGATCGTGGATGTCTTCGCAGGCAAGGAGTACCTCTTCACCGCAACGGTGAACGAGCACGGTGAGATCCACCTCGCCCGGAACAGTTCGATCGCCCAGGAGATGCAGAAACGCTACACGAACGGAGAGGTCATCCGGATGCGACCGGTCTAGAGGATGGGAGAGATGGAGATGGAAGAACTGAATGAGAAACAGTCGATGGAGGCTGAGATCCGCAGTCGGTGGACGGACGCATTCTCGGTGGACCCCGGGCCCGGTGCCGGGAAGTTTTACCTGACCGTCGCCTACCCCTACCCATCGGGTGCGATGCACGTGGGCCACGGGAGGACCTACCTGGTGCCCGACGTGGTCGCCCGGTTCTGGCGGATGCGGGGCCGGCGGGTGCTCTACCCGATGGCGTTTCACGTGACCGGCGCCCCCGTCATCGGGATCTCGAAGCGGATCGCGAACCGGGACCCGGACGCCCTCTGGCTCTACGGTGACCTCTACCGGGTTCCGTCCGACGTGCTGGACCGGTTCGTCGACCCGATCGAGATCGTGCGCTACTTCTCGGACGAGTACGAGCGGGTGATGCGCATGGCGGGCCTCTCGATCGACTGGCGGCGGCGTTTCACGACCGTGGACCCGCATTACAGCCGGTTCATCGAGTGGCAGTTCGGGCGTCTGAAGGAGCAGGGCTACGTGGTCCGGGGTGCCCACCCGGTGCGGTACTGCCCGCTGTGCGACAACCCCGTCGGGGACCACGACCTCCTCGAGGGCGACCGGGCCGAGGTGATCCGGTTCGTGCTGGTCATCTTCCGCTGGAAAGAGACGATCGTGCCGACGGCAACGCTGCGGCCCGAGACGGTCTACGGGGTGACAAACCTCTGGGTGAACCCGAACGTGACCTACGTCCGTGCCGAGGTGGATGGTGTGCCCTGGCTCGTCTCACGCGAGGCGGCGGAGAAGCTCGCCCTCCAGGACCATCTGGTCCGGGTGATCGAGGAGGTCCCCGGGGCTTCGCTCGTCGACCAGGTGGTCACCCATCCCCTCTCCGGTGAGGTCCCGATCCTTCCCGCGGAGTTCGTCGACCCCGGGATGGCGACCGGCGTCGTGATGTCCGTGCCGGCCCACGCGCCGTTCGACTATATCGCCCTCCGTGACCTTCAGCAGGCGGGCCGGTACACCGGGATCGTCCCCCGCCCCCTCATCGAGGTGGAGGGGTACGGCGAGTGTCCTGCCCGCGACGCGGTCGAGCGGGCACGGATCACCAACCAGCACGATACACGGATGGAGGCCCTGACCCAGGAGGTCTACAGCGCCGAGTTCTCGAAGGGGCGGCTCTACGCCCGCTACGGAGGCCTCCCGGTCCGCGAGGCGCGGGACGCGATCGGGGAGCTGCTGATCAGCGAGCACGGCTCGAGCGTGATGTACGAGTTCGACACCCGCCCGGTCGTCTGCCGGTGCGGGAGCCGTGTCAACGTCAAGATCCTTCACGACCAGTGGTTCCTGACCTACTCGGACGAGGCATGGAAGCAGAAGGTCCGGGACGTCCTGCCCCGGGTGTCGCTGGTGCCGTCCGAGGTCCGTGCCGAGTTCGAACGGACCGTGGACTGGCTCCGCGACTGGGCGTGCACCCGCCGCGTCGGCCTCGGGACGCGCCTCCCCTGGGATCCCGCCTGGCTGATCGAGCCGCTCTCGGACTCCACCATCTACATGGCCTACTACACGATCGCCCACCGGATCCGGGAACTGGACCCGTCCCTCCTCACGCCGGCGGCCTTCGACTACATCTTCCTCGGCCGGGAGTCTGACGGGCTCGCGGAAAGGGAGGCCCTCGAGCCGCTCCGTCAGGAGTTCCTGAGCTGGTACCCGTACGACTTCCGGTTCTCGGCAAAGGACCTGATCTCGAACCACCTCACCTTCCAGCTCTTCCACCACGCGGCGATCTTCCCGCCCGAACTCCAGCCACGCGGGATGGTCGTCTTCGGCATGGGGCTGTTGAACGGCGCGAAGATGTCCTCGTCCAAGGGGAACGTCGTCCTGCTCGAGGACGCCCTCTCCGAGTTCGGTGCGGACACGGTCAGGATGTTTCTGATGGGTTCGGCCGAGCCCTGGCAGGACTTCGACTGGCGCAACGAGCTCGTCGTCTCGACGCGCCGGCAGATCGAGCGGTTCGAGGCGACGGTCAGGGAGGCCCTCGCCGACGACGGTCCGGCCACTCCGATCGATGCCTGGCTTCTGAGCCGCCTGCAGCACCACATCGACCGGACGACGACCGCCCTGGAGCTCTTCCAGACCCGCCAGGCGCTGCAGGAGGCGTACTTCGGGGTCGAGGGCGACCTGCGATGGTTCTGGCGCCGGCAGCCGGATGGGAGGCGGAGCAGTCCTGCCGTCCGCGAGCTCTGCTCGGTCTGGGTGCGGATGCTCGCCCCGTTCATCCCGTTCACCTGCGAGTCCCTCTGGCAGGCCTTCACCGACGACGGCCTGGTCTCGTATGCCCCCTGGCCGGAGGCGGACCCGGCCCGGATCGACACCGGACTCGAGCTCGGCGAGGAGCTCCTCAGCCGCACGGTCGAGGATATCGAGTCGATCATCAAGCTCCTCCCGATCACACCGAAGGCGATCGAGATTGCGGTGGCGCCCTCCTGGAAATGGTCGGTCTTCAGGACGATTGCGTCGTCAGAAGACCGTCAGGCCGCCCTGCGGGACGTGATGAAGGACGAACAGATGCGCCGGCGCGGGAAGGAGGCGGCAGACGCGGCAAAACAGTGCACGAGCCTGATCCACCGGCTCCCCCCCTCGATCGTCGAGGGCCTCCTCAACGTCGACATCGACGAGGCATCAATCTTCAACGGGGCCCGTGCATTCCTTGAGCAGACGTTCGGCCTGCCCGTCCGGATCGTCGCCGCGGAGGAGTCGACCGGGGCCAGGGCCGGCGCGGCGCTCCCCTACAAGCCGGCGATCACGATTGAGTGACTAGCCTTCGGCCTTCTTTTTTGCCCTTTTTACCCGTTCCTTCGCGTTGAAGCCGGTCACCGCCTCGAGAAAGGCGTTCCGCCTCCTGATCGTCTCGAGGATCACCGCATCATCGTCGATACCCGTATCGCTCTCGATCGCGAGAAGGAGGGTCTTTCCGGCGGAGCCGGGCGAGGCGATCAGGCGGCGGATCGCGCCGTAGGCGATCGCGTATCCATCCCCGACAGGCTCCGGCTCGCACCCGAAGCACCGGCGGAGTTCGATAGGGATGCGGGTCGCTAATTCCTTCGTGAAGCCCCGTTTTACCTCGAACTCTTCCATAATACTTTTTAGTGAGGTTCCCTATGTTAACTTAATGCCGCCCGATCCGTCGAACGACATCAAGATCATGGCGAGTCCGCTGAAAGAGGAGTCCCCCACGGTGCTGATGGGCTTCCCCGGAAGCGGCCTGGTCGGTTCCATCGCGCTCCAGTACATGGTCGATCAGCTCGACTTCCCGCTGATCGGCAACATGACGAGCAAGTACTTCGCGCCGTTCGCGATGATGGCCAAGGGCCTGATCAACGTCCCGGTGCGCATCTACGAGAAGCCCCCGCTCGTCGCCATCGTGGCCGACATCCCGATCCACCCGATGATCTGCTACGAGGTGGCGAACGGGATCATGGACTGGCTCGACCCCTATCATCCCCGGGAGGTGGTCACCCTGGCCGGCGTGGTGACGAACGAACCGGAGAAGCGGGTCTTCGGGGTGGCCACGAGCGAGGAGGCGCTCGCCCGGATCCAGGAGCTGACCCAGTTCCTCCCGGTGGGGTCGATCTCGGGGATCGCGTCGTCGATCCTGACCGAGTGCAAGGTGCGCAACGTACCCGGTATCGGGCTGCTCGGTGAGACGGTGAACGCACCGGACCCCCGGGCGTCCGCCGTGACGCTCGGCGTGCTGAACCGGATGTACAACCTGGACATGGACATGCAGCCCCTGCTCGACCAGGCGGAGGAGATCGAATCGACCATGCACCGGCTGGCGGAAGAGGTGCTGCAGTCCGCCGAAGTCTCGCAGAAGCGCGAGAACCTGCCGATGTACGGGTGATCGCGATGGAGGTACCTGCACTCACAAGCATCTCCCCCGAGATCCTCCGGGAACTCAGAAGGGGGCTCCCCCGCACCCTCGAGGTCCAGTCCGCCCACAATGTCGTCACGATCGCCGGGATCGAGCCCGGGGGGCACCTTTTTATGGCGAGCGTGGACCCCGAGGACCTCTCGTCCGGGGATCGCGGTATACTGGTCGATGTCCTGACGATCGGGGTCTCGATGAAACGGATCGTCGAGTTCACGCACGGTTCCTACTTCGAGGAGCGCGAGAGGACCGCGGTACGGCTCCAGGTCCGGTTCTGCGCCGACTCGACGGTGAAGACGGTGATCGCGAACGACACCCTGAAGCCGACGGTGGTGGACGTGGTCAGGATGCCGTGCTGTCACGCCGGTTGAATATCCCCCCCATCCCCTTCGACGGTTTCATAAGGCACCGGGTCAAATAGAGATACTCCGGGGCCTGTGGCTTAGTCCGGATAGAGCGCCGGGCTTCTAACCCGGATGCCGGGGGTTCGAATCCCTCCAGGCCCGCTCCTTCATTCTCCATCCATTCATCGTACCCGGGTGCCGGGTGGTACCGGCCGCAGGGGAACGAGCAGGGAGGCCTCGTCACCGGCTGCCAGGATCATCCCCCGGCTCTCGACACCGAAGAGCACGGCGGGGGCGAGGTTCGCGATCACGACCACGTCCCTGCCGACCAGTTCCTCCGGGGTGTAGTGCCGGGCGATCCCGCTGACGATCTGCCGCCGCTCGGACCCGATATCGACGACCAGGCGGAGCAGTTTCTTTGACTTCTCGATCGGCTCGGCAAGGACCACCCGGCCGACGACCAGCTCCATCCGTGAGAAGTCCTCGACCGACAGCAACGGTTCGTCGGGAGACGGCTCGCAGGAGCGGGAATCGGCATCGGCAACGCGGGCGGCGAGGATCGCCTCGAGTGCGGCCACCTGCTTCTCCTCGATCCTGGAGAAGAGCGGGGTCGGCATGCCGATCGGACCGGGGCAGAGGGGTCGCGTGCAGTCTTCGAGCCGTTCGCTCTCGATCGGGCCCGGCTGACCGAGCATCTCCCAGATCGCCCGCCCCGTCTCCGGCATCACGGGGTCGATCAGGACGGCGAGGGCGCGGACGATCTGGAGGGCATCGGCGATCACCCCGGCGGCCGCATCCCTGTCGGTCCGGATCAGCTTCCAGGGGGCGTTCGACTGGATGAGGGTGTTGCCCGACGAGGCGAGCGCGAGGACCGCGTCGACGGCGGCCTTGAACTCGTAGGACTCCATCGCCTCGTCGATCGCGCTCACCGTCTGCCGTATCTCCTCGAGCACCTCCGCCCGGGGCGGGTTCGGGGGCACTCCTCCGAAGCGGGTGTGGGCAAAGTGCAGCGCACGGTGCACGAAGTTCCCGAAGGTGTTGACGAGCTCGTTGTTGACCCGGTCGGCAAACGCCCTCCAGGAAAAGTTGAGCTCCTTCGTATGGCTCGTGTGGGCCAGCAGGTAGTAACGGAGGCAGTCGGGGGGTAGCCCGAGGTCGAGATAGTCCTCGTTGGTCCAGACGACGTATCCCCGTGACTTCGAGAACTTATGGTCGTCGACTTTGAGCATCCCCGACGCAACGACGGCGGTGGGGAGGCCGAAACCGGCCCCCTTCAGCAGCGCCGGCCAGAAGATGCAGTGGTGGTAGGTGATGTCCCCGCCAATGAAGTGCGTGATGCTTCCGCCCCCGCACCAGTACCGTCTCCAGTCCGTACCATGCGCTGCGGCCCACTCCTCGGTGAACGCGATGTACCCGATCGGCGCGTCCACCCAGACGTAGACGACCAGGTCATCGCGACCCGGGTAGCGGACGCCCCAGTCGAGGGTGCGGGTGATGCACCAGTCGCGGAGCCCCTCGCGTACCCACCCCTGCGCGTAGTTCCGGGCGTTTGCCGTCCCCTGGAGCCCCTCCAGGTACTCGACCAGGAACGGGGCGAAGGTCGAGAGACGGAAGAAATAGTGCTCCTGTTCCCTCATCTCGGCAGGGGTATTGCAGACGGTGCAGATCGGCTCTCTGATCTCGCCCGGCTCGAGGTGTTTGCCGCACCCCTGGTCGCATTCATCGCCCCGCGCCTCGGCGCCACAGTGGGGGCAGAGCCCCCTGACGTATCGATCCGGAAGGAACCGCTGGCAGTTCGGACAGTAACTCTGCTGGATCCGTTCACGGTAGATGTGCCCTTGCTGCTCGAGGGTCGTGACCATCGACTGCGTCCGGTGGTGGTTCGTCGGTCCGTCGGTCATCCCGAAGTGGTCGAAACGGACGTTCATCCGCCGGAAGGTGGCATCGAAGTGGTCATGGTACCGTTGCGAGAGCTCGGCGGGCGTCGTCCCCTGGGCCTCGGCACTCACCACGATCGGCGTCCCGTGGTTGTCGGAGCCGCAGATGAAGACGACCTCATCGCCGCGGTGGCGCAGGTAGCGGACGTACATATCTGCGGGCACGTAGGTGCGCAGGTGGCCGAGATGGCACGATCCGTTCGTGTACGGGAGACCGCACGTGACGAGCCGGGGCGAATCGCTCATGCAGAGCTTTTTGAGAGCGATCCGATATATAGTACAGACGCATGGCCCGTCGACCGGTCCTGGAGACCCGTGGATTCGGTGGAGAGGCACCGATCCCGACCGTTCCGGGCCTCGCGGACCGGTTGGGTGAGCTCGCGGGGATCGAGGCCGATCTCCTGACGCTCCGCCTCCTCGACTCGGTCCTTGTGCAGGTGGATGCCGGGCTCACGATGGTCTCGGGCGGCGGACGGTTCTATCGCGTCCGCTGGCTGGAGGCGATCGGAGGCGTGGACGACGGTCTGCTCCGGGCGGAGCCGGACCCCCGCCCGTCGGCCCTCGAGATGGACGCACGGGCCCTGACGTCACGGGTGCGGGCGGCGTGGGTGACTGCGCCGGCACCCCCCGATCTCGGGATCGTGGACCGGTATTTCCGGGACCCCGGGGAGTTCGGCACCGCACTGAGGGACGTCTACCGCGTCCTTTTACGCAGGATGCGGGATGCCGGGGTCGTGGGTCACATCCTTTTAGTTTCGTCCCCGAACGAGGAGGTGATGGAGGACCTCGCGTCTCCGATGACCTTTCTCTACTGCCCCGATCCCCCCGTCGGCGCTCTCGAGCCCCTGCTCGAGCACCAGCGCCCCCTTGCCCTCGTGGGGAGGCGCGTCTCCGAGCTCTCCGGGCTGATGGACCAGTTCGGCCGACGCCCGGTCTACCTCATCGATCCGACCGAAGAGGAGGTCCGTCTCGCCCTCGAGGTCCTGGACCCGGATCACGTGCGGATCGGGGGTCTCTGTCCGGGGGATTGCGACACCTACTGGCAGCGGCTTGCCGCCCTATGAGCCGTTCAACCCCGTAAGGGCGGCGACGATCCGCTCCCGGACCACGCCGTCCACCCGTTCGAGGAGGGCGCGCAGGGCGTCTGCAGCAGAGCGGCGGACGTAGGGGTTCTCATCCCCGAGCAGGGAGAAAAGGGCGTCCGCCGTGCACGGGTCGGGCTGCCGGGCGAGACCCCTGGCAGCCATATACCGGACGTGGTCCTTCTGGTCCGAGAGGCGCGATGCGAGGGCTCCCGGGACCCGGGGGTCCCGGATCTCGCCGAGCGCCTCCGCGGCACGGTAGCGCACGACCCAGGATTCCGACCCGAGCGAGGCGATCAGCGGTTCGACCGAGCCTGTGCCGAGCCTGGCGAGGGCCTTCGACGCCATCGCCCGGACAGGTTTCTCCGGGTCCGCGAGGGCGCCGATGAGCGGCATCACGGCACCCGGGTGAGCGCTCTGCCCCAGTGTGATCGCGGCGAAGGCCCGCACCGCCGGATCAGGCGCCCCGCCGAGGGTCGTGGCCAGCGGCTCGATCAGATCGTCGATGGTGGGGAGATCGGATGGCATCAGCGAAACGTTACTCCTGCTGCTGGAGCGTCTCGATCTCCTTCATCGTCTTCTCGGCGAGTTCTTTCATCCTGGCGGAGATTCGATTGGACGCGGAGAACTCGACGGTCTTCATCGCGTTCGCGATCTCCGATCCGAGCACGAAGATCGCGTATTTATGCTCGAGCTTGCTCTTGTGGACCTGTGCGGGGGTGATCCTGAGCGCGTTGTACTGGGTGAAGAGCAGGTCGGGACTGGCAGACTCGAAGTACTCCTTGATCTCCGCGAGCATCCTGTGCAGCACGATCAACTCATCCTTGTGCATCTTCCCCTCCGCTGATCAAAATAGATAGGCTTATCTTAAATATCTAATCCAGTCTACGGGAGCTTGATCAGCCTGATGGAGAGCGGGCGCTTGATCACCCCGGAAAAATCCCGTGCGGCGACGAACTCGAGTCCCCGGGCGACGAGGCAGTCGAGGGTGCGCTGGTCCACCGCCCTGTCGACCACCAGGCCCAGCACGGGTCCGGCAAGGCCCTCCAGAGTCCTCTCCATCTCGTCCGCCCGGACCTCTGCCAGGACCGAGAAGTCATCGGAGAGAAAACGGGCAATCTTCCGGCCTGAGACCCGCTCCAGATGGTCCCGGAGCGATCCCGTTTTCCCGGGTGCCGGTTCCGGTTCCGTCACGGGCTCCTCCTCAACCGGGACAGGAGCCGCAGGGGGTTCCACGGCGGGGGGTGTCGGGGCAGAACGCTGCCCTTTCGTCTCCCCGCGCGAATCGCCCTCGCCGACGTTGAACTGCTCCCTGACGTACTCCACCGGGATCTTGTTTCTGAGGGCCTTGATGATCTCCTTGCGCGACATGTCCTCCACTGACTTGCCCCGCGGGGAGAAGGCAACGTAGTCGATGTCCGCGATCTGGAGGAGTTCCCGGAGGATTAACTCTCCGCCCCGGTCACCGTCGAAGAATGCGGTCGCCGTCTTCTTGTCCGACAGCTCCACGATCGTCTCGGGGACGTTCGTCCCCTCGACCGCCACCGCGTTCTTGATGCCATACTTGAGGAGGTTGATCACGTCGGCGCGTCCTTCCACGATGATGATCGCATCGGAGTCGGTGACGTTCGGACCCGCGGGCACCCGGTCGTCACCGATCGCCTCGATCTTCTCGATCCGGATCGCCTCACGGACCTCGTCAAGGAGCTCGTAACTGTCGATCGCCCCCTCGTCGAAGTGGTCCAGCAGGAGCTCCTTGGCACGTTCGACGATCCGTCGCCGCTTCGTGACGCGGATGTCCTCTATCGCCTCGACCGCCACGTGTGCGACGCAGGGTCCCACGCGGTCGATGGTCTCAAGCGAGGCCGCCAGTATGGCGGTCTCCGCCCGATCGAGCGATGACGAGATGTAGATATCACCCCTCGTCTCGCCCTTCTTACTGCTGATCTGGACGTCTATGCGACCCACGCGTCCAGTGCGCTGCAGGTCTCGCAGGTCTAGGTCTTCGCCGAGCAACCCTTCAGTCTGTCCAAAGATGGCACCAACTACATCAGGTTTCTCGACCACCCCCTCTGCCTGCAAGGTAAGGTGAATGAGATACTTGGTAGTGTCAGGTGAGTACACGTGATCACACCCCCATGTCTTCTGCCGGGAACTGACCGCTTCAACATAGGTACAGTAATATATACAGAACGGCTACTTAAATACGCACCCCTGAACAGTGACCTCCAACCGGGGGGCGGTTGCGGGGTTCGAATGACCCGTTCCCCGCCTGCTCACGGTAGCGACCAACCCGTTAAAGGGGATTCTCCGGGCCCGTCCGGCATGCCTGGATGCATCTCCTCTTTGCGAGATCATTTATAGGGTGATTCATAGATCCTCCTGCAGAAACCCCGGGGCGTTGCCGGTTCCGGTGATCCGTTCCATCCATATTCCGGAGATCCACCTTGAGTCCACGCATCAGAGCTGCTCTTCTGCTCCTCCTCCTCCTCTTCGGGGGATGTCTCTGTGCAGTCCAGGCATCGACGCCGGCCCCTTCCCCGCCTGCGTCCACGCAGCAGACAGCCACACCGGTGACGGAGATGTCACCGATCGCGAAGGCGACCTCCGTCGGACCGACGGTCTCCGGGGGTGCGACGACCGTTCCTTCCACGACGGAGACGACCAGCCACACGACGGTCCCCACGGTGAAGAGGACGGATGCCCCCACGGT
>ENA-UOWE01000884-UOWE01000884.1-activated-sludge-metagenome-genome-assembly--contig:-NODE-884-length-40111-cov-11.632090_pt1 | contig 40111 bp, 33 predicted proteins | sample MGYA00249841_ERZ761562 | MGnify/ENA primary metagenome ERZ761562 (study PRJEB28883, sample SAMN05720200) | activated sludge metagenome | isolation source: Anaerobic digester | place: Japan...
TTTGATTCCCTTGGGCTTTCCTATGGACTGCAAGTGCTGAGCTTTGTTTTTCTGCTCTTCTGAGCTCACCCAATAATTGTAGGTAGACATAAACTCTCCATACAAGCTGATATCGTTAAGTTTGTCTTCAAATTCCTTGTTATTATCGTTTTGATCCATGTTACTCCTCCTTATAGTTGTTTATGGCTTTTTTCTGGCTATGATGTAGTAGTCCCTGCCCCCATGCCCGCCTTTGGTAGACCACTCAAAGTTGTTTTTTTCCAGTACTGAAAAAATATTTTGAGCATTGTATGAATCCTGACTGTTCATTGATACCACCAGTTGTTCATTCGAATCCATATGCTTGACGGTATCAACAATTCTTCTCACATCGTTCAGCGTAACATTTCCTCCAACACTTATCATCCTCTCAACCATTCAACTGCCTCCTATTATTGAGTGCTTTTCACAAAATCCATGAAATTGCTCATTTATAGTTTATGAAACAGTTTTTTAAATATACACATTAAAAAATGCAATAAAAAAACATGGCAAGTTTTAACTTGCCATGCCGTTTCTGTTCCTTATTCCTTTTCTCTTTCTGCATTAGCCGCTTCGATAATCTTCTGGGCTATCTGTGCAGGTACTTCCTCATATCTTTCAAATTCCATCGTGAAGCTTCCTCTTGCCTGTGTCATAGACCTTAAGTCGGTAGCATATTTGAACATCTCAGCCAGAGGTGCTTCCGCAGAAACCTTCTGCATCTTTCCGCAGGGTTCCATTCCTAAGATTCTGCCTCTCTTTTTGTTCAAATCTCCGATAATATCTCCCATGTATTCATCCGGAACCAGTACTTCCACATGGTAAATGGGCTCAAGCAATACGGGACTTGCAGCTGCCATACCCTTCTTATATGCCAGAGATGCCGCAATCTTAAAAGGCATTTCCGCCGAGTCAACAGGGTGGAAGGATCCGTCATAAAGAGTACATCTGAGATTTACAACCGGATAACCTGCCAGCACACCTTCTTCGATGCATTCCCTGAGTCCCTTTTCAACTGCAGGTATATACTGTCTCGGAACTACTCCTCCAACTATTTTGTCAACGAATTCAAAATCAGCGCTTCCGTCAAGTATCGGCTCAAACTCAATCCAAACATGACCGTACTGTCCATGTCCTCCGGACTGTTTCTTATGCTTACCTTCTGCTTTAGCAGACTTTCTTATGGTTTCTCTGAAAGGTATCTTGGGATCCTTAAGTACTACTTCCACACCAAATTTATTCTGAAGCTTCTTTGTTACAACTTCAAGATGCTGTTCGCCCATTCCCGAAATCAAAGTCTGTTTTGTTTCGGTATTCTTCTCTACTTTTAAAGTAGGATCTTCTTCAACAAGCCTTTGCAGTCCGCTTCCTATCTTGTCTTCGTCCCCTTTTGCCTTTGGCTCAATAGCCATTGAAATACTTGGAGCCGGGAACTGTATGGGATCAAACACCACCGGGTTATTGGCATCACACAGGGTATCTCCTGTAGTAGTGAACTGTAATTTTGCAACTGCAGCTATATCCCCTGCCACAAGCTTATCTACAGCTACCTGCTTCTTACCTCTTAAAAGAAACAGGCTGCTGAGCTTTTCCTTCTTTTCCTTGCTGCTGTTTAATACTTCCATATCTGCAGTCAATTTTCCCGACATTACCTTGAACATTGAAATCTTTCCGACAAAGGGGTCAGCAATAGTCTTGTATACCTGTGCGCTGAAAGGAGCATTTACATCTGCGGGAATCTTAACCTTCTCATTGCTCTTTGAGTTGATCGCTTCAGGAACCTGTGAATCAGCCGGCGACGGCATAAAATTCACTACAGTGTCCATGAGCACATCTATTCCTATATTTTTTACTGCAGCACCGCATAGTACCGGCGCTACATCCCCGGCTACAACTCCAAGCCTTAACCCTTTAATTATCTCTTCCCTTGAAAGCTCCTCACCGCCGAAATATTTTTCCATGAGTTCTTCATCAGTCTGGGCTGCTGCTTCTATTATAGCATTCCTGTATTCTTCGGCCTCAGCCTTGAGTTCTGCGGGTATATCCCCTTCAACCGTTTTATTGCCCTCTCTGATCTTGGCCTTCATATCTATAATATCGACTATTCCCTTGAAGCTTGCTTCTGATCCTATAGGAAGAGCAAAAGGTACTATTTTATTTCCAAAAACTCCCCTAAGCTGTTCAACAACCTTTGAGAAGCTTGCATTTTCTCTGTCAAGCTTGTTTACGAAGAACATACATGCCTTTCTGCCTTCGGTAACAAAATCCCAAGCCTTCTCCGCACCTACTTCAACTCCTCCGATGCTGTCAAGAGCTATTATGGCTCCGTCAACAACCTTCAGGCTTGCAACTGCTTCACCTACGAAGTCGAAATATCCGGGAGTATCAATTGCATTGATTCTGCATTCCTTCCAGTCACATGGAGCTGTTGCCGCACTAATGGAAATTTTTCTTTTGATTTCTTCCGGGTCAAAGTCTGTAACAGTATTTCCATCGTCAACCTTTCCAAACCTATCCAGAACTCCGGTATTAAACAGCATAGCTTCTGCTATTGTTGTCTTTCCAGCGCTGCCGTGACCAAATAAACCAATATTCCTTAGATTTTCTGTTTTGTGATCTTTCATAAAAATTCCCCCTTTTATGTTTATTCTGTCCGTCATTAGCAATTTTAAACGTGCGAATACTTTATTAACATACCCTGTTTCCTGCTGTTCAATATGTCAGCACACTTTCCAATGTGTGCCCTGAGGATATATATGCACTGTAACTCTAATTTTATCTTTCCGTGAAATAAATGTAAAGAGGAAAATAGTAAATGACTGGTTTCAAACCTCTATCCTTTCAAAAAGCTTCACTCCTGTCGTTGAGAGTATATTGTACAGCAGCAGGTCCAGTATTCCAAAAACCAGTACCAGTGTAAGCAATGTCATCCACAGGGTAAAGTGCAATGCAACAATTGTAAAAACCGGTATGCCCGCAACTACTGCACTGACAAGCATATTGAGCACAACATTAAAATTCTGCTTTACCGCTTTCTGTTCATTATCCCATATAAGCTTTGGAAAGTTCAGATCTATAAGTATTCCCGAAAAGGAGCTGAAAGCTATTCCAAATATACTTACAGCAGTAATAAGCAGCATTAGGTAAGCCGGAATCGGCATAAATACTGCAGCAGCCAACAGCATTGACAGTGTGCCGACCACACCCATGCTCATACCGGACAATGCTTTTGCCGTTATCTGCGTCTTATAGCTTACAGGCAGATACTTGCACACAAAAATGTTAGTGCCCTCTCTGGATATTGCGGAAGCCGCAATTCCATTCGTTGAGGTGACAAAAGCGCTTATGCCGAAGGCCGCCGCCAACACTATGGCGCTTCCGTTTCCATCCCTTATATATGTGCCCAGTACCTGAAGTTCCTTCATTTCATCGGGCTGTACCAGTAAGGGCAGTATTATGAATAACGGGAATATAAAATTCATAAGAACACAGTTCATAAAATACACCGGAGTCCTGAAAAGCAGCTTAAGCTCCTTGATGATATATGCCCTCAGAACCGGCTTCTGCCTGCCGGACCTTTCAAGCTCGGTTTCTGAAAACCTCCTCCTTTTGGCGGAAGCCTCGGATATACCCACCACACCTTTGTAATAAATGCCTTCCCCAAAGCTTAGGAATAACATTATAAAAAGTATACAGATAAGCACAAACAGGGCCAGGTTCACAAAGCCCTTTAATGCTTCACTGTTCAGCAGCGCCAGCACCGCAAACCTGTTGCTGAAAAAAATACCCGACATGATTTCCGCATAGGAGTTGTTGCCCTGTTCCATTAGCTTCTGAAGCTCCATGGCACTAATTGAAGAACCGGTGAGTTTTGTAATGAAGGCGTTTATCCCTACAGCCAAAAACATGGCTGTTATTCCGCCCACTATCCTGAATCTGTCTTTATTCTTAGCAAGGTTAGTAAACCCCATTACCAGCATGCTTATTGCAGAGGCATATATAAGGGGCAGCACCGGCAGCGCAAGAAACAGAAGAATTCCGTATAAATAGTACAACAGCCCCGCCTTGCTTGCAATTCCGTAGCCTATGAGAACAGGCGCAAGGAATATAGCCTCTGTCAGGTATTCATAAAGCATGGCAACAGTAAACTTGGCCGCCAGTATTTCCGACGGCTTTAAAGGCAGCGGCAGCAGGCTTTCGATGTCCTTGGAAAAATAAAAAACACTCATAACGTAGAATATACCGAAAAAGAAAATAGTCAGACTTGACAAGGAAAAGCCAATACCAAGAATCATACCCTCCTGCCGGATCTCCGAAAGCACAGCATATCCTGCCAGAACTATACTGCCGATACTTAGCATCATAGGCAAAAACGCGGCAAATATCAGCAGGGACAGCAAAACTCCCTTTATGGGAATTTTGCCGGATTTTCCCGGCCTTAAATTCAGCAAATTGAAATTTTTCAGCATTACCCCGGTAAGTACTGTATATCTATTCATTTTCCGTCAGCTCCAAGAATATCTTTTCCAGAGATCCGTTGCTTCTGAAGTTTTCCCGCATCTCGTCCATAGTACCATAGAACAGCAGCTTGCCTTTATTGATAATTGCCACCCTGTCGCACAGCTTCTCTGCCACCTCAAGGACATGAGTAGAGAAGAACACCGTTTTGCCGGCGGCCGCATGGGTTTTCATCATTTCCTTGAGAGTAAATGAGGATTTTGGGTCAAGTCCCGTCATGGGCTCGTCCAGTATCCATACCGAAGGATCATGGATAAGCACTCCCATAATGACTATCTTCTGCCTCATTCCGTGAGAATAACTCTGTATCTGATCATTAAGGGCCGCTTCCATTTCAAAACTTTCGGCAAGCTCCTGAATCCTTTTCTTTCTCAGGTCATCGGGGACATCATAAATATCAGCCATGAAATTCAGGTACTCCATACCCTTTAAACGAAGAAACATATCGGGGTTATCAGGGACATAACCGAACTGCCTTTTTGCCTCAAGAGGATTCTCCCTGATATTTGTCCCATTAATGGTTATGCTTCCGCTGTCGGCATTAAGCACTCCTGTTATAATTTTTATGGTCGTAGTCTTTCCTGCCCCATTGGGGCCCAGGAATCCTGTGATTTGACCTTCCGGGATGGTGATAGTCAGATCATCCACTGCCTTTACAATACCGCTGTATGACTTGTTTACATTAATCAATTCTATCATGTGTTCCCCCCCCGTTTGGCGATTTTTGCCATTTAATTATAACACAAATGTCAGAAAAATAAAGCCTCCTAATAATATTTCACTATCAGAAGGCTTTCATACGCTTTAGTACTCCTTACACTTTTCTTCTCCTCTCAGATAGCGCAGGGCCCCTTGCGAAAGAGATTTCATCTCATCCTCCCCGGGATATACATATACCGGTGCAAGAAATTCAATCCTTTCTTTAATCAAACCGACCAATCTTCCCCAATGGGCAAGTCCTCCGGTCAGCGCTATTGCTTCAACCCTTCCATACAACGCTGCCGATGCGGCTCCGATTTCCCTGGATACCTTATATGCCATTGCTTCAATTACTTCTTTTGCTTTAGTATCTCCATTATTAATACGTTCCTCTATAACCAACCCGTCAGTTGTTCCAAGATGTGCTAGAAGCCCTCCCCCTCCGCTGATCATCTTTAGCATTTCAACTTCCGAATGCTGTCCGGAGAAGCAAAGCTTAATCAAATCCCCCGCAGGCAGGCCCCCGGCTCTTTCCGGTGAGAAGGGTCCGTCCCCGTCCAGTGCGTTATTTGCATCAAGTATCCGTCCCTTGCTATGAGTACCGACGGAAATCCCTCCCCCGAGATGAACAATAATGCAATCCGTATCTTCATATTTTTTGTTCAGGTCAGCTGCAAGCTTCCTTGCGATTGCTTTCTGATTCAGTACATGAAAGGAGGCCTTTCTCCGAATCTGCGGCAGTCCCGTATAAGTTGCTATTTCCATCAACTCATTGGTAACCGGCGGATCAACGGTTATAGAAGGTATATTCAATTCTTTTCCCAAGTCATAGTTAATCCGGCAGCCTATATTACAGGCATGATTCCCGTATCTGCCGCTTTTCATATCCTCCAGCATTTCCATGCTGATAAGATATATACCGCTGGGAACTGGTTTAATCGTACCACCCCTGCTCACTACCGCATCAAACTCATCTAATCCGTAATCATTCTCCCTTATCCAGTCAAGAACCTTCTGCTTCCTGTAATCATATTGCTCCCATATACTTCTAAACTTTCGTATCTCCCCAGGAGGATGTTTTATTGTGCTTTTCTTAAGCTCACTATCATTATCAAAAACAGCTATTTTTGTAGATGTTGACCCGGGGTTCAGGACCAACAATCTGAACTTCCTTGAGTCCATTCGCTACCCTCCCGTATTCCGTTAATTATCCTGAGACATCGCAGCAAGGGCTTTCAACTTGTTATATTTTTTGTCCACCATCTTCTGCATCTCCTGAATGTCTTCCTCAGCCAGATGCCTGAACTTACCCATCTGTTTTATAAGCTCAGATACCGGCTGCGGATTCTTGATCTCAATATTAATAGTATATTTATGGTTTTCCACCTCATAAAGAGGGAAGAAATTAGTCTGTACCGCCTTTCTTGCAATATCTATGCTGCATTCCGGAGCCGTTCCCCAGCCTGTGGGACATGGGCTGTAAATGTGCAGATACCTGAATCCGCCCTTCATAGATACAGCCTTCTCAAGTTTTCTCACAAAATCCTGCATGTATGCCGGTGAAAGCGTTGCTGTATATGCTATGTCATGGTCTGCCATAATCATAGGCAAATCCTTCTTATTCTGCTCTTTTCCCTTGATTACTTTTCCTACCGGAGTAGTACTTGTTGAGGATCCCTTTGACGTGGTACCGCTTCTCTGGAAACCGGTATTCATATACCCCTCATTGTCATAACAGATATAAATAAGGTCCTCACCTCGCTCAGCCGCACCGGACAATGACTGGAAGCCGCAGTCGGAGGTAGCGCCGTCCCCTGCAATACCTACCACCTTTGTATCTTTGCCTGAGAGCTCGTACATGGTTTTGACTCCTGTCATAAAAGCAGCAGTATTATCCAGCAGCGATATATGAACAGGGACTTTCAATCCATTGTCAAAATTCCATCCCACAGCACCAGCACCTGCCATACATCCCGGAGGTATAACTACAGCAGTATCTTTTCCCATTATCTTCAGAGCGGTTCTCAGAATTAATTCCGCACCGCATCCCTGACAGGCCGAAATTCCGGGCGAAACCAAATCCTCGCTTTGCAGCAATTTATCTATATAATTCATACTATACCCTCCTTCTTCAGCCATACAGTCTTGTGCTCAACCTGAGATTTCCCGGCCTCTTCCAAAAGATCAATACACTGCATGAAATGCTCCTGGGTTATATCGGCACCTCCAAGGCCTCCGATTACAGGTATTGAGCTTATTCTTTTCCCGAGGCCGCCCAATGCCGCCTTTACCTCCATATATAATGCTCCTGTATTCCAGCCGAAACAGACATTCCGGTCCACTACCGCAAAGGCTTTTCTTTCGGAAAGCACATTTCTTACCTTTTCCACAGGGAAAGGACGCATAACCCTGATTTTCAGCAGACCCGCTTTGATGCCTTCTTCCCGTTTTGCGTCTATAGCTTCTCGTGCCGTCCCCGTCATAGAACCCATGGTAACCAATATAATATCGGCATCCTCACACCTGTATTCTTCAACCAGGCCGCCATAGCTTCGTCCAAATGCCTTCTCAAATTCCTTGTCGGTCTGCTCAATAATCCCCAGCGCATTCTGCATTGCCTGCAAATGGCTTTCCCTATACTCCATCAGTATATCTCCCGGGGTCATGGGATCTAATGCCATAGGCTTTGCAGGATCAAATGCATAATGAACAGGGTTATATTTCGGAATAAATGCATCAACCTCTGATTGCTCCGGAAGCTCTATTCTCTCATAAAGATGCGACAGGAAGAATCCGTCATAACATACGTTTACGGGAAGCAGAACATCGTTGTTTTCTGCAACCTTGTAACCCTGTATTACTGTATCCAGAATTTCCTGGTTGTTTTCCGCATAATACTGGATCCAGCCGGCATCCCTTACGGAAATTGAATCCTGCTGCCCTCCCCATACTCCTTCAGGAGAAGTCATTTCACGGCCGGCAATAGCCATAACCATTGGAAGGCGGAGAGTTGACATTCTGAAATATGGTTCATACATAAGAGCAAGTCCCTGGGCGGAGGTGGCGGTAAATGCACGGGCTCCCGCTGCGACTGCCCCCTGCACTACGCTCATTGCCGAATGTTCTGACTCAACCTGTACCATCCTTGCCGGCAAAGCTCCGTCTGCAATCATTTTAGCCAAGTACTCCACAACTGACGATTGAGGTGTTATGGGATAGGCTGAAACGACCTGCACTCCGGATAGCGCTGCCCCTAATGCGGCAGATGTATTTCCTGTTGCAGCTATAATTTTTCCCATTATATTTCACCGCCTTCACTTATCATATCTATTGCCTTCTTGGGGCATTCATTTGCGCATACTCCACAGCCTTTACAGTATTTCATACTTATTCCAATCTCCTTGCCTTCCTTATAGATTGAATTTACAGGACAATAAGAAGAGCAAATCCCGCAATTGGTACATTTGTCCTTGTTGATTACAGGCCTGAAGTTGCGCCAGCTGGCGGTATCAAGTACATATATTCCCTCATCACCCACAGGTGTTATATATTTTCTTTCTCTCACAAGTATCCCTCCTACAATTCACATAACTGAACCTTATTAAATGCCATTTTTGCGGCTTCGGTATTTTTTGAGCCGAAACTCTCCTTAATATTAGTCTCCAGAGCAGGCATGTCCACCCACCCCGTAGCCCTTGCAAAGGCACCCAGCATTGCAGTATTGGGTATTTCTCTGCCCAGCAGCTCTAATGCTATGCCTGTTGCATCCACTATTGCAGCCTTTTTTGCCAAGGCCGGCAGTTTCAGCTGCTCTAATGATTTTGTGGTATTTATAATTACAATTCCTTCCCCTTTGAGGCCTTCAAAAACAGGAACCACACCCAGAAGTGTATCATCAAAAATCATAACACAGTCGGGATTATATACCTGACATTTAGTCCTTATGTCCTTATTATCGAATCTCACAAAACCGAATACCGGAGACCCCTTTCTTTCTACTCCGAAAAAAGGTATGAAGTGGGCAAATCCTGATTTATCAATAACTGTTTTTACAAGAATCTGAGCTGCCTTAACTACACCCTGCCCGCCTCTTCCGTGCAGTCTTATTTCTTTCATTTTTATCCTCCTTGTGATATGTCGTTTCTTTATAGTAAACATCGTTTCTCTATAAATTATATAATATAATACTGGTTTTGTAAATAAAAAAACTCTGATTCAAATAAGAATCAAAGTATATAATAATCTCTATTCGATATATCCCATTGCTTTGGAAATTTCCAAAGCAGTTTCTCTAACCGAATCTATAAAATATTCACTGTTCTGTTTCATTCTTCCCGAGGGGCCTGATATGCTTATGGCTGCAACGGTATTATGGTGGATGTCAATTATGGGCGCAGCATAGCATACAAGCCCTATTTCACTTTCCTCCGCATCAATTGCATACCCCTGAATCCTCACCTTCTCAAGCTCTTTAATTAATAAATCGGGATCAGTGATAGTATTTTCCGTTTTCTTTTTCAACTCAAGGGATCTCAAGACCTTTTCCAGTTCGCCTTCCTTTATTCCCGCCAAAAGCACCTTTCCCATGGCGGCGCAATATGCCGGCAGTTTTGCTCCTCTCCTGGATGACATCTGCATAGCGGCACTGGGAGCCTCCTTATCGATAAATATAATGTTATAATCCCTGTCCAATACTGATAAATGAGCTGTTTCATTGTGCCTGTCCCGTAATTTCCGCAAATAAGGCTTTATGAATGAAAATTCATTTTGACGGTCAAGAACTATTGAACCGTAATGTGCAAATTTAATTCCAAGCATATATTTCGCATCAGGCGTCTTCTGAACATACTCTTTTTTCTCAAGAGTATAAAGCATTTTAAATACACTTGATTTGCCCATTTTCAGTATTTTGCTGATTTCTGCAACCCCAAGGGCATCATGCATACTTAATAGGTCCAATATTTCCAGTGTATTATTTACCGAACTTAATAAATATTTATCTTCTCCCATAATTCCCTTTCCAAGCCATATGCTCTGCATAAGGCATATTACCATTTATGCCTACAATACTATCATAAATAAAATTGCCCTGCAATATTTGAATAATTAACAAAACGCATCAAATGAGATAATAAACCTGAATTTGTATGTTTTTTCATGGCGAACAGTATTTATTATATGGAAACTTATTATTGCCTTATACCTGTAAACTATTTACAAAGAAAAACTATTATCTTATGATATTAATATAATCGTTTATTAGAATTATTTACTTGGAGGAATGTATTAATGAAAAATCCTGTTAATATCGAATGGAGTAAGCTGGGATTCTCCTATATTAAAACGGATTATCGCTATATTTCGTACTGGAAAGAAGGCTCCTGGGACAATGGGAAGCTTACTTCCGACAATACCCTGACAATCAGTGAAGGATCACCCTGCCTTCATTACGGGCAGCAGTGCTTTGAAGGTTTGAAGGCTTATGCCACAAAGGAAGGAAAAATACAGCTTTTCAGGCCCGATCAGAATGCAAAACGTATGCTAAAGAGCTGTAAAAGACTTTTCATGCCGGAAGTACCCGAAGAAAAATTCATTGATGCCTGTATACAGGTAGTCAAAGCCAATGAAGCCTGGGTTCCCCCTTACGGAACGGGGGCTACCCTTTACCTCAGGCCCCTTGTCATTGGTGTCGGAGACAATATCGGCGTGAGACCCGCCAGCGAATATATATTTACCGTATTCTGCATGCCGGTAGGTCCATATTTCAAAGGCGGATTGACTCCTTTGAATTTCTCGGTTTCGGACTATGACAGGGCAGCACCTCAGGGAACCGGTGCGGCCAAGGTTGGAGGCAATTATGCCGCAAGCCTGCTTCCTCATGAACATGCAAGGGAAGAAGGTTATGCCGATTGCATATATCTTGATCCGACAACCCATACAAAAATCGAGGAAGTAGGTGCAGCGAATTTCTTTGGCATAACAAAAGACAACAGCTTTGTTACTCCAAAATCAGATTCCATTTTGCCAAGTATAACAAAATATTCCCTTCTGCATGTGGCGAAGGAATATTTGGGGCTTAAAACGGAAGAAAGAGACATATATATCGACAAGCTTGATGAGCTTGCTGAAGCAGGGGCATGCGGAACGGCCGCAGTTATTTCGCCGATAGGAAGCATTACCTACAAGGGCAAAAAACATGTATTCCACAGTCTGACTGAGGTAGGGCCTGTAACAAGGAAACTATATGATACACTTGTCGGAATCCAATTCGGAGATGTAAAGGCGCCTGAAGGCTGGATGGTGGAAGTAAAATAACACAATAGAAGCATAATGCGACGTAGTTATTAGCATGTAGTCTACTCCAAGAGCACTGGCCTTGTATATCAGCGAGCACTTATTGGCTTTGGGCAACAGAATCGAGAGAAGATACGCAGTAAAATCCGTGGGATTTACGTGAGGTAAATCCAGCACATACCAACAGGAGGTTGGGTTTATGTGCGTCAGGATTTTACAAGTATCAAGCTCTGATTCTGTCCAAAGCTAATATCGTGCGAGTCGGTATATAAGGCTAGTGCTCTTCAGGATGACTGCAAACTTCATATAAGTCGCATTCTTTTATTACTATACTCCTATTTTTTACTCGAAAACCTCAATCAGGCTGCCGAAGAGTTCACTGTTCTCCTTGATTTTCATTTCACTTCCCAATACACAATAGCTCCGTCTCTTCATAAGCTCAAACATCATATCAGACAGTTCCCTGATATCCTGCTGCCTTGTGCCGAGAATTTCCTCTCTTTCCTTCTGCAAATCCTCTGCTGTGATTTTCCTCATATAATTCTCAATGGCCCTTTCACCCTTCATAAACGGGGTCAACGGCAAGTCCAGCTTGCTGATTGTTCCGATAATATATTTTGTCATTTCCCTTTCTTCAATCTGGAAATTCTTCATATAGCCATACATTTCATCATATACCTTTAAAGTTTCCTTCAGATTGGGATCACGGTACGAAACCATGAACATATTGCCGTTCTTTTCAAAGCCTGAAAAAGCACCATAAGCTCCCCCCTGAACCCTGATACGGTTCCAAAGGTAGCTGTATCTGGATATTGTCCTTAGTACCTGCAGCTTCCCTGTATAGGGATAACCCAGCTTGATGAAGTTATAGCCCTGAGCTACATACTGAACCTTACCCTGGGTCATCAGCCCTTCATTAAGTGACTCAGCTTTAAAAGCGTATTTTACCGCCGGATGCTTCTCATTGCTTAAGTCCTTAAGCACCAGGCCCAAGCCCCCGGCAAACCTGTTATACTCATCCTCTTCACAGGTCACTCCTGCAATAAGGCCTTCTTTTCTGAATATCAGCCTCTGCAGCTTATGAAGGTTTTCTTTCACCTCTTCTATTCTGCTTTCAAAATTCCTTTCTATATCAGCGATGAACCTGTAATAAGTGAGTCCGGAAATAGCCTCCAGATAGCTTCCTTCCTGGGAGAAGTATGAGAACAGCCTTTTGCAGGCAATTGTGTATCCCTCATTGGATATCCTCATTTCAATTCTGGACTTGTTCTCTTGTATTATTTCCTTGATCCTTCTGGAATCATCGAATTTAGTCTTTGCAACAATCTCACTTATAAGCTCAAACATCTTTTCTGTCTTGCTTGCAAGAGCCCTGCCCCTTATTGAAAATACAGGGTGGTATTTGCTGTCATCATCCTTTTCGCCGTAAACTTGAGTGCTGAACCTAATGCCTCCGGTATGCATGTCAATTTCCTTTGAAAGCTCCCCATAACTGTAGTTTTCAGTACTTATCCTCCCCAGTATCCCTGACAGCAAAGGAATATACGGCAGCAGCTCCTGAGGCACGGCTGTAGTGTCAAATAAAAGGGCAGCATATACAATGTCATTGGTAAACATGTGGTGTGCAAGCACCTTGACCTCCGCTTCCTCCTTAAGCTGTTGAGGAATCACCTCACTCTTTCTGTCTATATCCTCTATTGAAAGCATCGGTATAAGCGCAAGCTGCTCAGGTGTATCAGGAGTATCCTGCCACTTTTTAAGCTTCCTCGTCTCCTTCACCAGTTCCTGAAGCTGCTCTTCGCTCATTTTGGACTTGATGCTCCTGAGCCTGGCTTTTGTCTCTTTATCCTTCTCCTCTGACAGGCCTTTCTTAGGCTTAAGCACCAGCAGTGAGCTGTGGTTGTTTTTCAGCAGGTATTTTTCTATCAGTCCTTCAAAGTATCTGTTATTAAGCTCTGCTCTTATCTTTTCAAATATATGCTCATATCGGAGATGCATTGCGGGGTCCTCGTCGTAAAGCCAGCTGTCCATTATTTTTATATTATATATGAGCCCCTTGGGATAGCCTTCAGAATCCGCTTCCCTCAGCTGGAACTCTTTCAGGTTGACCGCCGCCTCCGCCAATTGACTGTCCAGCCCGTCACGCACAAGGCCTTCCAAGGTATTTGAAACCACTCTTTTAAAATCTTCCAGGGCTTCTGTGTTTGAATTCTTTACAATAATACTAAAAACAGGCTGAAGTATGCTGTTGTCATATTTACCAAAAACATCCCTGCCGAGATCGGCTTCAATCAAAGCTTTCTTCAGAGGAGATGCAGGGGTTGCCAGCAGTATATGCTCCAATATCTCCATTGCAATATAAAGCTCAGGGTCGGTAGACAGCCCCACGGCATAATTCAGGCTGAGGTATGTCTTGTCTCTTTCATCTTCCTGGATGGATATGGGATATTCCAGTTCATAGCTTTGCATTGCCTCAAAAGCTTTCTGCACCGGTATGGCTGAATCCACATGGATTGCTTCATAATCCTTAAGGTATTCTTCATCAATAAACTTCAGGCGTCCAAGCACATCCAGCTTGCCATACAGGAACATATAACTGTTTGAAGGATGATAGTACTTTTTATGGAAGGAAATAAACTCCTCCTGTGTAAGCTCCGGTATCACCTCAGGGTCGCCCCCGGATTCGTAACCGTATGGGCTGTCCGGGAACAAGGTCTCCTGGAGCTTTCTCGAAAGCACGGATTCCGGTGATGAGAGTGCCCCCTTCATTTCATTATATACGACACCCTTGTATCTTAGTTCCTCGGAAGTGTCTTCCAGCTCATAGTGCCAGCCTTCCTGCTTAAGGATCTCCGGATATTTGTATATGTTTGGATGGAACACTGAATCCAGATAAACATCCATCAGGTTCTCAAAGTCCTTGTCGTTCCTGCTCGCCACCGGATACATCGTCTTGTCACCGAAGGTAAAAGCATTCAGAAAGGTATTCAGGGAGCCTTTCACCAGTTCTACGAAGGGCTCTTTTGTGGGAAACTTCCTGGAGCCGCAGAGCACGGAATGTTCCAGTATATGGGGCAGTCCCGTACTGTCCCTGGGGGGCGTTCTGAAAGTAATCGAAAACACCTTGTTGTCATCTTCATTTTCCATATAAAATAGTCTGGCTCCGCTCTTTTCATGTCTAAAAAGCCTGACTTTCGAATTTGCCTCCTTGACATCCTTTTCCTCAATCAACCGGAAACCGTGATATATATCACCAATTTTAAATTGCATCTCTTCCCAGCCTCCAAAAAAATAATTTATCATTAATCAATATTATAATATATGCCTGCCATATTTTACATGCTATTATGTGAACACTACCTCACATATAGATGAGTACGCCGTGCAAAAGCGGTTCTTTTCCACCGCTGCTTGATCCAAGGTATCACATAATAGTCCAGGCCGAAAGCCCTGCCTGCGCCGCCGAACATTGCAATACCGGCAAATATATGCCAGAATATTTCAGAGCCTGCCATTGCCGACAGTATAAAATTCAGGCACAGAAATATGGAGCCCAGAGATGCAAGTATGGTGAATAAACCTGCAATAAGTGCAAGGCCTATGGCTACCTCCGTAAGTACAATCAGGACCTGGAACAGGTAAGCATTTGGCTCTATAAAGGTTTCCATGAACCACTGAAATGCCCGGGGGGGCTCTTTAAGCAGCGGTTCCGGATAATACTGTGTAACCTGGGTTGCGTTAGTTACGGCATCGGTGGATTCCAGGGGCACATCTTCAGGCCTCGGCATTGCCGAAATAAAGCTCTTCCCAGGGTCAAGCCAACCCTCATTTATTTTCTTCACACCTTCAATGAGCCATATAACACCTAGATATACCCTGAGTATGGCCAGCCACAGTATAGGGGTCCTGGCGGACAAATGTCCTCCCAGTATGGACCTGCCCTCCCTCACATAAATAAATTCATGCATTATATAATCCCATATCCTTGCAAATCCCCCCACCCCATATTGATAGTGGATATTTACCAGGTGCTTCAATGCCATTGCGAAGAATCCCTGCATGGATCTTCCCCCTATGTTGGCTACTGCGTACCGGCCTCCTATGGATACCATGAAACCGTGGTAATTGGACTTGAAGGGCTTTTTATCCTTCTTATCAATTGATGCAAGTATGTTATGCACCGCTGTTTCTGCTGTCTGGAGTGCCGCTTCTACGATCTGGGGGATTGGCTTCTTTCCGCCTTTACCGTCCGGCTCCTCATAGAATGCATTGTCGCCTACGGCAAAGACATTTTGGTAATCTACCGACTGCATGTACTCATTTACCTGTATCCTCCCCCTGCCTCCGTGAGTAAGCTCTGTTTTGGCAGCAAAGTCACTCCCCTGCACACCGCAGGTCCAGATGAGGGTCCTGGTAGGTATCTCTCTTCCGTCCTTCAATAATATGGATTCCTTTTTTACCTCTGTTATGGGTGCTGATGTTATTATTTCAACATCATGCCTCTTCATATATCTTTCGGATTTCTTTATGAGCCTCTCATTGAGTATCGGGAGTATACTGCCCATTGCCTCCACAACCATAAGGCTCACTTCCCTGCTGTCAATTTCATATTCCCTGCAAAGCTCCTTTCTCCACTCCAGAAGCTCCCCCATTGTCTCTATCCCCGTAAAGCCTGCACCCGCTACGATAAATGTAAGCATTGACCTTCTTCTGTTTTGGTCCTTTTCTGTCCTGGCTTTGTCAAACATATTTTTCACATGTTCTCTGATCCTTATTGCGTCTTCAAAGGACCATAGGGTAAAACCGTTTTCCTTTACTCCCGGTGTTCCGAAAAAAGCAGGTTCTGCTCCGGTATCTAAAATGAGATAATCGTATGAATAGCTTTCTGATTCTGACTCAAGCTTCTGGCCCTTAAAATCTATGTTCTTGATTTCCTCTGTTGCCACATGAACCCCTGATGCGCCGAATATCTCCCTAAGGTCTATCTGTACCGACTCAGCTTCTACCCTGTTTCCTGCCACCTCATGGAGCTCCGTCATCAATGTGTGATATGGCTTTTTATCCACCAGCAGTATGCTTATATCCGTTCTTTTTCGGGCAGCCTTGCTTAAAAGCCTTGCTGCATGAACTCCTCCGTAGCCGCCGCCGATTATTGCTATCCGCTTTGTATCTTTTCCCATTTTATCAAGATTCACTTCCTTATGATTTTAAATACAATCAATATGAAGTATTCCACAAATGCTCTCGCAATATGAATTCATTAAGTCACATTCTTCTTATATAAAAAGAGTATCGAAGACTACTTATTCAGCAGTTTTACGATACTCCTCTAAGAATTCAGCAAGCTTTATATCTTCTATCTCTTTTCCCCCATAAAGAAAAGTGCCACTACACCCGGCCCGGTATGGGCTCCTATAACCGGCCCTACATGATTTATTATTACATCCTTTACATTATATTCCTTTAGTATCATTTCCTTAAGATATTCCGCATCCTCGATACAATCCCCGTGGCTGATGGCAATTACCTGCTCCTCAGGAGCCGTTATATTCTCCTGAAGCATTTCAAAAAGCGTCTTAATGGATTTCTTTCTTCCCTTAACCTTTGATATCGGTATCAGCCTTCCCTCGTCATCAACCTTAAGAACAGGTTTGATATCAAGGAGTGTGCCCAGAAAAGCGGCCGTTCCGGATAGCCGTCCTCCTCTTTTCAGATGCCCCAAATCATCTACCGTAAACCAATGGTTCATCTTGAGCTTATTTGTCTCAAGCCAGCTTACCACTTCATCTTTTGAAGCTCCTGCCTTTAGCATCTCATTTGCATAGTAGGCCAGGAGTCCTTCCCCGAGGGAGGCGCTCTTACTGTCAACGATTGTTATATCAGCATCCTTGAATTCTTCCATAACCGTATCCCTTGCGATATATGCGCTGCTGAGGCTTCCGCTCAAAGCAGAGGAAAAACCCAGATATACAACTGATTTGCCTTCTGCTGCATACTTCTTGAAAATCTCAGTATATTCATAAACGTTGACCTGTGCCGTTGAAGGCATTTCACCATTTCTCACTGCATCGAAAAAATCTCTATAGCTGATAGACTTGCCAAAGTCGTCCTTGTATTCCTGATCCTTGAAGTTGCATACAAGACTTACAAAAGGTATCTCATTTTTATCCACATAACTGCGCGGAAGGTCTGTGCAGGAATCAATCAATAGTACCGTATCCATCATGTTCTCACCTCTCTGCAATATTATATTACTATAGTAACCATTTTTAAGGTATAAATCAATAAGACAATCAGCCTTCAGGGCAAATGGATTAAATTATGGCACTTCCTGCTTTCTCCCGCTTTGTATTTTCTCTGTCTTCATACTTTTCAAGTCCAAACATCAAAACAGCAGTCATGGCCGTAAATATTCCAATAAAAATCCATGCTTTTTCTATGCTTATAAAATTCAGGATCCTGCCCATAGCCATGGGGCCAACCGTATAGCCCGTACCTGCTATGGTAGTCAATACTGCACTCATCCTGCCCCTGTGCGATGCCGGTGTATGATTCACTATGAAAGGCATGACACTTATTGTCAATAGCACTTCTCCCAAAGTGAAAATCAGTATGGAGACAAAGAAATACTGAAGCTTGTATATCAACCCCAGCATTCCGAAGCCTATGGCATAAAGCAATATGCCGTGGACCATGATTCTGATGCTTCTTGTTTTTCTTGTCAGCCTGGTCAGAATCGGAGTAAATAACATGACCACCAATCCGTTGAAGCTTGCCATCCATCCAAAATACTGGGCACCCATTTCACCGAAGTTCTTTATGGAATGCAGGGGCATCATAAAATTCCACTGGGAATATGAAAATTCATATCCCAATGCAATAATTGAGAAATAAACAAGAATAGGCCTTCTGAGCAGCACTGAAATAATCGAGCCCTTTTCCCTTCTTTCAAGCTTCCTGCTTTCATCCGTTATATCATTCTCTGTACTTCCTATGGTCTCATTGATGAAAAAATAAATAAGACCTGTTGCTATAAGCGCAGTTGCTGCATCTCCTATGAATACAAGGGGCAGGTATCTCCTGTAAAGGAAGCCTCCGAATATTGGGCCGACAGCAAAGCCTATGTTCCATCCAAGATAGCTTAATGAATAAGCCTTTGTCCTGTTTTCCGGCGTGGTAAGGTCGGCTATCAGTGAATCATGTGCGGGTCCCGCCACATACATGAACGTACTTGCCCCCAGGATGACATATATAAGCTGCATGGATGGCTTAATAAAACCACAGGACATATACAACAAAGCCCCAAGGGTTCCGAATATTATTATAAGATGCTTCCTCCCAAAGGTATCGGCAAGCTTTCCTCCAAGAATTGAAGCCACGGGATAAACCATGCTGTTCAGACTCAGGAAAAATCCCGCAGACTCGTTAGACAAGCCTATCCTGTCAGTCATTATTATTGTCATCAGAGGCATTACAAAGCAGCCCATGGCATTCACTATACGTGATATGAATATTATGTATATTTCCCTCGGCATACCCCTATAAGGGCTGATCAAGTCCTTTAACAATGACATATGTACTTCCCCTCTCATAAAAAATAAAAGCCATGGAACAAACACATCCCATGGCCAAACATTTCACGGTGTCTCCTCCTTAGAGCAGCCCGCATTTATACATCCATCAATCCTGGAAAACTCCCAAAGCAGGCTGCGGCACAATAATATTGTTTTTTATTTCTGCAACTATACCAATTTTCATATTCGCAACCTCCTTTTCCATTTTTTTACCTTGTAAGTATACTCCAGTCCCTTCATTACTGTCAACCAGCAAATAAAATTGTAATACAATATTAATAATATTAATTATACAACGGTGCCTAATGCTTCGCATTGGCAGGCTCTATATTGATTCTTCTGCCTTTTATCTGGTTATCCTTCATTATCCTTATTACATCACCGGCATATTCTCTCGGCACTTCAACAAAGGTGTATTTGTCATATATGTCAATGCTTCCTATTAGGTTTCCGGGAATACCTGTTTCCCCTGCAATGCCTCCAACAATATCCCCCGGTCTTATTTTCTGATTTCTGCCGATGTTGATGAACAGTCTTACCATTCCATCCTCTGCTCCGGTGTTATCAAAATCAGTTTCCTCATGCTGCACTTCCTTATCCTTATTCCCGATAGCCATCTTAAGAAGTGCTGCGGCAATTTCAATACTGGTATAGTCTTCTCGTGCCAGCCTTTCTATAATACTAATATACTGGCTGAGATCATCTTCATCCATGATTTCTATTACTTTATCCAAAAATAAATTTGTCCTTACCTCTTCTACATCTTCTGAAGAAGGTGCCTTCTGCAGGGTAATCTTTGCCTTTGCATACCTCTGAATATCTCTTAATTTAAATATCTCTCTGCCCACAACAAAGGTAAAAGCCCTTCCTCCTCTGCCGGCTCTGGCTGTCCGTCCTATTCTGTGTACATAATCCTCTTCATCCTGGGGGAGATCATAGTTGAATACTGCTTCTATATCATCCACATCTATACCTCTTGCAGCAACATCAGTAGCTACCAGTATATCTACAGTTCCGTTCCTGAATTTTGACATCACCCTGTCTCTCTGAGCCTGCTTTAAATCTCCATGGAGACCGTCCGCAAAATACCCCCTGCCTTGTAATTCCGCCACCAGTTCGTCTACCTTTCTTTTTGTATTGCAGAAAACCAGCGAAAGCTTTGGATTATACATATCAATAAGTCTTGACAGCACTTCGAGTTTTGTCTTTTCCTTCACCTCAAAATATACCTGTTCAACCTTGGGTACTGTCAGTTCCTTATGCACCACCATTACGTGTTCCGGATCCTTCTGAAACCTTTTAGTAAGCTCCAGAATCGGCTTGGGCATAGTTGCTGAGAAAAGCATCGTCTGCCGCTCCTCCGGAACAGCCTTTAATATGGTAACTATATCATCTATGAATCCCATATCCAGCATTTCATCTGCCTCGTCCAGCACTACCATTCTGACCTTGTCAATTTTCAGTGTCCCTCTGTTCATATGATCCATAACCCTGCCGGGCGTCCCTACAATGATTTGAGGCTTTCTCTTCAAAGCCTTTATCTGCCTGTCGATAGGCTGGCCGCCGTATATGGGAAGTATCTCTACTCCCCTTTTGAACTTGGACAATTCCCTGATTTCTTCAGCGACCTGTATTGCAAGCTCTCTGGTTGGGCATAACACAATCCCTTGGACTGTCTTTTCGCCTTGGTTAAGCTTTTCCAGAATCGGTATGCCGAAAGCAGCTGTCTTGCCGGTTCCTGTCTGAGCCTGGCCTATTATGTCCCTTCCTTCCATTATGTAGGGAATAGATTGGGCTTGAATCGGAGTCGCCTCTTCAAAACCTTTATTTTCTATTGCCTTTAAAATCTCACCGGATAAATTTAATTCTTCAAACCTCAGATTTTTCATTTACTACCATCCAATCTTTTTAATGTAACTATATAACAATACATTTATTATGCTCAAAATGCAACTTATTTTTTCATATTTGAAGAATAATGCGAAACTCATAATCGATATCTCAAATTTTCGTAAATTTATGATATAATGTGTATGGTTATACACTACAGTCTTGAGAATTTATACAAAAGAAAGGAAGTATCGTGATGAGTCTGGAAAGTGTAAGAAAATATTTTCAAGAGAATGGTCTTACGGACCTGCATATACTGGAGACGGATGCAAGCACTGCAACTGTCGAGCTTGCGGCAAAAGCCCACGGTGTTGCACCTGCACTTATTGCAAAAACAATGGCCTTTGGATTGAAAGACAGAAATATTCTTATAGTTGCAAGGGGTGACGCAAGAATAGACAATCGCAAGTTTAAGGACTGCTTTCACGAAAAAGCCTCAATGCTTAGCCCGGAAGAAGTGCTGGAAGCAACCGGTCATGCAGTGGGAGGAGTATGCCCCTTCGGTCTCAAGAATCCCATGGATATTTACCTGGATGTTTCAATGAAGGAATTTGAAGTTGTATATCCTGCAGCAGGATCTGCAAATTCAGCTGTAAAAATAACCCCCGACAGGTTGCAGGAAGTAACCGGCGGAGTCTGGATTGATGTATGCAAATAATAATATCCTTATTTACTGAATATTTTTTGCATCCTTAATCATTGCTTTTACAATTTCTAAAGCATCGTCAATATAATTTGGGATTGGCTTTGTTTCTATCCCGGCGACAGTAACATTACATCTGCTCATAGGAATAAGTATCTTTTTTGCCGGGCTCTCCGCTATAGCCTTTGCCATAAGCGGTGTCAGCTCACCCAGCAGCGAATTTGCGCTGATTATCCCTATAGGGCCCAAAATAATATCCACCTTGCAGGCGTTATAAATAATGGCATTCTCTCCTGTTGCACCTTCATCGGCGCCTGCTTTCAACATTAATGAGGTTGCCAGGGAGTTGGTTCCTAATGCGACGATTTCAACACTATCTTCAAGCTTCTGTCTGAATCTCTCAACAATAGCTTTACCAATTCCCCCGCCTTGCCCGTCAATTACTGCGATTCTCATTTTATTCCTCCAGTTATTTATCAAAATTTCATTTACATCAAAGGTGCGAATATTTTAAGGATTGTTCTGCCTAACTTTTTGTAACGCATTTCGCCTCTGCAATTACCCAAAGTAATCTTTTGGCAGATTTCCAAGGTTTTAAGGAAATCCTCCTTCACTTCAGAAATACTCTTTGTCTTATACATCCAGACACCGCATTCAAAGTGAAGAAACAGGCTGCGGTAATCCAGGTTTATTGTCCCGACTACTGCATACATATCATCCACTACAAAGGTTTTTGCATGGACAAAGCCCGGTGTATACTCATATATAGCAACTCCGCTTTCCAATAATGCTTCATAGTTACATCTCGATACGGAATGAACATACCATTTATCCGGAATATGAGGGGTTATGATACGGACATCCACGCCTCTTTTTGCTGCCATGCAAAGAGCTGAATTCATCTCATTATCAAGTATCAGGTATGGTGTATTTATATAGATATAGCTTTCAGCTTCACCTATCAGATTAAGGTATACCGTTTCACCTACGGCTTCATCATCAAGAGGACTGTCGGCAAAAGGCTGTACATAACCTTTGGATTCAATGTGCCCCATATCCCCGGAAACCGGCCTGAATTTTTCAAAATCTTCATCTTCTTTTCTGAGAAAGCTCCACATGGAGAGGAACATAACAGTAAGGCTCCATACTGCATCCCCTTGAACGGCAATAGATGCGTCCTTCCAGTGTCCATACTTTTCATAAGCATTGATGTATTCGTCTGCAAGATTGATCCCCCCCGTAAAGGCTATGCGTCCGTCAATTACTGCAATTTTACGGTGGTCACGGTTGTTGAGGCGGATAGACAGAACCGGTATGAAGGGATTGAATACACAACACTTTATTCCCATGCTTTCCAGTTCCTTTTCATAGCCATAGGGCAAAGTTAATATACAGCCTACATCATCGTAGATAACGCGGACATCTACCCCCTGCTTCACTTTTTCTTTCAGTATTTCCAGAATAGTATCCCACATAACACCTTTATTAATAATAAAATATTCAAGGAAAATATAGCGCTCCGCTTTTCTCAATTCCTCCAGCATGCGTTCAAACTTTCTCTCACCTGGTGTAAGGTATTCTGTGCTTGTATTTGTATAAATCGGACAGGCAGAATAGTTGACAATATACTTTGCCTGATTGGCAGCGCTTCTGTCTTCCTGCTCAAGCTGATTAAGAATTGCCTGATCCTGTGCAAGATTATCCTGCATTTTGTCGGCAATTTCTTTCATTTTTCTTTTATTTCTTTTGCTGGACTTATTTCCCCCAAACATCAGGAAAAAAAGCCCGCCGAAAATAGGAAACATCATGATCGGAATGATCCAGGCAAGCTTATAGGCATGATTACTCTTGCCATTGACAATTCCTAGCACAACCAATAAGCTGAGAAAAGTACAAATGGCATAGAACTGCACAAAATAATTGCTGAACCTCCATATCATAATAACAAGGACAAGAATCTGAATTAATATGGCGGTTCCGACCAAAACAACTCTGCTTAACAACATTCTTAATATTTTGTTCATACTAATGACCTCTACAATCAAAAACACTGAAACACCGGTAACAGTCCTTCCGGTCTTGCACCTGCTCCGAAATATAGTGTTCTTATTTTTATTATACAATTTTATTTAAAACATAGCAAAGAGAATCATCGGGCTGCTGTTGCCACCGGCTGTTGCTTCCGAACGCTGCCATGTCCACAGCAATGTTTACATTATGCATTCAAGTCTGACAGATAAAGAACTGCAGCAAATAAAAAGCATATTGGATGATGAAGGGCATAAGCTTTACATTGTATCAATTAAAGATGAATATTTCAAGGATGCACCCGTAGTTATGCATTACAGTAAAGAAATGTATTATAGGTTATTGGCATTCAAATTTCTGCCCCAGGAAGTGGACAAGATTCTTTATTTGGATCCTGATATATTAATTATAAACAGTGTAAAAAAGCTTTATGATACTGAACTAAATGAATATCTCTTTGCAGCGGCATATCATGACAGGATATCTGTCAGAAAAATTAATAAAATAAGGCTAAGGCCCTATGATATTGAAGCTTATTACAACTCCGGAGTGCTTCTCTTCAATTTGAAGCGTCAAAGGGAAATAATATAGGGCAGCCTTAAATTAATAACAGCCCGCTTTATCCTTGTTTATTCTGAAAGATTTATTATCGATAGCTCGCTGTACTGCCAATATGCCATCAAGGTGATCGTATTCATGCTGAATCAATTCTGATATATCCCCTTCAGGCTCAAAAACACAATCCTTCCACTCCAGATCCTTATAATAAACCCTGCACTTCTTATATCTGGATAATCTTACTTCCAATCCGGGAAAGCTCATGCAGTCATCCCACATTTCAAATTTTTCATCGCCAACCGGCTCAAGCTTTGGATTAATCAATGCAATTTCTTTATCATCAAAATTCATATAGATTATCCGAAAAAGCTCATTTATCTGAGGTGCAGCTATAGCTCTTCCAAAGCCGTATTTTTTTCTGAAATCCATCATAGTATCATGCAAGTCATTGACAACATGTTTTGCCTTGTCGATTTCTTCCTTCGAGATCTCTTTGGATATATTGTATAGATTTTCATTCCCCAGCAGCAATATCTCTCTGACAGCCATAATCTTCCCTCCTTGATGTTGAGGCCTGTGTTTTGAGGACATCCTTTTGCCTCGTTATATATATTAATATATATTATACAGTTTTAATCAAGTCATGGCAAAAGAACCTTTATTATCTTAGTATTATTTTTTCTGTCCCGGACAGATTAATATTGTAGGAACATAACGGTTGAGCCAAGACTCATATATGCTCCTTAGCAGGGGCGTGTATGGGTCGGCCAAAGATTGTATACGGGTCGAAAGGCTCGTATACAGTCGGAGGGAAGATCCTGTATGGTAAGGAAAGGTTCTGTTATAGTCGACTACCCTTGATTATAGTAGGATCCCAACTTATCATACAGGGTCGAGCTAAGATTATGCAGAGTGCCGTAATGGTCATATACAGCCGAGAGGTTGTATGTGGCTGTGCAGGTACTCTGCATGGTCGAACGAACCATCATTGCAGGTGGTGAACTGCTTGGTCATGGTCGAAAGATCATGGCTGGGTAATAATCTATCTGCATTGGTGCAAGGTAGATCGTTATGTTCCTTTTATTTATATTCACCAAGCTTTACATCATTAATAAGCCAACGGTTATCAATTTTCTTTACTGCAAGAGTGATAGGTTTCTTTGCCGCGATTCCGCCCTCTGCCTTTTCGGTACTGGTTACCTCAATTATTTCGCCGTCAACTTTATACTCATTTACCGATGATTTCTCAACAGCCAATATTTCTATACGGTCAGGCCAAGGGCTTGAGGTCAGCCTCCCGGGGGCATTCATTGGGTCCGTTATCCACTTTTCAATAAGCTCTGACGTCACAAAATCGCCATAGCTCTCTTTCATGCTCTTTTCCAATACTTCCTCTGGAGCCAAAAGTGAGACCTCCTGAAGCTTTTTCCCAAAGCTCTCAACAATATTTTCAACTGCTTTCTTGTCGGATTCATCAGTTTGCTGTGTATCTTCTTCATTCTGCCGAGACTGATTCGCTGCGACCGTACAGCCGATCATCGAAACACTCAGCAACAGTATTAAAGCAAACAACAATAATTTCTTCATAAGCTGCCTCCCAAATAATCTTTTGCTTAATAGACGCAATAAGCACCCTTTTCGTTCCGTCAATCAAGCACTTCTCTGAGTCTTAATATGCCCTCTCTTATATCTGTATTATTCAAATGAGCATATCCGAGAATGATCTGATTCCTATGCTTTCCTTTGATTACGGCGTGTTCCTCAACAGGGAAAATCTTTAATCCCGCTTCTTCAATGCTCTTCATTAATCCGGGGGAGAACTCCACATCGGAGAATTCTGCAACAATATGCATTCCTGCCGTTTCACCCATAATCCTTACCTTGCCCGGAAAGTATTCATTAATGCATTCAATTAAGCTGTCACGGCGTTTTCGGTAAACTTTTTTCATACGGGTAATATGCCTTTCCAATTCCCCGTTTTCTATAAAGCGCATCAGGGTCAGCTGATTCAGGGAATTCGTATGGTGGTCTCCCAGACGCTTAAGCTCCCTGCATTGCTCGACAAGCTTCTCCGGAAGGACTATATAACCAAGCCTTACAGATGGGAACAGTGTCTTGCTGAATGTGCCGATATAAATTACCCTTTCATTGTCAAGCTCCTGAAGGGAACTTACCGGCAATCCCTTATACCGGAATTCACTGTCATAATCATCCTCTACTATATAACAGCCTTTCTTTCCGGCATACCGGATGAGTTCAAGCCTTCTTTGAATAGACAAAACACCTCCCAATGGGAATTGATGCGAAGGTGTGGCAAAGATCAAGGCAGGAGCTCTGTCCTGAGGAAACAGTTCAGGCCGTATTCCTTCACTGTCTGCTTCTATTGGTGTAATACGATCGGTGTGAAATGAAAATACTTTTCTTACATTTTCATTGGAAGGATCCTCTATCAATGCTTCACTTCCGGGCCGCAGCAGGAGTTTAGCCACCAGCGACAGCCCCTGCTTCGCACCTGTCGTAACGATGATCTGCTCAGGGCTGCAATTTATGCCCCGTGTTTTTTTCAGATAAGCTGCGAGGGTATTTCTCAGTTCCGGTCTTCCTTGGGGGTAATCATATCCAAAAGCTGAATCCGGCGCCTCTTTAATAACCTGACCGGCAATCCTGCTCCATTTATTGCGCGGAAACATGTCAAGGGCAGGAGTCCCGCTGTGGAAGCCGATGATATCCTCCGAAAGCTCCTTGGAAGAGAAGGCTGTTACACTATAATCGATTATCCTTTCCGGAGGCTTAACAAATTCGGCACCTTGAGATATATAAATCCCTGACCCCGGCACACTTCTAATATATCCCTCGGCTATCAGCATCTCGTAGGCTGTTATTACGGTATTTCTGGATACATTTAAATTTCTGGCCATTTCTCTCGTTGAAGAAAGCCTTTCCTCCGCCTTCAATTCTCCTTTTAAAATCATGCTCCGGACCTGCTCGTATATTTGCTTTATAAGTGAATTCCCAATTTCTTTTTGTATGTTTAAATACATATCCCAAATACCTCCTTTGCTTTAAACCGGTTCAGTAAATTTATACAAAAACCGGTTCTTTTATGGACTGCTTGCTTATGCTTAAATTATATTACAGAAATGGAGGGATATAAATGGAAAACTTGAATGATGCTGTCAATCTATACGGAAAAAAGGTGAAGTGCGAAGTATGCATTCCTCTGACAAAGGAAGTAACCCGATGGATACTGGAGGAGTTGGAACAGAAAAATGAAAGCTTATAAGCATATCAATCTTGTTATGTTTTTTTCGGCCTTGCTGTTTTCAGCATTCGGGTATGAATTTATATTTTTCATAATGACTTTGCACATCTATGATCTGAGCAAAAATGCGCTGAATGTCGGGATATTTACTGCATTGACCTTTATTCCCAGGCTGTTTTCATCCTTGATGGGCGGCCTGGCTGATAAACTGGGAAAAAGAAAATGTCTTATGTTTTCTGCCGTTATGATAAGCATTCTGTTGTTATTGATGTCGTACACTGCGGATATAAGGTTGATTTATACCGTCTGGTTCATTGCTTCCATCTTTCTCACCTTTATTGTCAATGTCAGGGGTGCCTTAATGGCAGAAATTGTTTCCCAGGAGAAATATACCTCCGGTAATGCAATGGTTCTTTCCCTTCTTAATGCAGCCAAACTTCTGGGTCCGCTTCTGGGGGGATTCATCGTTTCGTTATATCATACAAAACCGTTGATATACTTCACATGCATAGTATACTTACTGGTAGCCGTATTTTCTGCCTGTATCAGTGTTACAGGCAAAACAGCCGAATCCAGGGCAAGCTTTTTTGATAACGCTAAAAGGGGATTCAGATTCATGTTCGAAAACCGCGTTTTCGGACTGCTGGCATCCATCGCTTTTTTCTGGCGGCTTTTTTTAGGTATGCAGCTTTCACTGTTTGTTATATATATAAAATCCTATCTTGCAGGTACCAGTGAGCAGTATGGGGTTTTTATCACTGTTATGGGTATAGGAAGCATTGCCGGAAGCTTGCTGGGCCCCTATGCTGCAAAGCGGGTTGATTCAATGCGCCTCATTGCCGCCGGCCTGGGCTTGCATTATGCATCCTTTGCAGCCCTTGGGCTTTGCAGGAATTATTATTGGACATTAGTCATCATCTTTGCCAGCTATATGGTTTTTTACATGACACTGGTGGGTATGCATTCAGTAAGAGATCGAATCACACAATTTGAGATCCGCAGCAGTGCATACGGTACAGTAACGGCAGTCCTGACTCCTGCTGCCATCATATCCATGCTTGCAGGAGGATATCTGTCCAATCGGTTCGGATCCGCAGCAGTGCTTTCGGGGGCAGGGCTGCTGGCCTTGATAAGTCTGTTTATTATACTGTATTTGGGCAGGAATGCAAGAATATCACTTAAGACAGTTCAGAATGATAAGGCTGTTGAAAGTGTATAGCATATTAATTCTTACGCGGCAAGCGGCTTTTTATCATATTACGGGATAAAACCGCTTTTGCCGCTATGCTTAAAACGGGTAAACTGGTATTAGCTGCCAGGCTGCTCATCAAAGGCAGGTTAAAAAATGAAACCAACCTGTCCAATCCTTCGTTGTCCAGGTTGTCTACATATTTTCTCAGTTTCAGATCATTAGTATATTGCTTGTCAAACCATGAGGTCAGCTTATTATAGTCCTTACCTTTAATTATTGACTCGGCGGCATGTACACCGCTTAATATCGACGGGATCTGTCCAAATCCCATAAAGGGCAGAACAAACCCTCCCGCTGCACCGGCAAGCATCATCTTTCCTATTTGTCTGGTGGATACCCTTCCTAATTTATATTCTTCAAGCTTGAATTCAGTTTGAGGTACAGGTTCAAAGCCCAATTCCTCTACTGTCCTTGACCAAAGGACGTCCAGCTCCTCCGGTGAAGAAGGTATAGCCACAGTGCAATAGCTGGCTTCATTTTCATCAAAGGGTGCGAAATACACCATGCAATTTTTGCTCAATCTGGTGTTAAGCCATATTTTTGATACACCCGTATCAAACTTGCCCTTGACGATACAGCCTTTCAAAAATGCTTCCGTGTCTGTCTTCCATATCCTGAGTTCTCTTGATATGGTAGGATCTCCCGTAGCAATAATTATACGGTCAAAATCCTTTTCAAGCTCCTGCCAGGTAACTGTAGAGTTAAAATGTATTTTTGCCCTGACCTGCCTGGCCAGCTGGCGTTCCCATGAGCGGTCGTCATGGCCCCGTATCGATGTATATCCCAGGTTATAACCTGTGAAAACTGCTTTATGGTTGGGTGAATGTATTTCTAATGTATGCACTATACCTGCCGGCACCAAATTTATATTATACTTCTTATTTATGTAGATGAGCGGATCTTTCAAAGGCCTGTGTACCAGCTGAATAACCGCTTCCATGTTTGGGAAGCGCTCACCGACCCTCTCACGCTTTTCAAAAATCACAGGCTCAATATTATGATCCTCCAGATATTTTGCACATGATAGGCCCGAAAGGCCTGCCCCCATTATTGCAACTTTCATATGCCTCTGCTCCCCGAATATTTACTGCAATATTATATTAACCTGAATAGTGAGCCTTTATTAATTATGATACCGCACATAAATCCCTCCTCTTGTGAATAGTATTGTCCAATGCTATAATATGCAGCATAATACACTATATTGCTTTTATAATACCGCATACGACAAAATAATCAATGAAAGAGGTGTTCCTATATGGTACTCAGGAATGCATTAGACCTGATTGGCAATACGCCGGTTGTAGCCCTTGACAACATAACAGGAAATATTGAGGGAAGAATTTTTGCAAAACTGGAGTTCCGGGCTCCCGGTTTAAGCAAAAAAGACAGGGTTGCATTGCAGGTGATTGAGGATGCCGAGAAAAGCGGAAGGCTGAAACCGGGCCAGCCTGTTGTTGAGCTGACCAGCGGAAATATGGGCACCGGATTGGCTATCGTCTGCAAGCTGAAAGGCTATAAATTCATAGCCGTAATTTCAAAGGGTAACTCTATTGAAAGGGCTAAAATGATGAAAGCCTTCGGTGCTGAAGTTGTCCTTGTGGATCAGATGCCGGATTCAATCCCGGGGCAGGTATCCGGAAAGGACCTGGAATTGGTGGAAATCGAAGCACAAAGGCTTACAAAAGAGCTGAATGCTTTCAGAGTAGACCAGTTCTGTAATCCCAGCACTTCTCGTGCGGGGGAAATCGGGGTTGCCAATGAGATAATTCAGCAGATAGATGAAAGAATTGATGCTTTCGTTGATTTCATGGGTACCGGAGGCAGCTTTATCGGTGTTACCACAGCATTAAAAAAGCACTTCCCCGATATAAAGTGCTTTGGAGTTGAACCTGAAAATGCAAGGCGCTACAGTAATCCTCAGGATATCGGAAGCGGAAAGCATAAGATACAAGGGGGAGGCTATAATATGGAGCTGCCCCTGATGACCGAGGATAAGCTGTCGCTTGTCGACGGTTTCATAACCGTATCAGATGAAGAAGCAATTCAGGCAGCCAGAAGGCTGGCATGTGAGGAATGCATTTTTGCCGGCTTCTCAGCCGGGGCGAATCTGGCAGCAGCATTAAAGCTGCTTAATGGAGATTTTAAGGGTAAAAACATTGTGATATTGATACCGGACTCCGGCACAAAATATCTGAGCACAGATCTGTGGTAGGATACTGCTCTGTAGAAGAATAATGCGTCGTATCTTAAGTTTGCAGTCACCCTGCAGAGCACTAGCCTTATATCCCGACTCGCACGATATTAGCTTTGGTAAAAAGTTCGTGCAGCCGGCATGGAGGCCGGCTTAGGTGTCTCGGGCCATGGAGGGCCTTTTGACACCGCCAGAACTTTTCCAAAGGCATATCAGTATAGGCCTGTCAAAATCATAATCCGTGTGCGTCGATATACTATACTGTCTCTTGCGGAGGGCTATGCAAACTCCATATATGTCGCATTATAATTCTTATGTGCAGCAGTCCGACTTTCTGCAGCTATTTCAGTTTGGAGCAGATCAGCCTGCCTAGCCTTTCAATGCCTGTTCTGATTCTTTCCGGAGCAGCATTGCCGAAACTGATTCTCATACAGTTGCTGCCTGCACCATTACCTTCGGTAAAAAAGCCTTCCCCTGCCACGTAGGCAACCTTGACATCAGGGTTAGTAACGGCTTCAACCAATAGCTCAGTGGTATTGATGCCTTCCGGCAGCTCCGCCCATGTGAACAGTCCTCCGTCCGGGTAAGTCCTCCTGGTCCCTTCCGGAAAGTACTTGTCGATGCATTCAATCATGATGTCTCTTCTTTCACGGTACAAATCACATATCATCCTGTGATGGGCCGGATAATATCCTCGTTTGAAGAATTCGGCGCATATTACCTGAGGCAGCATGGATGTATGGGAATTGGTTGCTGTTTTGGCATCAAACAATCTTGATATTATTTCATCATTTGCAAGAACATAGCCCAGCCTGCTGCCCGGCGAGAAGATCTTGGAAAAGCTGTTTGCCAATACAGTGTGACCGGTCTGGTCAAAGGCCTTTATCGGCAGTAAATCGCTTCCGCTGTAGCGAATGTCTCGATAGGGATCATCTTCCAGAATAATCACATCATAACGGCTCCCCATTTCAGCGATTTTCTGCCTTCTGTCCAAGGACAGGGTCCTGCCGGTTGGGTTTTGGAATGATGGAATAACATACACCATCTTGGGCTTATGCTTTAATATTTTTGCTTCCAGGTCTTCAGGAACCATACCGTTATCATCCATATCCACAGCAATGCAATTTGCCTGGAACATCTCGAATATTTCAACACAATGCACAAAGGAAGGTGATTCAACCAGAATCACATCACCTGAATCAATAAAAAGCTGGCACAACAGGTTCATGGTTTCCAGTCCGCCGCTGGTAATCAGCACATTGTCAACACTTGCTGCAACCCCCTTTGGTGCCAGTAAATAATTAACAACAACCTCCCGGAGATCCGCCGCACCCATGACGGGACCGTACTGAAGAGCCTCCACACCTCTTTTGTCAGCTCTTATCACTTCATTAGTTATTTCACGGACAATATCTATGGGAAGCGCCTCTTTTGCCGGAGCACCGCCCCCAAAGGAAATGATGCCGGGATCATTCATAGAACCAAAAAGATTTCGGATAATATTTGCGGATTTTTCCATTGCAGTCATACGCTGTGCAAAATTGGGCACAATAAACCTCTCCTTTTAATCCTATATTTTAGTATTAACCTGCCATTTGATTTCAGCTGCTAATTTCTATGTACACAAACAGCCTCTGTCCTGCAGCCGGTCAGCTTAATTAAATCATCCGGGGCTAATTCAATCTGATGCCCTATCTTTCCTGCGCTTACGATTATTGTATCCATGGCTTTACAGGAGCTGTCAAGCACTGTCTTGTACTCCTTTTTCATACCTATGGGAGAGCACCCCCCGCGGATATATCCGGTAACTTTATTGATGTCCGCGACTTTTATCATCTCAACGGCTTTCTCACCTACAGACCTTGCCGCTGCTTTCAAATCAAGCTCAGCGGCAACTGGGATTATGAAAACGTAGAATTCCCTGCTTGCCCCTTGGACAACAAGGGTTTTGTATACTTTTTCAACAGGGCAGCCGATTTTGCAGGCAACCGAAATCCCATCTATCAAGCCGTCACTGTTATCATAAGCATATGTATTATACTTGATTCCTGCCTTTTCAAGAATCCGCATTGCATTTGTCTTCACCTTTTCCAATTCTGCACCTCACTCCATGAATATCGTGACCTAGAGCTTGGTTCTCATGCTGAGAATTCCCCTCGCTCGCCTGTAGTCTTTCATGACATAGGTCTTTACTTTATGAGTCTCAAACTCGTCCATATTTTCAAATGCGGTTGATATCATAAGTTTTATCCTGTTCAGCTGATTCACTTCACTTGCACCCGGGTCGTAATCAATAGCTACTATATTGGTTCCGGGGTAAACCCGTTTCAGCTCCTTCATCATTCCTTTCCCCGTGACATGATTCGGAAGGCATGCAAAGGGCTGCATGCATATTATATTTTTGACTCCGTTATTAATAAGCTCAACCATTTCTCCTGTCAAAAGCCATCCTTCCCCGGTCTGGTGGCCTAAAGACACAACTGATGAAGCCCCTTCTGCAATCTCTTCTATTGTTTGGGGAGCATAAAATCTTTTGCTGGCAGACAGAGCCTCCCTGTATGCCTTCCTGTAGAACTCAATAAGCATAATGACTGTGCGTCCTAAGAGCTGGGATTTTTTACTTCCTGATAAATATTTATATCTATACTCCAAACCATAGGCACTATACAGCAGGAAGTCCGTTAGTCCGGGCACTACTGCTTCTGCTCCCTCGGCTTCAACTAAACTGACAACATTATTGTTTGCCGTAGGATGGAACTTTACAAGTATTTCCCCAACCAGTCCCACCTTTGGCTTAGTCTGGCTAATCACTTCCAATTCGTCAAACTCTTTAACTATTTCTCTGATAATCTGCTTGAATACTTTTCTATTGGCATATTCCAGGGATTCCGTACAAATTTCAGCCCACTTTTCATACAGCATATTGGCGGAGCCTTTAATCCTTTCGTAGGGTCTGACTCTGTACAATACATTCATTAGCAAATCACCGTATACAAGTGCCATCATGGCTCTGTTCAAGAGCTCCATTGTGAACTTAAAGCCTGAATTTTTCTCCATGCCTACAGCATTCAACGATATTATGGGAACTTTCTCAAAACCTGCATCTTTAAGGGCTTTTCTCAAGAAGCCTATATAATTGGTAGCCCTGCAGCCTCCGCCTGTTTGAGATATCATTACCGAGGTACTATTCAAATCATATTTGCCGGACTTCAGTGCTTCTATAAGCTGTCCTATTACAATAATGGCAGGATAGCAGGCATCATTATTCACATACTTCAAGCCTTCATCCACAGCTCCTTTATCCATTGATGCCAAAACAACCATATTATAACCCGACAGTCTGAACGCCTTCTCCAGGAACTGAAAGTGTATCGGAGACATTTGAGGCACTAATATAGTATGTTTCTTCCTCATATCCTCTGTGAATTCAATTTTCTTATATCTGTTGTCAACTTTCTTAAGTTCAAACCCGTTCTTATCTCTCTCCAAAATTGTAGCTTTAAGTGACCGAAGCCTTATCTTAGCTGCACCAAGATTATTACCCTCATCTATTTTCAAGGTTGTATAAATCTTGGAATTCTCATTAAGTATTTCCTGCACCTGGTCTGTTGTAACAGCATCCAATCCGCAGCCGAAGGAATTCAACTGGACCAGTTCAACGTCCTCCTGCTTTGCAGTAAAGCTTGCCGCAGCATACAGCCTGGAGTGGTATGCCCATTGATCCACTACTCTAAGGGGTCTTTCAACCCTTCCAAGGTGGGCTACGGAGTCTTCCGTCAATACAGCCATGCCAAGGGAATTTATCATCTCCGGTATGCCGTGGTTTATCTGAGGATCTATGTGGTACGGCCTCCCGGCAAGCACTATCCCCTTTAATCCTTTAGCCCTGATAAAACTTAAGGCTTCTTCTCCGGCTTTTTGGACATCCTTCTTAAAAGCTTGCTGCTCCATGTAAGCAGTATATACACTTTCCTTGATTTCCAACTTACTTATTTTGAACATCTTAAACTCTTTGTGCAGTCTGTCAACAAGCCTGTCTTCATCGTCGAGAGGCAGGAAGGGCTTCATAAGCAGTATGCCCTTTTCCCTCAGCACATCTATATTGTTTTTAATGACTTCGGGGTATGAAACCACAATAGGACAATTAAAATGATTGTCTGCTTTCTTTTGCTCTTTCCGCTCATGGGTTATGGACGGATAAAAAATGAACTTAATACCCTTCTCAACAAGATTCATGATATGCCCATGAACCAATTTGCCCGGATAGCATACCGACTCTGAAGGTATTGTTTCAATTCCTTTTTCATAAAGCTTGTTTGAAGACCTGTCTGATAATTCCACTCTGAAGCCCAGTTCTGTAAACAAAGTAAACCAGAAAGGATAGTTTTCGTAAATGTTCAGAACCCTTGGAATACCAACCGTACCCCTTCTTGCTAATGAGCTGTCTAAGGGCTTGTATCTGAATAGTCTGTCATATTTATACTTATACAGGTTCGGCAGTGAGCTCTGCTCTTTTACCTTGCCGGTTCCTCTTTCACATCTGTTCCCTGATATAAAGCTCTGCCCATTCCCAAACTTGTTTATTGTAAGCAAACAGTTGTTTGAGCATAACCCGCATCTTGATACTACCGTTTCAAGATTGAATTCATTGAGCTGATGCTCACCCAGCAAGCTTGTATGTACGCTTTCTTGATATCTTTCTCTTGCAATCAGGGCAGATCCAAAAGCACCCATTATTCCTGCTATGTCAGGTCTTATTGCCTCTCTGCCCGACAGGAGCTCGAAGCTCCTTAACACCGAATCATTATAAAAGGTGCCCCCCTGGACAACTATTTTTTCTCCCAGTTCGTTCAGATTTCTAACTTTTATTACCTTAAACAATGCATTCTTTATTACCGAATAAGATAATCCTGCTGAAATATCCCCTACTGTCGCGCCTTCCTTTTGTGCCTGCTTTACTTTAGAATTCATGAATACGGTGCACCTGGAGCCCAGATCTACCGGATTCTCTGCAGCCAGTGCTTCCTTAGCAAATTCTTCAATACTCATGCCCAAAGAGCTTGCAAAAGTATCCAGGAATGAACCACAGCCTGAGGAGCAAGCTTCATTCAGCATTATGCTCTCAATAACTCCATCCTTTATTTTCAAACATTTCATATCCTGGCCGCCTATATCCAATATGAAATCAACTCCGGGGCAGAAAAATTCCGCTGCTTTATAATGTGCAATCGTTTCAATTTCACCTATGTCTACACTTAATGCCGCCTTCAGCAGCCCTTCCCCATAGCCCGTGACAGTTGAATTAGCTATCCTGGCCTTCTCTGGCATAAGCCGATACAGCTCTTTCAGTGCTTTAACGGTTGACTTTAACGGGCTTCCCTCATTACTGCCGTAATAGGTGTAAAGTATCGCTCCTTCACCGTCTATAAGAGCTATTTTTGTGGTGGTAGAACCTGCGTCAATCCCTAAGAAGCATTCACCTTCAAAGGATGATAATTCACGTCGTCTGACAGAGCTTTTTTGATGTCTGGATCTGAACTCTTCATACTCCTTCTCATCATAAAACAGGCGCTCCAATCTTTTTGATTCCCCTCCGGAGATACTTTCATGGCTATCCAGGCTGCTTATCAATGATCCGAAAGATACAGGCCTTTCATTAAAAGAAGATAATGCCGCACCTATTGCTACAAAAAGCTGCGAGTTTTCAGGAAAGACCACCTGATCCTCTTTCAGCTTCAGCGTATCAATAAATCTTTCCCTCAACTCCGAAAGGAAATATAACGGGCCACCTAAAAAAGCCACATTCCCCCTGATAGGCCTTCCGCATGCCAGTCCGCTTATAGTTTGAATTACAACAGCCTGAAGTACGGAGACTGCAATATCTTCCTTTGCAACCCCCTCATTCAGAAGAGGCTGCACATCAGTCTTTGCAAAAACACCGCATCTTGCCGCTATGGGATAAATAACCTTGTAATTCTTAGCCAGCTCATTTAGCCCCTCTGCATCCACTCTGAGCAAAGAGGCCATTTGATCTATAAAAGAACCTGTGCCCCCTGCACAAGTACCGTTCATTCTCTGTTCTACTCCGTCGGTAAAATAAGTGATCTTTGCATCTTCTCCGCCCAGTTCTATCGCAACATCGGTTTCTGGATAATAGGTTCTGATTGCTTTCGTAGAAGCAACAACCTCCTGTGTAAAAGAAACCCCCAAACTGTTCGCAATATTTATTCCTCCGGAGCCCGTAATCACTACAGTCAATTGACTGTTTTTCAGCTTTCTGAAGGCATCATGAAGTATCTGCTGAAGCTTTTTCTTAATATCAGCATAGTGCCTCTCATACCTGCTGTATATCATATCGCAATTTTCATTTAAAACAACTACTTTAACTGTAGTAGACCCGATATCAATACCAACATGAAATAAATTACTCATAACCCCACAGCATACAAGCTGTGCCCACCTCCATGGCCCTATAATTGAAGCTTAGTAACATTTTATATGGGTATACCAAATAATTCAATAGGCAATAGTATGGTAGATGCCTGATAATATATGTTTTTCTATATATATTCATTATAGTCCACAAATATTGATAATGTAATGGGTTCAATCAAAAAATCAAGCTGCATGGGTATTCTCCAGCCTGATTTATGTAAATTCCATTCCTTGTATCACTTTATTCTTGAGAATCCTTTCCACAGCTTTTTTAAGCCGTCCCATCTGCTCGTCCTGTCTCCAAGCCTCTGACCAAGCTTCTCATTAATTTTATCAGTTGTATCTCTGATTGATTGTACATCAATGTCCTTTCCTGCATTAAGCTCCGGCAAATCCTCTTCCCCATATTCCTGGGTGTCCTGACGTTCAATTTCATCTATTGATTTAAGGAGCTCCTCACACTTCTCCCTTAGTACTTCGCGGAACCTCCTGGGATTTTTCACCCATGCCCAGCTGTCCTTGCCTGCATCAGGGAAATACCTTTCCAGCTTTATATATCCCTTACTGTGAAGCAGAGCTATGACTTCTGTAAAAATATCGGGAATTACATCTTTCATACGTTCGATTCGGAATCTGTCAATGGTTTTATAGTCGGGCATATTCATTCCGCTAAGCCACATAAACATTATATTTTCCCTGCAATTCTTAGCAATGCTTCTGCATGAGAAAATCTTCTGGGTATAGGCATATATTATTATTTTCAGCATCATGACAGGGTTGTAGCTGCTTGCTCCAACCCCTTCATATTTCTCATACAAAGGTTTTGTGTCAATGTTTTCTATCGCGCTGTCAATTACTCTTACTATATGGTTCTCGGGTATCAAATCCTCCAGGCTTGGAGGAAGAAAGGTAATCTGCCCTTGATTGTATGGTTTGAAGGAAGGTTTTTTATCCATAATATCTCCCTCTCATTGGTATTAATCATCTCTTCCGCATTGATTACATTATAGCACTTTTTGAATAAAAATCATAGCAAGGGCTGTGTAAAACCAATGGTTATACACAGCCCTACCTTAATCCCGCATATCTTGTTTCATGTCTGAAGAATGCGCCTATGACGCATTCTTCAGATACTTATCTATAATTGATGCTGCTTCCTCACGTGTAATGAAGTTCTTGGGCCTGAAGGTATCGTCCCCATAACCGCTTAATACCCCCATATCTGCAAGTATGTCCAGATAGTTGATTGCGTATTTTGCCACCTGGTTCCTGTCTGTGAAATATACTCCCTTAGGCTTTACTCCGTCTCCCAGCATTCTTCCGAGAATGGCACAGGCTTCTTCACGGGTTATCTGCTCCTTTGGGCCTAAAAGTCTCTTGTCTCCTGCAATCCTTCCGTTTACCCATCCGTTTGCATAGGCTGCCTTTATGTGGTAAAGTGCCCAATCGGGTATCTCTTTTTTATCCGCAAAGGGCAGTTGGACATTATCAATTTCGGTATCCCCCGCTTCCAAGCCTGCTGAAAGCATTTTTATGAACTCCGCCCTTGTAATGTATTTGTCAGGCATGTAATAGTATCTTTCGCCCACTTTTATACCTTCTGCAATATTCATATGAACAAGGGAGTAAATCACATCCTTTGACCACCTGGTACCTTCTACGTCATCCAACAGCCTCAAGCTGCTGTTTTCCAGTACTGCATACTTACTGAAGCTTGACAGTCTTACTGTTATGGTACCCCCTTCATTGTCTATGGTGCCTCCTATATAGTCCCATCTGCCTCGCTGCTCATCAAGCCTGTATACTGCAACCCTTCTGAGGTCTGCGGCCTGATCCGCCTCATACCTGAAGCTGAGATTTACAGGTTCTCCCCTGCCGGCACCCGTGTAGCTTATATCATAAATGGAGCTTAAGAGCTTCATCCCCGGGAACTTTTTCATAAGCTCACCCTGATTGTCATACCTGCTTATTTTTATGTCAGCAGTATTTACTGCAAAGCCGGCCGGTATGTCAAGGGTCAGATTGTCATCCGCTGCAAGTCTTGCTGCTGCTCCCGGCTGTAACCTGGCTGAGTAAATATCCTTTTTCCCTCTTTCAGCCTCCACTATCCTTCCCAGAACACCAGCAGGGCCTGAATATCTTCTGCTTGCCGCTTTTGGCTTAGATCCTGAACCTTCCACTACATTGACAACTATGGCATCGGTGTGGGAATAATCCTCCGTTACTTTGTACTCAGCCATGATATATGCCTTACCAGGATTTTGTGCTCTTAACCTGGCTCCGCTGTCTAAGACTGCAGCTCCGGTATCTGCCATCAGGCTCCATTTTACAAGTTCCGGCTTTATGCTAAGATACTTTCCCTCGGAGTCCACTGCATTAAGGCCCAACTCCAGGCTTTCTCCCAGTTCGATGGTAGCCCCTCCGGGGGTAATCGCCACCCGCTGTATGGCCTTCAGCATATTATTATACACCGTACCCCTGTATTCGGTGATATTTCCTATTGGGTCCTCCGCAACTGCAAAAATTTCCATGCTCATATTATTGCCCATGTCCAGGGTGTATTCGAATAACCCATTCCCGTCTGATAACACATCGCCGCCGTTAATGGTAAGCTTGCTTCCCGGCTCGCATTTTCCCTTTATCAATGCGGCTGCTGTGCCGTTGCTTTCCGTGACCTCTGTGGAATCAATAAGCAGCAGAGGCGGTATGGTATCGCATATTATCCTTATTACTTTATCGGTGA